>Ga0302324_100031378_pt1 | contig 10025 bp, 9 predicted proteins | sample Palsa_T0_1_FD_201949 | JGI IMG/M metagenome (GOLD analysis project Ga0302324, IMG submission 201949) | Peat permafrost microbial communities from Stordalen Mire near Abisko, Sweden - Palsa_T0_1 | ecosystem: Environmental > Terrestrial > Soil > Palsa > Peat permafrost | place: Sweden: Abisko... | reverse complement strand
CCCGCCCGAAGTGTGTCCGGACTTTGGCGGAAGAACCTTCATCCCCCTGCTACGATCCAATAATCTACCCGAAAAAAACAAAAACAAAAACCTGATCGCCGTACTTCGAGGAGCAGTTTCTGGAGAGAGAGGCGGCCAAGCCGGCTGAAAAGCGGCTGCGGGCAGAATTGCCCGCCCCACATTCTGAGAAGTCACACCTTTTCTGATCCGGCCCCGCCGGTGGCTGGGCTGACTTCTGTCTCCTGTCTTCCACCCGATCAAAGCGACCGCAGGAAGTTGAGAAGATCCTGCTTGTCGGTCTCGCTGAGACGATCGAATTGCTTGATCACGCCATCGGCTTCCGACCCGACGCCGCGGTGCTCCTGGATCGCCACCAGCAAATCGCTGGTGCGTCCATCGTGCAAGAAGAAATAACGCTGTCCAAGACCCCACAACGGCGCGGTGCGGAACTCGTTTCCTAAAGCCTCCCCCTGAGATATCCCGTCCTCAAGGTTCTTGCCCATTTGGTGCAGCGCCAAATCCGAATAAAGGTTCGCCGTCTGTTTCGCCAGTGCGGCGACGCGCGAGTTAGGATCGGTTGGCAACGACGGAGTGTGGCAAAGATGGCAGCCGACTTGAGTAAACAGCGCCTTGCCCTTCAGGATGGATGCGGACCCTCCCGGTTCCGTATCGGAAGGCGTTGGCGGCGCCAGGAAGCGCATGAAGGCGGCGAAGTGTTCGATGTCGCTGAGCACATCGAACGGAGGGTCCGGCGTGCCGATCTGATCCGGATTCGTATTGGTGCCGTCGTTGGGCATCAGCACGGCAGTATTGGGACACAGCTCTTCCCGTTCGGTTTGGAACAACTCGTTTGAAATGCCCATCTCCACGTTGTAGGCTTCGCCGGCGAAGAGGAGCAGGGATTTGTTCTGCGCCTTCCAGCCAAATCGGGCGATGGTTCCGTCGTTGCCGTTGTCGTTGGGTACCCCTTCTACGCGAACCTGCTCGGTGTGCGTATTTCCGGAAACGACGATGTTGAGTTTGTATCTGATTTGCAGACGTTGCTTGGCGGGCTTCTCCGTTCCGAGGTTCGCCAGGATGTCGGTATCTCGGATCTGCTCGATCAGCCCGGCGCCAAACACCGGGGTCGGGATCCTGAAGATTACATTTTTCCTGTTTGCCTCGAAGGCCGGCTGATTCAGTTGGCAAGTGCCCGCGCCTGCCGCGCCGGTTATGGTGAATAAATCGTGTACGCCACCGTCCGGCGTGCCCGTGCTGGTTTTCGGGAATCGCGCTTCGCGGGTCGGTCCGTTCTCCGTAATGAAGAAGGGCACTGTGTTATGCAGGCCCAGCCGCTTGATAATTTGAAACTGCGGATTGGGCTTTCCGCCCGATCCCCCGACACTGGGTTGCGCGTGACATCCCTAACAACTGTCGAAATTCATGCGCGGCCCCAAGCCGTCGTCGGTGACGGTATCCGTTTTCGCGAATGTGGCTTGGCCTTCGTTGAAGAGCTTGAGTTCGCCAGGTTTGAGGTTGGCGATCGGTCCGCCGGCGCTGCCGCCTGCACGCGGGCCTGGGTCATGCGCCTTGGTAGTTTGGGGTTTCGCGGTTCCGCTTAGGGCGGCCAGCAGCAGGCCGATCCCGGCGATTGATTTCAGTGAATTTAGTCTCATTTCGACCACTCCTCTCGTGCTGGTCTATTATTGTAACGAGACTACGCCGGAATTCCCTTTCATGCCTCGTGGCGCAGGCCCCCGGCCTGCCGCGCCGGCACTCCTGCCGGCGCAGGCGAGCGAAGCTCGCCGGGGAGCGGGTGCTTTCAATTGTGGCGTTCCCCGGCATCCTGCCACAGCCGATACCCGCCCCGGAAAGCGTTGGCGTTGTCGCCCAGCCGCGCGCCCGGCGGGAGCTTTTTCAAAGCCTTGGCATTCCCGCCGCCCAGGATCACATAGTCGGCTTCAAGCGCCGCCCTCAACCGCTTCACCACGTCGAACACATACTGACGCCACTTCTTCTTGCCCAGCCGCTTCAGGCCCCGAATGCCGACGTAATCTTCATACGTGCGCCCATTCTTGTAAGGCAGGTGCGCCAGTTCCATCGGCTCCAGGACGCCGTCTACGATCAGAGCCGAGCCAAGGCCCGTGCCCAGCCCGAGAAATAGCATGCGCCCTCCCTCGTAGTGGCCCAGCGCCTGCATGGCCGCGTCGTTGATGATCTTCACGGGACAACCCAGCGCTTTCTTGAAATCGAAGCCTACCCAGCCGGATCCCAAATTGTGCGGATCGCTCACCGGCTTGCCGTGCACCACCGGCCCCGGATAACCGATCGACGCCACCGAATATTCCCAGCCATCAATCGCCTTGCGCACGTCGGCCACCATCTTGCGCGGAGTCATCTTCGGCCCGGAAGGAATCTCGATGGGCGTTTTGTGGCCGGTGGCCAGGATTTTGATGTGGGTGCCGCCGACGTCGAGGACCAGGATTTTGAGGGGTGGGGTGGTCATTTTAGTTTGTTTGCGCTGGAATGAAACGTTTGCTGCCTTCGCGTCACTATATTAACAGACGCTACAAGTGTGCTCTCCGGATGGATTTGATGTAATATCGGGAGCAGTGCGCCCACAAGACCCATGCTCCTGAAGCTCGCCATTTCCGACTACCGGGACGCCAATCATTGGTACTCCCGCCTTCTCGACGCCAACGGCAATCAGTTGGCCGACCACGAAGTGAGCCTCAGCCCGCGCGACCTGGAATACGAAGGCTTCCTGGACCTGCCCTCGTTTCTGCACAACCACGCTGTGCCACACCAGCGCCAGCAGGACGAAGCCCGGCTCATCGAACAGGTAGGGGCCTGGATTGGACGGAATGTCTACGGCCCCATCGCCGGCACGATTCTTGCCGCGGGCACTCCGTCGGTGGTGCGGGTGGAGATCCCGGCGGCACCGGTCGAAGCGTCCGGCCTGCTCTACCTGCCGTGGGAATTGGGCCACGCCAATGGCCAGCCCCTCGCCTTGCAGGATGTATCGCTGGTCTTCGAAATCCAGGGCGAGTCGGCGCCGGTCGTCCACCAGCCGGTGGAAGGCGCGTTGCGGATGCTCGCGGTTTTCAGCCTTGCCCACCGATGTGAACGCACTCAACCTGCGGCAAGAGCGCTACAGATTGGCGCGGCTGATTCGCGGACTCGCCGACCGGAAGGGCCTGGTGATCGATCTGCGCGTGTTGCAGTACGGCGCCACGCGCAAGGCGATCCAAGAGATCCTGGAAGAAGGCGACGGGTGGGATATCCTGCACTTCTCCGGGCACGGCTTGCAGGCGCACTTGGTCCTGGAGAAGGCGGACGGCACAAACGATCTGGTTTCGTCGGAGGAATTGCTGGACTTGGTCAAGCCCGCGAGAGGGCGGCTGAAGTGGCTGATGCTGTCGGCTTGCCTCTCCGCGGCGGCGACCGTTGAGGAGACGCTGTTGTGGCTGCGCGTGGAACCCCAGCGCGCGGCGGCAACCCCTCCGGCGGGGCACGCGGCGGCAGACAAGGTGCTGCCGGCGCTAGCTCGCAAATTGGTCCACGACCTCGACTGCGCCGTGCTGGCGATGCGCTATCCGGTCGGGGATGCCTTCGCCATCGAACTGGCCGAGCGGCTGTATGAGGGTGTGCTGGAGAAGAGGCAGGCGCTGCCGCGCGCGCTGCAAGTCGCGCTGCCGAAGGCCATGCAGGAGGACGCCGCCGCGCTTTCGGTGGCCACTCCGGCGCTGTTTGGACGGCAGTCCGCCGATCTGAAGATTCACGTGCCGGCTGCGCCATCCGTTCAGGAGCCTGCTCGCACGGGGCTGGCGTACTTCGAGCAGCGCCCCGGCGAGCACTTCGTCGGCAGGGTGGGGGTTCTGTCGGCTGCCAGCCGGGCACTGGCGCCGGCCAGCCCTTACACCGGCGTGCTGTTCTATGGGATGGCGGGCGCAGGGAAGACGGCCTGCGCGGTGGAACTGGCGTTCCACTACGAGGACCTGAAGCGGTTCACCCATTTCCTCTGGTATCACGCTCCGGAGGAAGGGCACGAGATCGCGGGAGCGCTCGTGGATCTTGCACAGGCGTGGGAGACGCAATTCGAGGAGCTGAGGCCGCCACCGTTGCTGGCGGCGGTTGCGGCGGAGACCGCGCGGTTCAAGGCCTTCTTGCCGCGCCTCACCGAGTTCTTGCGCAAGCATAGCGTTCTGTTGGTGCTGGACAATCTGGAATCGCTGCAGCGCGTGGGCGGCGATTGGCGCGATGAGCGCTGGGCGAAGCTGATGGCGGCCATGCTGGATCATGACGGGCCGTCGCGGGTGCTGTTGACTTCGCGTATCCGGCCGGTTCCGGCGGACATGCACCGTCGGGAGCTGGCGGTTCATGCGCTTTCGTTGGATGAGGCCGCGCTGCTGGCGCGGCAGTTGCCGAATTTGGGAGGGCTGCTGCGAGATGAAGACCAGCGCGCGCTCGTGAGGCGCACGCTGGAGGTGGTGCAGGGGCATCCTGAGTTGATCAAGCTGGCGGAAAAGCAGGCGGCCAGTGCGGAGGCACTGGAGGCGCATCTAGATCGCGCGGCTGCGGCGAGCACTGTCGGCGAGGCCCGGCTGGCCGCGTTCTTTGCGGAGGGTGAATCGAAACTGGACGCACCGGAATTCTTGCAGACATTGGGCGCTTGGACCCGCTCCATCACGGATTCGCTGGCGCCAGAAGCGCGGGCTTTCTTCCATTTCCTGTGCTGCTTGGAGGAGGGCGACCGGGAAGGCTGGATCGTGACGCAGGTCTGGCCGAATTGCTGGAAGCGTCTCGGCCAGGGAGGGGAGCCTCCTAGCGCGGAGCCGTGTACCAATCAGGTGCGCGATGTGGGGCTTGTGGATGTCGTCGAAAAGGGGTACCGCATTCACCCTGGCGTGGCGGAGTCCGGTCGGGAACAGGCGGATGAGGCGTGCCGGACAGCGGCGGACAGGGAGATGGCCGGATTCCGGCGGACGATGCATTCCGCCGGTTTACGCGAGGAAATGCAGGGAAGCGGACCGATGATCCTGCGCGCCGGGCTTAGCGCTGCGCCTTACCTGATGCGCAGGCGGGAGTGGGACGTGGCCTCTACTCTGCTGGAGCGGGTCACCCATCGAGATGAGTCACCCGGAAATTTGGCGTCGGTGGTGCCGCTAATGCGTCGCGTTGCCGAAGCGACCAAGGGCAGCGATCGAGGGTTGCTCGACGGCGCCGTGCTGGCCGTCATGGTTCGCTTGCTCGGCCAGTCCGGTGAAGCCGAGGGGATGATGCGGGAAATCCTGCAAGAGGCTAGGCAGCGGGGCCAGTTCGGGCTGGCGAACGGGGTGGCAGGCGACCTCGTCAATCTGCTGCGCTCGACAGGGCGACCAAGAGAGGCGCTGGCCGTCGTCGCCACGAAGAAGGAACTGACGCGGCTGGCCTAGGTCCTTGGTCGCAGCTTGCGAATGAGTGTCAGCGACTCCAAATTCTAAGCGAACTCGGGGAATATTCCGAAGTACTTGAGGCTGTGGCGCAATTACGGAATCAGATGCAGAGCTTGCCTGAATCCGGCGCGGCTGAAGAAGCCGCTAACCCGTGGAATGTCCGGGAGGTCATCCTGCATACTGGATACACATCCGCGTTGGGCCCGGAGCGCTGGGAGGACGCGCTCGATCTCAGCCGGGAGGTCGAGGAGGTTACCAAGGCGCGTGGCGCCACCGATCTCGAAGTCGCCCGCACGCGTTTCAATGATTGCGGGCCGCTTTTGCGCCTAGGGCGCTACTTGGAGGCTAGCCAATTGCTGCTGGAGTGCCGGCAACGATTCGAAGAGGCATCGTACACCAGGGGGCTGGGCGCGGTGCTGAGCGCGCTCGCGGACCTGGAGGACAAACTCGGCCATCGCGCGGAGTCCGTTCGCCACGAGCAGGCTTCTCTGCGATTCAAGTACCACGTTGGGGAGCCGCGTCACTGTGCCATCAGCCACTTCAACCTCGCCAACTACCTTATGGACGGTGGCGGTGATCCACAGGAGGCTTTTGGCCACAGGCTGGCGGCCGCTGCCATCCGGTTCCAAACGGGCGACGGACACCTGGCGACGACCTTGCAAGCCCTATCCCAGGACCTCGAATCCTTTTCGCCCGGTCCGCCGCCGCTGCCTGCCAACTTCGATGAGCTTTGCGAGATTGTCGAACGCGTGGAAGGCGTGCGGTTTCGCGACCTGTTCTCGCGGCTCCCGACGGAAAACTCCAGCACGGGTGACGAAGCGTTCCGAAAGGTGCTGGAATTGGCGCGATCAGAAGACGTCGAGGCGAACGAGGCACCCGAGGAGTTGAGACCGTTGATAGAAGCGCTCCGTGCCGCGGCAGCCGCGGGTGAGGATACAGAGGAGCTTCTCGCAGTGGCGCGCGAACAATTCCTATCGGCGTTGGGGCAAGGTCAGGAGGACAAAGTAGGGGCGGTTATCGCCGTCATTCGCCGGGCATTAGAGAAACCTACTCCACCGTAACGTGCGTGCCCTTGGCCTCGTGCCGCGACAGATTCCCAATCCGGTCGTCGATCACGCTGCGCACGCCCTTCAGAAACTCCACGCGCGCATTGCGGAAATGGTCCGCCGTAGCGTCCGACCAAGCCTTCCGCAAAAACGGCTTCACATTCAGGCAGTAGAAGCAGCCCGGAGCGTCCACGTTCGTCTTTTCGTCTGGCATAATCAATTCTCCCTCATTTCCACGGTCAATACTTTATTCTCCAACTTTGCGTGCGCGGGCGACAGGGCCGCCATCGAGGTAGGCAGGCCGATGTGCCGGCGCAACGTTCCGATCTGAACCACCAACTCGTCGCCCTTCTTGAACAACCCCACTTCCCCCTTCACCGCGAACGGCAATTGCAACGTCACCTCGAAATGCCCATTGCGCTTGGCGAAGCTGTAGGGCGCTTCGGTGCGCGTCACCGCGGCGGGATCTTCGTCCTCGGCATACAGCGCCCGCGCCAAGTCCTGCAGCCGCTCGGCCCCCAGCACTTCGTGCGTGAACAGCGGCACGTGCTTCACGGGCACGGGCGCGAAGTAGGTGTCGATCTCCGCCAGCACGCGCCGCTGTGACTCGCGCCATTCCGAGAAAAAGGAATCCGTGATGGTCTCGGGCAGCACGCGATTCACGATAATGTTATCCACCGTCAGGCCGTGCAGCGAGAAGTAAACGAACGCGCGCTGCGTCTCGCGCAGCACCATCTTCTCCGGATTGGTCACCAGGCGCACGCTGGTGGTGCGCGGATTTTCCAGCAGTTCGTCGATGCCCTCCAGCTTGCCGAATAGGTCCTGGATGTTGGCGAAGTAACTATCGGTCGGCAGTTCCACCGGCGAAACCCGGTTGGCCAGCGGGCGCACCGCTTTCAGCACCGTCCGCTGGAACGGGAAGATGTGCTTCATGTACCAATCGAGCGTGGTGGGCATGCTCACGAAGCGCATGGATTCGGCGGTGGGCGCGCAGTCCAGCACGATCACGTCGTAGCGGGCTTCGCGCTTGAACTGGTTCACCCACATCATGGCGCTGAGTTCTTCCATGCCGGGCAGGATAGCCAGTTCCTCGGCTTCCACGTCGCTGATGCCTGTGGTGCGCAGCACCGAAATCACGTAGGCGGATATCTCGCGCCAATGCCGCTTGATCTCTTTCTGGATATTGACTTCGTGGATGGCCAGCTTGTCCGTGATCGGGTAAGGGTCGCCGGTCTTTTCGTGGAAGAGGCTGGTTTCCAGGTCGAAGGAATCGGCCAGGCTGTGGGCCGGGTCCACGCTCATCACCAGGGTGCGGTAGCCCAGGCGCGCCAGTTGCACTCCCGTGGCCGCCGCCAGGCTGGTCTTGCCGACGCCGCCTTTCCCGCTGAACAGCAAGATGCGCATATCCCCATTCTACCTGGAACCTAGCTGACCTTGTGGGGCGGCCAATATTGGCCGCAGGCCGCCTTTAAGGCGGCCACAAAAAACATTTTGCCCAATCCGCAAAATAAGGAACGCGGATTCCGCATTACAGGTGAGGGCAAATCAAGCCCCAAAAGGAAAATGAACATGAAAAAGCTTATGTGCAATGCGCGGACCATCATCGCCATGGCCGCTACCGTGATTTCAACCAACGCCGCCGCCAACGCGGCTTACAAGTTCGTACAACTCAACGTGCCTGGCGCGTCCTACACCAGCGCGAATGGCATTAGCAACGATGACATCGTCGTGGGCACCTACTCCGATTCAGCCGGCTCGCACGCCTTCACCTACGATATCAAAACGAAGGTTTATACCTATCCCATCAGCGACCCTAAGGGGCCCAATGGGACCGCTGGCAACTCCATCAACACTTCCGGCAATATAGTGGGTGCCTATCAGTCCGTGCAGGGACAGGATTCGGGCATGGTGGACCAGGGAGGCAGCTTTTCCGATTTCAACATGACCGGCTGCCTGGATACGGTGATGACAGGTAACAACGATGGCAACGAGACGGTCGGCTACTGCCAGTACCAAAGCACCGTGGACAACACCTACCATTACGAGGCGTGGGTGAACGTCTTTGACGCTTTTACTTTCCAATGCCCCGGCGCAATCGACACCAGCGCTTTTGCATTCAACAACAACGGCGAAGTGGTCGGCTTTTACGATTCCAACTCAATGGGTCCTATCCATGGCTTCCTGGCCGGCTTTGGCACTTGCAGCCTGACGATTGACTACCCCGGCGCTTTCCTCACCATTCTGACCGGCATCAACGACGCCGGGACCATACTGGGGCATTGGTCGGGATTCGACGGTCCGTCGAGCGCCTTTCTGTACTACGACGGGTCGTTCTTCGACATCGTGGCGCCGCCCGCCGCAAAGCAGGGAATCACTACCGGCCAGATCAACAACAAGGGTTGGTTTGTGGGCACCTTTTACGATCACCTCGGTACCGGCCATACATTTTACGCCAGGCCGAACTAGAGGCCTGTCAGGATGGGCCTGCCGCCCACGAATAGTGATGCAAACCGATGCAACGCCATGGGGGGCGGGCTTTAGCCCGCACGGGGACTTATCCCCGCTGGCGCCTTTCAGGCCGCCCCCTGCTTTCAACCGCCCGCGTCCGCCAATCGACCCTTCCGCCGCCTTCAGACGCCGTCCATCCGTCCGCCCCCTACGGCCTTACTTCGAACAGTGGTGCCATACAGACGGCCCTCCGCGGCGACTGCTAACCCGCGCATAATACTCGTTGAAAAATCCGTCATCGACGCGACCAACGAATGCAGCAACTTGTACCCCCAGCCAGCCGCAATGTGGGTCGGCTCATAGACCGTCCCGCAGCCGTAAGCATCCCAGTTGGGATTCGTCACTGTTTCAATACCCTCGGTCGTTCCATAGTAGCTGCGCGCCTGCGCCGGCCTTTACGGGAGGTGGCCGGCAAGTCGGTGGACGCCAACTGGAGGCGGCGGCAAACCTGGCGCGACGGCTGGTGTTATCATTTCGGCATGATCGTGTTTGACGAAATCGCCAAGATTCTAGCGGCGCCCATGGGGCGCAGGAACGCGCTGAAGCTCGCGGGCAAGGTTCTTACGGGAGGCGTACTCGCAAACCTCGTTCTGGGGCAGACTTACGATGCAACTTGCAAGAAGGGGACCTCTCGATGTCACGGGCAGGGGTTTGAGAAGTGCATACACGGAAAATGGGTCTTCTTCAAATGTCCACCTGGAACCACATGTCGTCCAAGCGGCTCGTCAATTGAGTGTTTGCCCGGGATGTAGTGCCGATTCAGACCTGGCGGCGCAAGTGAAACGCGTCATTTCGAGGATTGCCCGCACGTATACGCACGCAACGGCTATTCATCAGTCCTCCAGTCTTTGCCGAACCGGACACGCACCCGGTCACACGGCGACAATAATTCCTCCACGCCCCTTTTTCCCTATCTTTCCAGCAACCTACAGCCCGACCCCCTCCGCCGCAGCCCCAGTCCCCATCCACCCCCAATGCTAACCTGAAGCCAGAAAGAGACCAGCGGCCGAACAAGGATTCGCCGCGTCCCCGCGTCACCCCCTCGCCCCGTCCTAGC
>Ga0302324_100031377_pt1 | contig 10025 bp, 8 predicted proteins | sample Palsa_T0_1_FD_201949 | JGI IMG/M metagenome (GOLD analysis project Ga0302324, IMG submission 201949) | Peat permafrost microbial communities from Stordalen Mire near Abisko, Sweden - Palsa_T0_1 | ecosystem: Environmental > Terrestrial > Soil > Palsa > Peat permafrost | place: Sweden: Abisko... | reverse complement strand
GCGTAATGACACATACTTTTTGCAGCGTGGGGCGGGCAATTTTGCCGCAATGTCACTTACGTTAGAGCCGTCGATGGATCTGCATAAATAGTGGGGCAGGCCCTTGGCCTGCGCGGGTCCCCTGGATCCGCCTCTAGCCCGGAAATTGAGATCTGCAAGAAGAGGAGATGGCGGCCTGGGAGGCCGCCGCAGGCCGAGGGCCCGCCCCACGCTGAGAGCGTGCGCCACGCCGGCGACGCTTCTATCATGTAGTTATGGGAATACTGCGCAACCTACGCTATGCCGGCCGCTTGCTTTCCAAAAGCCCGGGGTTTGCGCTGGTGGCCACGGTCACGCTGGCGCTGGGCATGGGCGCGAACACCGCCATTTTCAGCGTGGCCAACGCGCTGCTGCTGCGGCCGCTGCCGTACGCGCATCCCGAGCGGCTGGTGTTGGTCTACGCGGTGATGGCCGATGCACCCGGCGTCATCCATCCGTTCTCGTATCCGCGCTCCACCTTCTTAAGCGAAAAGAGCCGGGCGCTTTCCGGGTTCGCGGCGTTCACCAGCGAGAACTTCAACTTGACCGGCCGCGGCGATCCGGAGCAGCTTTCCGCGGCGCGCGTTGCCTGGAATTTCTTCGATGTGCTGGGCGTGCGTCCGGCGCTGGGCCGCGCTTTCCTGGCGGACGAAGACCGGCCCGGCGGCAAGGCCGTGTGCCTGATCAGCCACGCGCTGTGGACGCGGTTGTTTGCCGCGCGCGCGGACGCGGCCGGCCAAGTCATCACGCTGGATGCCACGCCGTACACCATCGTGGGCGTGCTGCCGCGCGATTTCACGTTCGCTCCGCTGGGCACGGGCGTGGACCTGTGGGCGCCCAGGGTCTTCGACCTGAACATCGCCACGCCCGAGCAGATCCGCGCCGGCACGGGGTTCCTGAGCGCGGTGGCGCGCCTGGCGCCCGGGGTCGGCGTGGGACAGGCACAAGCGGAGATGCAGGTGCTCGACCGGCAGTACAAGCGCGAGAACCCGCGCATGCCGGATGCCGACCCTACACAGACCATCCGCGTGCAAGACTTGCAGGAGCAGACGGTTTCGAACGTGCGGCCCGCGGTACTGATTCTATGTGGCGCGGTGGGGCTGCTGCTGTTGATCGCTTGCGCGAACGTGGCGGCGCTGCTGCTCTCGCGGGGGCTCGCGCGGCGGAAAGAGATCGCCATTCGAGCGGCTTTGGGGGCGCGGCCCACGGCGCTGATCGGGCAGTTGCTGGCGGAGAGCATCCTGCTGGCGCTGGCGGGCGGCGCGCTGGGCATGGCGCTGAGCGCCTGGGGCACGCATGCGCTGGCCGCCCTGGGGCAAGGAAATCTGCCGAGGGTGGATGAGATCGCCATCGACTGGCGGGTGCTGGCGTTCACCGCGGGACTCTCGCTGGTTACCGGGGTGCTGTTCGGGTTGATTCCGGCGCTGCAGCTTTCGCGGCAGGATCTGAACCCGGTGCTGCGGACCGAAGGGCGCGCCTCGTCCGGCAGCCGCCGCCGGAGCCAGGCGCGCGGCGCGCTGGTGATGGCGCAGGTGGCGCTCTCCATGGTGCTGCTGGTGGGCGCGGGCCTGCTGATCCGCAGCTTTGTGCGGCTGCGCAGCGTGAGCGCGGGTTTCGATGCGGGGCACGTTCTAACCATGAAGATCGCACTGCCGCCCGCGCGCTATGCGAAGGGTCCGCAGATGGCCGCGTTTTACGACCAGGTCGTGAAACAAGCCGCGGCGATGCCCGGGGTGCAGTCCGCGGCGGTGGCCTCGGCGCTGCCCGTCCGTCCCGTGCGATTTTCGCCGGTGCTCGTGGAAGGGCAGCCCGAAGTTCCGCTGCCGGCACGCCCCATCATGGCGATCCAGATGGTCAGCCCCGCGTATTTCCGCACGCTGCGCGTGGCGCTGCGGCAAGGCCGCGAGTTCAACGCGGGCGACCAAGCGGAAGCACCGCTGGTGGCGATGGTCAACGAAACCCTGGCGCACCGTTATTGGCCGCATGACAATCCCATCGGCAAGCACCTGCTGCTGGGGCGCATGGCCAAACCGGCGGAAGTGGTGGGGGTGGCCGCGGATGTGAATAACATGAGCTTGGCCGCGGCGCCCGAAGCCGAAGTTTACTTGTCATTTCCGCAGCGTCCCTGGGCTTCCATGAATCTAATTCTGCGTACGGCGGGCGATCCGCGTCACTGGGCGGCGGCCGCGCGCGCGGCGGTAAGGTCGGTGGATCGCGATCAGCCGGTGACCGCGCTTTACACCATGGAAGAAGTGCTGGCCACATCCACGGCACAACAACGCTTCAGCGTGTTTTTGCTGAGCGTGTTCTCGGTCACCGCGCTGGTGCTGGCCGCGGTGGGCCTTTACGGCGCGATCGCCTATTCGGTGGCCGAGCGCACGCGCGAAATGGGCATCCGCATCGCGATGGGCGCGGCCGCAGGGGATATCCGGCGCATGATCGTGGGGCAAGGCTTGACACTGGCGGTGGCCGGCCTGGCGATCGGAACGATCGCGGCATTGGGACTGACGCGGCTGATGGCGGGCCTGCTCTTCCAGGTGAGCGCCGCCGATCCATTCAGTTTCGCGGCCAGCGCGCTGGTGTTTGCAGCCATCGCGGCGCTGGCCAGCTATCTTCCGGCGCGCCGCGCTACCCGCGTGGACCCTGCCGAAGCGCTGCGCTGCGAGTAAACCGTATGTTCCGGGCGATCAAAGAGCAGATCGACACGATTTTCCGGGAGGATCCGGCCGCCAAGAGCGTGATCGAGATCCTGCTGTGCTATCCCGGATTTCATGCCGTTCTGGCGCATCGCCTGGCGCACAGATTGTATTGTGCGCGGATCCCGCTGCTGCCGCGGGTAGTTTCGCAGGTCAGCCGCTTTTTCACGGGCATCGAGATTCATCCGGGTGCGACGATCGGGCGGCGGTTCTTCATCGACCACGGCATGGGCGTGGTGATCGGCGAGACCACCGAGATCGGCGACGACGTGCTGCTATATCAAGGCGTGACCCTGGGCGGCACCGGTAACGAGAAGGGCAAGCGGCATCCTACGCTGGGCAACCACGTGGTGGTGGGGACGGGCGCGAAGATCCTGGGCGGCATCCGCATCGGCGACAACGTGAAGGTGGGCGCGGGGTCGGTGGTGGTGCGGCCGGTGCCGGACAACTCCACGGTGGTGGGCGTTCCGGGACGCGTGGTGCGCACCCGCGGCGAAAACGGAGTGCTGGAGCACGGTAAGCTACCGGACCCGGAAGGCCAGGCGCTGGAGGAACTGGCGCAGCGGGTGTCGGAGTTGGAAGCGCTGGTGCGGCAGTTGGCCGGCGAGCGGGTGCAAGCCGGCACCGGCCGTGCTAGGATGTAATAGTCGCGTGCACGCGGGGACGTAGTTCAGTTGGTTAGAACGCCGGCCTGTCACGTCGGAGGTCGCGGGTTCGAGCCCCGTCGTCCCCGCCATTCCTTTTCAATCAGTTTCAGACTCACCGGGATGACCACTTTCAGTGGTGTTCGCCTGTGCTGCAAGTAGCTGCTACAGTTTTCGGCGAAACCAATGGAGCTGGCGAGACTTTGAAGGCCTTCAGTCCCTTCGCGGCGTTACGTTCCAGGTGTATGCTTAAATCCGTATCATGCTTAATGGACTGATTGATCGTGGTGCCTTTGATGTCAGTTGCGCGATACATGACGGCGCTGCATGTCACGCGACGCGGAGCCTGGCGATTGATCCAGACGTGGACTTCGCTTTTACCGTGATCTCGATGTCGCGACCGAGCAGTAGAAGAAGCCTCAGGAGACGTTCGATAGAGAAACCCGACATCTTCCCTTGCTTAAGCGCCGAGACCTTGGGCTGATCGATTCCGAGAATCGCGGCTGCTTGGCTTTGCGTGAGTCGCCGGCGCTGGATCTCGGCGATGATCTTCGAGGCCAACTCCGCTTTTGCCAGCAGATCATCGGCATGTGGAAGGTTCAGGTCCGCGAACACGTTCCCAGAACTCGGCGTAAATTCTCGATTAGGCATCTTCCTTCTCCTCACTTCCCGGCCAGCTTACGCGCAAGTCGGAGCCGTTGCCGGATCAGATCCAATTCCCGTTGTGGGGTCGCGATCCCGGATGTTGCCTTCTCTTGGAAGGCGTGAAGAACGTAAACCGCTTCCCCGAGTTGTGCTACGTACACCGCGCGATACGTTCCCCCCGGATCCTCTGCACGCACCTGACAGACCGCTTCCGCAAAGCCGTGCAGCATCTTCGCGTTCTCATGTCTCTGACCGATCTGCGCCTGGTACAACGCGAAACCCAGCTTCTTACGGACCATCGGCGGAAAGCCCGTCAGCCGAACGAGCGAGTCGACAAGCCAAATCAGCTTGCGCGGTTGTTCCGGCTTCTGGGGCACAACCTACATTGTATGCCAGATCCGGCATAAAGCGCTCGTCGAAAACTGTGGCACATACTGTAGCAGTCCGAAGAGCGACGGCTCGCGATCAACCGCGACGGCTTGGCTGCATGGGACGGAAGAAGAGCTTGCCGCGGCTTTTTGATCGTCGCCGGTTGAATCGGAAAGTGAACTCGTCCAGGTAGTCGAGATGCTTGTGGCTGACCGCGCCTTGAGCCACCGCTCGAGGAGCGAGATCACCCGGCGGCGCGCGGCATTAATTGCGAAACAGTCTTCTTTTTACCGCGCAGGAATGTGACCTCGTGCTCGTAGCCCTTCTTCTCCAGAGGGAGGTAACCCAGCCACCCGCCGGTGCGGATGACACCGGCCCGGCAGTCCTTCCTCCACTGACGAGCCCTCGGCCTGTCACGTCGGAGGTCGCGCGTTCGAGCCCCGCCCCCCCCGCCATTTACTCGGTTTGTCTCCTACGAAAGCCTCTGATTCAGGGCCTATTGTGCAATCCGGGGGCAGAGGCCTTCACCCAGCCTTCAGCCCGGATCGTCAAAGGGGATCGCCGGATCAATCGATGAGCCGCGCCCGCCGCAGCCCAACAGCCGCACCCAGCAACAAACCGCTCCCCATCAACAAAAGGGAAGAGGGTTCGGGCGTAGGAGTGTTCACGAAAAAGTCGTCAAAAGAAAAACCGGCGTCTCCGGTCCCGCTGCCCTGCAGGAAGAAGGAGACCGTGGCGGGACCGCCGGCAGTTGCGGTGTACGTGCCCTCCACCATTTGGTACCCTTCGTAGATAGGGTTCGGATAGCTGGTAAACCCGATGGACGTTCCGTTAACCGCGAGGTTGCTGCTGTTCCCGAAATCGTAGTTTGAGCTGCCGTTTCCAAACCAGAAACCGATGCTGTAAGTCTGTCCGCCAACGAGGTTCACGCTCTGACTCAGCGTGAGGCTGTCGCCCGGGTCGCCCGAGGGGCTGCACAGCCCATAGGTGGAGTAGAAGCAGGTCACGGCGTATGCCGCGAAGCTACCCGAGTGCACGATGACCGAAAAGGGACTAAAACTGGAATAAGTATCGGGGATCGGCGTGCCGGCAACCGCCACACCGGACACAGGAGTGTCGGCAGTTACTGTCCAATCGGAGAAATCGCCGGACTCGAAGCCGGGATTCAGGAGCAGGTTGCTCGCGGAGACTGGAAACCCGGAGAGACACATCATGCCCGCCGCTGCCGCAATCGTTCTCACCTTCATCACTTCCTCCGTCACCTAAAGCAGGATTTCCATTTTGGCTGCCTGGATTCCTTGAAGTGTATATCCAAACCCGTCGCGCCGGGCATCCGTTAAAGATTTTTAATATTGCTCGGCCCGCCCGCATCGGTCTACCAGAAATACAAGACGTCCGGCCGCACGTGGCCGTGAGCCTCCAGACAAGGGCCGCACTCCATCTGGTAATCGGCGCGAATCTTACGCACCGCCGCCGGAATGGTGTATTGGTCGTCCGGCTTGTGTTCGGTGGCGATAGCCATCCGCGGTTTGAAGCGCGCGATGGTCTCTTGCCCGCCTGCCAGCGCCGGGACCTCGGCCCCCTCGATGTCCATCTTGATGAAATCCACGCGCGGCAGCTTCAACTCCGCCACCAGCTTGTCGATGGTGGTCAAAGGAACCAGAACGCCGGGATGCGACGACTCCGGACGCATCACCACGCTGTTGGCCGCAAAGTTGGTGTCATCCACGTTCAGGATCAGGGTGTCGTCCTTGTTCCACACGCCCTTGGGATAAACGATCGCGCGGCCCCCGGCGATCTCCGCGGCCAGATTGCGCCGGATGCATTCCGCGCTGGAGGGCGATATCTCTATCGCGACAACCGTCTGCGCCCCGGCCTCCAGCGCCAGACGCGTAAAGTCGCCGTCGCTGGCGCCGCAATCCAGCACGATATCTCCGGCGTGAATGAAATGTTCCCCCGCGCCATAGATGTGTTGTTCCATCTCCGCCAGGTTAAACGGCAGCACGTAGCGGTTGCCTTTGGGGATCCAAAACTGGCCTTTGGGCGTATCCCACAACTCCAGGCCGCTCTCTTCCTTCAATCGGCGGCTGCCGGCCAGGATACGATCCTTGATGCGGGTTTTCTCGTCGACATTGGCTTGCGACTGCACGGCGTGTGACATGGGGCAGACCGGACTGCGGCCCGCCGCCACCAACGCAAATAACCGGACCGGAGGAAAAATCAGGTAAGCCGCGCTACCTGCGGCGATCAGGATGAGGAATACGAGCACGATACGCGAGGTCTTCACACAGCTATGTTATCCTCTCGACACGTCTATGAGTGCGCCTGCGAACCTGAAAATCGTTCTCGTCACCGGAGCTTCCTCCGGCATCGGACAAGCCATCGCCCGGCATCTGGCGGCCCGCGGCTGGCGGGTGTTCGGGACCAGCCGCCGCGAGACCGCCGATTTTGGCGGCGTCGACATGCTCCGCATGGATGCCGACGACGATGCCTCCGTGGCGGACACGGTGGCCGAGGTCGTGGAAAGAACCGGCCGGCTCGATGCGGTGGTAAATAATGCCGGATGGGCGTTGATGGGGCCCATTGAGGACACGACCATCGCCGACGCGCGCGCCCAGATGGAAACCAACTTCTTCGGCGTGCTGCGGGTGTGCCGCGCGGCGCTGCCTGTCATGCGAGAACAGCGCTCCGGGCACATCGTGAATATCAGCTCGCTGGGCGGCCTGTTCGGCATGCCGTTTTCGGGTATCTACAGCGCCAGCAAGTTCGCGGTGGAAGGGTTCAGCGAGAGCCTGCGCCTGGAAACACGCGGCTTCGGAGTGCACGTGGTGTTGGTGGAACCGGGCGACACGCAAAGTCAACTGCCCGCGCGCCGGCGCACCGTTTACCCGCCTTTGCACCCCAGCGCTTACCAGGAAGTCTTCAACCGTTTTCAGGCCAAGCAGGCGCAGGACGAATCCAAAGCGCCGCCGCCGGATGCGGTTGCGGTGCTGGTGGAGCGCATCCTGCGCGATCCGCGGCCGGCCATGCGCTACAGCGTGGGCATGTGGGATCAGCGGCTGGTGCTGCCGTTGAAACGCTGGCTCCCGTATAGCTGGTTCGAGCGGATTCTGAGCGCGGCGCTGGGTGTGAAATGAGAGCCGCTCTGGTACTGATCCTGCTTTCCGTGGCCACGGCCGGCGCCAGCCACGAAGTGGCGATTACCATTGACGATCTGCCGCGCGGTGGGGATGGCGGTGGCCGCATCTTCGCGGAAATCCGCGATATGACCGAGCGCCTGCTGGCGCCCCTCCGCGAGCAAAAGATTCCCGTGACCGGCTTTGTGCATCCGGGGCGAACGGAACTGAATGCATCTGAATTGCACCGCATTCTCGATCTGTGGTTGGATGCGGGCGCGGAACTCGGCAATCATACCTGGTCGCACGCGGACCTGAACCGGGTGGCGGTGGCGGACTATGAACAAGACATTCTGAAGGCGGACGCGGTTTTGCGGCCCATCGTAGAGGCCCACGGGAAGAAACTGGAATTCTTCCGGTATCCCATGCTGCATGCCGGAACGACACCCGAAAGCAAGCGCGCCATCGCGGAGTTTCTGGCCGCGCAGCACTATCGCAATGCGCCGGTTACCCTCGACAATTCCGACTACATGTTCGCGGCCGCGTATTTGCGGCCGGAACTGCAGGACCGTGTGACGCGCGAATACCTGCCGTACCTGGAATCCGTGGTGGAGTTTTTCGAGCGGCGATCGGTGGAGGTGGTGGGGCGGGAGTTTCCGCAGATCATGCTTCTGCACGCTAGCGAGATGAATTCCCGGATGATGCCGGACATACTGGCCATGTTCCGCCGACGCGGCTACCGTTTCGTGTCATTAACGGACGCACTGCGGGACGAGGCCTACCGGCTGCCGGAAAACTACGTGGGACCGGGCGGATTCTCATGGATCCACCGCTGGTCGATAACCAAAGGCATGCCGAACAAAGGAGAGCCGGACGAACCGGTGTGGGTGCGGCCCGCGCGGCGCTAGAGAGAATTACCTAAGAAGCTTTACCGATCGCTTGCCTGTTACATGCGACGGGTACGACGATTGGCGATGGTCCCCATAGATAGTGGGGCAGGCCCTCGGCCTGCGGCGGGCTCCCAGCCCGCTTGCACCCGAGCGGCATGGGACGCCGCCGCAGCGCGGGGGGCTGCCCCACAGCTAAGTGAACAGTATTGTGGGCTAGCGTCTGGGCTAGCGTCGACTATTTCTTGCCGGCCGGCTGCCGGGCGTGGGCTTTGAGAAGGAGGTCTACGGCTTGCAAGAGCTTTTGATCTCTGGCGATCGTCAACAATGAAGCGCCATACCCATTGGTCAAGTTCACATTGGCGCCGTGCGCGATGAGAATTTTGGCGGAGTCAATGTCCGGCGGTGATATTTCGATCAGTGCGAGATAGAGCGGCTCAACGTGCGCTAGGAAGCGATTAGCCGAGACATTGACCTTAGCTCCATTCTCGACCAGAAGCTTGACGATCTCGACGCGAACCGCCGGCTCCAACTTATGGCCCGTGTTGAAGACAAACTGTAAGTTGTCGCCGGGCTTCGCGCCCGCGGACAGGAGCCGGCGGACCACCTCCGTGTTGCCATGTTCGACGGCGAAGTGGAGTGCAGGCTCGGCATCCAGCCCCTGGTTGACGTCGACACCGCGCCGGATGAGCAGATCCACTACATCGGCCCACCCGTTTTCCACGGATTCGCGCAGCACTCGGCGGCCATCCTCGGGGTCGACTTTCGAGCTGAACTGAAGAACCAATGCCGCCTTATCACGACTTGGCCTTGCGAGGAACAAGGGTGACCATCCATTTCTGCCCTTGACGTTGACATCGGCGCCGGCTTCCAGGAGGATCCGCACGCAGCCGGTTTCCCCCAATTCGATGGCATGGGTTAGAGGCGTATCTCCATCGCTGCCGCGCCAGTTTACGTTGGCGCCGGCGCCAATCAAGGCCTGCACGATCTGCTCACGTTCCCGTGGCAGTTTGAACTGGCTGCGGGCGTCGACCGCATGGAACAGAGGGGTCTGCCGATCATAGCCGACGGTATTGGGATCCGCGCCTGCCGCTAGCAATACCTGGACTACCTCGAGCGCGCCGCGCCCCGCGGCGGCGTGCAAAGGAGACGCGCAACACGGCTGGTTCTCGTTGACAATTGCGCCGCGGGCGATCAACAACCGAACGACTCCGGCGGAACCCTTTTCCGACGCCTGGGCAAGCGGGCTTGTTCCACTGCGGGTCTTCCGATTAACAGCGGCGCCGGCATCCAGCAGCAGCGTCACCATATCCAAACGTCCCAAGCGCGCCGCATCCTGTAGCGCAGTGTACTCGAATTCCCCCGTTGTCGCATTGACATCCGTACAGGGTTCGGCCAACAGGCGTTTAACCTGATCCGCATCGCCGTGGCGTACGGCAAACGAAAGGGGGGACAAGCCGTCGGGGGGCGGCACGCGGAGCTGCACGGGGTAGTGCCAGCGCTCAAAAGCTCCGGTGATTTTGGATATGCCGAGCGCCAGGCCGAACGGGGGCTCGTCGGCCTGAATCATCCCGACCAGGCCTCCATCCCCGGTGAAGAGACCTCCTCCGGAGTGCCCACGGGCGATGAAGGCCGACTGGAAGGCGATCA
>Ga0302324_100031376_pt1 | contig 10026 bp, 5 predicted proteins | sample Palsa_T0_1_FD_201949 | JGI IMG/M metagenome (GOLD analysis project Ga0302324, IMG submission 201949) | Peat permafrost microbial communities from Stordalen Mire near Abisko, Sweden - Palsa_T0_1 | ecosystem: Environmental > Terrestrial > Soil > Palsa > Peat permafrost | place: Sweden: Abisko... | reverse complement strand
GCAGCAATGCCTGAAGCAGTTCATTGACATGCAGGTGCGCAAAATCACCATCGAGGCCATTCAGCGCGCCGTCGCCGAGCAGTTTGGCATGAGGGTCGCCGACCTCAAGCAGAAAAATAATTCGCGCAACGTGGTAGTGCCGCGCCAGATCGCCATGTACCTGGCCAAGCAGATGACCGAAGCCAGCCTACCCGAAATCGGCCGCCAGTTCGGCAACAAGCACCACACCACGGTGATGCACTCGATCGCCAAGATCGACGAGCAGCGCCGCGCCGACAAAGACCTGCACCGCACGCTCAACAAGCTGCAGGAACAACTCAACGGTTAACCACCTGCGGAGGGGCGCAGTGAAATGCCGGGTGCCCCGGAGACCGTCCTGAGCTTGTTGAAGGTTATCGATTCTGAGAGCTGGTTACGCTGGGCCACGCATAAATCTCCATGCCCCATCGGGGTACCGGCGCACCCTGTGGGTCGGGGTCGCGCAGTCTCATCGCAGAAGGGTGGGAGAGCACCATCCCACAGGCGTCCCGTAGGGACCGCAGGAAAATAGCCCAGGACAAGCGCAGCGCAGTCCTGGGAAACGAACCCAGACGAAGCTCGCGTCCCGTAGGGACGCAGTGAAACACCACGAGCCCAGTCGGCAAATTCCACCTGACCTGCGTCGTCTACCGCTGACTAGCCTCCCCCGCCCGCACTCTCCGATTAAACTCCTCTGAATCCCCCCGCGGCACGCTCAACGATTTCCATCCGCCCGCCTTCAGATGCTTCGCCAGAAACACAATCTGCCCGCAGTGATAGCTGTAGTGCGCCACCTGCCGGTTGATGGCCTGCATCACCGAATGCGCCTCGCCGCGAATGGTCACCGTCTTCGCCAGATCGCGCTCATCAAGTGGTTCGAGCGCAGCAAACACGCAAGCCCAGCCCGCCTCCCACGAAGCCATCAGCGCCTCGCGCGTCTGCACCGGATCGACAAACTCCAGATCCCGCCGCCGGTCCGGCTTCTCTCCGTCGCTGGTCAGGAAATCAGTAAACCGCGACCGCATATTCCCCGTCATATGCTTCACAATCACCGCAATCGAGTTCGACTCCGCGTCCAGTACCGCGCACAGTTGCTCATCCGCCAACTGTGCCATCGCCCGCTCCGCCAGCCCCTTGTAATAGCGGAACACCGCCAGCGAATCCTTCAAATAAGAAGTAGTAAATTCCAGCGCCATGCGGATATTCTCGCACCGCCATCAAAATCTTCCAACTCAAATGCCAGCAAAATCAATCTGAGAAATCCACCCTCGAAGCATTACTCTGGAAGACACAATCGTTCGCGTCTTCCCACCGGAGAATCATGCCTTCCAGCCATACCCTTTCCCGACGCGGCTTCCTCGGTGCATCCGCCGCCGCGGCCGCCGCGCTCGCCGTCCCGCAGACCGCGCTCAGCCAAGAGGCTGCCCCACAACAGGGGTCGCCGGCCATCGCTGCACTGCCGATTCTCTCCGGCCAGGCCCGTCCCTTCACCAACGCCGAGCGCCTCGCCCGCATCGAGCGCGCCCAGCAGCTCATGGCCGCGACAAAGATCGACGCCATCGTTCTAGCCAATTCGACCACATCCTCCGTCTATTTCGCCGACCTGCGCCTCAACGGCGGAGAGCGCCTCTGGGCGCTCGTAATCCCCGCCAAAGCCAAGCCGTTCCTGGTCTGCCCCGCATTTGAAGAAGGCCGCGCGCGCGAGCTGCTCGAAGCAGGCCCCTTCGGCAAAGACGCAGACGTGCTCACATGGCAGGAGGACGAGAGTCCCTTCGCCGCTCTCGGCAAAGGCCTCGCCGACCGCGGCCTTACCTCTGCCACCATCGGCCTCGACGAGAACATGAAGTTCGTTTTCTCTGAAGGCATTCGCGCCGCCAATCCGCACTTGACCATCGTCTCTGCCTCGCCCATCACCGCTGGTTGCCGCATGATCAAGGACGCGCACGAGATCGAGTGCCTGCGCATCGCCTGCCGCGCCACCCTGCTCGTCTATCGTGCCGTCGCGCAGTCGCTCAAGCCCGGCATGACCACCGCCGACGTGCACGCGCTCATCGCCGCAGCCTACCAGCGCGTAGGATTCGAAGGCGAAGCCAGCCTAAACATCGACGAGTTCACCGCGCTGCCTCACGGCTCGCGTCAGCAGCAGACCCTCCGCGAAGGCAGCATCCTCATGCTCGATGACGGCTGCGAAGTCGAAGGCTACACATCCGACATTACGCGCACCTTCGTTCTCGGCAAAGCCACGGACAAAATGAAGTCGGTCTTCGATCTTGTCCATCGCGCCCAGGCCGCCGCGGTGCAAACAGCCCGTCCCGGTGTACCCACCGCAGCCGTGGACGCAGCCGCGCGCAAAATCATCGTCGATGGCGGCTACGGTCCCGGCTTCACTTACTTCTCGCATCGCCTTGGCCACGGCATCGGCATGGACATGCACGAGTGGCCCTACTTCGTGAAGAACAACATGTTCGGCTACGACCCTGATCCACATCTCAAGGCCGGCAACCTGCTCAGCGACGAGCCCGGCATATACATCCGCGGCGAGTTCGGCATCCGCCTTGAAGACGACCTGCTCATCACAGAATCTGGCGCCGAGTTACTGACTCCGCAAAGCCCATCGCTTGAAGATCCGTTCGGTAACATGGAATGAAAACCTCGCAGCGAATGAATGACGAGGCGCTCAGAACAAAATCGCGGCGCGACGGGCTGCTGCTGTTAATCCTGGGCAGCATCGTCTTTGTTCTGCTGGGCGTAGCTCTGGAAAACTCCGCACCCGCCCCATCCGCGGACTTCAGAGCTCTTTATTATCCAGCACGCTGTCTCGTTCATAACTCTGACTTATACCTTGTAAGTGATGTGAACCCCATCTATCAATCAGATAGCGCCCATTTCCCTTCGGATAACTGGAAGAATCGCGAGATAGCCACGCGCAACGTCTATCCGCCCACCGCATTTACCTTCATGCTTCCCTTCGCCATGTTGCCGTGGACGCCCGCACACATCCTCTGGCTCATCCTCACTCTTGGCAGCATCCTCGCCGCCTCGTTTCTCATCTGGCATTTGAGCGCCAGTTACTCTCCGCTCGTCTGCGGCGCATTGATTGCCTTGTTTCTCGTCAACAGCGAATTGCTCGCCATCTCCAGCAACGCCGCCGGAATCGTCGTCAGCCTCTGCGTCGTAGCCGTCTGCTGCTTCTTGCGCGATCGCTTCGCCATCCTCGGCATCGTGTGCCTGGCCATCAGCCTCACCATCAAGCCCCAGGAGACGGGCCTGGTCTGGCTTTATTTCCTGCTTGCCGGCGGAGTCTACCGCAAGCGCGCGCTGCAAACTCTTGTCGCAACCATCGTCATCAGTCTGCCTGCCGTTCTGTGGGTCTGGCATGTCTCACCGCATTGGCTCGCGGAGTGGCACGCCAATCTCTCCACATTCTCCGCCCACGGCGCCATCAATGATCCCGGCCCCGATTCCGCTGGCGGCCACGGCCTGGCCATGGTCATCAGCCTGCAATCCATCCTCAGCGTTATTCGCGACGACCCGCGTTTCTACAACTTCGGCAGCTACCTCATCACCGCCCCCATGCTGCTCGCGTGGAGCGTCATCACGCTGCGCACCCGCACCACGCCGGCCAGAGCCTGGCTGGCTCTCGCTTCCATCGCCGCCATATCCATGCTCCCGGTATATCACCGTCAATACGACGCCAAGCTGCTGCTGCTCACTGTTCCTGCTTGCGTCATGCTGCTGGCCGAAGGCGGCCGCATCGGCCGTCTCGCCCTCCTCGTGACCGTTGCCGGGTTCGTATTGACGGGAGACCTCACCTGGGCCATTCTGCTTGGCCTCTTAAATCACATGCATTTCGCCGCAACGGGGTTTTCGGGAGCGATGCTCATGGCACTGCAGGTCTTTCCGCCACCCCTTATATTGCTGTTGATGGGTGTTTTCTATCTATGGGTCTACGCGCGCAAAGCTCCACAATCCACCAGTGAAACTGAAATCAGCGCCTGAAGCGCCCCACCGCACGCCGCTAAGAATCCATGAAAGCAATGGTGGGCCCGGAGGGATTCGAACCCCCAACCAAGGGATTATGAGTCCCCTGCTCTAACCGTTGAGCTACAGGCCCTTCAATGACTCACATACGCTGCTCGCGCGACTGTAGCGGATATTGTAGCGGGTGGCAGTCTCTTCGGCCTGATCGTAGCGAAATCGCCCGACGGTTGAAGCCGCTCGAATGCGCGCTCGACTGCCCCAGGGGTCGGATGGATGTAGCGCTGCGAGACCACGATGCTACCGTGGCCAGCAATCCGCATGATGGTGAAAGCGTCCACTTCCGACTCCCCCAAGCCTAGTCAACATTGTATGGCGTAGGGAGTGGAGTACAAAATCGCCTGGGAATAGCGGCCGGCGCTTGCCCTTCACGCTCGGAGCAACAGCATCCCGATGCAGGCGGCTGATCGAGGTTCCCACGTAGGGCTTACCTTCTCGATTGGCAAAGATAAACCCGCTCGACTCGGACTTCTCCCGCGCCAGGAGCATGGCAACCGCGCGATCCGTGAGCGGGATCACCCGGCGAGCATTCTTGCTCTTGACCTCTCTTTCACGCGGGTAGCCTTTATTCACCCGGGATGGAGAAGACCACGCTAACCTCGGTTTCTACTTCCACCGGCTGTTGATTGAACACATATGGCTTGTACCGCCAGGTGCTAACGGCATTCATGGCGGCCTGCCTCAACATGACCGGCCCGGAGACGACACGCAGGTTTTCGATCGTTCCCCACTTGGAAATGTTGGCGTGCAGCACTACGGTGCCGGCGACGTGCGCCGACTTGGCGATCGCGGGATACACCGGCATCGTCTTCTGCACCAACAGGCCCGCCGCTACACCGCTTGTGATATTGACCCTCGCGGGGGTTTCCACTGTCACTTTGGGCCCCTTGTTGCCGTTGCCAAACACGGAGCCGACACCGCCGCCGCCGCTCAGGCCCTCAGTGCCGGCGACCGCAAAGCCTGAAGTCGGCGGTGCTTCCGGCTTTGGCACAACATTAATGTCGTGAGGAATCCGCTTCGGTGCGGCCAACTGATCGTTCATCATTGTCGGCTCTACCTGCTGTGGAGTTTCTTCTACTACGTCGGTGGCCGGCGCCGCCGCAGGCTTTGCGGGCTGCGCCATCGGCGAGGGCTGAGTCGAAGGCGAAAGCTTCAGCGTGTTTGTCTCCGGCTGCGCAGCCTTCGTCAGCAATGTTGCCGGGGACGGCTTGAGATTGTCTACTGCGGAATTCGTTTCCGGCGATGCAGGCCTCTTCGCGATCGACTGCTTCACTGAGTCCAGCTTCTGCCGGAAACTCGAGAAACGCAGCGGAACGAGGATGATTAGAACCAGAATAGGAATGACGACCGCAAGCGTCAGCAACACCTTTTTCCTTCTGGCGCGCCTCAGAGCTTCACGCTTCGAGCGCGAAAGATCGTCGTGGGTGGCGTAGAAACCCGTCGCAGAGAACGGAGGGGCTGGTGTCGACCCATCCATTACCGCCAGCACTCTGATCTGCTTGGCCGCGGGCCGCTCGGGCGGCGCGGCTTCCACTGCATGAACTGCATGATCGGCCGCAGCCTTAAAGGGGTTGGAGTTGACCGGTACAGTTGCCGACGAATGTCCGCCGTCCCATTCGCTGAAGTCCTCGGGAAGCGTATCGGGAAGTGGCTGAATTATTTCTGCTGGAGATGCCATTGACCATCCTCTCCTTTCTCATATACCGCGCCTTTGTAAGTGCGCGTTTCAAGTGCGTCTTTCTGGATGGGGGTGCTGATCGGTACAACGTTCTGTTTCGCTTCTTGCCGGCCGTTTTCGTCTTCGCTGTGCACAGGCGCGAACGGCGCGTTGGTGCTTGCCTCGAGCAGAGAATCCAGGTTCGATACTCCCTCGATCTCAATGACCTCCATGGATTGTGCCGGCGCATATTTCATGGTGTCTGCCGGGGTGAAAGCGACGTAGAGCTTATGCCTTCCTGGGATGAGCACGTCGCCTGGGGCAGGAGAGTAGACGAAGGTTCCAGGGACCAATGAAGTGGCATTGAGCTGGGTGGCGCTGAGTGCGGAGCCATAGGGAATCGCCGCAGGAGTCTCCCACCTGATCGTCGTTGGCATCGCCTTCGTAACAGCAATTGATACCGTGGTCTGCACCGTGGTGTAGTTCTCCGAGTCCATGGGAGTAAAAGTGGCAGACAGCAAATGCTTGCCAACCGCGAGCGTTTGGCCAACCGCCGGAGTGTAAACGAACGTTCCTGGAACGGATGCGGCGGCATTGAGCTGGGCGAAAGTCAGCGGAGCACCATCAGGAATCGGCGCGGGTGTCTCCCACGTCACGGCCGGGTCAGCTTTGTTCACGGTGATCGATACGGCCGCCCGCGCGGAAGTATACGCAGCGCTATCTGTCGGAGTGAAGGTCACAACCGGCGTATGGGTTCCCGCTGCAAGCACTGCGCCTTCGTCAGGAGTGTAGGCAAACGTTCCCGGCACTGATGCCCTGGCGTCGAGATGAGTCTTGCCAAGCCTTGTCCCGTAGGTAATTGGGGCAGGTGTCGGCCATGCAATGGCCGGTACCGACCTGTTGACGGTGACCACCACCGTAGCCTTCGCCTCTGTGTAACCGGCGGTATCTGCCGGATTGAAGGCCACTGAAAGAGTGTGTCTCCCAACCCTGAGTTGATCTCCCGCGGCTGGCGTGTAGACGAAGGTTCCTGGAACCGATGCCGATGCGTTGAGCTGAGCGTCGCTGAGCGGGGTTCCGCAGGGAATGGGTGCAGGCGTGGGCCATGAAATTGCCGGAATTGATTTGGCGACCGTTACCGATACTTCGGTCTGCGCAGTGGTGTAATTCGCGGAGTCTGCCGGCGTGAAAATTACCCCGAGCTTGTGTTTCCCCGGGGCCAGCACCTCGCCTGCAGCAGGGGTGTAAACCAGCGTTCCCGGAACCGATGCCGTTGCATTGAGATGTTTGTCGCTGAGCGCGCTGCCGCAGGAGATCGCCGCGGGCGTTGGCCAGCTGACGGCCGGTGTTGCCTTGCTGACGGTGATCGAAACGGCGGCCTGTACCGCAGCGCCGCCCGCGCCATCCATCGGCGTAAAGGTTACCCACATCGTATGGGTTCCCGCCGGCAACAAGTAGCCCGCTCCGGGTGTGTAGACGAATGTTCCCAGAGCCGATGCCGTGGCATTGAGTTGGCTGGCGTCGAGTCTAGTCCCATAAGTGATCGGCTCGGGCGCTGGCCAGTCGATGACAGGCGTCGCCGCGGTCGCTTGAGGCTCGTCTATGGTTGGAATCTTCCCCGAATTACTCTTGCCCAGGCCTCTCAGTCTGAACCCCGTCGTCTTTTCCTGGATCGGAGGCAGACCGCAACTGGATCGCGCCATCTGACGAATCAGCCGTGAAATCGACGAATCCGCGGGCGAAGATGATGTGGTGGAATTCTGTACCTGGCGTGCAGCCGCATAGTCGTCGGGAATCTTCCACTGCACCGGCCGGTTAAGAGCCTTGGTGATGTGTTCATCCGTAAGTCCGAGCGAGTTCGAATCGTATCGGTTGATCACGACCTCGAGTTTGGGACTATCCATATTGAAGAACTGCGTAATGACGCGATTTGAGTTGCGCAGTTCAGAGATACCGGCCTGGGTGACCAGATAGATAGCTGAGGCCTCTTTGAACAGAGCCGTGTCCATTAAATCGAGTCTCGATCCCACGTCGACAATCACGTTTTCGAATTCCCACCGTGCGGCATTCATCAGCTTGTCGATGGCCTCATTCGATGCCTGCACCTTCGGAACTTTACTGGGCGCGGCGAGTACAGATATTCCCGAGCGGTGCTTGACCAGAAGCTTGGAGAGAAAAGTCGCATCCAGCCGGTCCACATCCTGGAAGGCATTGTCAGTCGAGAACTCGGTGATGATGCCCAGGTTGAGCGCGGCATCTCCCAGCGGAAGGCCGAGATCGATCAACAGCGTGCTTTGACCGGACTCCTGGCCCAGCGTTATCGCAAAATTACAGGCGATGGTGGTGACACCGGAGCCTCCCTTGACTCCGAGAAACGGCAGCAGCCTGCCCCGAGGCTTCTTCACCCGGCGAGTTCCAGGGCGCGGCGCTGAGGAGCATCTCGAGAGAGCCTCGGCAATAGTGCCTGCATCGAACGGCTGAAATAGAAACTCGCGTGCCCCCGCCCGCATGCACCGAAACACCAGTTCCTGATCGGCCTTTGCCGAATAGACCATCACCGTCGCCGACTCCTCGGCACAGATGCTCTCCACCAGTTCGAGTGCATATTCCAGGTCGCTGTCCAGATCGATGATGATCACGTCGTAAGACCGTTCCAGCATCTTCGGCACATTGTCGAGTGCAGGAGGATACGAAGAGAACTCGCGGACTTCGCCTCCTTGGAGTCCGCCGAGAGCGCTTACCAATGCCCGGCGTCGTTCTTCGTCTGGACCAATCAGGGCGATGGACAAGCTGGCCGTTCCAACGGAGTTGGAATCGCCGCGGTGGATAGGCGTGGAAGAGAAGGAACTCCGGCGCATGCTGCCCGTTGGCCGTTCCAACTGTGTTTCACGCTTCACGCTGAACTGATAACTCTCGTATGCGTCGGACATGGCGTACACTCCAATTTGCAACAGGGAATAACCAAATCAACATTCTGATCGCGATGGCGAAAGCGATGACCTTTCGTGCCTTCTTAAGCCGATTTTTCAGACCATTTCGGAAACGATTCCCCGCAGATGCCTGTCACAACAATCATTGAGGGGGCCCTGCGGTAACCTATTCTCGCCACCAAAGGTAACCTGTAAGAGTCATAAATCTCAGAAAGAAGGGTCAATGTCCATCACACCTTTGTGTTACATCGATTTTTCAGCGACGTGACCCCGCGAGTTCTTCGGGTTTGCATTTCAATCGATTGGCCGTTGCCACAGCGGCGATGACAGGCCGGGTTAGGCGCAATCGGGCCTCGACAATTCGGCCTGGAACGCGGGGGCGGTCCCATCAGAAAGTTTCCGCCCGGGGAAATCCGCCCGCGGAGGCGAATCGTCACCTGGAGCATTTTTGTTTTTACTGCAGCCCTCCGTGCCCCATCCATTCCGCTTTTTTCTGCGGAATGGGTGGGATACCAATAAAACTGAACGGCTACGCTATTTCCGAAAATGCCCTAACCCACTGCAATCGATAGTGAATCGCTTCCAAAGAGCGCCGATCCGGTCGAAAGTGCATCGTCACCACCGCCGACAACAGCAGCAACAATCACCAGAACAACCTCCGCATCAGCGCCGGCTTGGTCGTGCGACTCTGAGCAATCGCTGCGAGCACGGCTTCTCTGCGAAAATAGAACCGCATGCTCTCGCTTCAAAATGCCGGCAAGCGGTTCGGTCCGCGCGTCCTCTTCCTTGAGGCCAACTGGCTCATCCGCGCGGACGAGAAAACCGCGCTGGTCGGCGCCAACGGCACCGGCAAATCCACCCTGATGAAGGTGCTCGCCGGCCTTGAATCTCTGGACTACGGCTCGCTGCAACAAACTCGCGGAATGAGCTTCGGCTATCTGCCCCAGGAAGGCCTGCGCCTCACCGGCCGCAGCGTATTCGAAGAATGCCTCACCGTCTTCGACGAGTTGCGCGACATGGAGAAAGAGATCGAACGCCTCGCCGGCCAGCTTGCGACTCTGGATCACGCAGGCGCCGAGTACGAGTCTGCCGCCGAGCGATTCTCGGTGCTGCAGGAGCGTTTCCACGTTCTTGACGGCTACGCCCTCGACGCGCAGGTAGGCGCCGTACTCACCGGCCTCGGCTTCAGCAAGGAGGACTGGGCACGGCAGACTGACGAGTTCAGCGGCGGCTGGCAGATGCGCATCGCGCTGGCCAAGCTGCTGCTCGCCAAGCCAAATCTTCTTCTGCTCGACGAGCCCACCAACCACCTTGATCTTGAAACCCGCAACTGGCTCGAAGACTATCTCAAGAGTTATCCCTTCGGTTACATTCTCATTTCGC
>Ga0302324_100031374_pt1 | contig 10026 bp, 5 predicted proteins | sample Palsa_T0_1_FD_201949 | JGI IMG/M metagenome (GOLD analysis project Ga0302324, IMG submission 201949) | Peat permafrost microbial communities from Stordalen Mire near Abisko, Sweden - Palsa_T0_1 | ecosystem: Environmental > Terrestrial > Soil > Palsa > Peat permafrost | place: Sweden: Abisko... | reverse complement strand
CCAAAGGGAAACGCGTCTTCGTCGACTTTGAAGCGGTCATGACCGCCTCGACCGTTTGGATCAACGGCGTCAATCTCGGCGAATACAAAGGGGGCTACACTCCTTTCTCTTTTGAACTCACATCGCATGTCGACTTCGACGGAGACAATCTTCTCGCCGTCGACGTCGACTCGAGCGAACGGCCCGACATTCCGCCCTTCGGCTATCAGATCGACTACCTCACCTTCGGCGGCATTTACCGCGAGGTCGCGCTCCGCGTCGTCCCTCCGACCTTCATTGAAAACATCTTCGCTCAGCCGAAAGATGTTCTGAGTGCGACTCCGACCGTGGATGTGCATACTTACATCCAGCAGGGGGCAACGTCCTCCCAGCCGCTCACGCTGTTGGTCGAACTGCTGGACGGCGACAAGGTCATCGCCCAGGGAACTGAAAAAATAGCCTCCTCCACTTCAACCGAACCGGTCGAGCACCTGGTCCGTCTCGACAAGTTAGGAACCATCAAGCTTTGGGGTTTGAAGGACCCGAATCTATACCAGGTCCGCGTTTCCTTGCAGCAAGGCCGAGTGACCCTCGATCAGGACGCGCGCCGGTTTGGCTTTCGCGAGGCGGTTTTCACCAAAGAGGGTTTCAAGCTCAACGGCAAAGTGATCAAGCTGCGCGGACTCGACCGCCATCAGACCTTCCCTTACGTTGGCCAGGCGATGGCTGCGCGTCCGCAGCGGCAGGACGCCAAGATTCTTCGCCACATCCTGCACTGCAACATCGTGCGCACCTCGCACTACCCGCAATCGCGCCACTTCCTTGACGCGTGCGATGAGTATGGCCTGCTGGTTCTTGAAGAGATACCGGGCTGGCAGCACATCGGCCCGCTTCCCTGGCAGGACATCTCCGTCGACAATGTCTCGCGCATGATTCGCCGCGACTGGAACCATCCCTCCATAATTACCTGGGGCGTTCGCATCAATGAGTCGCGGGACAACCACGATTTCTATGTGCGAACAAACGCGATGGCCCACAAGCTTGATCCGAGCCGCCCGACCTCGGGCATCCGCTACTTCCAGGAGAGCGAGTTTCTTGAAGATGTCTTCACCATGAATGACTTTGGATGGCCGCTGCTGGCGCCGAATCATGATGCGTATCTCAACACCGAATTCGTCGGACACACCTATCCGGCTAAGTCGATCGATAACATGGAGCGGCTTACTGAGCACACGCTTCGGCATGCGCGGATTCATGACCAGCTGGCTTCGAATCCGCAATATGCGGGAGGGATTGGGTGGTGCTTCTTCGACTACAACACCCACGGCGATTTTGGCTCCGGAGACAGGATGTGCTACCACGGCGTCACCGACTTCTTCCGCGAGCGCAAGCCGGCCGGCGGCTTCTATAAATCGCAGTGCGATCCGGAGGAAGAAATTGTCCTCGAACCCTCCTTCCATTGGGCGCGCAATGACGAATCGATTGGTTTTACCAAGGGCCTGGTCTCGTCGAACTGCGACAACTTGAAGTTCTATCTCAAGGGCCAGCTCATCGCCGATGCGCAGCCCGATCGCGAACAATTCCAGCATCTGAAGTATCCGCCATTCTTCCCGGATCTGGGCAAGGCCGACTTGTCGGCGCTATGGTCCGACCTCCGTATCGACGGATACATCGGGGGGAAGCTGGTGATCTCGCGACAGTATTCCGGACGGGGCCTGGACCAAAAATTTACCCTGCTGCCAGACGACACCACGCTGGTTGCCGATGGCGCAGATGCTACCCGCGTGGTACTTCGGGTGACGGACGAATTCGATAACATCCGGCCCTATGCCGGGGATCCGATTCAGCTGACTCTCGAAGGGCCGGCGGAGATCCTCGGGGACAATCCATTTGCGCTGATTGGGGGCACCGGAGCGATCTGGATTCGCGCCAAACAGGAACCGGGAAATGTTGTCCTGACGGGAAAACATCCGCGTCTGGGGGAGCAGAAAGTGACATTTACCCTGACTGCTTCCGAGCCGGAAAAGGCGTAAAGCGAACCCGGCGCGATTTTCGATTTGGCGTGGGCGAGCTAGCACGCCGGATAGGCCGGGTCCGCCTTGATTTGCTCGATCTGCAAGGCGTGACGCCTGGTATGCTGGCCGAGCAGCATCAGCCACTGGCAACAATCCAGGTCGCCAAAGGCGATGTGGGGAAAGAAGTGATCGCGGAGATCGGCCTCGGCCTCGGTCGCGAAGGCAACGGTTCGCGCCCGTGCTTTTCGAAATTCGGCGATCAGCTCGATCCTATCGGGCCATCTCCCCGAGGGGCGAACCGCTTCGCGAGCACGGAATCTGGGGCTGCGGGAACTTGCCAGTCCAAGGACCAGCGGGTCCTTCGCGGCTGCCAGCGCCTTGTTCTCCGGCACTGCCGGCCCTTCCATCACTCCGGCGATCGCTCCGGTGATGAAGTCTTCGAACAAGATGAGATGTTCAAGATTCTCGGCAATGGACCATCGCTCGGGCGATTCGCGGAAGCTCCACTGCGCCGGCGTCAGGATATCCACAAGCCTGAGCAGCTCTGCTTCGCTTGCAACCAATTGATCCAATATCATCTGCCGTTCGTGGGTTTCCATCTTGCGGTGATTCTCCCCGCAACCAGCTTACCGATAGTTGACCACGGCTCTGCAAAAAGCTATTACGAGCAATTCTAGAGAAGCCTTGCCGTCCTCGGAACTAGAGCAGGCGTTCGGGGTTTACTTCAGCGTACGTTCCTCGGGCGAGACCGCCTCCCGCGACGGCCGGATCAGGAACGATTTATGATGGAAGACCGAACACGGGAATTGACCACGGGGCAGCACGAACCGCCTCACCCACTGCGGCACCCAGCCGTGCCCTTTATGGGAAGCCCGGGATTCCGCCACGGAGGGGGAGATGAAGTCCAGAGTGTACGTTCATGAATCCCAGTTCGCCCGATTCTGCCGGCGGACGCAGCTTGATTCGCTGCGGTCATTTTGTCAAAGCGGCATGTGCGCACGCTACCTGCGCCGCCCGGTAGCAAGGGCAATCGCGCTTATCCTGCTGTCGCTGGGCGCCATGGAACTCATCGCCCAGCCAGCCCCGCCGCCCAACTTTCCTGATTACAGTCAGCCCGCTCCTTATCCGAAATCGGGCTCGGGCCAGTTCGAACAGAATGGACAGCAGCAATACCCGGCTTATGCCCCCCAGCAATCGCCGCAGCAGAATTATGGAGCAGGCTACGGACAGGTACAGCCGCTCCCCGCAGAGCAGCTCGAGCAACTCGCGGCGCCGATCGCCCTGTATCCGGACGCGCTGGTTGCCCAAATACTAACCGCCTCCACCTACCCGGCCGAGGTCGTTCAGGCCGACCGCTGGCTCGAGGCCCAGGGCTATGCCTCCCCCGACCAGATCGCCGCAGGCGCCGACCAGCAATCCTGGGATCCGAGCGTCAAGGCGCTTACCGCATTACCGCAAGTGCTGGCGCAGATGGACCGCAACCTGGGGTGGACGACTGACCTTGGCAATGCCTACTACAACCAGCCTCAGGACGTACTTGAGTCGATCCAGATACTGCGCCAGCGGGCGCAGGCGGCCGGCAACCTGCACAGCACTGCGCAGGAAACAGTCAGCTACGACCAGGGCAGCATCGCAGTCGCTCCACCCAACCCGCAGGTCATCTACGTGCCCGCCTATAATCCGTGGACGGTCTACGGGCAGCCGCTTACGCCCTATCCGGGATTTTCCCTGCTGGGCGCGATCGGATCGGTGCTCGGCGCATCCGGATCGATCTTGGCGGCGGGGACGGGGTCGTTCTTAGGCGCATCCCCGATCAGCTTTGGGAGTGGAATTCTGTTGTCGGCTTTCAGTCGCGCCCCATGGGGATTTCTCGGTTGGGCGCTCAACTGGCTGAACCTGTCGGTGCTCTTCCTTCACTCGAACTACTATACGCACAGCACTACGGTTGCCGATTGGGGCCTTCCCCATGGAGGGCGCCGGGCAGCATTTGAAGCAAGATCGGTTGCCGGCCTCGGAGCCGGCCCGTACCATGAACAGCCCAGCTACGGCCGCCCAGCCGACATACGCACCCCGCAATACAGCCGCGCCTATAACCGATCGCCGAGGCCGGAAGGCTTTCGATCCTCCCCGAATGGATACGCCGGAAACCGCCCGGAAGCGGGCGCAGGCCGCGGCTATTCGAGCCCATTGCAAGGTGCCCAGGCCGGTCGGCCCCAAGAGGCCTACAACCGCGTTCAGCCCTTGGCCGGAGGATCATCCTACGGCCGATCGGCATATGGGCAGGGCTATGGATCGGGCTTCTATGGCAGCCAGGCGCAAGGATATCCCGGCAGAACCGGCTCGGCCTACTACCGCAGTCCTGAGCCGCCGAATCGCCCGCCAGCCTCAGGCTTCGAGCAACGTACTTTCGGACGGCAGCCTTCCGGCGGCTTTCAAAACCGGGCGTTTTCTGGAAATTCCTTGGCCGCACCCAAATCGGACCATTCCAGCGGCTTCCACCTCTTCGGCGGAAACCACCAGCCCAAGAGCTTCGGCAGCAGCAAAGGCTTCAGCAGCAAACACTTTGGCGGAGGCGGCCACTCCGGCGGCCACGGAGGTGGTAAACATCTTCTCTGAAATACTCCATTAGAAACCGATGGGGTGGTTGAATACCCCTCAACTGGCGAGCAGCCGCTCGACGGCCGCAGCAACCCGAAAGACCGTCGCTTCGGCAAAGTGTTTGCCCAGGATTTGCGCTCCGATGGGCAGGCCTTCTTGGCTGGTTCCGCAGGGGACGGAGATGCCGCATATTCCCGCCAGACTGGCGGTCACGGTGTAGATGTCCGCCAGGTACATGGCGATCGGATCGTTGGCCTTTTCTCCGAGTTTGAAAGCGGGAGTTGGGGCGACCGGGGTGATGATTGCGTCGACCTCCTGGAAGGCAGTGAGGAAATCCTGGGTGAGCAGGGTGCGGACCTGCTGGGCCTTCTTGTAGTAGGCGTCGTAGTATCCCTCGCTGAGGACGTAGGTGCCAAGAACGATGCGGCGTTTGACCTCGGGACCGAAACCGCCGTCGCGAGACTTGCGGTACATGGCGGAGAGGGTGGTCGAGTCCGGGGCGCGGTAGCCGTAGCGGACTCCGTCGAAGCGGGCAAGGTTGGCGCTGGCCTCGGCGGTCGCGATCACGTAGTAGGCGGGGACTGCGTATCGGGTGTGGGGGAGCGAGATAGAGCGAATTTCGGCTCCGGCGGCGCGGAGTTTGTCGATGGCGCCGTTCACGGCGGTGCGGACCTCGGGGTCGAGGCCATCGGCGAAGTATTCGGCGGGAACTCCGATCTTCAGGCCTGCCACAAGCTTTTCGAGGTCGGCGAAATAGTCGGGAACCGGCTCGAGCGACGAGGTGGCGTCGAGGGGATCGTGACCGGCAATGATGGAGAGAACGATGGCCGCGTCGCGGACGGTGGAGGTCAGCGGGCCGACGCGGTCGAGCGACGAGGCAAAGGCGATCAGGCCGTAACGCGAGACCCGGCCATAGGTGGGAAGAACGCCGACCACTCCGCAATACGAGGCAGGTTGGCGGATCGAGCCTCCAGTGTCGGTGCCCAACGTCGCGATCGCGAGATCGGCAGCGACGGCCGCCGCGGATCCGCCGCTGGAGCCACCGGGCACCCGGTCGAGGGAGACTGGGTTCCGCACCGGGCCGTAGGCGGAGTTTTCGTTCGATGAGCCCATGGCGAATTCATCGCAGTTCAGCTTGCCCAGCACCACCGCCCCGGCCGCCTCGAGCTTCTTCACTGCGGTGGCATCGTAGGGCGGGAGGTAGCCGTTGAGGATCTTGGATCCGGCGGTTGCGGGAAAGCCCTGGACGGTCAGCACATCCTTGATGCCAAAAGGAACACCGGCCAGCGGTGGCAGGGGTTCTCCGGCGGCGGCGAGGCCGTCGATGCGAGCGGCCTGGGCCCGGGCGCGCTCCTTGCCAATTGCCAGGAAGGCGTTGAGCCGGGGGTTTTTCGTTTCGATACGGCGAAGAAACTCGGTGGCAAGATCGACCGCTTTGAGTTCACCAGAGGCGATGGCGGTGCGAACTTGTTCGATGGTGCTGGGCGAGGCGGTCTCTGGGGGCATACTCTGGGGAATCTAGCGCTCAATTACCTTGGGAACGAGGAAGAATGTGTGGTCGGAGTCCGGCGCACAGGCCATGACCCGCGAGCGATCCAGGGAGGGAAGACAATCGTCTGCGCGGAGCGATGCGGCAGCTCCCGAGGAGCCGCCGATCATGTCGCTCATCTGGGCCATCGCAGGAACAGAGGAGGTGTCGACCTCATTGAGCTGAGCGACGTACTCCAGAATGGAGTTCAGGTCACGCAGCAGCGATTCCTGTTCGCGCCCGGTCAGCTCCAGATTGGCTAAGTCGGCCACCCGAAGCAAATCTTCCTCTTTGACTCGATCAATTTGGCTCATCTGGAACGATTCTCACCCCGGTTGGGAGACTCTCCAGTATAGAGGCATTTTGTCAGTAGGCCCCGAGGCGGCAGATCACGGTCCGGGGTGTCTTGAGCAGAATCCATAAATCGCGTGCCATGGTCCACTTGCAGACATAGGTCTCATCCAGGATCACCCGGGCCTCGTACGAGACATCGCAGCGCCCCGATACCTGCCATAGGCCGGTGATGCCGGGCACGGCCGCCAGGTAATAGGGAAATCTTTCCCCATACTTGCCGGTCTCGGCCTGGACGATCGGCCTGGGGCCGACAAAGCTCATATTCCCCGCGAATACATTGAAGATCTGAGGAAGCTCGTCGAGACTGGTTTTGCGCAGAAATCTACCCAGCCGCGTAATCCGGGGATCGTCCCGAAGCTTGTGGGTGTGGTGCCACTCCTCGCGCGCGGCTGCGTCCCGCTTGAGGTGATCGGCAAGGAGGCGCTCGCCGTGAGGACGCATGGTCCGGAACTTCCAAATATAGAATTCCTCACCGTGCCGGCCAATCCGCAGGTGTTGAAAAAACACCGGCCCTCCAGAGGTGAGCCGAATCAACAGCCCGATCGCGCCGATCATCAGAGCCACAATCGGAGTAATCAACACCGCCAGACAAAGATCGAACACTCGCTTTCCCAATTCGTATTTGCGGGATTGCGTCGGCAAGCTCTCCAGACCGAAGTCGGATGGCCATATCTCCAAAGCCTCCGATGTACGGTTGAAACCGACGAAGACGCCGGAACTGAAGCTCGATTTGCTCTCCCGAGACTGCCCGGCGGCGGAATGATTCCCGTGGCCGGCTTCCAAAACATCCAGGCTGCGATCGTGTGTTTCGCGTGTGTCGTGAGGTGCACCCGGCTCTGGACGAATGGTGACAATGCGACCGCCAGTGCTTGAAGACAGGATGGATGAAGCCAAAATTGTTTCCCCCGAGGAAAAAGTCGAAGCCGCTCGAATCGAATGCCGTACCTATATTCGATCCTTACTTCAATCGGCTGCGGAACCAAACACAGCTTCCTTGCTTACCGGATATCCATTCGAAATGCAACCATTCCTACTTCGAAACCGCGACCAATTACCGCCACTCCCCGGAGCTCCCTGCCTCTTTTATCTCTTTCCAGAACTATCATTGCTAATGTATCAAAAGGAACCAAATTCACTCTTTGCATACTCCGTTACCCTATTGGGATGGGGAAATGCCACTCTGCTGGAACACCAGACTCTGGCGGAAGTTGCTCAATCATTTCAGCGATGCCGATGTTTCCAGTGTACTAAACACTCTCCATCTATGGGCAAAGATTCGGTTTAGCGGTGGAAAGGATGCCTCAGCCGTCACTACTTCCTCTCAAAAGCAAATGTCATCGGCTCGTACCCCGGGGTTTTTTCTTGGGCTTGACCTCCCGCCGACAACGCGTCTGCGGTTGCTCGAGTGAAGGAGAAGCGGCTCTCTTTCCGCCCATCCGGGTGAACCCGCTTTTTGTTGTTCCTGGTGTCCGGCTGGCAGCTTCGTTTTCTTCAATGAGCGCAAATTGCAGCCGTTTCTGTATCGAATCGATACGGTCGAGGATGACTCTTACTCTTTGCCCAATGGCGTACTTTCGCCGGTGCCGGCTTCCAATGACTTCCCGGGTGTTTTCGCGGTAGGTGTAATGGTCGTCCCGGAGGGAGTCAATCGGGACCAGGCCCTCGACAAAGAGGTTGTCCAGTTCGACGAACAGACCGTATTTCGTGGCGTTGAGAATCATGGCGTCGAAGTCCTCCCCAACCCGGTTGCGCATGAACTTGATTTTCTTCCACTCGATGAGTTCGCGTTCGGCTTCGGCTGCGCGGCGTTCGGTCTGACTGGCCTCTTGAGCGATGGCGTCCAGTTCCGGCTCGGGGACAGGAATGGGTTGCTCGCCCTCGGGATTGGAGAAAGCCGCAGACCCTTCCATCCCCCCTTCGAGTCGCTTGGCTCGCTCCTGGTCCAGGCGGGACGACAACTTCGTCGGACGCGGGTGAGGCTCACTCCGGGACAGCGATCCATGCGGGTTGGCCCCGTCGGCCAAAAGCGCCTTAATGATTCGGTGGATGATTAGGTCGGGATAGCGGCGGATGGGCGACGTGAAATGGGTGTAGCTATGCGCGGCCAGGGCGAAGTGACCTTGGTTTTTTTCGCTGTATCGGGCCTGCTTAAGCGAGCGCAGCATGAGATAAGCCAGAATGCGCTCTTCGGGTTTGCCGGCGATTTTGGCGGTCAGACGCTGATACATCTGCGGGGTGACGGGGATCTCCTGGGAGATCTCGTGCCACCAAGGTTTGTGGCCGCGCTGATCTCTTGATCCTGTTCGCTGTTGTTCGCGGCGGTCGGACTTCATTTGCACGCGTTTGACGGGCAGTGCTCCGATTCCCAGCGAGTAGCCGAAGTGGGCGGCGGTGTCCTCGAATTCGATCACGCGTTTGGCCTCGGGCAGTTCGTGGATGCGATAGATTGAGGGGACTCCAAGCTGCTCGATCCACGAGGCGACGCACTCGTTGGCGGCGAGCATGAACTCTTCGATCAGCCGGTTGGCCCAGCTGCGGGGGGAGCGGACGATGTTGCTCATTGCCCCGACGGAATCGAATTCGATGACCGGCTCGGGCAGATCGAAGTCGATGGATCCGCGGCGTTGACGCTTCTGGTTGAGCAGAAACGCGAGCCTCTTCATGCGTTCGAAGCCTGGAACCAGGTCGGCAAAGTGGGCGCGGGTTGATTCGTGATCATCGCGCCCTTGCTCAAGGATGGCCTCGACCTGGCTGTAGGTCATCCGCCGGGCGGAGCGGATGACGCCTTCGCATATCTCGAAGCCGAGCACCTCGCCATGAGCGTCGATCTCGATCAGGCAACTCAGTACAAGGCGGTCTTCATTGGGGCGCAGACTGCAGATGTTGGTCGAGAGTTCCTGCGGGAGCATAGGGATGGCGCGGTCGGGGAAGTAGACGGAGTTGCCGCGAAGACGGGCTTCGAGATCGAGGCCGGTGCCGGTAAGCACGTACTCTGCGACATCGGCGATGTGTACCTGTAACTGATACGAATCGTCGGGATGCTCGCTGACGAGGACGGCGTCGTCGAAGTCCCGGGCAGTTTCGCCGTCGATGGTGACAATGGGCAGGTTGCGGAAGTCCCGGCGTTGGGCTACGGTTTCCGGGTCAAGGTGAGCGACTTCGCGGGCTTCAGCGAGCACATCCTCGGGGAACAGGTGAGGGAGATGATGTTTGCGGATCATCATCTCGACATCTACACCGAAGGCATCCGGGTCGCCGAGGATCTCGATGACCCGGCCTCGGGCGGGGCGATTGGCACCGGGGAAATCGGTGATTTCTACATCGACAACGACGCCTTCGAGATTATTCAGATCGATCAGCTCCCCAGCACCGGCTGCTTCCCCGAGTACGCGGTTGGGGTTCGCCTTTGGGGGTACCGGAGGGATTTCCAGGCCTGCGGGGATGACGATGGGTTGGGTCATGCGGTCGTCGAAGGGAGTGACCGAGTTTTCGGGAAATCTCGGATTGCGGGAGTAGTGAAAAACGCCGACGACGGTGGGATTCTGACGGATC
>Ga0302324_100031373_pt1 | contig 10026 bp, 10 predicted proteins | sample Palsa_T0_1_FD_201949 | JGI IMG/M metagenome (GOLD analysis project Ga0302324, IMG submission 201949) | Peat permafrost microbial communities from Stordalen Mire near Abisko, Sweden - Palsa_T0_1 | ecosystem: Environmental > Terrestrial > Soil > Palsa > Peat permafrost | place: Sweden: Abisko... | reverse complement strand
AAGGTGATGAAGACGCTTGAAAAACCAAATCACCGGTCGCTTACGCTCGCGGCTCGGAATGAGGTTCCCCCTTGCCGAGCCGCGACCGTGAGGAAGTCGGTGCCGTTGTTTTTCAATCACGGACCAACGTCTTCAACGGAGCGTGTTTAGATCGCCTATCGTGGAAGCGCTTCCTTGCGGTCGCCGTTCGGATGGGGCATCCCATATGTCAAACTAGAATCGTGCCCGATTTTTGTACCTGCGGCGCGCAGTTGCCGCCCGACGCCCGATTCTGCCACAAATGCGGAAAACCGCAGTACGATTACCCGGGCTTCGAAGAAGAACCGGTACAGCCGCCTCCGCTGCCCCTGCCGGTGGTTGCCGCCGCGCCCGAAATCAGCTTCCACAACCGCCTTGCGGTCCGCATCGGATTTCTTGTCGCGCTGACCGCTTTTCTACCCTTCATGTTCCTGCAGGCCATTCCGTTTCTACCGGCGGTAATCGCTTTTCTCACCGGATTTCTGGCCGTCTTTAGTTACTCTCGCTTCACGGGTCAGTCCCTGAGTGTGCGCAGCGGCGCAAGAATGGGCTGGATCACCGGCATCTTTTCCTTCGCCATCATCGCTCTGCTCTTCTCCTTGAGCATGCTGGTGGTCGCCACGCAAGGCAAAGCTGTGGTGGATCATTTCAAGGAATACCAAGGCCCATTCTTCCACCCCAAAACCGACCAAATAGAAGCGGTGACGAAACTCTTGCAGGATCCGGCCACATTTGCCACCGAAATGCTGGGCGTGCTGCTCTTATTCTTCATCATGCTTACAGCGCTGCCTGTGTTGGGCGGCGCGCTGGGCGCCAAGGTTCTCGCAAAGGAATGATTCGCGCGGGTCTGCTGGCGGCGGCAGTTCTTGAAGCAGCTTCCGGCTTTGCTCAGAGCGGTTTGGCACAGACCGCGGCCTTGGCGGTTCCGAGCCGGCTTACAGCCAGTCAGCGCCAGCAAAACATCGATTCCTTCGAATACGTCTGGCGCACTGTTCGCGATAAGCATTGGCAAGCCAATCCGGCGGGTCTGGACTGGCAAACGGTGCATGACGAACTGCGCCCCGCCATCGAAAAAGCTTCCACTATGGATGCAGCCCGCGCGGTTTTGAACGACATGCTGGGCCGCTTGCACCAGACCCACTTCGCCATTGTCCCGAGCGACCTTTATTCCGATCTGAGTGGTTCCAGCGCCAAAGGCGAAATCACTACCGGCATTGACCTGCGCGTGGTCGGAGCGGAGGCCCTGGTAACCTCGGTAGAAACCGAGTCGCCGGCCGCGCGGGAAGGCATCCGGCCCGGCTGGCGAATCGTAAAAATTGGTGCAATGGATCTGGCCCCGGTGATCGAAAAGCTGAACGAAACATACGCCGCATCCACGTTGCGGGAACTTGTGCTGCGCCGGTCCATCCTGGCGCGGTTAGACTCGGCCGAAGCATCCACTCCCGTGGAATTTCTGGACGGCGGTAACCAGCGCGTCACCAAATCACTCGAACACGGAACGCCGAGAGGCGCGTTATCCCAGTTCGGATTCTTGTATCCAATGCACGTATGGTTTGATTCTTCCCGCGTGGGAAATGGTGATATCGGCTACGTGAAGTTCAATATTTTTCTGGATCCCCAGCATGTGATGGCGCGGTTCGCCGACTCGGTGGAATCTTGCAAAGCATGCCGGGGCTTCATCATCGATCTGCGAGGAAATCCCGGCGGGATCGGCGCCATGGCGATGGGGATGGCGGGCTGGTTCATCGACAAGCCGGATCAGCGGCTGGGCACGCTTATCATGCGCGATACAGCCCTGAAGTTCATCGTGAATCCACGCGCCTATACTTTTCCGGGACCGCTCGCGATTCTGGTGGATGGCGCTTCCGCCTCCACGTCCGAAATTCTGGCCGAAGGTCTGAAAGATCTGGGACGCGCGCGGATCTTCGGAACCCGCACCGCCGCTGCGGCATTGCCGTCCGTGTTCGAAATGCTGCCGAATGGCGACGGCTTCCAGTACGCCATCGCCAATTACATTTCTGAAGGTGGAAAACCTCTGGAGGCCCTGGGCGTAACACCAGATATGGAAACGCCGCTCACGCGCGAAGCACTCCTGGCCGGCAAAGATCCAGCTCTAGACGCAGCCATCGCCTGGATCACCAACCAGAAACCAGAAACGAGAAACTAGAAACGAGTTATGGATTGGTTCTACGGCGACGCAGGCAAACAAATCGGGCCCATCGACGAAGCCTCGTTTGAAGGACTGGTGACAGCCGGGATCATCGGCGGCGAAACTCTGGTCTGGCGCGCCGGAATGGCGAACTGGCAGCCATTCGCAACCGTTCGTCCCGCCCCACAGCCCCCCGTGTTGAACGCCGCCCCAGACCAGCGATTCTGCTCCGAGTGTGGCCGCTCCTACCCACCGGATGAGTTAGTGGTATTCGGAAGCTCCCTGGTGTGCGCCGCGTGCAAGCCGCTTTTCGCACAGAAGCTGCGCGAAGGGATTCGGCCGGCCGGAGCGGTGCGCTATGGGGGATTCTGGATCCGTTATCTGGCGGTATTGGTGGATGGCTTGATTTTTTCCGTCCTGATCGTGGTCGTTTTCGCCGTCGGAGTAATGATCTTCCCAGTGGACTGGACCAACGTGGGACGCTCGCAGGCGGACCTCCTAAAATTGTTGGCCATTGAAGGGGCGGTGTGGCTCTCCGCCTTGGTTTTCGCGGCCATATACGAAACCTGTATGATCGGCCGCTACAGCGCAACACTCGGAAAAATGGCGTGTGGTCTGCAAGTGGTGACCAGCGAGGGCGGAAAGTTGTCCTATGGGCGCGCGCTGGGACGCCACTTCGCCAAACATCTGAGCAGCTTCATTCTCGGTATCGGATACATCATGGCGGGTTTTGACGAAGAAAAACGGGCCTTGCACGATCGCATTTGCGATACTCGTGTGATCAAAAAATAGCGTATCCATGCCGCTCGCGCCGGAACATCTCGCGTGCTCCTTGTGCAATAATCCCATTCCCGCCCAAGACTGGAATCGCGAGCACGCCTTTTGCGCGTCCTGCCGCGCGCCGCTCGCGGCCCTGGTATTCCCGGCGTTTTTCTCGCAGCCTGTGGCCGCTTCCAGTGGAACCGCCGTGCTCGAGGCAGGCGAAGCAAGCTGCTTCTATCATCCGCTGAAGCAGGCGGTGGTTCCGTGCGATCGCTGCGGCCGCTTCCTCTGCAGCTTGTGCCAGGTGGAATTTCTAGGCCAGAACTGGTGTCCGCGCTGCATCCAGGCCTCGAGTGAAAAAGGCCAGCTCGCGCAATTCGATGCCGGCCGGAAACGCTACGACAACCTGGCGCTGATGCTCGCAACTTTTCCGGCTCTGTTGGTTTGGCCCACCATTGTCACGGCTCCGGTAACGTTGTATCTGGCGGCTCGCTATTGGCACGCGCCCTCCAGCATTCTGCCGCGCACCAGGATTCGTTTTTATATCGCGATTCTGTTCGCGATCCTGCAGATTGCCGCCTGGATTTGGTTGGTGCTGTTCCTGATTTACCGGCGATGACAAACGAATCCCACTATTCGCGGCTGCCGGGGCGCTCCGGCTTCTTCGTAAGCCATTCCCTATGGATGAGCAACGACCATGTGTTGAGTGTCCGGCGGAATCCGTTTTCGGAGTCTTACCGGCGCTATTATTTCGCGGATATTCAAGCCGTTGTTCTTACTGAACTTCCCAATCTGGTGGCGCCTTATGGCTACGCCACATCTGTTTTGTTATTTGTCACCGCGGCCGCTCTGCTGTATACGCGGCATCCGGCTTGGGCAATTTTCTGCGCACTTGTCTCGCTGGCGGCGTTCTTATGCAGCCGGCGAAGCGCGGACTGCGCCGGCTATTTGCAAACATCGGTGAGCAGCGAAATGCTCCCTTCCATGCGGCGGCAGGCGAGTGCCGCAAAGGCATTGGCGCTCTTGAAGGCCGAGATCGAGAGAACGCAGGGCAGCGTGAGTGCGGAAGTACTGCAGGCGCACCCGTCAGATACACGCGTTGGCCGGGTGGCCGCGCTCAAACCAGCCCTTCGCCATTGTAGCGGCGTGGTGCATTGGATGGTCTTCGCTCTGATGTTGGTTCGGGGAGCCATGCTCGCTGTCTTCCTGAAGAATGTTGTGTCTGTTCCATTTAATTTCGCCGCCAGCGGGGTCGGCGCTCTGACTTTGTTGCTGTTAGTATTGGCTGCCATTCAACAGAGGAACAGCGGCCTGGCGTTGGAGGTTCGCCGGCTCATCTACGTTGCTCTGACCTTTTATCTGGCGAGCGGGCTGGGAACCTTCGCAGCTAGCATCTATGTAGCGTTCAGCTTGGGACAGCGAACTACCAGTCGGGCGATGATCGAGGAGAATTCGGTGTTTAAAGCATTTGAAGCGGTTGAACTGATCGGCTACTGTGTGCTCGGGTTGGTTGGACTCATTCTGATGTGGCGTTATCAGCGTACCGTCCGCACGCCACCGCCGCTCGCGCTTGGAAACAGCGGATGATCCAACAGCGCTGCGCCAATCATGAATTTCGAGAAGCCGCCTCGCGTTGTCCCGTCTGTCACCGGTATTTCTGCCGCGAGTGCGTTACCGAACACGAGGATCGTGTTCTCTGCGCGGACTGCCTGAGGAAGCTGATCGCGCGCGAAGCGGTACGGACCAGCGGGCTGCGCGGTCTGCTTCGAGGCTTGCTTCCCATTGGCGGCCTGCTGTTAGCCTGGCTTTTCTTTTACGGTGTCGGGAGGACGCTGCTGCTGATTCCGGCGGCCGTGCATGACGGCTCCATCTGGGAGTCCCGATGAAGCGCCCGGCCAAGAGCGCCGTCCAACTCTACGAAGAGGCGGTCTACCTGCTGCGCCGTGCGCCTGCAGCCACGCTGGCTGCATATTACGCAGGCTCAATTCCATTCGTGCTCGGGTTTTTATTTTTTTGGGCTGACATGAGCCAGAGCGCGTTCGCTTACGATCACTGCGCTCCGGCCGCCTTGGGCGTGGCGCTGCTCTTCTTGTGGATGATGTACTGGCAGGCCCTGTTCGTGCAGAAGCTTCACGCGGAACTGTCGGGCGTGCCTCCGCCGGCATGCTGGTCCAATGAGACGCGGCGCCTGGGATTTCAGCAGCTCGCGCTGCAGCCGACCAAATTTGTGGTCTTGCCGGTGGCATCGTTCATGCTGCTGCCGTTCGCCGGCGCATACGCGTTCTATCAGAATTTGATGGCCGTGCGCAGTGGGGATGTGCGCGCCGCCAGAAAACAGGCGCTGGTGTGGCAGTCGCAGAACTGGACCTTGCTCGCAATTCTTGCGTTGCTGGAGATCGTGGTTTTTGTGAATATCGGAGCGGCGATCGTGCTGGCGCCGTATCTGGCGAAGCTGCTGCTCGGGGTAGAGAGTGTGTTCACGCGCAGCGGTCTTGCCGCCATGAACACTACGTTTCTCGCTGTCACGGCCGGCCTCACGTATCTGGTCACAAACCCGCTGGCCAAGGCGGTGTACCTGCTGCGCTATTTCTACGCGGAGTCAATTGAAACCGGCGAGGATCTGCGCGTGGCGCAGGCGTTCCTGCCTTTGTTGGCCTTGCTCTTCCTGCCGGCTCTAGTTACCGCGCAAGTTCCGCGGACCACTCCGCCGCCGGCATTCTCCGTCGAACAACTGGATCATGCGATGGACAACGTAATTCATCGCCCGGAATTCACCTGGCGCCTGCCCCGGGCGCCTCACCAAGAAAACAACGCGAACTGGTTCATCCGCGCCACGCAATCGTTTCTGGATGCTACCGGCCGCGGCGCTCGGCAGGTGGGCCGATGGATCAATCAGTTTATGAATTGGTTGGTCGACCGGCTGAAGTCCATGCTGCCGGGCTTAAGCGGAAACCAGCCCGGCCCGGATTCGCGTAAGCTGCGTGTATTGCTTTACATTCTTCTGGTTTCAGTCGCGGTGCTTTTGAGTTGGCTGCTCTGGCGAACTCTGCGTTCCGGCAGAAAGGCGCGCTCCCCGGCGGCCATACCGATAGCCGCTCCGGCACTGGAATTGAACGACATGGGCCTGGAATCAGGCCAGCAACCGCTGGATCAGTGGATCCGGCTGGCTCGCGACGCGATGGCTCGCCAGGAATTGCGCCTCGCGCTGCGTGCCTTGTATCTGGCGGGGTTGGCGTACCTCGCGGAGCGCTCTTTGATTACAATCCAACGCGGCAAGTCAAACCAGGACTACGCGCGCGAGCTTCGCCGCAAGTCCCGCGACACCCCGGAGCTGGTTGCGGCTTTCGTTCAGAATATGAGCACCTTTGAGCGGACCTGGTATGGCCGCTCCAGTGTCGACCCCCGCATACTGGAACAATTCGAGAGCAATTTAACTAAGATGAGGACTTGTGCGCCCCAGCAATAACGCCCTTCCGGTCCTGATCGTCGTGCTCATCGGAGGTTTCCTTCTCGGCCTGTGGAAGCTATATGAGCTGCGCTTCGCCGCCGGTGACATCTATCCGCAGTACTCGTCCCTCCGAGCGGATGCTTTAGGCACCAAGGCGCTTTACGAAAGCCTGGGGCAAATTCCGGATGTCGACGCGGCTCGCAACTATCGGGAGTTCGCGAATCTTCCAAGAGGAACAGGCGCCGTGCTGGTCCTGGGAGAGAATCCTTTCGTGTTTGAAGCGGCGCCGGAAGATGAGATCAAAGAATATGAAGTTCTGGCTGCCAGCGGAGCACGCATCGTCATCGCGCTGCGTCCAGTGAGCCGGCAGCGGGAAAAGCTTCGCCAGGAACCGCCCGGGCAGCCGAATGACAACAAGCCGCATGAGATGCCGGCTTTCGAAAAGCGTTGGGGCATCCAGTTCGGCTACATCACGCGTCCAGCTAATCAGAATGAAGAAGAGACGGGCGCCAATCCCAAGCTGACTGCGCTTTACTTCCGTTCCGAAGGAAAGGTGTTGCATCAGGTGGAACGGCCGTTCGGCGCCGGAAGCGTTGTGCTGCTGGCCAGTTGTTATCCGATGAGCAACGAAGCCCTGGCCGGCGTCCGTGACACGAAATTGATCGCGTGGGCGCTGGGAGGAAATCGCCGGATCATTTTTGATGAGCACCATCTCGGGCTGACGGAGAGCGCCGGCGTGGTTGCTCTGGCGCGCAAATACCATTTGGAGGGACTGGCCGTGGTGCTGCTGATTTTGCTGGGCCTGTTCATCTGGAAGAACTCCGCCAGTTTTCTTCCCGCCCGGATGGAGAACCTTGACACAGAAGACAGCGTAGCGGCCAGGGACGCGAGTTCCGGCCTGGCGAATCTGCTAAGGCGCAACATCCCCGCCGCGGAGTTGCTCGGAACCTGCCTGAAAGAGTGGGAGGGATCGCGGCATGGCGCCAGGTTCTATTCCCAGGCAAAGATCCTGCGTGTTCGCGCTCTGGCGCGCCATGGAGATGATGCCACCGGGACGTACCGCAAAATATCGCGGATCTTAGCCGAGCGGAGCGATGCATGAACGCCAACCTGGAAAAGCTGATGCCGGCGCTGGAGCGTGTCCGGCACGAAGTTCACAAGGTGATCATCGGCCAGAACGACGTGGTGGATCAGGCGCTGATCGTGATTCTGACAGGCGGCCATGCGCTCATCGAAGGCGTGCCTGGAATTGCCAAGACGTTGCTTACCCGAACCTTGGCCCTGGTGCTGGGATGCGAATTCGCGCGCATCCAATTCACACCGGACCTGATGCCGGCCGACATCACTGGAACCAACGTCTTCAATCTCCAGCGGAACGAATTCACGCTGGTGAAAGGCCCCGTGTTCACCAGTTTTCTGCTGGCCGATGAAATCAATCGGGCTCCGGCCAAGACGCAGTCCGCGCTGTTGCAGTCCATGCAGGAGCGCCTGGTCAGTATCGATCGTGAGACCTATCCGCTTCCGGCCAACTTCACCGTCTTCGCCACCCAGAATCCCATCGAATATGAGGGGACCTATCCGCTTCCTGAAGCACAGAAGGACCGTTTCATGTTCAAGATCGTCATGCGATCGCCGGACCGCGCCGAGGAGCTCGCGCTGGCCGCAAGAATGCTCGGCGCCGATTCGCCCGAACAAGCCTTGTCCAGTGTGGAGGCGTGCATTCAGACAGACGAATTGGCGGAATTAAAGCTGTGCCTCAACGATGTTCTGATCCGCGAAGAACTGATCGCCTATCTGGTGGATGTGGTCCGAAAAACGCGCACGCATGAGAGCGTGTTGGTAGGCGCCGGTCCGCGCGCCACGCAGGCGTTGCTGCTGGCCAGCCGCGCCCACGCCGCCCTGGAAGGCCGCGATTTCGTGACGCCCGACGACATTCGCGCCATGGCGGCGCCCGTGCTGGAGCATCGCCTGATTATTCGCCCGGAGTTCGAGATCGAAGGCCTGGACGAGCGCGAAGTGATCCACAAAATCCTCGGGGAAGTCGCCGTCCCAAGGTAATGCGGTGACAGGATACTCATTTCCTGATTTCTTGGCTGCTGAATATGATCGTGCCTAGCTCGAGATTGCTGGTCCTGGTGGCCGCTGTGGCCATGCCGTCAGTGGTCCTCGCGGCCCTGCCCGGATTCGCCGCGCTGGGCTACGGGCTCATCGGACTGCTGGTATTTGTCGCCATCCTGGATGCTTGGACAGCGCCTGGCAGATTGCGCGGGATAGAGGCTCCGAGCGCGGGCATCGTGCGCCTATGGAAAGATCGCCAGGGCGATGTCCCGCTAACCATTCGCAACCCGGGCCGGAAGGAGCTGTCGCTACGAATCGGTCTGGCGCTGCCCGCTGAGATGGACGCGCAAAACGATGAGCTGTCCACCATCTTGCCGGCCGCGAGCGAATTCTCGCGAGTCACTTGGACCTGCACGCCGCACCAGCGCGGCCGATACACAATCCAGCACTGCGCCATTGAGCGGCCGTCCAGCCTGAGGCTATGGTTGGCGCGAAAAATGTTGCCTTTGCAATTGGAGATTCGCGTCTATCCGAACCTCGCCGCGGAACGCAAGAAATCGCCGGCGTTCTTCCAGCGCGGCCGCCTGGGCGTTCACGGCCAACGCCAGGTGGGAAAGGGGCGGGAGTTCGAAAAACTTCGCGAATATGCCCCCGGCGACGGTTTCGATGACATCGATTGGAAGGCCACTGCGCGCCGGGGGCATCCCATCACGCGTGTTTTTCAAATCGAGAGAACGCAGGAAGTCTACATCATTCTGGATGCGTCGCGGTTGAGCGCCCGCCCGGTGGCCGGCCATCCGGATGCCGTCATTCTGGAACGCAACATCACCGCATCTCTGTTACTCGCCCTCGCCGCCGAAAAGCAAGGCGATTTGTTCGGTCTCATCACATTCAGCGACCGCGTGCATGATTTCGTCCGCGCCCGAAACGGCAAAGCCCATTACGGCGCCTGCCGCGACGCTTTATACACGCTGCAGCCCCGCTTAGTTGCGCCGGATTTTGACGAGCTGTTCAGTTTGCTGCGTCTGCGATTGAGACGGCGGGCGTTGCTGATTTTTCTCACGGAACTCGACGACCCGATTGCCGCCGAGGCTTTCCTGCGTAACATACCGCTGCTTCGCCAGCACTTGATGCTGGTCGGCATGGCGAAACCGCTGGGAGCACAAGCTCTCTTTGAAGGCCCTGCTGTGGTTGGCCTGGACGATGTATACCGCGATCTGGCGGGCCATCTTCAGTGGAACAAATTGCGGAAGCTGGGCGGTGTGCTTGCCAGTCAAGGCGTTCGCTTTTCACTGCTGGATGCCGATACGCTCGGCCCCCAACTCGCGGCCCTCTACGTCGACTTGAAACAGCGGCAGCTGCTATGATCATCGACCTTACCCGATTCCTCGCCGAAGAACGCAAGCACTGGACCCAGCTCGAAGCCACGCTGGATCGCATTGACCGGAATCCCGATCAGCGCATGCAGTTGGATGAGTTGCTGAAGTTTCACGAGTTGTACGAACGGGCATCGGCGGATCTCGCCAAGATCGAAACGTTTTCAAGCGAGCCCGAAATCCGGCGCTATCTCGAAGGTTTGGTCGCGCTCGCG
>Ga0302324_100031372_pt1 | contig 10026 bp, 7 predicted proteins | sample Palsa_T0_1_FD_201949 | JGI IMG/M metagenome (GOLD analysis project Ga0302324, IMG submission 201949) | Peat permafrost microbial communities from Stordalen Mire near Abisko, Sweden - Palsa_T0_1 | ecosystem: Environmental > Terrestrial > Soil > Palsa > Peat permafrost | place: Sweden: Abisko... | reverse complement strand
CGCCTGGGCGAATTGGCCGCCCGGGCCGGCCTGCCTGCCGGCGCGCTGCAGGTCCTGGCCGGATCAGGAGAAGAAATGGGCGACGCGCTGGTGCAGCACCCGTTGACTCGCAAGATTTCCTTCACCGGCTCGACGGCGGTCGGCTCCCGTATCATGCAATTGGCGGCGCGGGACATTAAGCGCGTCTCGCTGGAATTGGGCGGCAAATCTCCCAACATCATTTTCGCCGACGCGGATGTGGAAAAAGCCGCCGCCACATCGCCGATGAGCGTGTTCGCCAACACCGGCCAGGATTGCTGCGCGCGCAGCCGGGTGTTCGTGGAGCGCCCGGTATATGAAAAATTTGTGGAATTATTCGTGCAAGCCACGCGCAAAATCGTGGTCGATGATCCCGCCAAGGTGGAAACTCAGATCGGGCCGCTGGTTTCGGGACCCCAACGCGAGAGCGTAGAGGCTTTCTTGCAAACCGTCAAATCGCCGTCGCGCAAGATTCTCTGCGGGGGCGACCGTCCCGCGCGCAAGGGTTATTATCTCAACCCGGCCGTGGTGGTGGGGTGCGAGACTTCCGACCGCGTGTGGCGCGAGGAGATTTTTGGGCCGGTGGCCTGCATTCGGCCCTTCGACCGCGAAGAGGAAATGCTGGCGGAGGTCAACGCCTCGCCGTACGGCCTGAGCGGCTCGCTCTGGACGAACGATCTCCAGCGCGCCCTGCGGGTGTCGCGGCGCGTGGAAAGCGGCGTCTTGAGTGTCAATTGCCATAACAGCCTCCACCTGGAAGCGCCCTTCGGTGGTTTCAAGCAGAGCGGCTTGGGCCGCGATCTAGGCTTGACAGCCATGGAGGGCTATACGGAATTGAAGAACATTTACATCGCGGAATAACCCCTGCCGTCGCACCTGCCATGAACTTGTCCGCGCTCAAAGCCAAGATTGCCCGCAAAGAGATCGACACGGTCCTGATGGTGTTTCCCGATGGGTTTGGCCGGTTGATCGGCAAGCGATTGACGGCGCATTACTTTTTGGATCATGCGTCCAAGAGCGGCACGCATGGATGCAATTATCTCCTGACCCTGAACATGGAAATGGAACCGCTGGGCGGTTTTGCGCTGGCCAATTGGGAAAAGGGCTTCGGTGATTTTGAAATGCGGCCCGACCTCTCCACGCTGCGGCTTCTGCCCTGGCAACCCGGCGCGGCCATGGTCCTGTGCGACTTGCATCATCCCGGCGGCAAACGCGTGGAGGAAGCTCCGCGCTCAGTGTTGCTGCGCCAACTGGAAACGCTGGCCGCCAAAGGCCTGGTCTGCAAGATCGCCAGCGAGTTGGAGTTTTTCCTGTTTAACGACACCTACCCCGCGGCCTTTGCCAGCCGTTATGCCGGACTGACCCCGGCCAGCGATTATCGCATCGATTATCACACGCTCCAACCGGCGCGCGACGAAGCCATTTTCCGCGCCTTGCGCAACGGGATGGACGCGGCGGATGTGCCGGTGGAATCGTCCAAGGGCGAATGGGGGAAAGGGCAACATGAAGTGAATTTTATCTACACTGAACCGCTGGCTATGGCCGACCGCCACATGGTCTTCAAACAAGGGGCCAAGGAAATCGCCCATCAAAACGGCAAGTCGATTACCTTCATGTCCAAAATCGACGCCGCCGAAGTGGGCAGCAGTTGCCATATTCACCAAAGCATCTGGCAGAAGGGGAAATCACTTTTTTGGGACGCCAAAAATCGCGCCGGATCAAAATACTTCCGGCAATTTCTCGGCGGGCTGATGAAGTATTCTCCCGAACTGGGTTACTTCTACGCCCCAACCATCAACGCCTACAAACGCTATCAGAGCGCCAGTTGGGCGCCGACCAAAATGGCTTGGGCCTACGATAATCGCACGGTGGGTTTCAGGGTGGTGGGCGAGGGAAATTCCTTCCGGTTTGAAAACCGCATGCCCGGCGCGGATGCCAATCCTTACCTCGCCTTCGCGGCCATGATTGCGGCGGGCCTGGCGGGCGTGAAAGAAAACCTGGATTGCGGCGAACTCTACGAAGGCAATGCCTACACGGACCCCAAACTGCCCTCCTTGCCCCGATCCTTGCGCGCGGCCGCTGATCTGCTGCATCACAGCCGCCTCGCCCGTGAAACCTTTGGTGATGGAGTCGTTGATTTTTACGTCCATACCGCGCGCTGCGAAGTCCAGGCCTTTGACGATGCGGTGACAGATTGGGAACGCGTCCGGTACTTCGAGAGAATTTAGGCATGGCCAAAAGCAAGCCAGCGCGCCAGGAGGCGATCCAAAAGGACATCGAGCAATTGGCGCACCTGGGCTATCGCCAGCAACTCTTCCGGCAGATGGGCGGGTTTTCCAATTTCGCCATTTCGTTCTCGATCATATCGGTTCTCACGGGGGCCGTCGTGCTCTTCGGCTACGGCCTCAAATTCGCCGGACCGATCATCAACTCGGTAGGCTGGCCGGTGGTGAGCATATTTACGCTGTGCGTGGCGGCCTCCATGGCGGAACTGGCCTCGGCCTACGCGACGGCCGGTGGACTCTATTTCTGGGCATTTCGATTGGGCGGCAAGACCTGGGCTTGGACGACGGCATGGTTCAATATGATCGGCCAGGTGACCACCACCGCGGCCACCAACTGGGCCGCGGCCGTTTATTTCATCGGCGCCTCCATTAGGCTCTTCCATTTGCCGGCGAATTGGCAGGTGCCGTTTTTTGGCGCTCTGGACAACCATTACTTTCAGATTTTCGTAATGGTCTTGATCATGATCCCCCAGATTCTGCTCAATATCGCGGGCGTCAAACTCATGGCGCGCCTGAACGATTTCAGCGTGTGGTGGCACATCGCGGGCGTGCTGCTGATTGTGTTCTTGTTGACGTTCTTTGCCAGCCATCATAGTTCGGCCTCCTTTCTGTTTTCCCACACCAATTCGGTCAATCCGCTCGAGGCCGCTTCCGACACGTTGCCCGGCGGAAAAACCGGCCCGGCCCTGGTCTTTGGCGATACCAAGATTGCCTCACCACTATTCGCCCTGATTCCCGGTTTGGCCGGTTTCTACAAAGCCGCGCCGTTCGCCTTGGTGTTTCTGTTGGGTATGCTGCAAGCCCAATGGACCTACACCGGCTTTGACGCCTCCGCCAACACCGCCGAAGAAACGGTCCAGGCCCATTTGAACTCGGCCTGGGGCATTTTTCTTTCCGTGGCGGTCTCGGCGGTGGCGGGTTATGTGCTGGTGCTGGTATTAACCTGGTGCATTCCCGCGGGCAAATTGGCCGAGACGGCCAACGACACCTATCCGGTGCTCTATATCATGGACCATAATTTGAACTCGTTTTTTGCCAATCTGGTCGCGGTCGTTATTGGCGGGGCCATGTGGCTGTGCGGATGTTCGGGCCTCACCTCCATGGCGCGAACCTGGTACGCCTTCGCCCGCGATGACGGCATGCCCGGCGCGGCGCTCCTCAAGCGGGTCAGCCCCCGGTTTGGCACACCGGTTTGGTCGATATTGTTGACGGGCGCGCTAGTGGTGGTCATCTGCCTTTATGCCGCGGCTTTTTCCGTGGTCACCTCCATCGGCACCATCACGCTCTATGTCGCCTACATCCTCCCGGTTTATCTGAACTGGCGCAACAGGCGGCGGCAACGGGGCGAATACACCACGCCGCAAACCGCGCCTTGGAGTTTGGGGCGCTGGGGCGGTTGGATCAATGGCGTCGCCATTGCCTGGACGCTTGTCATCCTGGTCATATTCAGCATTCCGCCCAATGAGCTGGTGTTTTGGACCATGCTCCTGTTGGTCGCCTTTATGTCGCTCTACTGGAAGCTTCATGCCGGACGGCATTTCCACGGACCTACCACCGAAGATGAAAAGGTTTTGCAAGCCGTCCTCAAAGAGGCTGGCGCGGGCAAAAAATGAATCATCCCGCCGGACGAAACCGGCGCGACATCAAAACTAGGCGAGGGGCCGATCAGCCGCGGCGCGAAGCCTGCATCTCGCGGAAGAGCCAGGCGCGGGCGTGGGTCCAATAATACTTGACGGTGCGCTCGGAGAGGTCCAAGGCTTGGGCGACTTCCACATTGGTCATGCCTACAAAACAACGCAACTTCACCACCTCAGCCTGCAGGGCGTGGATAGCGGAGAGTTTGTCGAGCGCCTCGTTGACGTCGAGGAGTTGGTCGTCGTCAGCAGGCCCGGCCACGTCAATACTTGCGATGTCCACGCGTTGTTGGTCGCCGCCGTGACGTAGGGCGCGCTTGCGGCGGGCCTTTTCGATGAGAATGCGGCGCATGGCCTCGGCGGCGGCGCCAAAGAAATGAGCCCGGCCGGTGAATTCCGGATTCGTGTTGCCCACCAACCGCAGCCATGCTTCATGCACCAGCGCGGTGGGCTGCAAGGTCTGGTTGGGTGGTTCGTGGGCCATGCGCGCCGCCGCCAGCTTGCGCAACTCCTCATAGACCAACGAAAGCAATTTATCGGCGGCCTTGGGATCGCCCTGTTCGATGGACTCAAGAATGCGGGTAACGTCGCTCAAGGACCAATCGTTACCAGAATCGCCGGCATTGCGCCAGACCGTTGAATCCTCAGGACTCTGAAATCTCGTCCCCCGGCAGCGCAGGCACATCCGGCACCTTTGCCAGGAAGGCGTCGAAGTCACTTCGGTGACCGCATCTCGCTTTTTGTACACCTGCAATGCTTCGAGGAGGATGGGTAGAAAATATTAGGGTGTTGCGGCAGCAACGCCCTACCACCTTGTCCATGGTAGGGCGGGCGCTGCCGCGCCGCCCAAATATTTTTTGGTTCGTCAGCGTTATGCGCAAAAAGGCGAGATGCGCCCTCTGAGCGCCACGAAAATCGGACTGGTTGAAAGTGACGATGTGGCTTGCGCCCGCGGCGACCGCCAGTTCGAGGATGAACTCATTGTCCGGGTCTGCAAGCTGGGGTCGCCAGGCAAAGTAAATTGCCTCATGTTGCGAGGAGGCGCAAAGGTAGTCGATGAATTTGTCCGCCTCCTCCACAGTGGCATCCAAAAAGCCATGAGAAAAACTAATGCTGGCGCCCAAACGATCACCCCGCGACGGCAACACAGAGAAACCCCCCAGAACAGGCAAATAAATCAGAATTGCTACCAACTGCTTTTTATTCATTTCTTCTTGCCTTGCCAGGGCTGCTTGCTATCCCATCAACGCCGCGCGCGTGCGTTTCACAAGGTCATTGTCGGCTCCGGCGGAGCCTTCGAGCTTGAACACGCTGGCCGCCAGATACCGCTCGCGCAAACCAGGGCTGATGTGCTGATAATCCTCCAAGACCGCTGAACTGAATTTGTAGTCATGCGGGTTGTTTCCTTTGAAAAAAACAAGGCGACGCGCCATGCCGATGAATTCGTTCGGCGCGGGGTTCTCCTTCAGCCACGCTAGAGCCTTGCGCGCCGCAGCCATTCGATCCTGGCTGATGTCAGCGAAAATTTCCGCCAAGGCGTCCATTCCGGCAGCCTTGGGCGGCAACGCCTCAAATTGGTCCACACGCTCGCCAGTCTGCACGCCGCCGCGAAACAAGGGCAGGAACGCCGCGTTCTGGAGCAAAAGAAACCGGCGTGTTTCGTCGTTAGTCGTGTTTTGCCAGGCAAAGTGCAGCGCATTAGTGCTGGTCACGGCGTGCAACGTGCCTATCGAAGGCGCGCGCATGAGCAGTTCGCTCGCGCCGGCGAGCAGCGCATCCCATACCGATTGGGCAGCAACGCCGCCATTCAGCAGTTCAACCACCTTATCGCTGGCATCTCCGGCCGAACCTCCGCGGAGTGTGTCGAGCAGGCTGAGTGTGGCCTGCGAGTTCGTGGCCCCCGCGCGCCAATCGGGCCGGATTTTCTGCAAGCGCTCGAGATTGTGCCGGCCGGGAAGGTCTGGCTCCAGCGCGCTCTGGGCGGGATTGGGAGAACCACTGTGGTCTAAAAGGGCATAGGTCAGCGAGCGCAGCACCGGTTCGGCGTGGCGCCAGCCGACGCATTGCAGCACGCGCCAACTATTGGCAACGTAAATAGCCTTGTGGCCGATGTCCCGGAAATCGCGGGCGCCATAGCGGCAAAACAATTCGAACACCTCCTGGGCGCTCGCAGACCGCGCCAGCGCGGTCACGGCCGCATCCGCCGCCGCCTCATCCCAGTTCTCCATCGCGTCGATAAAGGCTTGCCGGGCTTTCGCGCCGGACGGCAGGTGCGCTTCCTCGGGAGCGCGCAGGTGCCAATCGCCGGCCTGCTTATTCTGCTCCTGGGAGGACTTGAAGTAATCCAGCGCCCAGAAAATCGGCAGCCAGCGCTCGCTGTCAGACGCCGCCACGCTGGCCAGGTGGGCGGAGTTGAGCACCAGCACGGCGTGAAATTTGAACCCGACCGGACGCGGCTGGATGTCTCGAATGCCGGCCAGCAACACCGCCGCCAGCAAATCCCGGTAGCTCAACCCGCGCCGAATCCGCAAACCGACTTCTTCGAGCAACCGCTCGCGCGGCGTCTCTTCGAGGAGCCGGACCAGAGGTTCCATTTCCGGGCTGAACCGGACTCGGTCCGGCTCCAGCCTGGCCTCGGCGTCCGGGACTGGGGGCAGCGCCGAAACAATGTCCCAGTCACCCAGCCCCAACAGAGCCCCAGTGGCTGCTGCTGATTTCAGAAACTGCCTGCGTGTCGCGTTGACGTTCGTATATTTCGTTTGTTCAATTCGCCGGCCAGACAATCCTCAGCGCTGATGGAACCCGCATGTTCAACTGCTTGCATTATGCCGCGTTGGGAGCAGGATTTCGTACCGCCTGCGTGACATTGATTTCATGCTTAGAGTATCGTCGAGCGGTGAAGGAGGGTCAAGGCACATTCAGCGATTAGGGCGATAATTGGGCGCGGTAGAAGCGCTGGGCGTTGGCGTGGGAAACAAGTCGCTGCTTGCGGGCACACCCGTATAGGCGTAATTTGACGCCATGAGTTATCTGACCGTTGAAGTCGAAATTGACCACGGACACGTTCAGGCCAAAGGCGCCGAGAGTCTGCCCGATAAAGCCTCCGGCCTGCTGACGATTTTCCATTCGGAGCCCGACAAACGCTCTGCGATCTCACCGTTGCAGGCCTTGGAATCATTGCAAAAGCATCTCTCGCTGAATTCGGCCCAGGCGGCGGAATGGATGACGGCCGTCCGCGAAGGCAGGCGTTGATGCCGGGATGATTCAGCATGATTCATTGCGACACCAACTTTCTCATCCAATGCGTCATTGCCGGTTCCCCGGCGCACGAAAAATTCCTGGCTTGGACCCAAGCGCAGGAAATCTGCAACGCCAGCACTGTCGCGTGGGCGGAGTTTTTGTGCGGCCCGCTTGATTCTTGCGCTGAAGCCCTTGCGCTCCAAATCTTCCCGAATCTCGAACCTTTTCTGCCCGCCGACGCAATGCTGGCCGCGCGACTGTTCAACCAGACCGGCCGCCGTTCCCGCAGTCTCGCCGATTGCATGATTGCGTCCGTGGCCATTCGTTGTCGGGCGAAACTGGCGACCAGCAATACGGCTGATTTTCAGCCCTTCGCACCTCGAGGTTTGGTTTTAGCCTAACAGCCCCTGGCCCACGCGGGTTGAGCCGCGCGGTGCCTTCCGTAAGACTTCGGAACCAGCTTTATGGCCTACGGCGATAATTGGGCGCGGTAGAAACGCTGGGTGTTGGTGGTTGACTGCGAATCGGAGAAATAGAGCGGGCCGCTGCCGAGCAGATTGGTTTGCAACGGAATCCATGTATGCAGGTCCGTGCTGGCCTGAATCACCACGTTGGACCCGGACGGGCCGATCACGTCGAAACCAAACACACCATTCGTGAAACCAAACGTCTCGTCGGTGGTGATGATGGCAAGGGGTATCTGAACCGCGGTAATAATAATTTCGCCATTGGTTGGGTTGTCCGGGCTGTAGATGCCGGGAACCTCGGCGAGAATCGCTATTGCCGATGAGTCAATGATCGAGCCGCCGCCCCCCCCACCGCCTTCATCGCCGGCGCCACCGCCGCTATAGCCGCCGCCCCCACCGCCGCCGATCCACTGAGAATAACCCGAGCCCCCACCGCCGCCACCTCCGAAGCCGCCGGCACCGTCGAAGCCGTAGCTGCCGCCGTCGCCGCCATTTTCAAAACTACCTCCACCTTCACCAAATCCACCTCCGAGGCCGCCGGCGCCGTTGCCCAGGAAGCCGCCGCCACCGCCGCCGCCGTAGTAGCCACCACCACCGCCGCCGCCGCCGCTGCCGCCGGTCCCGCCGGCGTAACCGCCGAAGCCGCCGCTGCCGCTGCCGTCGCCGCCGGAGGCGCTGACCATGCCGTTCCCGCCGTAGATGCCGCCGAGGCCGTAGTTGTAGCCGCCGCCCCCCCCCCCCCCGCCCGCGATGACCAGCGGTGTGCTGCCTTCGACAACGAAGCTGCCGCCGCCCCCACCGCCGCCGGCACCACCGCTGAGGCCGTATTCGACGGTGTAGCCGCCGGGCGAACCGGCACCGCCTATCAAGAGAGTGAGGGTAGTGGACGTTGAAAAGCTAAAATTGGCGCTCATCTCGGCTCCGAGACCGCCACTGTAGGAGTGGCCCGCATTATCATTATAACCGCCGCCCCGAGCGCCGTAGGCCGTGATGATGTAAGGGCCCGGGTTCAGAGTGATGTTCGTCTTCGACCCGCTGAACAGGTATCGGGTGGGCGGGGCCAGTTGGTCCCAGTAGAAGAGTCCCCCATACGTTGTGCCTAGAGCATTCGAAGCTACCACCCGATATTGGTATTGTGGGGACACAGTCAGGCCGGGGACGAAGCTGCTGACATTCAATGACGTGGCGCCGGCGCCTATGTCCATGCCGGGGGTGGTATTGGTAAGGGTTGAAGTTCCCCATTGAAAATAAACGGTCGTGTCCCATCCCTCTGGATTGACAGCGGCCTCCAGGGTCGCGCCGCTGGCGCCGTTAATCGCGGCAAGCATCGTAGCGGCGGGAGCGAATCCCACGGTGAACAATTGGTCCTGGCCATAAACAATTCCCAAATCATTCGTGGCATCCAGCCGATAGTGATAAACGTTTCCAGTCAATCCGCTCAAGGTGGCGCTGATCGTGTTGCTGTCGTTGTTGCCAGGCACCAAGGTTGTTCCCACAATATTCCCGTAATTGGTATCCGTGCCCCACTCAAACCAGGCCACCGTTTCATTCAGGCCGACCGTTACCGAACCGTTCAGCACCGCGCCGGTGGCGGAAAGGCCGCTGGCAGGCTGTGTCGTCACCAGGGCTGGCAAAACGGTCAATAAGGCGTTGCTGCTCAGAACGCTGCCATAGCTGTTGGTGACGAGCACAGAATAATTGCCGGAAGCTGAGAGGATGACATTGGTCAGCGTGAAAGTGGCGTTGGTGGCGCCGGGCACGGCGATATTGTTGGAACTCCATTGATAGGCAAACGGCGCGGCGCCGATGACACCAACACTAAAAGTCACATTGGCGTCAAATGGAATGGTTTGGCTCGCCGGTTGATTCGTGATGATGGGCGCGACAATGTTGAGATTATTAACAAAAACATCAATCCTGTAGTTGCCATTATCAACCACATAAATAAAGTTCCCGCTGCTGTCGACTGCGACAGCCCAGGGAGACTCGAACTGACCGTTGCCGCTGCCACCGCTGCCCCATTGCGCCAGATACGTTCCGCTGCTGGTGAACTTCTCAATGCGGTCGTTGTGGTCATCAGCCACATAAACATTGTTGCTGCTGTCCACCGCAACCCTTTCGGGTTCGTCGAACTGGCCGTTGCCGCTGCCACCACTGCCCCATTGAGTCAGATAATTGCCGTTGCTGTCGAACTTCTCAATGCGGTTGTTGCTGTAGTCAGCCACATAAACATTGTTGCTGCTGTCCACCGCAATGCCAGAGGGAAATGAGAACTGGCCGTTGCCACTGCCAGAACTGCCCCATTGAGTGAGATACGTTCCGTTGCCGGCAACTTTGAGAACGCGGCTGTTGTAGTAGTCAACCACATACACATTGTTGCTG
>Ga0302324_100031370_pt1 | contig 10027 bp, 8 predicted proteins | sample Palsa_T0_1_FD_201949 | JGI IMG/M metagenome (GOLD analysis project Ga0302324, IMG submission 201949) | Peat permafrost microbial communities from Stordalen Mire near Abisko, Sweden - Palsa_T0_1 | ecosystem: Environmental > Terrestrial > Soil > Palsa > Peat permafrost | place: Sweden: Abisko... | reverse complement strand
CTTCTCATAGAGTTCCTGAATGTGCGGAAGCTCCGCCGTGCAAGGTCCACACCAACTCGCCCACACATTGACCAGCGTCACTTTGCCTTTGAGTTCCGAGACGGTCCACGATTTGCCGCTGAGATCGATGAAGTTTATATCCGCTAGAGACCGATCGATCCTCGTCCACCCCGACTCGGCATTCGCGGGCTCGGGTAGCTCGTTGGCTTGGTGTCGGCTTTCGCCGGGCTTCAGCTCAACCGGCTTCGACCACTCATTCCAGCCTTCCTCCGTCCCACCAAGCTCCTTCCAAAGAGACTGAGCGCGGGCGAGAATCTGGCCGCCAGGGTATTGCCGGGCGGGTCCGGTCAGCACTCGCTGGTAGTGGGCCAGGGCATCCGCTTTGCGCCCTTGTGCTTCGGCCACTTTCCCTTTAGCCACTCCGACGAAACCTTCCCACCGGGGATAGAAGCCCGAGACGTTGAGCGGCGTATCGGGCTCAACCGGATGTGCCATAACCCACGCCTCCATGTCCTTGGCGACCAGGCTGGCGCGGTCCGTCTCGCCTAAGTGCAGCGAAGCGTCCAGCAACGTTTGCCAGATTTCGAACCGCCCTAAGGTGCGAAACAGATCCACCTGTTGTAGTCTTTCGCTCTTGATCGGCACGGGTCCATCGGCCGCTATCGTCCGGTCCAGGTCGCGTAGCGCCTGATCCCCTATATTCGGGACGTCCTGCACGCGGATATCGAACCGGAGCCATTGTGCCGCCACTTTGTCATAGGCGCCCCAGCGCTGGTCGGGGTCGCGCTCGTGGCTGGCCAGTTCCATCACTTGCTCTCCGGATTTCCGCGCTTGGTCCGCAGTAGAAGCAGTTTGGAGCATCTGCATCCAACTGACGAAGCTGTTGGGCCAATTCGCAGCCAGTTCTTCGGCTTCCTTGCGCTCTAATTCACGATAGAAACCCTTCGCCTCGGGGGTCTGGTTGGCTTGAGAGTAAGGATGCTGTGTAATCCAATTCTGCCACTTCGCGCGCGCTGGATCTTCAGGAACCAGAAGCTCTTTCGATGCTCGATCGGAAGCTTCGGCTTGGCCCGTCAGGTCGTAGCCTTGTCGAAGAGCTGGCAACAGCGCGTGAGCGGGTTTCTCAATAGTCTCGAGACGCTTCAGGTCTTGTCGAATACGCGCTCGAAGCTTATCGAAGTCCGCAGGAGGCGTCGCGCGAAACTCGGCCGCCCAGAGATCCGTATACTTCGCCAACACCTGACGATCGCTGCTGCCTTCCATTTGTTTGCGGAACTCCTGCGCCATGGTCCGTGTCACCTCGCGATCCGTGATTCGCGAGAGATACCGGAACGCGTCCACATTCGCTGGACAAAGATCATGATACTTGCGCATATTCACCGCGAGCTTGGCCGCGTCGGGACGCAGGTTGGCGTAAACTTCCATCAGTTCAAAGTAGGGCCACGGATAGCGAGGGTCTTTCGCTATCGCCTGGTCGAAATCGTGTACCGCTTCCGCAGCGTCTTTCGAGAGCGAAGAGACGCCCACCAGAAACAGCGCCGCGTCGTCGTCCGGCGACTGGTGCAGCTTGACACGATTCGCGGCCGCCAAGCTGCCCGCCCAGTCCGTCACCAGCGCGCGGGCCTCGTCCGGAAATTGGCATGAAACATCCGCGCCATGGCTGGCTAAGGCTCCCAAGAAGCCCACCGTGAGAAGGTTCAACGGCAACCGGACCATTCGCGTACCTCCAAGGCAAAACCTATTCTGAATGACGGAAACAAAGTGATTCCCGTTGACTGGTTTCTTAAGTCCTGCCCAAAATCGCGCCGCCCTGATCGAGCGGCGTTTCCCGATCTACTGTTCAACGCTCCAGCGGCGACATGCGGCCTACAGCATAGCCGACGATTGTGCCAGAGGTGCGAGGGCAGTATCCGAATCGTCTGAAAGCCCAGAAACGATGATATGTCGCCATAACGCAGAGATGAGACTACCTTCGAACGTTCCTCGACCCGGACTTGGGGCCCGCGACACCCCTCGTGACTAGGCTGGCGGTGGTGTTGTAGCTGGCCGCATCCAACGTTGTGGCTCACAAGAATTCTCGGGGCTGGTTATGGGGAGCCGGCGGCCTTGTTCAGCAGCGCCGGCCAGTTGACGATCACCGTTAGCGGCTGAGCAGCACGTTGCGCCGTCTCGAGCACCAGGAACCGCTGCCCGTCGCGGGCGGCGTCGTAAGGGCTAACGTCAGTATCGATCACCATCAACGGAAATAACGCGCGTGGCGCCGAAGGTTCCACGGAGCCGGTGTCATGCCTCAGACCGACTGACATGAGCATCGAATCAAGCGATACGTAGAACAACTCACGCCCGTTGGCGCCCCATTGCGGCATAACGCCTCCCGCCGTTGAAATCCGCACCTTTCCGTGTGGCTCGGGAAATGTGTCGATGTAAATCTCGTACCGCCCCGATTCGTCGGACTGGAAAACCACCCAGCGCGAGTCGGGAGAGAATCGGCCCATGCTTTCGTTGAATGTTGCCCGCAGGTATGGTCTCGGCTTCGCGTCGCCCGGCGCGGCGGGGAGAACCCAAATTGACTGCCGGTTGCCGCGTTCCGCCAATTCGTCGTACAGGATCAAGCGCCCGTCCCTGGACCAGTCCGAGGCAAATTGGGGGCTCGGCGAATGAGTGAGCCGTTGTTCGTCGCTGGCTCCGCTAGCGTTCTTGCGAAATAAGTTGGGCGGGCTGTCGGAAGAAAATACAATCGATTGGCCGTCAGGGGACCAGACGGGGTCGACGTCAAGAAACGGCCTCGAAGCGAAACGGCTCGGGACACCGCGGCCAACGTCCAGCATCCAGAGATCCGCTCCCACTAGACCGCCGCGAGCCACCACGATCCGCCGTCCGTCCGGAGACAGGCGGAAGAAAGCGCTAAACGCCGGTTCACCCACAGTGCCGAGCGGCTTCCCCGTTCGGTCGACCGACCGGAATTGGCGCATGGGACTGGTGGAAGCGTAAAGCAGCATCCCGGTGGCAGAGACCGCGACCTGCATCTCACCAGGAGCCGGAATCCTCGCCACCGGATCGGCTACCGAATGCGGCACTCCGGAAAGTGTCAAGCTCGCCGTGTCGAAGTCCTGGGCCACCAGGGTTCCGCCGCGCAGCCAGAGCAAATATCCTGTCCGATTGTCGCGGGCCCCCTTCGCCGCGGGAACGTATATTGCGTTGGTGTCCGTCGCCAGCAACTGCACTGGCGCGTTAGGCTTGAGGCGCGAGGCTGTATAAACGCCGGTATTCTCGCGCGTCGTGCTCCGGACAAAGTACAAAAAACGGCCGCCCGGAAGTATCTGCGGCCAGTAGTGGAAGACTTCCCCGCGAGACGCATCCAGCTTGGTGAGAGAAGACGGCTGCCCTCCCGAAGCGGAGACCTCGAATAAGCCCGAATTCCAGCCTCCAATCAGAATCCGGCCGTCGTCGCTCCAGGAGCCGCCGCGGGCTCTCCCGATCTCGCAGATTGTCTGCGGCGCCCCGCCCGCCAGAAAGACTCTTTGCAACTTGCTGTGCGCGAAGAACGCGATAGACTCGCTGTCCGGAGACCAAAAGGGCCAACCTGCGTCTTCTGTTCCGTCCAGCGCTCGCGGGGTTGCGCCGTCCAGCGGCTGCGCCCAGAGAGCAGCCTTCCCGTGGTCCGTCGCAACGTAGGCCGCAGTCTTGCCGTCCGGCGACAAAGAGATGCCTGCAGTCCCAGTCCCAAACGTAAACTCGGAGCCTTCGGGTGGATTGATCTGGAGACGCAGGACGCGCCCATCGACGGGCGATTGCCGCAAGTGCGACGCACCCCAAACCACCAGGGCGCCGATCGGTAGCGCCACTGCGGCCGCGATCCACCACCGCCGGTTTCGCTTCGGACGGGCGGGAGCAAGTTCCCCGTCGGCCTCTGGTTGAAGAGAATTACTTAAACCGCCGGAGATCGGTAGGGGCTGCCGTGCCACCGCGCCTATGAACCGGTATCCGGATCGGGGTACGGTTTCGATGTATCGCGGATTCTCGGCTGAATCGCCCAACGCGCGTCGCAGCTTATTCACCGCGGCGTGCAGTCCGTGCTCGAAATCGACGAATGTCCCTTCCTTCCAGATCCGATCGCGCAGTTGTTCGTTTGAAACCACTTCACCGGGATTCGCCAACAGCGTCAGCAGAATTTGAAGAGGCTGGCCCGGCAACCGGATGCGTATACCATTCTTGAGCAGTTGGCTCGATGGACCGTCTACTTGAAAGGGTCCGAACTCCAGCCGAGCGTGGGATTGGGGCTGCTCTGCCATAAAAAGGTTCCCGGCGCGTGCCCACAATCTATCATGCGGGGTCAAGGGCCGATGAGGTCGCCGTACAAGTGCCGCCGATTCAGCAATCTGGCCGATGAGGCGATAGTGACTCACAAATGATCGCAAAGGCATGGATCTGCGAACCGCCTCGTGTCTAAATTGAGCCAGCCCACAGGAGGGCGACCAATGACGAAATCGATCATAACCTTGATTACCAGGGGAATTGCCGCCGGCAGCATCTTGGCGGCGCTGGCCGTCGCGCAGGCCCCACACTATACTGTTACGGACCTTGGCACGCTTCCGGGCGGCACGTTCAGCATCGCGAACAACGTCAGCAAGGATGGATACGTGGTCGGCTTGTCAACCATCAACTCCAGCCCCGCCAGCCCAGAGCAAGCCGTGGTTTGGAACAACCGGAGCCCGCATTCCATCACAGCGCTCAGCGCCGGACTTGGTGGACCCAATAGTGAAGCATGGGGTATCGCCGCTGGCCGGATTGTCGGTCAAGCGGAAACTTCCACCAAAGACCCGAATAACGAAAACTTCTGTGGCTTTGGTACCGGTCTCGACTGTGTGCCTTTCCTATGGCAGAACGGGGTGATGACTGCGCTCCCGTTGCTGGGAGGCAACAACGGAGGAGTATTCGACAATCCCAACCAACGAGGCCAAGTGGCCGGGGTGGCGGAGAATGACACTCGGGACCCACAGTGCCCAGCCCCTCAGGTTCTCGATTATGAACCCGTGATTTGGGGGCCGGCGGCAGGCCAGATACGCAGGCTCGCCGTGCTCCCCGGAGACTCCGTTGCGATTGCCACTGCGATCAACGAGATCGGCCAAGCCGTTGGTACTTCGGGCTCGTGTGCGAACACCCCTCTCCTTCCCCTCGTATCCGGTCCGCACGCCGTGCTGTGGGAACCCGGCGGCTCGGCCACTGACCTCGGTAACCTCGGCGGACCGAACATAAATGTTGCTTTGTGGATCAATAACAAGGGTCAGGTGGTGGGCGGTTCGTCCCTCGGCGCGGACAGCACGGTTAGCTATTTGAACGATGCCTTCTTATGGACGAGGGAGAACGGGATGCAGGATCTCGGCACACTACCCGGGGACGTGGCAAGCCAGGGTTTGTCGATAAGCGACAGCGGCGTGGTGGTGGGGCCCTCCTATGACCCGGCGGGCAACATGCGAGCCTTCATCTGGAAGACCGGCGTGATGACCGATCTCAATACCCTGGTTCCAGCGGATTCTCCTCTATATCTGCTGTTCGCCGGGGTTGTTAATTCGAGCGGCGAGATCTCGGGATTCGGCGTCTCCAGTTCCGGGGACCTTCACGGCTTTCTTCTAACGCCGGTTAACGGCGCCCAGGACGATAGCTCCTCACCGGCTCAACAAGGCGCGCTCAAAGCGATTGCGCAATCTGAGAATGTGCGTCAGCAGATCTCCACGGGGCTCGGATTTCGACCTAGATAGAAACAATGACAGACAAATGGAGCGGGCGATGCGGCGCTCGCTCCATTTTCAAAGCTGCTGCTAGCGAATACGTGCTTGAAAATGAAAGGTATCCATGCGCCTGCCGTGCGGCCTTCTCATGATCTTCTTCCTTCTGAAAAGCAGTCCCGGGCAGACACAAATTGATCGGGATGCCGTCCGGAGTATTCCGCAATCGTTTGCACGGGCCTGGAATTCGCATAGTGGTCATGAACTGGCGAAAATTATGGCCGAAGACGTGGACTTCGTAAATGTCGGCGCTGACTGGCTCCACGGAAGAACTGATTTCGAGGTTTATCACACACGATTGCTTTCTGGTCGTTTCAAGGCTTCCACTCTGCTGCCTCTCGACGTGGATGTACGCTTTATAAGACGCGATCTTGCGGTCCTTCATTGGAGCTGGAAGATTCAAGGCGACAAGAATGAAGACATGACCCCACGGAAGCCACGCTATGGTCTGTTCACAATGATTGCTGAAAAGGGTCCGTCCGGATGGCTTGTTGTTGAAGCACAAAACAACAATCGGACGCTCGGTCCCAATCCCGAACTAGACGGCATCAAGCCGCCCATCGTGTTTCCTGCTGACTACAGCCATCACTAACGAGAGCTACTGAACATCGTTCGTTGTTCAGCGTTTTTGCTCCAGGCTAATCCCAAGGTACCGCAGGTGGAGCCCGTTGCACTTTTTACCGTGTTAGCTTTTTCGCCGGAATGTCTCCGCCTTTGCCTCCTCTCCGCGCGCTTCCGACTGGTGGCACGTTGGCCCCAAACGGCGATGTGGGAAGTCACTCGCCTAGAGAGAAGAGCATCCGTCGCGCAAGTCCCGCGCTAAGTTGAGGCCGATAACACCCGGACAACGAACGCCGCGGGGAGGTAGTGTCGGCTAGCTTCCCGCAGTGGTCATTCTTCCGCGCGCCGATTCAGAAAGGGTCGAGCCTCGACGCCGCCTTCCTCTTCGATTCCGGGTCGTCCAGTCACGCCGCCTGGCTCGGCGTGCTTGTGACCGAAGCGGACGAAATATTTGAAGTTTTTCTGTGTTCATTGGCACAGCAAACGTAGTGTAGCGGCGGAAGCGATGAGAGTTGATTCCGTGCTGGGTTCGCCGGTCGATAACAAACGGGGCTGGCAACAGCCTGCTTTCGTCCTTGGCGGTTGAGTACCGCAAGGCGTTGGAGGAGGTTGGAAATTACCACATCTCCGGGATGGGCGAAACCGAAGCACTATCGGTGTCACAATGGCTGAGGCCTAGACTCAATTCGCGGGCCGGAGGAGATTGCATGCGGAAAAGCCGAATTGCGGGGATTGCTCCTGGCGCTGCTCGGATTGATGGCTCTTCTTTCGACCATCACCAAACCTCGCGTGGAAGCATTGCATGGCACCGACATTTTGGGATTGGTTGCCAGTGGCGTGTGCTTCGGGGTTGGTTTCGTTGGGCTGATTGGTCGGCTCAGGCTTCGAAATGAGTAAGGGGCTGGCGATGTTCTTTCAAATGCCGCTGATCCGAGGCAGGAATTCTCAATTCCGCCGACCTTTGCGACGATATTGAAGGACCTGACAAGCAGAGATGTCAAGTTTCTGGATGGGCTAATGGCAGAAGCGAAGGGCAACCCGAATTTAAAACTCGACGATGTAGGGAAACAGCGGGTCTACACCTCAGCGTTATTCTCAGAGTCAGATAGTCGGACTGCCCTGAGTAATGTGTTTAGCTTTCGATTGACGCTGGACGTTCTACTTCGCAATAACATCATGACGATGGTTGACGATGGTGTGATTCGAATAGATGCAAGCGGTGGCCACGGACAAAACGTAGCTCCCGAAAACGCCGGAATCTTTTACCAATTCAGCCTGCATGGATACGAATTCATTAAGGCCTGCCAGCCGCCGCTACCATCGAAACCGTCGGGTGACGCTCCTGGAGGCAATCATCATGTCTGAACTTCTCCAATGCTTCGTGATCGCGCCCATCGGGAAAGAAGGGAGCGATATACGGCTTCGCTCCGACAAGATTCTGAATCACATCTTGCGGCCGGTAGCGCTTGATTGCGGGTATAGAACCGTGAGAGCGGATGAAATCTCGGAGCCCGGCTCCATCACAACGCAGATCATCGATCACGTTCTCAATGATCCTATGGTCATAGCGGATCTCACTGGAAGCAATGCCAACGTCTTCTACGAACTTGCAATTCGGCATGTGATTCGCAAGCCATACGTTCAGATCATTCAAAAGGGCGAGCGGATTCCATTCGACGTTGCCGGCATGCGAACTGTAGAGATCGATCACACCGACCTCGATAGCGTGGCGCAAGCAAAGGAAGAAATCAAAAAGCAGATAACTCATACAGCCAAAAACCCGACGAAAGTGGAGAGCCCCGTCTCGACAGCGATTGATTTCGAAAGTCTGCGCCGAAGCGGTGATCCAGAAAAACGTCAGCTTGCGGACATCATGACTGCCGTCCAAAACTTAGGAAAAACTGTTATATATCTTGCAAAGAAGTTGGAAGCCCTGCCGCTATCTTCGACAAACGTTCTAGAGAACTTACTGGCTTTCGCTTGGAACGATTTACCAACTAGCGAAAAGCTGAGTGTGGCTGAACGTTTCACCTTCGAAAAGATATTAGAAGGCCGGGATGAAGCCACAAGGGCGCGCTTTTATGAGGCACTTAACCGCGGTCATGGAGGCGCTGAACAAACAGTTCGAGAGGCCAACAAAGGGAAAGAGGACGAGGGCACGGCTGATGGCGAAAAATCATCACGGGCCTAGACTATAGGGAAGGAAGCGCTCCCCGCGAAAACATCGTACTATAGCTCTCCCACCGGATGTTTTTTTCTTCTGGAGATAAGATGTGTGGCGGAAGGTGGCCGCGATGAAATTCAAGATCGGCGACAAGTGCTATTGAAGTCCGGTAGTATCCCAATGACGATAGCGGAAGCTGGTATGGCTGATGACGGGAAATATTGCAGGTGCGAATGGTTCGAAATCCAGAGAACAAGCCCATCTGTCCGCAATGTAAGAGGGCTATGACGATATCGGCAACCCCGAAAGCGAAACCCGGCCGCAGGAAGCCCGACCGGGATTAGGGCCTCTGCCACGGTCTGAGTTCGAAATAGCACGCGTTATATACTTGTCAGCCCATCCGCGCTGCGCTTCTCAACTGATCCAGCTCGCGTACCCTCCATCCCTCCTGTTTTGGTATGACCTTCAGTTCCTTCAGGGGATGGGCCAGCCGGTAGAGAAATAATGCGGTGCCGGCGACATACTTCTCATCTATCGCCAGCCCATAGGGAAAACTTTTGTCTACCACGTTACAAAAACGATCGGATTTGTCACGAGTTTATCCGCTCTAAAATCAAAACGTTCGCGAACGTGTTCGAGAGGGTCCCGGAAATCAATGCGGTCCATTCGCCGTGAAGGTGCATCGTCGGCGCACCCGGCCCAAATGGGCTTTTAATGGCAACTGCCCGCAGGACAAGAAACACGCGCTTTAAATGGTTAGCTCCGGATTGACAACGATAATACGTCACAACGCCCTTTTATCGAAGTGTTTGGCGCCTTGCGAGGAAGGGTCATGCAGGCTCAACACCATCGAAGTGTGACGAGCCTAAGCTGCTTTCTTTCCGGTAGCCTTCTTGGTAGAGGCCGGTCCACGCTTGATCGCCCAACGACGCTTCATGGCGTCCGCAAGCCGCTGGCGTCCCTCGGGCGTCAAACTGCCTTTGCGATTCGCCTTTGCTGGGGCTTGTTTAGCGGCACCGTTTCCGACCTTCTTTGTCGCTGCAACTACGCCTGACTGGGCCCCTTCGGCTGCTCGCTTGGCCGCCCACCGCCTTTTCGTTGCCTCTATAATACGCCGACGTCCGGCCGCGCTAAGAGTGCGCTTCTGCGGTCCGTCGGCCTTCGGTGTTTCCACCGGTTCATTCTCTGTAGGTTTCAGGCCTTCAACTTCCCTCAGGGCTACGAGAGCACGGTCAATCGAATTCCGCTGCTGTTCGAGTTGAGAGATGATCTTTGCAAGTTCGTTCAATGATTCTCCTTAATCGGCTACTCGTTTAGATCATAACAACAGGTGTCACCGCGCGGATTTTCGGAGAGCAGATCCAGCTCGGGGTCAACTCTTCCGAGGGTTGGAACTCCTGAACGGATGGCCATCAATCTCGCCCCTACCCTTAACGAGACCAAGTGTTCCAAAAAATGACGCAGACTTGGGCCAAATTAGATACGTCCAGCCGCCCTTCGCCGGTTTCAGCCTAAT
>Ga0302324_100031369_pt1 | contig 10027 bp, 5 predicted proteins | sample Palsa_T0_1_FD_201949 | JGI IMG/M metagenome (GOLD analysis project Ga0302324, IMG submission 201949) | Peat permafrost microbial communities from Stordalen Mire near Abisko, Sweden - Palsa_T0_1 | ecosystem: Environmental > Terrestrial > Soil > Palsa > Peat permafrost | place: Sweden: Abisko... | reverse complement strand
GCTGATTCGCCTGCGCCTTTATGGATACCGATCGTCGCATTCGGCGTAATCGCCCTGGGAGAGCTCGTGGCGTGGACGGCAACCTATGGTGTCGTCTCGCGCGCCGCGCCCGCCGGGCTTGCATCGATGACGATGGGCGCCTGGTACCTTCTGACCCTCGGGCTCGGAGGCTATCTGTCCGGTTTTTCCGGTCGGGCAGTCGATGCCTACGGATTTGCGCCGACGTTTGCGGGCGCGGGCCTCCTGGCTGCGGTCTTTGCCGCCGCAGGGATGTGCCTGCGCGCACCCCTAAAGCGCCTGGCGGCGAGCGCGGGCGTCTCGATCTGACTCACCCGCAAGCCGACGCGCTGCGTCTGACCGCAGTAGTCTTACGTCGAGCCGCACAACTTGGCGCTGCGGTGGTTTGAAAAACTGGATGGGTACGGCAGGGACTTCGGATCCTTCTGGACGGTACAGCCGATGGCGACCGAAGAAAATTTGAGCTCAACTGCCAGCTATCGCGAGTTTGACAACGCCCTGCCAAATTATCGGATCGCGCTCGTACTCTTCGACCCTTAGTCCGGATCGGCGCCGGTCATTGAGCCCGCGCGGGTTCTAATAGAGGAACAACAAAATGCAGCGCCCCGCCTTCCTTCAACGTCTGCCCGTCCGAACATTCCTGCTGCTGAGCCTCGCTTTCTTCCCGCCGTTCGTTCTGAGCGCGCCACCCGCAACGACACTCGTGCTGCGCCATGGCGTGCTCATTGACGGCACGGGCGCCGCCGCGGTCGAGGACGATACTGTCGTCATCTCTGGCGATAAAATCGTCGCCATTGGTCCTTCTGCAGCCGTCAACGTTCCGCACGGCAGCCGTATCATCGACGTGCACGGCAAAACAATTATGCCGGGCCTCGCCGACATGCACGTGCATTTGGTCGGCGGCTGGGACGGCAATGCGGTCGACATCCTGGGCTACCAGCGTTACATGAATGCCTTGCTGTACGCGGGCGTGACCACGGTGATGGATACCGGCAACATTCAGCCATTCATCGTGCAGATGCGCGCCGAAGTTGCGGCCGGTCGCCTCCTGGGACCGCGCATCTATTGCGTCGGTTCGATCGTCGACGGCGCGGACCCGGTCTGGCCGCCGATCTCGTACGCCGTCGCAAGTGTCGCGCAGGTGCCGCGCATCGTCGCTCGGCTGAAAGCCGACCGCGTAGATTTCATCAAGGCGTATGTCGGATTGAGCCACCCGCAGATCCGCGCGCTGGTCGAGGAAGGACGAAAAGTGGGGCTCGGCGTGCTGGTCGATCAATGGATCCTCAACGGATCCCCCGACATTGTGGACGACGGGATTTACGCGTTTGCGCATCTACCCACGCGCGCGCTGGATCCGAGCTTTCTCTCACAACCCCCCGGGCGTTCGATCCGCTTCATTACGACGCTCGCTGTCCATGAGAGCTTCGCGCGCCGACGACTGACGGATGGCCACTTTCTGACCGAGCCGTTGATTGCGGACACGACCCCAGCTGCGTTTATGACCGCGATACAGGCCGAAGTGCACAGAGCTCTCACTACCGATGAACAGGCGCAGCTACCGCGCCGGCGCGAGGCGTTTGCCCAGGCGCTGCGCAATGCCAAGGCACTTGCCGATGCGGGCGTACTGATGGCAGCCGGTACGGATGCGCCCTACCCCGGCGATGCGCAGGGCGAGGGTCTGCACCGCGAGCTTGAGCTCCTGGTCGAGGCGGGCCTTACCCCGCTGCAGGCCATTGCCGTCGCCACGGGCAACGCCGGCAAGTTCGTGAAAGATGAAAGCTGGGGCACGCTTAGACCCGGCAGTCGAGCCGATGTGCTCGTGATCAACGGACGTCCGGACCGCACCATAAGTGACAGCCGAAAAATCGACATGGTCATCCGCGCCGGCCAAATCATCGACCGCGCCCGGTTGAAGCTCAATCCGTCAACCGATCCCGGGTATGAGGCAAGCGCACCTGCCGGATGACGGTTGCAGGGGTCGGGAAGGTCGAACCGAGTCGGTCTCTCGAGGCGGCCGGGAGGGTGCGGCCGAGCGCCCCGCTCCCTCGCCGTCGGCCTGCTCGTAAGTGTCGTTCGGTCGGCCAGGGTCATCGAATGACGGTTTGCGGGCTAAGCGGCGGGCCCCAAGCTGAAGGAGCCGCCCGCTCCCGCGCCCAGCACGAAGAATTCAGCTGCCCTGCCTGGCAACGGCCTTAGTTGCAGGAGCTCTCGATATTAATCCGCGCTCCTGAGCGACCTTCGCCCAGGGCAAACGACGCGTCATGCGCCCGTTCGTGCGCGCACCACGCGCCGGACAGGTACCCTTTAGATAATCCTTCCAGGGCCGCAACAGAATTGCCTGGTGGCCGCTGGCCCTAGCCCGGATCCCGCGCCGCTTGCCGTGCGGGGGTATACCGAGTCGGGCTATCCCATCGCGCTGCGGCAGCGCCCGAGAGCTTCCAAAGCCGAAGTTCGCTCGGATCCGCTGACTCAATCGAATTTCAGGCGCGCCTCGACCCCGATGGTTCGCGGTTGATTGATTACGAAATGCGGCTGACCCGGAATTTGCGCACCGATCATGATCGCGTCGCCTAGGTTGGCATGCTCGTTACTCAGATTCTTGACGAAGGCCGTGAACTCGTACCGTTCGCGGCGCACGCCAAACCTCAGATCCGTGATGGTGTAGGCCGCGCGCTTGAGCGGGTTCACCTGTGCATTGTTCGCCGACCAGCTCTCACCGATGTGGCTGTAGTCAAGACGCGCAAATCCAGACCACGTCTCATTGAGATGGCGCTCGTATTCGGCGTTGCTCGCAATAGTGATGCCTGGCACGAGATACACGGGGCTGCCGACCGGCTGCGGGCTGTCGAGCCCCTGCTGGGTGATGCGCGCGTCCTCGTAACCGAGCCCGGCGCCGAGCGTGAGCTCCGGTATCACCCTGCCGCTGAATTCGAGCTCGAAGCCGGTGCTGCGGGCGGCGCCCGAGTTGCCGGTCAGGCCATAGCCGCAGAGGGGAAGGGAGATCTGCTGCTGGATGTTCTTCCAGTCAATCACAAAACCCGAGCCATTGAGGGTGTACCGATGATCGAGGAAGCTCGATTTGAATCCCACTTCGTAGTCCCACAGGCTGTCGGATATGAAGGTCGAGACTTGGCTTGCGGTCACGCCGATATTCTTAAGATCCTGATCGCAGCCCCCCGGCGGCGGTCCGGGCGGCAGCGCGATGTTGTTGCCTCCTTCGCGAAAGCCTTTGGCAGCGCTTACGTAGGTCAGAAGATTGGGCGTCAGCTTGTACTCCAGCAAATACTTCGGCGTAAAGCCGCTCTCGCTGGTTGGTGCCGCGTTATAGATACTCGGGGCGCCGCCGAAGAATAAGCCGTTCGTGTACTGATGAAAGGTTGCCGTGTCATTGAACCAGCGCACCCCGCCGGTCGCCTTCAGATTGCTCAAGATGTCATACGACACGTCGCCGAATACGGCGGACTCCGTGGCGTGCCGCGAGTCGATGAACGACAGTGCCAGATCGCTCGACGTGCCGGTTGCGGCGCCAAGCCCCTGCCCCGTCCACTCGTAGTCTCGCGGGCGCGTGCTGTTTGAATAAAAGCCGCCCACGATCATCTGCACAGGCCCCTGGAATGAGGATGCAAAGCGAATTTCCTGGGCAAACCGCCGCAGATCGATCTCGCGCGTGATCGGACTGGGGATCGGATTCGTAAGGCCAAGATCGAGCGCCAAAACGTCGGTATCGTCCTCCGTCTCGAAAGTTTTGCGCTCGAAGTAGGCGGTCGAGGATACGATGTTGCCGAACGACAGGTTCTCGTTGACAGTGAAGCTTGCCAGCCACCATTTGTCGGTGCCGCCCTCGCCGATGTCGTAGACCTGGCGCTGGGTCAGATTGCTGGAATCATAAAGCGCATAGGGCACACCGTCCTGAACGGTCTGCTGGTACATGACTCTTGGCGTGAAAGACAGTCCCTCGATGGGCTCGAACTTCAAGGCGATCTGACCGCCGGAGTACTTCATGCTGCCGATGTCGCTGATGCTCTTCGTCGGTGGGGCGTTATAGGGGCCCACGTCTTTGTCAAAATAGCCGCTGTCGAACTGGTAGAACGCACTCGCCCGCACCGAGAGCACGTTATTGATGAGCGGAATGTTGACATCGCCTTCGGCGATCTCGTTGCCTGAGCCATGGTCCGTATCCGAGCCACCGACGTGCACCTGGCCGCTGAAGGCCTTCGCATCCGGCTGCGCGGTGATGATACGCACCGTGCCGCCCATCGACTCAGCCCCATACAGGGTCCCCTGCGGGCCGCGCAGGACCTCGATGCGCGACACATCGACGATGTGCGGATCAAGGGTCTCAAGCACCGGTGTATCGTCAATGTAAAAGCCGGTGGTATTCGCACCCTCAATGCCGCGAATTGCGACGCCGCGGGCCGCGAGCGAGCCGTCTGCTGCACCGATTCCGAATGAGAGGTTCGGGATGGAATTCGCGTAGTCGAAGAATTGCGTGGCGCCTTTCGACTCCAGCTGTTCCATCGTCAAGGCGGTGATGCTAAGGCCGACGTTTTGCAGGTCTTCGTTGCGCTTGGTCGCGGTGACGACGATCTCTTGAAGCCCCTCGCTGCCCGGAGCGGCGGCGGCGTCAGCGACGACAGTCTGCGCTTGCACCTGCGGCGCGCCGAACACGGCGACTCCAATAGCGAGCGCGATCGGGCCCGACAACACGGATCGATTTTTTCCCACCCGAATTCCCCCGGTTAAGTCGTTATGCGCGGCGTTGCGTGCGCGCAAATATTGGTTCGGCTTTGACGCTCTGATATTAGGCAGTTTGACCGCCAGCAAAGCATTCAGATCGACGGGAATAGCATGGTTCCGGACGTTGGCCCGCGAGCGACGCGACCCCCTTGGTTCGCTGCAGAGCCTAGCGAATGCACGATATCAAAGCCAGTAACGACGAAGTTACAAACTGGCTATATTTTCAGCACGTTGGTTTTACGCCACGGGCACACTGTGGGCGAAGCGCGCGCGGCGGTCGGGCGATACCGCTCGGCCGCCACGCCCGGCGAAGGCGTGTGTATGTCAGGCGCCCCGCGGCGTCACTGTTTTACCTTATCGAGGAAGCGCAGCACGTGGTTCCAGGCGTCGTAAGAACCCTCGCAGTTCGCATTCGGCAGACCGCCTGTCGCCTCGAAGTCCTTAGCCACGGGATGAAAGACGAAGGATGAGAGCGGCCCGCCAATGCCCAGCCGTGAAACCATGTGGCCAGCGCCTGGATAAATGTGGACTTCGACCATGTCGGACTTGCCGTGCAGGGCGAGACGGCGCCGTATTTGCTCCGCGCCGATGAACGACGGCCACATCTGGTCGGCCCCGCCACCGATCGCGAGCACCGGTCCGCGCATTCGCTCGAAGGGAATGCCGAGCGTGGATGCGATGGCAGGATCACTCCAGGTCCCAAGATAGTACGGCGTGCCGATGAACCCTGGCGGCACCATCGAATGTGCAGCGTCCCCTGCGTTGTTGGAGTCCGTCTCACCGTGATCGGCGGCCAGGGGTTTACCCTGGTACGTCCAGGCGGCTACAACGTCCTTGATGCCCGGCCCGAACGCGCCGTTGGTCAGGTGCGAGGGCACGTAGACAATGGCGGCGGCGAAGTCCTCCGGAAAGTAGCTCGCCGCCAATCCCGCCGCCTCCGATCCGCGCGACGTGCCGATTACCACCACCCGATGCGCGCCGGTGCGCTGCTTGAGCCAATGGGCGGCCGCGCTGAACGACTCGAGCGGAATGTCGCGCATGGTCGTGGGTAAGTCTTTGTAGGCGAAAATCCCCTGTGCGAGGGTTGGGTAACCGTGACTGGCGAGCAACGCCGCCTGGGTCTGCGGCAAACCGCCGCCGGAGCCTGCGAGAACGATGACCGGTACACCCTGCGGGCCGCGAGCCGCGGCTGGATAGAACACGCCGCGCACGCCGCCGGCTGCCGTGACCTCCTCCGCTACGAGTCCGGCCCCATAGCTGCGCGTCGCGGTCGCGGTCGCGACGGTCTTGTCAGCGATGCTGGCGGTGAGCGTGACCGTGTACACGGCGCTCGCGTCGAGAGTCGGCGCCGTGCCGAGCTCAGGGTGCTTCGGCAGTTCCGCAATGTAGGCCGCGAGCTTATCGGGCGCGACCGGGAGCGCGGAACACCACAGCCCGTGCGGGCTCACTCCCTCGTAGCTGCCGCCGAGCGAAGGTGAGACATCAAGATCCACGCGCCCGTCTGCGTCGGCGAAATAGTCCCCGACGGCCGTCCAGGAACGTCCCTGAACATCGGACCGTTGTGCACTTATCCTGACTCGCGCACCTGGCAAAACGTCCCGAACGGCGACATGAAACGGCGCGTCGACCAAAGCGGACGCGGGTGTCACGGTGAGCTGCGGGTTTTGCGCGGCGCCCAGCGCGCTGCACGCAACGATCGCGAGTGTGCCCCAGGCGAGGGTATTAGCCATGTGTTGTTGATTGCTCAGGTTGTTGATGGGATGACGTCGGCATTACAAGTGGCCCGCAATGAAGTCGTATTGAGGTTCGGAACCTCGAGATCGCACGGATACGACGTCTATCGAATAGGCAAGCACGATGCGGCGCGCCACTGGACATGTGGTTTTAGGCACCCCGATCGTTGCGGCCGTAACGTCGCGGGCATTGAGCACAGGCTTGTCCGGCAGGACATCCGCATGCTCAAGGGCGTCGGCGCTTCCATGTGCGCGGCAATTGACCGAAGTAGCGCTTGAATGCGGCTGTAAAGTTGGCCGGATATTCGTAGCCAACCGCGTAGGCGACCTGCGCAACAGCATATTCGCCGGTCAGAAGCATTTCGGCGGCATGCTCCATGCGCCGCTCCAGAATGTAGTCATAGATCGTGAAACCCAGAGTTTCCCGGAAGCTTGCTTTGAGCTTCGTCTGATTGAGGCCGACCATTCGGGCCAACTCCGGAATGTTGGGCGGGTTTGCATAGTGCTGCGCGAGATAATCGCGCGCTTCGTATACGAGGCCGAGATCACGGGCGCTGATCGCCGAAGGGGCTTGCTGTATCAGCTCCCAGTTCTGCAGGATGCCGAGCACTTGCAGCAGGATCTCGGTGCTCAAGGTCTCAAGATGCCGATCACGCAGCGCGGGGGAGAGCTCATGGCGCGACTCGAGGATGCGTCTTGCAACGTGAATGACTTCCGGGCTCGGGGCGACGCGTTGGCGCGCGGCCGCCCGATTAGGCGTGAAGAGCGCGCTCAACGGCGGGGGAATGTCACGCAGATCCAAGCCCAGGACGCGACTCAAGAGATTGGGCCGACAATGCAGCACGACCATTTGGATGGGCTCGCCGGAGGCGATGTAATAGCCCTCCCCACTCGTCCCGGGCGAAACGTAGAGAAGGGCCTCCGGTGCGCGCGCGAGAACTTCACCAGACCTCGCCCGTAGCGCGCCCGAGAGCAGAATGCGCAGTTTGAAGAAGCCCGTGCCCTCCACGCGCACCCAACTGTCATGACGATACGTGGCGTCGGTCACGGAAAGCATGAGGCCGGTCCAGGGCTTGTAGAAGTCCCAGTAACCATCCCCTTCGGTCTCGTGCAGGTAATGACGCACGCCCGCTGCGGTCCAGCGTTCCGTCGAATGACCGTCGATGGGCGACGAGGATGCAAGGTCGGCACTCAGCATTTCACCGACAACGCGTTCAGCATCGTCCTGCAGCATGCCGACGATCGGCTGGCGGGCAACGAGAACGTCATCCGCTCCATTCAGCGGCAGGCCACGTCGGAAGCGGCGCAGCCGGTCGGGCGCGGCGAGCGTACTGGGCGCGCACTCAATCACTGTCGCACCTGCCAGAGGCGCTTCGGGCGGTGGATTCCCCTGCCATCCGGGTCCGATGTTCAATGGGTCTGATGATATTTCTCCGGTGCACTCGCTTAATTTCGCTTCGCCGCCGGACGTAAAGCGCAGCGCCAGCTGAACAAGGCGCAGTCGCCGTCCGGCCTCGCCCCGCTCCCTGCCGAAGCTTGCCGGTTGCGTGCCGCTGCCGAATCCAGCCGTCTAGTGCACGCTTCGGATTACGTGGCATGGGCCCGCCACATAGGATTTAATCGATCTTGGGCAAAGAGGCAACTGCCGTTCGATAAATGGCGCTTCCACCCCGGTTGCGAACGCGGCTTTTCCCGAACAGCGAGCGGAACTGCCCGCAGGTCGCCGGATTTTCGGGTTTCATGGTCTTGCGTGTGTACGGGTTGTTTTGCGCGCTTTTGCGTCCGCTTACATTACCGATTTGCCGGTTATAAACCTGTAACGGGGGTCGGTAATGACAGGTGCGAAACGCTCTCTTGATCATTTTATTGTGGTTACGAGCGATTTGAACGCTGCAGCGGTCTGCTATCAGCGCCTGGGCTTTCGGGTGTTGCCGTTGATGGAGCACGCTGAAATCGGCACCTCGAACACTGTCATTCAATTTCAGGATACGTATCTCGAATTGCTCGGTGACTTTGACCAGTGCAAGGTCGCGATGCTGGCAGAGAAAGTACGCCCGCGACTTGAGGCTGGCGACGGCATGTTCATGACGAGCTTTACGTCCGCGAACCTCGAGGTCGACCGACCGATTATCGAAGCGACCGGAGTCACGCTCACTGCCATCGTCAGCGCACGAAGGCGTGTGCGGCTGCCGCGCAGCGGTTGGGGTGAGACGGACAGCCGCTCGATGTACGCGTGGAACGAGGCACGTCTTCTGATGTCGGCATTCCTGTCGGATCATCGCAAGCCCGAGATGATCTGGATTCCCGAATATCAAATGCATCCAAACACAGTAGAGCGCGTCACGACGCTCACCTACGTGGCCGCCGCGCCTCAACTCGACGTGGACTATTATGCGAAGTTACTCGGGAGCCAACCGAAAATCTCGGCCGACGATCAAGTGATCTTTGAGACCCCGCGGGGCGAAGTGTTCGAGATTCTGGCTCCAGCGCGCTGCAGAAAAAAGTATGGACGCTCGGCGCCGGAATGGATCCCGTCCTTGGGCGGCTATGGTGTCGGTTATGCGTTCCTGGTGTCGGATCTGGATCGGTGTCGCTGGGCGCTGCGTGACGGTGGCGTGCCGTTTGAGGAGCAAGACGCAATGATCCGCGTCGGACAGCCCTATACCTGCGGCGCCGTTCTTGAATTTCGTCAGGCGGCCGAGGCGGTGGCAAGCCAATAAGAACGCCATGTTCGAGGTTCGGATGCGCAAAGCTCGAACCATTCGGGATCGACGCGCTCGCCGACGGGTCAGTTCGGAGGACTGATCGCAAAAGCCAGGTCGTCCCGCGACGGTTGTGGCTACAGTCTCGTCCGTGCGCGCAGCGCGCTCAAACTCCCGTTCGGGTTCCTCTGTTGACGTCGGCATGCTGCGCTGCGGTAGGCTCGGTGGCTCCATAATTTGCCTACACAACGGAGACCCCGGAATTCGCGCACAACGTGTAGGCAATTTCGGCAATCGGCGCAAGGCAAAGACGGCGTTCGCGTTTGAGTGAGACTAAGTCCACAATCGAAGCGCTAGGATCTACCGACATTCGTTGCACAGAAGGAGTCTGGCTATGGCAAGAGGATTGTGCCGCAATTTGAGCATTGGGTGTGCAGCCCTATTTCTAGTGACAGCGTGCGGTGGTGGCGGCAGCACAAGCGGCGGCGGAATAACGCCCAACGCATCTCCGGGCGGCATTTGGAATGGCACGGAATCCAGCACGGGTTTAGCAATCACGGGAATCGTCGACGAAGCCGGAGAGTTCCACTTTATCCGCAGTGACAGTACCCAATACGTGGGCACCGCATCGACGGCTGGAAATGCGATTTCCGCCAGTTTCGATGGCTATACGGAGATTGGCACCACGTTTGCGGACGGCTCGACGCATGGCACGGGTTCACTCTCCGGAACCATACAGCAGCGCACATCCATATCAAGCACGACCCAGTTCACGACCGACGCTGGCACAAGCTCGAACGGCACGCTGTCTTTAACGTTCAATTCGTTGTACAACCT
>Ga0302324_100031368_pt1 | contig 10028 bp, 7 predicted proteins | sample Palsa_T0_1_FD_201949 | JGI IMG/M metagenome (GOLD analysis project Ga0302324, IMG submission 201949) | Peat permafrost microbial communities from Stordalen Mire near Abisko, Sweden - Palsa_T0_1 | ecosystem: Environmental > Terrestrial > Soil > Palsa > Peat permafrost | place: Sweden: Abisko... | reverse complement strand
CCCGCTTCCACCTTGTGTGTGGAGTTCTACGCTGACAACAAAACCGACCTGCCCCCCCGCCTCGCCGCCCTCGAACAGGACCTTCGCGCCAAAGGCTTCGGCTATCACTATCACTCCGAAACCGAACCCGCCGCGCAGGCCAAAATCTGGAGCCTCCGCGAAGCCGCCCTCGGCCTTTCCATGGCGACCAAAGAAGACGCCAAATCCATCTCCTTCGTCGAAGACACTGCCGTTGCGCCCGAAAAACTCAGCGCCTTCATAGGACGCTTTCTCGAAATCATCGCGTCCCACGGAACCACCGCCGGCATCTACGCCCACGCCTCCGTCGGCTGCCTCCACGTCCGCCCCGTCATCAATATGAAGACCGCCGAGGGCGTCGCGAAATTCGAATCCATCGCCAACGCCGTTGCCGATCTCGTGCTCGAATACGGAGGCGCACTCTCTGGCGAGCATGGCGACGGCCTCGTACGCAGCCCCTTCATGGAACGCATGTTCGGCGCCACGCTCTACCAGGCATTCCGCGAGATCAAGCAAACCTTCGATCCCGAAAACCTGCTCAACCCCGGCAAAATTGTCGACGCCCCGCCCATCACATCTAACCTGCGCTACGGATCAGGCTACAAAACCCCTCAGCCGTTTACGTACTTCGATTACTCGGACTACGGCGGCATGGCGGGTGCGGTGGAAATGTGCAGCGGCGTCGGAGCCTGCCGCAAAAAGCTCTCCGGGACCATGTGCCCTTCCTACATGGCCACCCGCGAAGAATCCGCTTCCACGCGCGGCCGCGCCAACGTACTCCGCCTCGCCATGACCGGCCGCCTCGACGAAGCCGGACTCGGCGACGAAGGCGTCTACCAGGTCCTCGACCTCTGCCTCGAATGCCGCGCCTGCAAAGCCGAGTGCCCCGTCGGCGTCGATGTCGCGAAGTTCAAAAGCGAATTCCTGGCCGATTACTACACCCGCCACGGCGTCCCGGCGCGCGCCAAAGCCCTTGGCAACGTGCATCGCACGGCAGTATGGGGAAGCCGTTTCGCAGGCGTAGCCAACGCGCTCGCGGCCTCGCCCGCCATGCGTTGGATCAACGAAAAGCTGCTCGATATCGACCCGCGCCGCACGCTCCCCTCCTGGCGCGCCGATACTTTCGACAAATGGACCACGCGCCACGAGCGGCCCGCTGCCGGCAAACCAATCACGCTCTTCAACGACACGTTCACCAATCATTACGACCCCGAAATCGGCATCGCCGCGGTTGAAATCCTGGAACGTGCCGGCTGCGCCGTCAACGTCGTGCGGCCCGGCTGTTGCGGACGTCCGCTCATCTCTCAGGGTCTGCTTAGCGATGCCCGCGCCCATGCCGCCAAACTCATCGAAGCCCTGTATCCCATCGCGCTGCGCGGCGAACCGATCCTCTTCTGTGAACCCAGCTGCCTGTCTGCCGTGAAAGACGACGCCATCGGCCTGCTTCGCGGGGACCTCCAGCAGAAAGCCCGCGACGTCTCCCAGGTCGCCAAGCTCTTCGACGAATACGCCGCCGAACTCACCCTCCCGCTGGGCCCGGTCGCGGGAAGAATACTCGTACACGGCCACTGCCATCAGAAATCGCTCGGCCTGCTCCCCGCCACCATGGCGCTGCTCTCAAAGATCCCCGACGCGAAAATAACCGATCTCGACGCCGGCTGCTGCGGCATGGCCGGTTCCTTCGGCTACACCACCGGTCACTACGATGTCTCCACCGCCATCGCCGAGCGCCGCCTGTTGCCCGCCGTCCGCAAAATGGAACCCGGCGATGTACTCGTCGCGCCCGGCACCTCCTGCCGCCACCAAGTCGCCGAACTCGCGGGCACCCAGGCCGTCCATCCGGCGGTCCTCATTCGCAGCCTGCTCACGTCAGCGCCCGGCGACCCAGCGCCCGGCTACCGAGCCGCGACTGTAAAGGAGCGGTAAAGATAATTGAATGTTGAACTACACCATTAACAACGAGCGGCAACTGCTGGTGCTCGAAGAGGCCGGAGTGTCTCGCGAGATCCCCCTCTTTAGCCGCCAGGCTTACGAAGCGCTCAGCCGAGAATGGGTTCGCGTGGGCTGGGCCCTCGGGGTCTACGAAACCTTCACCTGGGGCGGCGCGCCGCTCCGCCAACTGCCCGAAGACGTGGTACGCCTCCAGGAAGTCATCTTCGATCTGAAGCCCGAAGTCATAGTCGAAACCGGAGTCTGCTTCGGCGGTTCCCTGCTCTTCCATGCCACGCTCTGCGAAGCCATCGGCAAAGGCAAAGTCATCGGCATCGACCAGCAGATTCCCGACGGCACGCGCCGGAACATCGAGAACCATCGCCTCTCGCACTGCATCACCATGATTGAGGCCGATTCCACCGCGCCCGGCACCGTCGCGCAGGTTCGCGAACTGGTGGGAACCGGCACCCCCGTGATCGTGATCCTCGATTCCGACCACTCCCGCGCCCACGTGGCAAAGGAACTCGAAGCGTATGCGCCGCTCGTGACAAAAGGCTCCTGCATCGTTGCCGAAGACGGCATCATGCGCGACCTCACCGACGTCCCCGGCGGCGAACCCGGCTGGATCACCGACAACCCCGCCACCGCCGCGCGTGAGTTCCTGGCCGCGCACCCGGATTTCGAAATGCGCGAACCCGCCTGGAAATACAACCGCAGCGAGCTGCGCCGCAACGTCACCTACTGGCCCGATGCCTGGCTCTGGAGAATCCGATGACTCCGGACCAAATCAAAACCGGCATCGAGGAATTCGGACCCTGGTTCTATTCCTTCGACTTCGGCGACGGGCTCTACACCACGCCCGCCATCCCGCCGCAGGTCGCCGGCATTCACGACACCCGCATGGCCATGGTGGATGCTGCGGTTGAGAGCTACTTCGGCACTCGCTCACACGGTCTGGAGTGCCTCGACATCGGCTGTCATCAGGGCTTTTATTCGATCGCCATGGCGCGCCGCGGCTGGCATGTCACCGGCATGGACGCCCGCGAAGAGAGCCTGCGCTCGGCCCGGTTCGCGACCGAAGCCTCGGGCATCGACGACATCCGCTACCATCGGGGACGCGTCGAAACCCTCTATCGCAACGAAGGCCGCGCCTACGATCTCACCTTGTTCCTGGGCGTGCTCTACCACGTGGAAGATCCCATGCTCTGCCTCCGTCAGGTCGCGGAGGTCACCAAAGAAATGTGCGTCATCGAAACGCAGGTGGTCGATGAAGTGGAAGGCTTTGCCGAATGGGGTTCGCAGCAATGGACCCGCCCCTATCACGGCATCCTCGCGCTCATCGACGAATCCGGCGAATTCAAAAATGGCAACCGCGAAACGGGCGTCACCCCAATGGCGACCTGTCCTTCCCCGAAAGCTCTACTCTTCATGTGCCGGCAAGCGGGCTTCACGCGGGCCGAGATTCTGACGCCCCCGCCCGGTGCTTACGAACAACATGCGCGCGGCAAACGCGTAGTCTGCGCGGCTTACAAATGACGGCGGAAACGATAAGTAACGCCGCGTTTGCCGAGCGTGCCCAGGCGCTGGGCCTGGCCGACGCGGACCGGTACTTCTGGTACCACACCATCGATCTCGGCGATGGACTCGTTACGCCCGGCCTCTACGACTATCGCGAGACCGTATCTTCCTTTCAGTTCCCCGAAGACATGCACGGCATGACCGTACTCGATGTCGGCTCGGCCACCGGCTTCTTCGCCTTCGAATTCGAACGCCGCGGCGCGCGCGTCATCTCGGTCGAACTGCCCTCCCTGCGCGACCTCGACCGTTTCCCCGGCCAGGATGTCGAAAGCTCACTTCGCAAGATTGAAACCATGGCGTTCGCCAACCGCGGCTACTCGGAGCGCGACCTTTACTGGTACCTACTCGAAGGCCCGTTCCGCTTCTGCCGGGAGCGCTTGCGGTCGCGTGTGGAGCGCTGTTATTCGACGGTCTACGACCTCACGCTCGAACGCACCGGTGTGCGCGAAGGCTTCGATTATGTGTTCCTGGGCGACGTCCTCATCCACATTCTCTACCCGCTGAAAGCGCTGGCATCGCTGGCCGCGCTTTGCAAAGGGACGCTGGTCTTCGCCGGTGTCCTGCCGGATGGCCCCCAGGAACCGCCGGCCATGGTCTATATTGGCGGCGATAATCTGGCGGGCGATGAAGTCGCCTGGTGGCGCCCGAACCTCTCGTGTCTCATGCAGATGCTCCGCAAACTTGGCTTCGCAAACGTGGAACAAGTGGGCTTCCACACGGGCTTGCTGCAACCGGCGGGGTTCCCCTTCGAACGGATCATCCTGAGAGCGAGTAAGTCATGATCGCGCTGGATGTAAAGAATCTGGCGAAGAACTATCCGCTCGATTCATCGCAATGGTCCCGTTTCCGCCACGCCGTCGCGGGTGGCCGGACGGCGGCCGCCAAAGGCATCTGGGCGCTCCGTGACATCAGTTTCCAGGTCCAACAGGGCGAAGCATTCGGCATCGTCGGCGCCAACGGATCGGGGAAAAGCACCCTCCTGCAGCTGATCGCGGGCATCCTGCAGCCCACCGAAGGTTCCATCGAAGTGAACGGCCGGCTTTCGGCTCTGCTCGAGCTGGGGTCGGGCTTCGCCCCGGAGTTCACCGGACGCCAGAACGTCTACCTGAACGCCTCGATCCTCGGATTGACGCATGAAGAGATCGATCGCCGCTTCGAAACCATCGAGCGCTTCGCGTCCATCGGCAACTTCATCGACCAGCCCATCCGGACTTATTCCACCGGCATGGTGCTGCGCCTTGCCTTTGCAGTAGTCGCGCATGTGGATCCGGAAATCCTGATCGTCGATGAGGCCCTGGCTGTCGGCGATATCGCCTTCCGGCAGCGCTGCATGCGCCGTATCCACGACCTGCGGGCCGGGGGCACGACGATCCTTTTCGTCTCCCACGAAGCGGGCGACGTAAAGGCGCTCTGCGAACGCTGCCTCTGGCTCGAAGCGGGCAGGCTGCGCATGATCGGCGAGACCGATACCGTGATCGCAGGCTACCTGAGTGCCACCATTCAGCGCGAGCGGGTACGCGATGCCGAATCGCACGAAGTCCGGAGTGACCCGACCCCGATCGCAGCGCCTGAAATCGTCAAAGCGGCGCAGGGCAGGCACCGATACGGCAATGGCGCGGCCAGCATCGTCGGTGCCGAGCTAATCGGCAGGGACGCCGTTGTGCTCCGGTTCACCTTTCGCGTCATGAAGAAATTACCGAACCCCATCGCCGGGTTTCTCGTTCGTAACGATAAGGGTGAAACCATTTTCGGATCGAATTCAGTGCGCGAAAACTTCCCGCTGCCGGAGATGGAACCGGGCGATGTCCATACCGTTGACTTTCACTGGACCATGCCGCCACTCTCCGACGGGCGCTACCTCATCTCGCTCGCGATCAGCGAAGGCACGCTCGGCGAATTCGGCGTCTGCGATTACGTGGAAGACGCCATTACCATTGCCACGGGCGACCCGGCAATAGCGGGTTATATGAGACTGAATTGCTCGTCGGTACTGGTTCACAAAAATCAACCCGTGTTACTTTCGGACTGTAAAGGAGCATCGTCCCATGGGTAAATTCCTGCTTGGTCTCATCACCGGCGCCATTCTGATCGTTCTGATTCTGGTACTCGGTTTCTTCGCGGTCGCGTCGCTGAAATCCAAGCCCGCCACGGTTGCCGATGGCTCCACGCTCGTCCTGCGCCTCACCGGCGATGTGCCGGAAAAACCGTCGGTCGAAATTCCCATCCCCATGCTCGAAGACCACACGGCGGTGACGGTCGAAAACGTCTGGAGCATGCTGCGCCACGCCGCCGCGGATCCGCGCATCAAAGCCGTCGTATTCGAGCCCGAGGGCGTAAGCCTTGGATGGGCGAAAATGCAGGAAATTCGCTCCGATATCGAAGAATTCCGTAAGTCGCATAAACCCATTTACGCCTATCTCAAGTCTCCGAGCACCCGCGAATATTACATGGCAACCGCCTGCTCACGCATCTACATGGAACCGGTGGACATCCTGAACCTGAAAGGCCTCGGCCTGGAGCTGATGTACTTCAAAAACACGCTGGATAAGCTGGGCGTGACCGTCGATGTGGAACATGTCGGCAAGTACAAAGACTACGGGGATATGTTCACTAAAACCTCGATGTCGCCTGAAACCCGCGAAGTCATGAACTCCATCGCGGACAATATCTACGGCGACCTTGTGAACACCATCGCCAAAGGCCGCGGTAAGGACGCCGCCACCATCGAAGCCACCATCGACGACGGCCCGTTTCTTTCCAGCCAGGCGCTCGCGAAAGGCCTCGTCGACGAACTTCGCTTTGAAGACGAGATGTACGGCGAACTCAAGACCGCCCTGCATCAGACCGAACTCAAGAAGCTTACCGCGCATGACTACGTCAATGTTCCGGACAGTTCCGCGGCAACGGCCGACCGCATCGCCTTCGTGGTGGGGGAAGGTTCCATCACGCGCGGCGATGCCGATTCGAGCGGCGACAACGGCCTCGAATCCGAGCCGTTCGACAAGATGCTGAACCGCGTTGCCAACGACAGCGGCATCAAAGCCGTGATCGTGCGGATCGATTCAGGCGGCGGTGAGGTCACCGCTTCGGACGAACTATGGCGGGCCATGAACGATCTGCGCAAGAAGAAGCCTGTCGTGATTTCGATGTCCGATGCCGCCGCGTCAGGCGGGTATTATATGGCGATGTCGGGCGACCCCATCGTGGCGTATCCGGCCACCGAAACGGGATCGATCGGGGTCGTTTTCGGCAAGCCGAATCTGCACGGCCTCTACGACAAAGTCGGAGTCACCAAGGACTCTATCAGCCGCGGCCGCTTCGCAATGATCGATTCCGACTACCAGTCTCTTTCGGAACCCGAGCGCCAGAAACTGCGTGAAGGCATCGATTCGGAGTATGTCGACTTTGTCGCGAAGGTGGCGGCGGCACGGCACAAGAAACCTGCCGATATCGAACCGCTCGCGCAGGGGCGCGTATGGCTGGGCGACCAGGCGAAAGCCAACGGGCTGGTGGATGAGCTGGGCGGGATCGACCGCGCGATCCAGATGGTGAAACAGAAGGCAGGTATTCCCTCCACAGCTAAAGTGAGCCTGACCATTTACCCCGGCAAGCGCAGCCTGTACGACTATCTGTTCAAGTCGGCGGGCGATTCGCAGGCGGATGCGATGCTCTCACGCGCTGGCCTCGAACCCCTCCGGGCGGCGTGGCACGACGACCGTCTGCGCGTCTGGATGAAGGGCGGGATGCTGCGGATGATGCCGTTTTCCATTGAAATCCGGTGATTTGAAGCGTCAGGGCACGGGATCAAGCGTTCCTAAGGGCACCTTAGCGCGGCAGGATGTCAAACGTCTAAAAGTCATCACGAGACCGCGCGCTGTGCCAAATTTGGCTACTGCCTGGGCCGAATACTCCGAACATGTCGGACGAAAGCGACAGCGGATAAACCTGTTCGTTAAAGGGCGTCCAAACCGTTGATAAACGTGAACGGCATTCACCCAGCACTCTGAGGTGACCTGGATCCTCGGCTCTCGCGTGCAGTCCGCTACGGCTAACGCGACCACCGCGAAGACCACGGCCAAATAAGGTTCGGGACGCCTTATTAAGCGTTGCCACATTGCGGGCATTGCGCACTCGCTTGCAGCCGATTGTTTCCACAACGGCCACACCGGATCAAGTTCCCTTGCGGCCGAGACAAGATATATATGAGGAGGCCGATCACGCTTGTGAACATCACCAGGATCATCCAAATGACTGCACTGTCCATGCCGCGCGCCTTGGCATCGCGCGCCACCCAAACGAGTAACGCGATATTCAGTGCGATAAACGCGATCGGGATTAACAGGATTGAACCGCAGATTCCACATCCGCCTGCGACTGCCAGCGGATTAGGCTCGCGCTGAGCGTATGCGGCGGACGCCAGCAACACGGGCAAGGAGACGAATAAAACGAGCCTCCGCAAAATTTGTGTCGGTTGCGTTAGTATCATCCGCATATTGCTTGGTAGTTTACCACAATAATGTGAGATTTTTCATATTTTGATGCCGTATATCCCGGTATTCCCGTAGTGTTCACGTTCCGGTCGCGCGAGGTGTTTCCTCTTGATTCTGCACCACATTCTGCGTCATATTGGTTCAGGCACCCTGAACCCGATGTAAAGCGCAGCCAATCCGCTGTTCCGCCGTTCCGCTCCCTTCCGAGCGTTGAGCGGGCATTGCGTTCGGGCACAGGCATATGCCAAACGAAATGCAACGGACGGTGCGCCATGACAGCGGAAAACTTCGACTTCCTGTTCTTTACCGAACTGATCGGGATGCCCGTTCACGATCTGAAACATCGCCAGATCGGGCGCGTAAAGGATGCCGCAATTGTGCCGCTGATCCACCCGGCGCGTGTGGATCGGTTCCTTGTGGGGGCAGGTTCGTCCTGGCTGTCCGTCCGCTACGACCAGATTTCGCACATTTCGCTCGAAAAAGGCATTCAGCTTTCGAATGAGCGGCTGTACCCGTATCACTCGGACGAGTACATGCTCCGCATTAATCGGGACCTGCTGGATCAGCAGATCATCGATGTGAACGGCCGCAAGGTGGTGCGCGTTAACGACGTCACGTTCGAAATCAATCATGGCGAGCGCGATTCGCTGATGGTTCTCGAAGTGGATGTTGGGATTCGCAGTATTTTCCGGCGCCTGATGCAGGGAACGATTTCGTCGTCCTGGGTGCGGCGCATGCAGCGGCCGATTACACCGAATTCCATCCGCTGGGAGTTCTGCAGCATTGTCGAGGCCGACCCGCTGCGCAGGCTGCGCCTCAATATCTCGAACGATAAGCTGGAGCAGTTGCACCCGGCCGACCTCGCGGACATTGTCGAGGAACTGGGTCCGGCTGAGCGAGAGGCGATTATGGGAACGATCGACAGCGAAGTGGCCGCCGACGCGCTTTCGGAAATCGATCCAAAGATGCAGGCCAGCATTCTGGAATCGCTCGAACCCGAAGTGGCCGCCGACATCGTGGAAGAAATGGCGCCCGACGAAGCGGCGGACGCCCTCGCCGTGCTCGAGGAACATACCACGGAAGAGATTCTCGACGAGATGGAAACCGAGCCTCTGGAAGACGTACGCGAACTGCTGGAATACGACGAAGACACCGCTGGCGGCATGATGAACACTGAAGCCATCGTGCTGCCCGAGACGACCACGCTCACCGAAGCACTGCAGCGGTTGAGGGCGAATGAGGATCTGCTCGAAAACACGCACGTGCTGTTCCTGAACGACGAGCAGGGGCGCGTCACCGGGACCGTTCCGCTGGCCCGGCTATTCCTGGCGGCGGGCGAAACGCCGTTGCATGAACTGGCGGGGGACCGGCTGATTTCGACCCGGCCGGAAGAGACGCAGAACCGCGTCACGGAACTCTTCGATAAATACAATCTGCTGGCGCTTCCGGTGCTGGAAGAAGACGGGACGCTGGCGGGGGTGATCACCGCGGACGACGTGATTACGGTACTGCGCCAGAAATAAGAGTGATAATGCTTCCATGCAGAAAAATCTGAGCCGTCGCGCGTTTGCGGCGGGAATGGCGATGGCTCCCGCCGCAATTGGTCAGCAGCCCGCGGCCCCTCCGCCGAATCCGGACACGAGCCAGCAGCGGGGCACGATGGCGGCGATACCGCCTTTCGAAGGTCCGTTGGAATTCCATCGCCGAGACGTGCCGCTTAAGGTGCAGCCGTTTCCGATGTCGCAGGTCCGATTGCAGCCGGGCGCGTTTCAGGATGCGGCGCAGTGGAACCGCGGCTACATGGACCGGCTGGCTGCCGACCGCCTGGTACACAATTTCCGAGTCAACGCGGGACTGACTTCGCAGGCGACTCCGTTCGGCGGTTGGGAAGAGCCGAAGGGCGAACTGCGCGGTCATTTCACGGGTCATTATCTGTCGGCCGCCGCGCTGACGTACGCGTCCACGGGTGACGCAGCCGTGAAGGCGAAAGGCGACCAAATGGTTGACGAA
>Ga0302324_100031366_pt1 | contig 10028 bp, 2 predicted proteins | sample Palsa_T0_1_FD_201949 | JGI IMG/M metagenome (GOLD analysis project Ga0302324, IMG submission 201949) | Peat permafrost microbial communities from Stordalen Mire near Abisko, Sweden - Palsa_T0_1 | ecosystem: Environmental > Terrestrial > Soil > Palsa > Peat permafrost | place: Sweden: Abisko... | reverse complement strand
TACGAGGGACGGTTCCATGCCGGCGCGAAGCCGCGTATCGCCACTGAAGGCGAGGCGCTGGCTGTGGTCGAGGCCTGCCGCGACGGCGCCGGCGAGATAACGAAGGTCGAGAAGCGCGAACTCGTCGAGAAGCCGCCGATGCTCTACGACCTGACGACGCTGCAGCGCGAGGCGAACACGCGCTACGGCTTCTCGGCACGCCGCACGCTCGGGGCCGCGCAGCGTCTCTACGAGGAGCACAAGGCGCTGACCTATCCGCGCACCAACTCGCGCTATCTGACGAGCGACATGGCCGGAGAGATCGTGCCGACGGCCGAGCTGCTCGGCGCTCGGACCGAATACCGCGCCGCGGCGGAGTACGTGACCGGCCTCGACGTGCTGCCGCTCGGTCGCGTGATCGACGACAGCAAGGTCAGCGACCACCACGCGATCATCCCAACGCGGGCCGAGCACCCGGTCGAGAAGATGGACGAGGACGACCGTCGCGTCTACGACATGGTCGTGCGCCGCTTCCTCGCCGCGTTCCATCCCGACGCGCTGCTCGAGAACACGCGCGTCGAGACGACCGTCGCGGGCCACGTCTTCCGCACGCGCGGCAAGGTCTTGCTGGTGCCCGGCTGGCGCGGCGTCTACCTCGCGGAGGACGACGAGGTGCAGACCAACGAGACGTCCGCCGACGAGGACGACACGCGCGAGCAGCAGCTGCCGCGCCTCGACCGTGGCGAGCCCTCGAAGGTCCTCGAGATCGAGTCGCTCGCGAAGGAGACCAAGCCGCCACGGCGCTACAGCGACGCTTCGTTGCTCGGCGCGATGGAGACCGCCGGCAAACTCGTCGACGACGAGGAGCTGCGCGAGGCGATGAAGGACTCGGGGATCGGTACCCCGGCCACACGCGCGGCGATCATCGAGCGCCTGATCGATGTCGGCTACGTCGAGCGCGATGGCCGCGCGCTGATTCCAACCGAGAAGGGGCTCAACGTGATCCGTCTGCTCGGCGAGCACGCGCTCACCTCGCCCGACCTGACCGGCTCCTGGGAACGGCGACTCGGTCGCATCGAACGCGGCGAGGATTCGCGTGAGGATTTCATGCGCGACATCGCCGGCTTCGCCAAGGAAACAGTCGACGTCCTCGACGAGACGCTGAAGGATGTGCGAATCCCGCGGGCGAACCTCGGTCCCTGCCCGGTCTGCGGCCACGACATCATCGAGAATCGCAAGGGCTACTCCTGCTGGGCGCGCGACGATCCCGGCTGTGGCTTCGTGATCTGGAAGGCAAAGGCGGGCAAGACGCTGCCGCTCGCCATCGCCCGCGAGCTGATCGCCAATGGTCGCACCGAGCGCCCTGTGACGGGCTTCCGCGGCCGCAGCGGCCGCACGTTTCGCGCGCGGCTCGCGCTGATGCAGAACGAGGAGGGCCGCTGGCGTACTGAGTTCGACGAGCCGTGGGCCCGCGAGGGAGCCAAGCCGCCCGACCATGAGACCGTCCCGGCGCCCGCGCCAGCCGTGGCGGACGCGGCGCAGCGCAGCGCCGCCTGATTGACCTAGCCGTCCCCGCGCTCCGGGGCAGCCGTCCCCGCGCTGCGCCACCATGGAGCGCCGATGCCGCTGACGCTCGTAACCGGCCCGGCGAACTCGGCCAAGGCCCAGATCGTCCTCGAGCGCTACCGCGCGGCTCTGCCGTGCTCCCCGATCCTCGTCGTACCGCGAGCCGCCGACGCCGAGCACTACCGGCGCGAGCTCGCCGACTCGGGGCTCGTGCTCGGCCTTCGCGTCGAGCCTTTCAGCGGGCTGATGCGCGAGCTCGCGCGACGGGCCGGTACCGGCGCGCGGCCGCTCGGCGACCGGGCGCGCGAGGCGGTCATCGCCGCGGTCGTCGGTGCCACACGGCTCGAGGCGCTGGCACCCGCGACCCGCGCGCCCGCGTTCGTCGCCGCGCTCGCGCGCTTCGTCGCCGAGCTCGAAGCACGGCGGATCGAGCCGCCGCGACTGACCTCGGCGCTCCGTAGCTGGGCCGGCGCAGGTAGCCGCCGGCGCGCCTACGCCGACGATCTCTCGGCGCTCTACGCCGCCTACCGGCAGCGACTCGAGCGACTCGGTCGCCCCGACGCCGAGCTCCACGCGCTGGGAACGCTCGACGCCCTCGTCCTGGCGCCGCAACTGTGGGATCGCACTCCCGTGTTCCTCTACGGCTTCGACGATCTCGAGCCGCTGCAGGTCGATGTTGTCGAGACGCTGGCGCACAGGCTCGAAGCCGTGGTCGTCGTCTCGCTGCCGGGCGAGCCGGGTCGCGTCGCGCTCGCCGGCCGCGCCACGACGCTCGAGACCCTGCGCCCGGGCGCCGAGGAGCTCGTCGAGCTCGAAGCACAGGCGACCTACTATGAGGAGCCCGCGCTGCACCACCTCGAGCGCACCCTGTTCGAAGCCGATCCGCCGCGGCCGCCGGCGGACCCAGCGATTCGCCTGCTCGAGGGCGGCGACCAGCGCGCCGAGGCGGAGCTCGTCGCTCAGGAAATCGCGCAGCTGCTCGCGGGCGGCTTTGCGGCGGGCGACATCGCGATCGTGACTCGCTCCGGTGGCGGCGCCGGCGACGTGCTCGCCGACGCCCTCGACGCCTTCGCGATCCCCCACAGCCGTACACGGCGCGAGCGCCTCGCCTCGAGCGCCGTCGGTCGCGGCCTGATCGCAGCACTGCGCTGCGCGGCGGGCCGCGCCGACGCCGTCGAGCTGGCGGCCTGGCTGCGGCTGTCGGGGATGGAGACCGATCAGGTCGACGAGCTGGAGGCATGGGTCCGCAGGTACGGCAGCGGATCCCTCGCGGAGGCGCGCGGGCGATGGGAGCGCGAGCATGGACGACTCGAGGCCCTCCACGTACTCGAGCGCTCGGGCATCGACGGTGGGCCGGCGCTCGTCGACGCGGTCGCGGAGCAACTCGAGAGCCTGCTCGCCGCACCCTGGCGCCGCGCCGCGGCGCTGATCGACCCATGGGAGGCGGCGAGCGCGGCGAGCGTCAGGCGCGCGCTCACCGACCTGCGTGAGCTGGCGCGGACCGAGCCGCGGCTGCTCGGCGGCCTAGCAGGCATCGCGCGCACGCTCGAGGACACCACGGTTGAGCTGGCGGGCGCGGCGGACAGCGCCGCCGTCAGCATCTGCGACGCGCTCTCGCTGCGCGCTCGGCGCGTCCGTGCGCTCTTCATCTTCTCCGTTCAGGACGGCGAGTTCCCGGCCGGCGCGCGCGAACCGCCATTTCTCGGCGCCGCCGAGCGGGCTGAGCTGGCGCGCGCGAGCGGCCTCGTGCTCGCCAGCCCGCCCGACCAGCTGGCAGCCGAGCGCTACCTCTTCTATGCGCTCTGCTCGCGGCCGACGGCGTGCCTGCGCGTCAGCTGGCACACCGCGAGCGACGACGGTGAGCCGGCGCCGGCGTCGTTGTTCATCGACGATCTGTGCGACTGCTTCGCGCCGGCGCTCTACGACGAGCGGCTGACGCGCGCCGCCGGGTCGCTGACCTGGCCTTCGCCGAGCGCGGTCCCGCTGGAGCTGCGCCGCCTCGAGCGTCAGCTTGCTGGACCGCGGCGAGCCGGCCGCGCGATCGCCGCGCTGCGCTCGCCCGCGGATCTCGCGGCGCTACGCGGACACCGCGAGTACTCGGCCTCGGCACTCGAGAAGTGGGCGAGCTGCCCCGTCGCCTGGCTCGTCGAGCGGGCGCTCGGCGCGAGGGCGCTCGCACCCGACTCGATGTACCTCCTGCGCGGCTCAGAGGCGCACGACATGCTCGCAGAGGTGTTCGAAGGTCTCGGCGCGGAGGCCGGCAGCACGCAGCTCGCTCCTGACACGTTGCCGCTTGCGCTCGAGCTGCTCGATCGGGCACTCGTCAGCTCGCAGCGCCGGCTCTCGGCACAGCCGGCCGTCGATGCGACCGAGCGGCGGCGACTGCGCCTCGATCTCGAGCGCTACCTGTCGCTCGCCGCCGCGAGCCCGGGCCGCTACACGCCGGCGCGGCTCGAGCTCGCGTTCGGCTTCGATGACGCCGAGCTACCCGCCGTCGAGGTTGCCGAGGGGTTGCTGCTGCGCGGTCGCATCGACCGTGTGGACGTAGATCCGCTGACGCGCACGGCGATCGTGATCGACTACAAGACGGGGAGGGACGCGCCGCCCTGGCCGAAGTGGGAGACCGAGAGCAAGCTGCAGCAGGCGCTCTACATGCGCGTTGCCGAGCAGCTGCTGGACGTCGAAGCGGTTGGCGGTCTCTATCAGCCGCTTCGCAGCGCGGATCTGAGGCCGCGCGGAGCGATCCGCGAAGACGCCGAGCCCCAGGGGCCTGAGCCGATGGACGGCGACCGCATCGACGGCGAGTCGCTGCGCCTGCTCGTCGATGACGTCATCGCCAAGGCCAGAACGATCGCCGCCGAGCTCGAGCGAGGGGCCGTCGAGCCGCGACCGGTCAGCTGCCGCGACGGCGCCTGCCTGTTCCCGACGATCTGCCGCTGCGAGGTCGCGTGAGCGCCGCCGAATCAGGCTTCAGCGAGGAGCAGCAGGCAGCGATCCGCGAGCAGGGCGGCGCGCTGGCGCTCGCCGCGAACGCCGGCAGCGGCAAGACCAGCGTGCTCGTCGAGCGCTTCGCGCGGGCGGTGATCGAGGACGGGGTCGCCCCGAGCAGGATCCTTGCGATCACGTTCACTGACCGCGCCGCCGGCGAGCTGCGCACGCGGGTGCGTCAGCGGTTGATCGCGGCTGGGCGCCGCGACGCCGCCGGCGAGGCAGCCACCGCATTCATCTCCACCTTCCACGCCTTTGCCGGCCGTGTTCTTCGCGCGCATCCGCTGCTCACCGGGCTTGCACCGGACTTCACCGTGCTCGATGACGGGGCGACCGCAACGTTGCGTGAGCAGGCCTTCCAGCTGGCGCTGGCTGACTGGCTCCAGCGCGACGGCGCCCTTGACCTTGGCGCGACGTTCGGCGCATTCGAGCTTGCCTCTTCGATCCAGGAGATCTACAGCGAGCGGCGCAGTCGCGGCGAGCAGGCGCCGCGCCTCCCTGCGGTCACCTACGACCCGGACCTGGACGGTGCGCGCGAGCGCTTCGAGCGTGCGCGCGCAGCGATCGCGGCGGAGCTCGCGCTGGCTACGGCGACCCGCAGCGTCGAGCGAGCCCTCGAGCGCCTCGAGCGGGCCGCCGTCCTGCTGGCGCGCGGCGGTCCCCACGCGCCGGCCGCGCTCGCCGAGTTCTCGCTGCCGCGCCAGGGAAACGCGCTCTGCACGCCGGCGGCGGACGCCTACGAGGCGGCGCGGGTGGACTACGAGAAGGCGCTCGCCGATCAGCTCGCGCTCGCCGCCGTGCCGCTGCTCGATGAACTGCTCGGCCTGTTCGGCGAGCGCTTCACGGCACTCAAGGCGGCCCGCGGCGGCGTCGACTACGACGACCTCGAACTGCGCGCGCTCGGGCTGCTGCGCGAGCACCCGGACGTCGCTGCCGGTTGGCGCGCGCGCTTCGAGCGGTTGATGGTCGACGAGCTGCAGGACACCAACGACCGGCAGATGGCGATCCTCGACCTGCTCGATCGCGACGACCTGTTCACGGTCGGCGACGCCTTCCAGGCGATCTATGCCTTCCGCCATGCCAACGTCCGGATCTTCCGCGAGCGCCTGGCAGCGCTCGCCGATCGTGGCCGCGCCCTCGCTCTCTCGACCAACTACCGCTCGCGCGCGCCGATCATCGACGCGGTGAACGCGGTCTTCGCTCCGATTTTCGGAGCCGGCTTTGTGCCGCTGCGAGCCGGCCGCGCCGACGCCGAGCGCGGAGCACCGGTCGAGCTCCTGCTGAGCGACACCGACGGCCTCGCCGATCACGAGGCGCCAAGCGCCCGCGAGCTCGGCCCGGCTGCGCTGGGGCGGCGTGCCGAGGCGCGGCTGCTCGCGGCGCGTATCGATGAGCTGATCGCGGCCGGTGCGGCGGACCCTGCCGACGTCGTCGTGCTAACGCGGGCATCGACCGAGATCGATGTCTACGAGGCCGCGATCCGCGACCGCGGATACGCGACGCTCAGCTCCGCCGGCGAGGGCTTCTATGGGCGCCAGGAGATCGGCGACCTGGCCGCCTACATGCAGGCGCTCGCCAACCCGCGCGATGAGCTGGCCCTCTACGGTGTACTCGCCTCGCCGCTCTGCGGCGCGGACTCCGATGGGCTGGTGGCGCTCGCGCTCCACCCGCGCGATCGCCAGACACCACTTTGGGGTTCGCTGGAAGCGGTCGACGTGCCCGCGGTCAGCGCGTTTGCGAAGCGCTTCGCCGCCGCGCGCGAGGCCGCGCGCTCACAGGCGCTCGGAACGATCGTCGCCGACGCGATCGCCGACAATGGCTACGAGCACTACCTGGCGCAGCTGGCCTCCCCCGAGCGACGGATCGCCAACGTGCGCAAGCTCGTCCGTCTCGCGCGCGAGTTCGAGCGGCGTGAGGGTCGCGACCTGCGCCGCTTCGCCGACGCGCTGAGCGCCGGGCGCATCGGCGGGCTACGCGAGGCCGAAGCGCCGCCCCCGGTCGCCGACGCGATCAGGCTGATGACGATCCATGCGGCCAAGGGCCTCGAGTTTCCCGTTGTCGCGCTCGCCGACCTCGGACATCAGGCGCGGATCGACATGCCCCGCCTGCTTGCCGACGCCACGCGCGTCGGTCTGCGCCTGCCGAACGTCGAGCGTCGCCGCGCGCGAGAGGCGCTCGACTACCACCCACTGCTCGAGCTGCGCCGCGCAGCCGAGGCGGAAGAGGAGAAGCGGATCTACTACGTCGCGATGACGCGCGCGCGCGAGCGCCTGATCGTGAGCGGCGCGGCGCGCTTTTCCGGCTGGCCGCGTGCGGACAGCTGCGCGGTGGCCTGGCTCGCACCGGCACTGGTCGACGACCTCGAGCACCACCTCGCCGCGCCGCCGCCGCCGGGCAGCGTGATCGAGGGCACCGACGGTGTTCCGGTCAGCCTGAGCCTGGCACTCGCCGGCGATGCGCCGCCGCTCGAGGGCCCGCGCTCTGAACAGCCGACCGCCGAGCCGGGAGCGCTGCGCGCCTCGCCGTCCGCTCCGCCCGGCGGTGGCGGTGGCGGCGAGGCGAGGCTCTCCTACACCTCGCTCGCCGAGTACGAGCGCTGCGGCTACCGCTACTACCTCCAGCGCGTGCTGGCGCTGCCCGATGCCGACGCGCCCGTGGCGACGCGTGGCGGCGCTCGAGCGGCGGCGGACCGCGGCATCCTCGTGCACGCACTGCTCGAGGAACTCGACTTCGACGACCCGCTCCCACCGGATCCCGCACGGATCGCGAGTGCCGCCCTCGCCGACGGGATCGAGCTGAGCGCCGAGGACGCGGGCGAGGTGGCGGCGCTGGCCGGCGCGATCGCGAGGAGCCCGCTCTGCCGGCGGCTCGCCGCTGCGGGCCCGGTCGAGCGTGAGCAGGCGTTCGCGTTCTCACTCGACGGCGAGCTCATCCGAGGGTTGATCGACGTGTCCGGCACCGAGCCGGACGGCACGCTTCTGATCGTCGATTACAAGACCGATCGGATCGACGCCGGAGAGAGCCTTGCGGCGCGGATCGAGCGCGACTACGCGCTGCAACGGCTCGTCTACGCGCTCGCCGGCCTGCGTTCGGGCGCGCCGCGCGTCGAGGTCGCGCACTGCTTCCTGCGCGCGCCCGAGGACCCGGTCAGCGCCACGTTCAGCGCGGCCGAGATGGCGGTGCTCGAGGCGGAGTTGCGGGAGCGGATCGCGCCGCTGCGCGCCGGGCGCTTCACCGTGACTTCGCGTCCCGGCTACGCAACCTGCGCCAGCTGCCCCGGACGTGCCCGGCTCTGCTCATATGACGAGACGCTGACGCTCCGCGCGACACTTTTCTGAGGCGCGGCGGCGCCGCCGCCGGGTTTTCGAAAACACCCTCAAATGGTAGGATTCGCGCCCGCCTCAAGGTGCCCGTTTGCCCCGGCCGGGGCCGCCGACGTCGGGACTTGAAGATGACCAGGACGAGCCAGCCACAGCAGGCCGATGGCCTGTACGACCCCCGCTACGAGCACGACGCCTGCGGCGTGGCGGTCGTGGCGCGCCTCAGCAACGAGCCTGGCAACGACGTCCTGCGTTTGGCGATCGAGGCGCTCGAGAATCTCGAGCATCGCGGCGCCGCCGGCGCCGACCCGGAGACCGGGGACGGCGCCGGGATCCTGATCCAGATGCCCGACGCCTTCCTGCGCGCCGTCGTCGACTTCGAGCTACCCCCGAGCGGGCGCTATGGCGTCGGGATGTGTTTCCTGCCAAATGATCCGGTCGAGCGCTCCGAGCTGACGGCGATGCTCGAGCGCACCGTCGTCAGCGAGGGTCAGATCGTTCTCGGCTGGCGCGAGGTGCCTGTCGACGAGCGTGCCGTCGGCGCGACGGCACGTGCCTCGCGACCGACGATCCTCCAGCTGTTCGTTGGCGCCGGACCCAAGCACAGCGACGATCAGGACGCCTTTGAGCGCAAGCTCTACGTGATTCGCCGTCTCGCCGATCGCTCCGCCGGGCCAGGCTTCTACGTATCGAGCCTGTCCTCGCGCACGCTCGTCTACAAGGGCATGCTGATCAGCTATCAGCTCGCACGGTTCTACACCGACCTCGCCGACGAGCGCATGGCCTCGGCGATGGCGCTCGTCCATTCGCGCTTCTCGACCAACACGTTCCCGAGTTGGGAGCTGGCCCATCCCTACCGCATGATCGCCCACAACGGCGAGATCAACACGCTCCAGGGCAACGTCAACTGGATGCGCGCCCGCGAAAGCACGCTCGCCTCCGAGCTGTTCGGCGAGGATCTCGAGAAGGTCCTGCCGGTGGTGCGCCCCGGTCAGTCGGACTCGGCGACGCTGGACAACGTCCTCGAGTTGCTGACGCTCGCCGGCCGTTCGTTGCCGCACGCGCTGATGATGATGATCCCCGAGGCCTATCGCGACCGCGACGGCGAGCTCGCGCCCGAGGTCGGCGGCTTTTACGCCTACCACTCCTGCCTGATGGAGCCGTGGGACGGGCCCGCCGCGGTGGCCTTCACGGACGGCCGTGTGATCGGCGCGACGCTCGATCGCAACGGCCTGCGCCCCGGTCGCTGGCTCGAGCGCAAGGACGGGCTCGTGGTGCTCGGCTCCGAGGCCGGTCTGCTGCCGACGCCGCCCGAGCAGATCGAGCGGCTCGGCCGGCTCCAGCCGGGGAAGCTCTTCCTGATCGACCTCGAGCAGGGCCGCATCGTGCCGGACGAGGAGATCAAGCACCAGATCGCGACGCAACAGCCTTACGGCGGCTGGTACGACGCCAACACGGTTCGCTTCGAGCAGCTGCCGCGCAGCGAAGCGGCGCCGCTGGGCGAGCCGCTGCGCTCGCTCCAGCTCGCGTTCGGCTACAGCCGTGAGGACCTGAACAAGGTTCTCCCGGCGATGATCCTCGGCGGTGAGGAGCCGGTCGGCTCGATGGGCAACGACACTTCGCTCGCCGTCCTCTCCGACGGCTCGCCGGCGCTCTTCAGCTACTTCAAGCAGCTCTTCGCGCAGGTCACAAATCCGCCGATCGATCCGATCCGCGAAAGCATCGTGATGAGCATCTCGGCCGGCCTTGGCGCCGAGCGCAACCTGCTGTCCGAGACGCCGGAGCACGCCCACCAGATGACGCTCGACCAGCCGATCCTGCGAAATCACGAGCTCGAGGCGCTGCGCGCAGTCTCCCACGACGTCTTCCACGCCCGCACAGTCGACATCACTTGGCCTGTGGCCGAGGGCGCTGACGCGATGGAGGCGGCGCTGCAGCGGGTCTGCGAGGAAGCGCACGCTGCGATCGCCGAGAACATCAACATCATCATCCTGTCCGACCGCGCCGTCGGCCCGGAGCGGGCCCCGATCCCGTCGCTGCTCGCCGTCGCGGCGGTCCACCATCACCTGGTCCGTGAAGGCACGCGGCTTCGCACCGGGCTCGTGATCGAGTCCGGCGAGGCGCGCGAGGTCCACCACATCGCGACGCTGATCGGCTACGGCGCCAGCGTCGTCA
>Ga0302324_100031362_pt1 | contig 10029 bp, 10 predicted proteins | sample Palsa_T0_1_FD_201949 | JGI IMG/M metagenome (GOLD analysis project Ga0302324, IMG submission 201949) | Peat permafrost microbial communities from Stordalen Mire near Abisko, Sweden - Palsa_T0_1 | ecosystem: Environmental > Terrestrial > Soil > Palsa > Peat permafrost | place: Sweden: Abisko... | reverse complement strand
ACAAAGCAAAGATCTTGTTGCAGAGCCAAATTGAACAAGGCTGACTTTCAGCCGTTCCTAACGGGACTGATCATCCTGCTCTGATGGTCACCCAGGACTACGTCCTGGACTACTTTCAGTACTCTTATTCACTCCTCAGAGCCTTAGCTGCGTCGATCGTCGCCGCTCGCTTTGCCGGCAGGATGGCGGCCGCGCAAGCGGCAAGGGCAAGGGCCGCGATGGCCGCGGTTAAGACCTCCGGGTCTCCTCTGGTCACTTCAAATAGCTGCGACTGCATATAGCGGCCACAGAGCAGAGCGACAGGAACGCCGATGAGCAGCCCAAGCCCTGCCTGCAGCATCGCTCCTTGCAACACCATGCGCACGATGTCTCCACGTTCCGCTCCAAGCGCCATCCGTATCCCAATTTCTGACCCGCGCTGCGCAACCGTATAGGCCGTCAGGCCGTATAGCCCAACCGACGCTAATGCAAGCGCCAGCAGTCCGAACAGCAGCGTCAAGCGCGCGACCAACTTCTCCTGGTTCAGCCGGTCGCTAATCTGCGCTTCGAGCGTTTCGTAGTTGTTGACGTTCAGGTTTGGGTTGATTTCCCCCAGGGCCTGACGCACCTGGTGCTCCAGCCCTGGAGTCGGTCCGGCGGTTACCAGGATGATCGAACCGATGTAGAAGGTCGACACTTCCATGGATTCGTCGTCGCTCTTCGCGCGCTGCAAGAGAGGCAAAAAGAACATCGGTTGCTGCTCTTCGTTGGGATACTGATATTTGGCATTCTCCACCACGCCAACGATTTGCCAATCCGCTGCGCTCTTTCTGGCTCCCATGCCAAAGCGTTGTCCGATGGGATCTTCTCCGCGCGGAAAGAAGCGTTTCACGAAGGCGCGGTTCACTACAGCTACCCCGGGTGAGTGAGCCGTGTCGGTTGCGAGAATATTGCGGCCACGCACCAGATGCTGGCCAATCGCGTCGAAGAGTTCCGGGCTAACCCGATCCCATGAGGAGCGGACGTTCTCATTAGGTCCCGGCTGTGGCTGTCCCTCAACGACCACGTCAGACCCCCAGTCATCGCCATCCAGCGGTGCGTACAGGGCCATCCCGGCCTTCGTCACGCCGGGCAGAGACAACATCCTGGCTCGCATTCGGTCGTAGAGTGGCTGCAGTTGTTCTGTCGTATACCCGGCATTTTGAGCATTCAGGCGGACCACCACGCGATGTTCCACCTCGAATCCGAAATTCTGATGCTGCAGATTGATCAGGCTCCTGGCCAACAGGCCCGCACCTATCAACAGAATCACTGACAGACCAGTCTGGAGCACAACCAGGGAACGCTGCAGCAGCGAAGCGTGGCCGCTGCTGGTGCGATTCGATCGACGCAGCGCATGGGCCGGTTGTGCATGAGAGGTGGCCCAGGCAGGCGCCATCCCGAAGAGTAGTCCAGTCAGCAACGACACGCCAAATGCAAACCCAAGCACCTGCGGCGAGGGGGTGGCGCGGATTGGGGAAAACTCTGCATGCGGGAACGCCAGCCTAAGCATCATTGCCGAAACCAGGTAGGCGATCGCCACCCCCACGACGCCGCCCATGCAGGAGAGCAGAACGCTTTCCGTGAGCATCTGCCTAACGATACGGGTCCGCGCAGCGCCCAGGGCAACGCGTACGGATATCTCACCGTCTCGAGCAAGCCCCCGAGCCAGAACGAGATTGGCGATATTTGCGCACGCAATCAACAGCACGAATCCGGAGATCCACATCAGGAGATGCAGGCCGGCCGCCATATCTCGCGCCATCACGGCGATGCCACTATGCCCCGGGGTTAACGAAAGACGGATGCGCTGGATGCGCTCCTCTCGTCCAGGTGCATCGGAGTAATACGGTAACTGATGTAGCAGAGGAACTAGTTCGGCGCGCATTTTCGCCTGCAGCGGCACCAGCGCTACACCCGGCTTCACTCGGCCCAGAATGTAGAGCCACTGCATCGTGGGATGATGGGTATAATCGCTCTCTCCCAGCAGGGGCTCCGTTGCCAGCGGCACAAATAAATCTGTGGGATACGGGGTAATGCGATCCCCGTAAAACTGCTTCGGTGCGATGCCTACAATCGTCACAGGATGAGTGTTGATTACAAATGCGCTGCCCACGATCGTTGGGTCCCGGGCATATTCGCGCTGCCACATCGCGTCGCTCATCACTGCGACCATGGGCGCCCCTGCGATGTCGTCCGCAGGCTGCAATAGACGTCCCGCCGCTGGTGTAATCCCCATCATGGCGAAGTAGTTTCCCGACACCCATTCGCTCACTTCGCCATGAGGTAACTCGGCCGCTCCCTGCCGGTGCAGCGTGAGCCATGAGTTGTCCGGGGAGGATGCCTGCATTGCTGCCAACTCTTGAAATTCTGGCGTATTTTTTCTGAGCTGGTCATACATCTGGGTTGAGAACCATGAGATTCCACCACGATGATCGTCGCCCGCGCGCATCAACTCTTCCGGATGCGGTACCGGCAGGTCTTGCAGCAGCGTGGCATGAATGAGAGTAAAGATTGCCGCGTTGGCGCCGATGCCCAAACCGAGCGTCAGCAAAGCTGTGACCGTGAACCCGGGATGCTTACGCAGTTGGCGTGCTGCGTAACGAAGGTCGCCAACCAGGGATTCCAGAAAGGAGAGCCCCCGCTCCGCTCGATAGCGCTCCCGCGTCTGCGTCACACCACCGAAGGAACGCAGCGCCGCCGTGCGTGCTTCCTCTTCCGGCATGCCGCGCATCCTGTTCTCCTCGGTCGCGAGTTCAATATGGGCCAGGAGTTCTTCGTCGAGGTCCGCGTCGAGCTTTTGAGGGTGGATGAACGCCGCGCAACGGCTCAGCAGAATCCGTATCCAATCCATGATGCAATCCTTAAGTGGATGGGGCCAGAAAGCGTGCCATCGTCGTGGCAACCCGCTCCCAGTTCTCCGTTTCGATTGCGATCTTTTGCCGTCCAAGTTTGGTAAGCGAATAAAACTTGGCGCGACGGCCACTCTCAGACACGCCCCACTCGGCCTTGATCCACTTACGCTGCAGCAAGCGTAAGAGCGCCGGGTAAATAGTCCCCTGATTCATGATTACGGTGTGATCGCTGACCTGTTCGATCCGCCGGGCGACCGCGTATCCGTGCAGTGACCCCATCGATTCGAGAGTCTTGAGCACCATGAGATCCAGCGTGCCGTGTAAAACATCCGACTTCGCGTCACCCACCGTCCACCTGTAGATGTTCTACAGAATCTAACGTTTGGATATGTTGAATGTCAACAGGTTGGATTGGGATCCCCAGGGTCGCCGACCCTCCGTCGGCCCGACTCGAACTCCGTGACGTTCACGATTCCTGATACTGCGTTATATTCGCATCGAAGGGAGACACATATGACAAAGGGATACTGGGTTGTTGCCTATCGATCGATTTCGGATGAATCGGCGGTGAAGGCCTATGGGGCATTAGCACGGCCGGCAATTGAGTCATTCGGGGGGCGCGTTTTGACCACGTCTACGAGCCAGATGCGGACCCATGAGGCCGGATTGCGACTACGGGCGATCGTTGTCGAGTTCGACAGCTACGATAGCGCCCACGCGGCTTACGAAAGCGAGGCTTACCGAAAGGCGCTTCAGGCACTCGGCTCCGGCGCAGAGCGCGACTTCCGCATCGTCGAAGGTGCGTAACACGGCCGCGTTCTCTCACAGCTAAGGAGTAGTTATGAGCGCCCACGATGTTCCTGTTAACGACCCTGTCGCAGGTGCCGATATGAAGCTCGAGGTGGTGGTCATCCCCGTCTCGGATGTAGACCGCGCGAAGGAGTTCTACAATCGCAAAAAACGAGCGAGATATGGGGCACCCCCAGCTTTGCTGCCCATTGATTTCCTAATCCTGAGCCGCCGCAGGCCGCGCGAGGGTGGCGGAAGTGCGTGTGAGTCGAACACACCGTCGCCCGTTAAGAGCGACCACCGGTTTTGAAGACCGGGAGGATCACCGGAGCCTAAGCACTTCCTCTATCGTTTCGTTATGATCCTATCTGATGACGCAAACCGTGAGACTCACACAACAGGTCAAGGCCGGCGGATGCGCGAGCAAGTTGGCGCCCGGTTCCCTGGCTGCGGTGCTTGCAAGACTCCCAAAGCAAAGCGACCCGAACCTGCTGGTTGGCTTCGACACCTCGGATGACGCGGGGATCTATCGGATTGCACCGGGCCTTGCCCTCGTTCAGACGGTCGATTTCTTTACGCCACTGGTCGACGACCCTTTCCTCTTCGGCCAGATTGCCGCCACCAATGCACTGAGCGACATCTACGCGATGGGCGGGCGGCCAGTATCCGCTCTGTCGATCGTCTGCTTTCCGCAGGATGGAGATCTGGACGTCCTCGAACAGATCATGCGCGGCGGACTGGCGAAGATTGCCGAGGCGGAGTGCGTCGTGGTCGGCGGGCACAGCGTTCGCGATGCAGAAATCAAATTCGGATACGCCGTTACCGGGCTGATTGATCCTGACCATGTTTTTACGAATACGGGCGCAGTCGCGGGCGATACGCTGATCCTGACCAAGCCCGTCGGCACCGGAGTCATCACCACCGCCTTGAAGCGCGGCCTCGCAGAACCACAGTGGGTGGAGAACGCGGCGCAGTCCATGACCACGCTCAACCGCGCTGCGGCTGAGATCGTCACCGCTGCGGCCGGCGTCCATGCAATGACGGATGTAACGGGCTTCGGCTTGATGGGTCACGGTCGCGAGCTGGCTCTGGGCAGCGGGATGACGATTGAGATCGTAGTGGAAGAGGTGCCCCGCATCGAGGGAGCCCTGGATGCCATCCACATGGGTGCGATCCCGGCAGGTTTGCTGTCTAATCGTGAGTTCGCAGGATGCGTCAGTGCAGATGCTCCCGGCTCTCAGATTCCCGACGATTTGCGTACGCTGCTTTACGATCCGCAGACCGCGGGCGGACTATTGATCTCAGTCGCTTCGGAGCATGCAAACGCGCTCCTTGGCTCGCTGCGCAGTGCAGGCCTGAACGCTGCGAAAATCGGGTCTGTCCGTGGCCCGTATACGGCTGGACAGGGTACGCCGGCCATTGTGCTGCGATAGCAGCAGACTAACGAACGCAATACACTGCTACAAAGCGTAATCGACCCATGAAAAGCGACCTTGATCTACGCAGCCTGTATAGTTCGCTGCCCTCGCTCAACGATCTTTTGCTCGAGCCCCGTTTCTGCGCGGTGCTTCAGGTTGAATCTCGCGACAGTGTGGTTCGCTCGATGCGAGCCGTGCTCCTTCGCATCCGAGAGGAAATCGCCGAGGGACAACATGATCCCGCCAGCCTGAACCGGCGGCTCGGCGAACTGCATCTCGCTGTTGCCAGAGAGATCGAGCAGAACAAGCGCTACTCGCTGCGACGGGTGATCAATGCGACCGGGGTTATTCTTCATACGAATTTAGGACGGGCTCCGCTGAGCGTCTCCGCGCTCGAACACATGGCGGAAATTGCTACGGGGTATTCCAACCTCGAACTCGATCTCGAAACCGGGGAGCGGAGCCGCCGCGACGTGCACGCGGAGAAACTGCTTTTGCAGCTGCTCCGCGTCAAGACACACACCGTCGACGAGGACTCGACAAGAGCAGTGGTGGTGGTAAACAACTGCGCCGCGGCTACGTTCCTCGCGCTCAATTCTCTGGCCGAGGGCACGGAGGTCATCGTTTCTCGTGGAGAACTGGTCGAAATTGGGGGCGGGTTTCGCATTCCTGAAATCCTTGCCAAGTCAGGCGCGCGCTTGCGTGAGGTGGGTACTACGAACCGGACCCGCCTGGTCGATTATGAAAAGGCAATCTCGCCCGATACTGGCCTGATCCTGCGCGTTCACCAGTCCAACTTCAGCATCGAGGGCTTCACAGAAAGACCCACGCTGCAGGATCTCGCCGATTTGGGAAAACGCAAAAATGTCCCACTGTTCAACGACCAGGGCACCGGCCTTGTCTCCTCTTTGGAAGACCTGGGAGTTCACGCGGAGCCGACGTTGTCAGACAGCTTCCGTCCTGGCCTCGACCTGATCGCCGCAAGCGGTGACAAGTTGCTGGGCGGTCCACAGTGCGGTCTGCTTATAGGCAAGGTTGACCTGATCGAGCGCATTCGCAAGAACCCACTGCTGCGAACCTTGCGCGTCGACAAACTCACGTATGCCGCGCTGGAAGCAACGCTCAGGGATCACCTATCAGGAAGGCCGCTCCCAACGGCGAATATGCTGCACGCGCCGGCATCAGAAATTCTTCGGCGGTGCGAATGGATTGCCTCCCAGGTGTGCTCGAGCGATCTTTTTGCAGAAGCAGTTCCGGTCCTCAGCCTCATTGGCGGCGGAACCGCGCCGGCGGCTCGCCTGCAGAGTACAGCCGTATCTCTTCGCCATGCAACGCTGCAAGCGCAAGCCTTGCTGCAGGCGCTGCGACGACTGGATCCGCCCGTGATCGGTCGCGTCAGTGAGGACACCGTTTTGCTGGACCTTCGGACAGTAGAACCTGAATTCGACGTCACACTTGTATCGCTGCTGCGCCAGGCCGCGCCGGCATGACCACGGCGGTCAAATCTGTCGTTATCGGAACAGCGGGGCACATCGATCACGGTAAAACCACGCTCGTCCGCGCACTGACCGGCGTTGACACCGATCGCCTGCCGGAGGAGAAGCGGCGCGGCATCACCATCGATCTCGGATTTGCTTCTCTCGACGCATCGACTGCTGACAATGACCCGCTGCGCATCAGCTTTGTCGATGTTCCGGGGCACAAGCTTTTTATCCGCAACATGCTCGCAGGCGCAGGCTGCGTCGATGCTGTGCTGCTTGTCATCTCCGCCGAAGAAGGCGTGAAGCCGCAGACCAAAGAGCATCTCGCCATCTGCAGCCTACTCGGAGTCTGCCGCGGACTTACCGCGATCACCAAGGTGGACGCTGTGAGCGCAGAGCGTCTCGCAGAGGTCCAATCCGAAATTAGAACCTTCCTCAGAGGCACGTTCCTTGACGGAGACCACGCCGGCATACTCCCGGTAAGCGCTCAAACCGGACAAGGGCTGGAGGACCTTCGCCGCGAGCTTCTGCTGCTGACGATGAAGAGTACGGTCGCGAATCCCCACCATGTTCCCCGGCTCCCACTGGATCGCGCCTTTGTGATGAAAGGGTTCGGTACGGTGGTGACGGGTACGCTGCTTTCGGGAGAATTCGATGTAGGAGAATCCCTCTCGCTCGAACCGGGAAGCCGCAGTGTGCGTGTGCGAGGAATGCAGACCCATGGCCGCCTGGAGGAACATGCCCGCTCCGGTTCGCGCGTCGCTCTGAACCTCGCCGGTATCGAAGTCTCGGAAGCGAGCCGGGGGCAAACTCTCGTCGCCCAGGAAACACTGAGTTCTGTAACAACCATTGATGTCGAGGCATCGCTGCTGCCCGATGCCGGCAGCCTGAGGCATCGCTCGCGCGTTCACTTCCACGCGTTTACGTCCGAGACGCCGGCGACGGTTTCATTGTATGGCTACGATTCTATGGAACCTGGTAGCCAGCGATTCATGCGGCTCAGGCTGCACAAGCCGATCGTCCTGGTACCCGGTGACCGCTTCGTGTTGCGGCAGACGGCCACGATCGGTGGGGGCCGCGTGCTCGATGCCCACCCACTGCCCAGCCTGCGCAAGGCAAAGTGCCTCACATGGCTGGAAGCGCTCAAGCATGCCTCGCTCGAAGAGCAGCTTCGCCTGCGAGTTGCGCGGCGCGGCACAGCCGGCCTTACCATGCGCAAGCTGATGGGGGAAACCGGCTTGACGCGCGCGGCCCTCGACCAGTTCATCCAACCGCTGGTTAGCAGCAATCATCTCCTTCGCATTCCCGACGATGTGTTACTCACCGACGAGGCCCTGGCGACCGCCGCGGAAGGCGTTATCAGCCGCGTCAAGAGCGAAAACAGATCCGCCGGTCTCAGTCGATCTGAGCTGAAGGGCCAGACCGGGTTAGGCCAGGAGGTCTTTGATTTCCTCATCGATAAACTCGTACGCGAGCAACGACTCCGTCTGCAGGATGCGCTTGTCTACCCGTCTGGAATGAACCGGCAACTCCCCGATCCGGACCTCAAGTTGCTTTCCGCGATCACGACTGCCTATGAGTCCGCTGGGCTTACGGTTCCCTCGGCCTCTGAAGTTGCGAGATCCCTGGATCTCGCGGACGGCGAGATGCGCAGGCTCATGACTTTGCTGCTCCGCGACAAGGTTCTGGTCAAGATGAGCACGGACGGACTGTATCTGCACCAAAGCGTTCTCGGAACATTGCGGGGACGGATACGCGAACTGCGTGGCCAGACGCTCGACGTGGCACGCTTCAAGCAGATGACGGGCTTGTCGAGGAAATACGCTATCCCGCTGCTGGAATACCTTGATCGCGAGAGAGTTACCCGCAAAGACGGGGATGTGCGCCTGGTGCTCTAACCTTCAGCACCGTTGCTCTTCCAAGGCCGGTCGGGGCGAGCTAGAATGTGCTGCAGGCCATGATTGATCACAAGACGAAAATCGATGTAGTGGAAGACGCGGATGCCACCGGCGAGATCGCAACGGTCTACGACGAATGGCGCGCCCACTCCGGTCGTCAAAAGATGCCCGGGATCCTGAAGTGTTTCAGTCATCGGCCGGATTTTCTGCGCGAGGTGATGAGCTTCAGTAACACCGTGCATTTTTCTGAAGGCCACCTCAACCGCCGCACCAAGGAAGCAATTGCCAGCTGGGTCTCCTGGCTCAATCGTTGCCCTTATTGACTGGATTCGCATGCCTACTTCCTGCGGGTTCAGGGAGCCAACGAAAAAACAGTACAGGCGATCGCAGAGGGAAAACTCGACGAAGCGGAGCTGACCCCGCCCGAGCGTGCTTTGCTTGACTACGTCACGAAGGTGACGGAAGCCGCCTACCGCACCACCCCGGAAGACGTGCAGATTCTCCGCGATCATGGCTGGAGCGAGCCGCAGATCGCAGAGGCCGTGTATATCACCGCCATGTTTGCCTTCTTCAACCGTGTGGCGGATGCCTTTGGCGTTCCGTCGCAGGGTTATCTCGAAATGAATGCCATGACTAAGTGAGCGTGGACTGTTGGCGATCAATCCCTGATCCAGGTGCCTGCTGACTTACAGGTGTTCCTCCTTGTTGACGAGCTACGATCTCGAACGAGAAGCTCATGCGCCGGGTTATTTATAAAATTCGATAAAATTCGGTCTTTTTCGACTTCAGCGGCGCCGACCAAAGCGGCCTTTTTGTATGGAAAAGGGCAGCCTTGTGTCCTCGACGAAGCCGCCGGCCGCGCCGGGAACCCTCATTATCCCTTCGGGGATGAGGGACTTGGCAGGGCTGGGGTGGTTCTGGTCGACAGGCGGAGCGGGCTCCGGGTGGGGGACCTTCTCGGCGCCGGGTTGGGCTTCCTCGGGGACGACGGTTTCGCCCTGGTCTTTATCAGCGGCATGGGGACCCGCGGCTTGTTGCTGCTGTTTTTGGAGCCACTCAGCGGCGTAGATTTCTGCCTCGACGGGCGAGGCCGTGGGGCGGGTTGCGGATGGGGACGGGCGGCCGGGAATGAGTCCTTCGATGGCTATGATCATGGCAACGGCCTTGATCTGGCCGGCGATGGAGCCCCGGGTTACTTCATGGCTGAGATTGGCGAGTTGCCAGAGCCTGGTCAGGACCTGGTCGCGAACAAGTTTTTGATCGGTGACTGTATTTTGGGGCATGGTGAGTCTGTTCCTCGTTTGCTGAAGATTGGGGGAGCGGAGTTGTCGGGGTTGGTTTGCTACCGGCGAGTGACGCACAAGGGTTTGCGAGCGGCAGTGGGCCACTCTTGACTAGTATTGGTTTAATTTTGGACAGGGATCGGGTGCACTACAGGATAGCGGTGAAGCTATCCCTCGCTCACGTTTAGTCCCCATACTGGCAGAAACTGCCGACTAGAGCTGCTGCCGCGTGAGAAGCTGCGCCCCGCCGATATCGTCTGTGGGAATAGATACAATTATCGGGTTTT
>Ga0302324_100031361_pt1 | contig 10029 bp, 6 predicted proteins | sample Palsa_T0_1_FD_201949 | JGI IMG/M metagenome (GOLD analysis project Ga0302324, IMG submission 201949) | Peat permafrost microbial communities from Stordalen Mire near Abisko, Sweden - Palsa_T0_1 | ecosystem: Environmental > Terrestrial > Soil > Palsa > Peat permafrost | place: Sweden: Abisko... | reverse complement strand
CGGGCTTCCAGCGCCATCGAGGCCGGGGCCAACATCCTCATCTTATCCGATCGCGGCGTGGACGTGGAACTGGCGGCCATTCCCGCTTTGCTGGCAGTGGCGGGCGTGCATCATCATCTCATTCGCGAAGGCACGCGCACCCGCGTCGGCTTGGTTTTGGAATCGGGCGAGCCGCGCGAAGTCCATCACTTCTCGCTGCTTATCGGTTACGGCGCCGGGGCCATTAATCCGTATATCGCCTTCGAATCGCTCGATGACATGATCCGGCAAGGCTTGCTGGTCAACCTCACGCACAAGGTGGCCTGCAAAAATTACGTCAAGGCGGCGGTCAAAGGCGTGGTCAAGGTCATTTCCAAAATGGGCATCTCCACCATCCAGAGCTACCGCGGCGCCCAGATTTTCGAGGCCATTGGTTTGCATCCTTCCGTCGTCGAACAATTCTTCACCGGCACCGCCTCGCGTGTCGGCGGCGTCGGGCTGGATGTCATCGCCCGGGAAGTGCAGTTGCGCCATTACGCCGCCTTTCCCGACCGCCAGGTCAACGGCCACGCCTTGGACGTCGGCGGCTTCTATCAATGGCGGGACGAGGGCGAATACCATCTTTTTAATCCTCAGACCGTCCATAAACTCCAGTCCGCCTGCCGCAACGCCGATGGCAAAGCTTTCAAAGATTATTCGCAGGCGGTCAACGACCAGTCCAAAAAGTCCTGCACCTTGCGCGGCCTGCTCGAATTGCGCATCGGCAGCCAGCCCGCCGTGCCCCTCCACGAGGTCGAGCCGATGGAAGCCATTCTCAAACGTTTCAAATCGGGCGCGATGTCCTACGGCTCCATCAGTTCCGAAGCGCACGAGGCGCTGGCCGTGGCCATGAACCGCATCGGCGGCAAGAGCAACACGGGCGAAGGCGGCGAAGACCCGGCTCGTTACAAACTCGAACCCAACGGCGATTCCAAAAACAGCGCCATCAAGCAAGTCGCTTCCGCCCGCTTCGGCGTCACCAGCCTTTACCTCGTCCACGCCCGCGAACTTCAAATTAAAATGGCCCAAGGCGCCAAGCCCGGCGAAGGCGGCCAATTGCCCGGCGGCAAAGTCTATCCCTGGATTGCCAAAGTCCGTTATGCCACTCCCGGCGTCGGCTTGATCTCCCCGCCGCCGCATCACGATATTTACTCCATCGAAGACCTGGCGGAGTTGATTCACGATTTGAAGAACGCCAACCATCACGCCCGCATCAGTGTCAAGCTGGTGGCCGAGGTCGGCGTCGGCACCATCGCCGCCGGCGTGGCCAAGGCCCATGCCGACGTCGTTCTGATCAGCGGACACGACGGCGGCACCGGCGCGTCGCCGCAAACGAGCATCAAACACGCCGGCGTGCCCTGGGAATTGGGCCTGGCCGAAACCCATCAAACGCTCGTGCTCAACAATCTGCGCAGCCGCATCGCCGTGGAAACCGACGGCCAATTGAAAACCGGACGCGACGTCGTCGTGGCCGCCTTGTTGGGGGCGGAGGAATTCGGATTTGCCACCGCCCCGCTGGTGGCCTTGGGCTGCATTATGATGCGGGTCTGCCACCTCAATACCTGCCCGGTTGGCGTGGCCACGCAGAACCCGGTCTTGCGCAAGAATTTCACTGGCGACCCCGCTCACGTCGTCAACTTCATGCGCTTCATCGCGGAGGAGATGCGCGAATTGATGGCGCAATTGGGTTTCCGCACTGTCAACGAGATGATTGGCCGCACCGATCTCCTCGAACCCAGGGAAGCCATTGAGCATTGGAAGGCGCGCGGCCTGGATTTCACCAACATCCTTTACCAGCCGAAAGCGGCCGATGAAGTGGGCCGCTATTGCCAGATTGCGCAGGATCATGGATTGGAAAAAGCGCTGGACAACACCACTCTGCTTAAACTTTGCGAGCCGGCTTTGGAACGGCGGGAGAAAATCACCGCCACTCTCGAGATCAAAAACGTCAACCGCGTCGTCGGCACCATTCTGGGCAGCGAGATCACCCGGCGCCATGGCGTGGAAGGGCTGCCGGAGGACACGATCCAGATTCATTTCAAAGGCTCGGCTGGACAGAGCTTCGGCGCGTTCATGCCGCGAGGCCTGACCTGGATATTAGAGGGCGACGCCAACGACTATTTGGGCAAGGGCCTCTCCGGCGGCAAGATCATCGTTTATCCGCCGGCAGGTTCCACCTTCGTGCCGGAGGAGAATATCATCACCGGCAATGTCGCCCTTTATGGCGCCACCCGTGGGGAAGCCTACATCGGCGGGATGGCCGGCGAGCGTTTCTGCGTGCGCAACAGCGGCGTTTCCGCCGTTGTGGAATCGGTCGGGGATCATGGTTGCGAATACATGACGGGCGGACGCGTGGTGGTGCTGGGGCAAACGGGCCGCAATTTTGCCGCCGGCATGTCTGGCGGCGTGGCCTGCGTCCTCGATGAAACGGGCGGCTTCAGCCAGAATTGTAATCAGCAAATGGTCTTGCTGGAGCGGCTGGAAGACCCGGCGGAAATCGAGGACATCCGTCTCATGATCAGCCGTCACGCCCAATACACCCGCAGCCAGCGCGCTTTCAAAATCCTGGCCATGTGGGACGACATGGTTCCCAAATTTGTCAAGGTGATGCCCAAAGATTACAAACGCATGCTCCAATGCATCAGCCGCGTCGAGCAAACCGGCCTCAGCGGCGAGCAAGCCGTCATGGCGGCCTTCGAAGAGAACGCCAGAGACGTGGCCCGCGTGGGCGGCAGCTAACTTTGTTCCACTCCAGAGAGAACTCATGGGAAAACCCGAAGGTTTCATAAATTATCTGCGCGAACTGCCCCTGGACCGTCCGGCCTTGGAGCGCATTCGCGACTGGGAGGAATTTCACCTTCACCTGGATGAGAAAAAATTGCGCGAGCAAGGCGCCCGCTGCATGGATTGCGGCGTGCCTTTCTGCCACACCGGCGCCCTTTTCAACGGCATGGCCAGCGGCTGCCCCATTCACAATCTGATCCCGGAATGGAACGACTTGATTTATCGCGGCCTCTGGCACGAAGCGCTCGAACGCCTGCACAAGACCAATAATTTCCCCGACTTCACCGGCCGCGTCTGCCCCGCCCCGTGCGAAGGCTCCTGCGTGCTGGGTATTATCTCACCCCCGGTCACGATCAAGAATATCGAGGCCGCCATCGCGGATCGCGGATGGCAGGAAGGCTGGATCAAGCCCGAACCGCCGCCCTCTCGCACCGGCAAAAAGGTCGCCGTCATTGGCTCCGGCCCGGCCGGACTCTGCGCGGCCGCCCAACTCAACCACGCCGGCCATCTGGTCACCGTTTTCGAGCGCGCCGATCGCCTCGGCGGCCTGCTCATGTACGGCATCCCGAACATGAAGCTGGACAAAAAATTGGTGCAACGCCGCATCGATCAAATGGCCGCCGAGGGCGTCACCTTCCTGACCAGGACCGAAGTCGGAAAGGATTATCCGGCGCAAAACCTTCTGCGCGAGTTTGACGCCGTCGTCCTCTGCACCGGCGCGACCAAGCCGCGCGACCTGCCCGTCGAAGGCCGGCAACTCAAAGGCGTTCATTTCGCCATGGAATTTCTTCACGCCAACACCAAGAGCCTGCTGGACGGTCAAAAAAACGGCGCTTTGATCTCCGCCGAAGGCAAAGACGTCGTCGTCATCGGCGGCGGTGACACCGGCACCGACTGTGTCGGCACCTCCATGCGGCACCAATGTCGAAGCCTGGCGCAATTGGAAATACTGCCCCAACCCCCCGCGGCCCGCGCCAAGGACAATCCATGGCCGGAATGGCCCAAGGTCTATCGACTGGACTACGGCCAGGAGGAAGCCGCCGCCAAATTCGGCGCCGACCCGCGCATCTATTTGACAACCGCCAAGAAATTCAGCGGCGACGCTGGCGGCCACGTGGAGGCCGTCCACACCGTCCAGATCGAATGGAAACGCAATGACAAGGGGCAATTCACCGCCGTCGAAGTCCCAGGCACCGAACAGACGCGGCCCGCCCAAATAGTGCTGCTGGCCATGGGCTTCGTCGGCCCCGAACAGCCGCTCTTGGAACAACTGGGACTGGAACGCGACGCTCGCACCAACATCAAGGCCGAGCACGAAAAGTACACCACCAACCTCCGCGGTGTTTTCGCCGCTGGCGACGCCCGGCGCGGTCAAAGCCTGGTGGTATGGGCCTTTAACGAAGGCCGCGGCGCCGCCCGCGAATGCGATCTCTATCTGATGGGCAAGACGAACCTGCCATAATCGTAGCCATGCAGTTGAAAAAGGGGAGCGCGACCGTCCCTTTCGCTTCCAGTCGGCGTCCCGCCGACTGGCCGGAGCGCGAAAGCAAGCCGTCCTTTAGTGAATGAGGCGCATTTCCCAATGCCTTCGGCGAGACACCGAAGCCGGCAAGCGAGGACGCTCGCTCCCCCCAATCCAACTGCATGCTTGGCTTGGCACTTGGGCTCAGGGTCTCTCTTCCTCAGGGGACGTCCGCGCCGCGCCCTCGGGGCAGGCTGGTCAAATCCGGTTCCACAAACTCGCTCTTGACCCGCGGAGTCATGAATAATTCAGGGGAGTAAAATAATCGGTGAATCTTCTTTTCGCCCAGTTGCGGGTGGAACTCGAAAAACTCATCCGCCGTGGCGCGCGGGCCGTATTCCTGCACCGTCATCTGGATGAGGCGCAGCCAGAACAAAGTCAACGTCTCGTGGTAGCCGCGCATCGGCGCGTCGGGAACTTTGTTGGCGGCGTTGTAGGCGCGAATCCCTTCACGGAGCCTCCGGCTGGCGTCGGCGAATCCGAACCGCACCAGGTAAAGATAAGCCAATTTTACGTGCTCGCGGTGATGCCATTGCTCGAACGGGAAAGAGCACGATTCAAATTGTTGGACAAACTCGTCGTCGGTCATGCGGTGTTGTAAAAGAAGAACCCGCCCGATGCAACCAATCACCGGGCGGGTTTTACATCCCCCAAACAACGAGGTCAGCATACACCACCGCGCAGGTTTGCGCATCGGGGGCATCCCGCGATTTTGCATGGGAGAAAGTCCGCGCTGCCGACGGCTCAGGTATTCGGGCCGGGCATGGCGGGATTGGGCGCGTCAACGGCATCGCGCCCTTCCATTCCCAACTACACCCATTTCCTGTATCGCTTGTCTTCCGACAGTTTCTTGACCAATTCCTTGACCTTCTGCGCCTGGCTCTTGTGCGCCAGCAAAACAGCATCGTCGGTCTGCACCAAAATCGAGTCCCGCAACCCCACCACCGCGATGGGAGTGCGGTTTTTCGTCCTCGCGTCAAATATAATGTTGCGCGCGGCGTCCACGTGGATGAAATCCGCCGCGGCGCAATTGCCTTCCGCGTCCGCCTTCAAATGCCGCCCCAGCGCCGTCCAGGAGCCGAGATCGTCCCACTCGAAGGCGCCGTCGGCCACGACGACGTTTTGCGCCTGTTCCAGCAGGGCGTAATCGATGGAGATTTTCTTGATGGCGGGATACTCCCGGGCCAGGACCTTGGCCAGCTTGGGGGTGCCGGCCGCCTTGAACCAACGCTGGCAGGCGGCGGCCAATTCCGGCTGGTGCTTTTCCAATCCCTGCGTGATGGTGACGAACGACCAGATGAACATGCCGGCGTTCCATCGATATTGCCCGCTGTTTAAATACTCCAGGGCCTTGTCCAAATTCGGTTTCTCCACAAACTGCTCGGCTTTGAAAAAGGCCGTTTTGTAAGACGTGACTCCGTGCGGCGGCGGCAGCGCGTTGCCGACGCGGATATAGCCGTAACCCGTCGCCGGCTCGGTCGGCTTGATGCCGATGGTGACAATCACCTGCCCGCGCCCGGCCACATCAAACGAATCCGCCAGCACTTGCTGGAATTTTTTCTCCTCCGGAATGACGTGATCGGCGGGCAGCACGGCCATGACGGCGCTGGTCGAACGCTGGCCGACCACAGCCGCGCCCAGCGTCACGGCGGCGCAAGTGTCGCGCCCGACGGGCTCGGCGATGACGTTTTCCTTGGGCAGCTTGGGCAATTGCCGGCGGACTTCCGGCGCCTGGACGGCGTTGGTAATGATGAGAATATTCTTCAGCGGCGCCAGCGGCAGAACGCGATCGACGGCCTGTTGCAAAAAGGAGCGGCGGCCCAGCAGAGTCACCAGTTGCTTGGGCGTCTTTTCGCGGCTGACGGGCCAAAACCGCTCGCCCCTCCCGCCCGCCATGATGATGACGTAACGATTGTCGTTTTGTGCGTTCTTCTTCATAGTGATAATCTTAAACGGTTTTATGACCGCTTTTCTTTGACTGCCTTTAGCAGCGCGCCCGTGAAGGCGGCCACGCGCTCCGGCAGGTCCGCGCTCCGCCCGTGCTCGGCTATCTGGTGGACAACGGCGCTGCCCACCACCACCGCGTCGGCGTTCAGCGCCACTTGCCTTGCTTGTTCGGGAGTGGATATGCCAAAACCGACGGCAATGGGCAAATCCGTGTGCGCGCGGATTTTGGCCGTCATGGCGCCGATGGTTTCCGATACACTTTTTTGCATGCCCGTGACGCCTTCGCGCGAGACGTAATAGATGAAGCCGCTGCCGCGCCGCACGATCAATTCGATGCGCGATTCCGGCGTGGTCGGCGCGATCAGGTAGATGGCGGACAGGCCCGCGCGCGCCATAAGCGCCTCGTAATTGCCCGATTCCTCCGGCGGCAGGTCCAGCGCCAGCAACCCGTCCACTCCCGCGGCGGCGGCCTCGCGCACGAATGGTTCCAGGCCGCGCCGATGCATAAGATTGAAATAGATGTAAAGGACAATGGGAATTTGCGATTCCCGCCGGATGGCGGCGACGGTTTGCAAAACTGCGGCGGGCGTGGTGCCGGATTCCAGGCCGCGCTGGGCGGCCAATTGGTTGACAAGACCGTCGGCCAGAGGATCGCTGAATGGCACGCCCAGCTCGAGAATATCAACGCCCATGCCCTCAAAAACCAGCGCCAGCCGCCGCGTCATTTCGAGGCTGGGGTCTCCCGCGCCAATATAGACGATGAAGCCTTTTTGCCCGTCCTTTTTCAGCCGCGCAAATCGTTCTTCGATGCGATTCATGTACCGGCCCTCAGCGGAGGCGCCGGCGCTTGACGTGAATCTGTGCCAGCGCATTGGCCAGCGCCGCGCTCACGACCGCGTGTTCGCCGTCGTCGAGCTTTTCGGCCAGGCGCGCCTCGGCCCGGCGGCGGGCCTCCTCGGCCCTGGCTTCGTCGATATCGTCCGCCTTGATCGCCATGTCGGTCAGGATGGCTACGTGATCGCCAGTGATTTCAACGAACCCGTCGCCGACGGCCAGAAACAGGTCCTGCCCATCCTTGCGCACAATGATTTCCCCCGGCGCCAATTGCGTCATCAACGGGACGTGGTGCGGATAAACTCCCATCTCGCCCTCTATGCCCGGCAAGGTCACCATCTCCACGTCGCCGGAATAAGTCTGGGCTTCCGGTGTGACGATTTCCAGCTTGAGTGTCTCCGGCATTTAGCCCTCTTTGATCTCGTCGATCCCGCCCTTCATGTAGAAATTGCCTTCGGGCACCTCGTCATGCTTGCCTTCCAGGATTTCTTTGAAGCCGCGCACCGTCTCGGCCACCGGCACCTGCTTGCCTTCGCGCCCGGTGAAGACTTGCGCCACGGTGAACGGCTGGCTCAGGAAACGCTGAATTTTCCGCGCGCGCGTCACCATCAGCTTGTCCTCCGGGGAAAGTTCATCCAGGCCCAGAATGGCGATGATGTCCTGCAGATCCTTGTAACGTTGCAGCACCTTCTGCACGCCGCGGGCCACATCGTAATGTTCCTGGCTGACAATCTCCGGCGTCAACGCGCGGGAATTGGAGGCCAGCGGATCGACCGCCGGGAAAATGCCCAATTCGGCGATGGACCGTTCCAACACAATGGTCGCGTCCAGATGCGCAAAGGTGGTCGCCGGCGCCGGATCGGTCAAATCGTCCGCCGGCACATACACCGCCTGGAACGACGTGATCGAGCCTTTCTTGGTCGAGGTGATCCGTTCCTGCAAATCGCCCATCTCGGCCGCCAGCGTGGGCTGGTAACCGACGGCGCTGGGCGTGCGGCCCAGCAACGCGGACACTTCCGAGCCAGCCTGCGAAAAGCGGAAAATGTTGTCAATGAACAGCAGCACGTCCTGGTTCTTCTCGTCGCGAAAATACTCGGTGATGGCCAGGCCGGACAACGCCACGCGCAAACGGGCGCCGGGCGGCTCGTTCATCTGCCCATAGACCAGCGCGATCTTGGACTCGCCCAGATTCTTCTGCTTGATCACGTCGGCCTCCGACATCTCGTTGTAAAGATCATTGCCCTCGCGCGTGCGTTCGCCTACGCCCGCGAAAACGGAGACACCGCCGTGAAGCTTGGCAATGTTGTTGATCAATTCCATAATCACCACCGTCTTGCCCACGCCCGCGCCGCCAAACGCCCCCACTTTGCCGCCCTTGAGGAACGGACTGATTAAATCGATCACCTTGATGCCCGTGGTCAGGACCTGCGGCGAGGTCGATTGATCGACCAGCGGCGGGGCCGCGCGGTGGATCGGGTAATACTTTTCCGCCACCACCGGCCCGCGTTCATCGACGGGATTGCCGGTGACATCGAAGACCCGCCCCATGACGCCGGGGCCGACGGGCATCGAAATGCAGGCCCCGGTATCCAGGACCTCCAGGCCGCGTCTCAGCCCCTCGGTGCTCGACATGGCGACGGAGCGGACCCAATGGTCGCCCAGGTGTTGTTGCACCTCCAGGGTGAGCTTGGTTTTGCCCTGGCCTGGGACCTCGAAATCCACCGTGACGGCGTTGTAGATAGAAGGCAGGGCCTCGGGGAACTCGATATCGACGACCGGCCCGATGACCTGCACAATTTTGCCTTTATTCATGTTGTTTATTCAGCGCGCATTCCTGAAAGAGCGGAGAATCTATGAGCAAAGAGGCGCCAGTGTCAAGGCTGCTTGGATGATTTTTTCGATCTTAATCCAAGTCTCAATCTTAACCATGTGAAAACATGGTAAATCTCCTTCCTGCAACCGGAAAGAAAAAATGTCCTGTTTTGAGACACGTTTCACCCCCCGCAGATTGGATTCGGTCGGATATGGTCGGATTCGGCTTGATTGGCGCCGCGGTCAGCCTTCGTTTTTGAGCCCTCGCCGCGCTGGCGCGCGAGCGCAGTGGATCGTCTGGCAATGCCACAGCTCGTTTCAGGCCAGGGCCTTGGTCCCATTCCCGATCCCTCAATCCAAATAGCCTTGAGCATGAGAGTCTCATGGCACAACAATCTCACCAATACCGAGGTTCGTCCAGTGGTGCGGTACCACCACGCCGCACAACGTTGATTTGGATTATGGCCCGCAAGGAACGGCGCTGTGACTCGATGGCGTCCTGGTCGCGCAAGGGACTGGATTGGCCTCCGTTCCGGCGTCGGTGGGCCAACTGGTGATAGGCAGCGATCTCGACGGCACCAACACCGCCGGGGCCGATTTCGATGAATTTTACTCCTTCGCCAGTTTGCATATGCCGACGAACGCGGCCCTGTATTACGGCATGACGGCGCCCGAGGCTGCTTTGGGGCCGATCAGCGCCCAGGCCCAAAGCGGGTCGGTCGGACTGCTCGGCGGCGCTCAAGCGGACAGCATTCGCAGCCCAATAACGTCTATGACCCGGACAGCGACACGAACTGCCACCCTGGAGGGCGGTTCTACCTCACCAAGGTGGATTGGGGTCACAAGGTGGATTGGCAATGGATTGGGGTCACATCTAAACATTCTACATTTGTCAAGTGGCCAAGAGCATTCCACTTCGCCAAGCTATGGCTGGACGAGCCGTCCCTGAGGTCAAACTGGTCGGTGACATCGTTGTTCTAATCGCACCTTGCCAATTCATCTTTGGTAGAGCAGATTGTCTTCGTATCGGTCGCCGTAACGCCAATTGCAGAATGTTTAGATGTGACCCCAATAAACTCTATCAGTACCTCCAGGTCGTCGGCGACCCACTA
>Ga0302324_100031360_pt1 | contig 10029 bp, 13 predicted proteins | sample Palsa_T0_1_FD_201949 | JGI IMG/M metagenome (GOLD analysis project Ga0302324, IMG submission 201949) | Peat permafrost microbial communities from Stordalen Mire near Abisko, Sweden - Palsa_T0_1 | ecosystem: Environmental > Terrestrial > Soil > Palsa > Peat permafrost | place: Sweden: Abisko... | reverse complement strand
AGTGGCGTGCCCGGCTGCTTTGGTACCGATTGAGATGAGAAGCTGGATCGCCGCTTAACTACCCAAGCATCTGGTGCAAACCCAGGTGGTCTGGTTTGAGGTAAGCCCTGCTCTAAGCAAATGATAGGAAGGAACTAACCGCATTCGCTGGGGCAATGTAGATGATTTTGCAGCGGTCAAAGCCTCCAGGATCTACAAACTTCAACAAGTCCAAATTTGTAAGTAGTTGATTTCAGAAGAGTTGCGAAAGGTAGACCCTCTGGGTTAGAACCAGATCGAAGCACTTGTTGAATTGCGTTGATTTTGATTGAAAATAACTGCTATTGATTGAACGCGCTGCGGCCATGGTGTTGATCGCTGTGGTTCTGAGTGGATCTTGAGTGCTTTGGCCGCTACAAAATCGACTACAGCGGCCCAGAATTTGCAGGAATAACTTGGACCATTCCAAACCGGTCTTACTCTCGTAACCGCTGGTACAAAACCTGGCGGGCACCCCATCACGGGCCTGCCCGGTATTTTGTACCAGAAGTTATGAGACAGACTGGTCTGAGTGATTGGCCGGCCCCAGGTGGATCGGTTCCGAAAGCGTCCGGTAGATGTCCAGCACGAGTTCCCCGGCGTTCGATTTCGATCCTCGTGGGCACCAGCCGTTCACCTACATATGACGGGAGGTCAACGATGGACATGGAAGCAAGTACTCCTCCCGATTTTACGCGGCAGACGGACAGGGACGACCTCGATCCCCCTGCCGAGCAAGTCGTGGTAGCTTACCACGAGAGAACGAAGCACCACTTCCACCGCTATGCCGCCGCGCTTGGATACATGGATTGGGCTCAACAGCCAGATCCGTTTCGCCGTTACGACGGAGCGCCGCTGGTTCGCCTTCCTATCCCCGCCTTAGGGCGAGCGCTTCCGTACTGGCAGCTCTACGTTGCGGACAACATGGTGCCGGCTCCGCTTTCGGTCGACTCTATCTCGCTATTCTTGCGCTATGCATTCTCGCTGACCGCTTGGAAGCGGTTCGAGGGAGCCACGTGGTCTCTCCGTGCCAATCCGTCGAGCGGGAACCTCCACCCGACGGAGGGCTACGTGCTCTTGCCGTCATTGGCCTCGATCCACAACCGTCCGGGCGTATACCACTATGCTTCGAAGGCACACGGCCTCGAGCTTCGAGCGGACATTGATCCCTCGGTGTGGGCGGCATTGACAGCGGCGTTTCCGGAGGGTTCTTTCCTCGTGGGGCTGTCGTCCATTCTTTGGCGGGAGACCTGGAAGTATGGCGAGCGTGCGTTCCGGTACTGCCAGCACGATGTTGGCCATGCGCTCGGGACGATGCGATTCGCGGCGGCCGCCCTCGGGTGGAGATTCCACCTCCTCGACCGTGTGGATTGCAACGCCGTGTCACGACTTCTCGGACTCGACCGCGAGGCCGACTACACCGGCGCGGAGCGAGAACATCCCGAACTCGTCGCGCTTGTGGCCAGGGACAAATGGGTTAGCGACCGGGGCCTCTGCCTGTCCAAAGAGTTGGTATCTCAGGTAGCCACCACTCGATGGTACGGCACCCCTAACGTGTTGAGTCCCGAGCACGGCGTCGATTGGCCAGTGATCGACCAGGTGGCTGCCGCCACTACGAATTTGAAGATTGTGGCCGACGAAGAGTTCTCCAAGTTCCCTTCGGAGGAAGAGCTCTTCGGGGCACCAGTTCGGTCCGGAGCCTTCTCTGCGGAAAAAGTCATCCTGGGGCGCAGAAGCGCGGTAAGCATGGACGGGGCGACAGCGATTCCTGCTGCGACCTTCTTCCGGATGTTGGCGCGTCTGGTGCCCACTCGAGACGGCCGGTCTATCCCGTGGGATTCCCTACCCTGGCGCCCACGCATCCACCTGGGCCTCTTTGTGCACCGGGTGAACGACTTGACTCCCGGTCTCTACGCGCTCGCTCGGGATCCGGAGAAGCTTGAGACACTCCAGCGGACGATGCGGCCCGAGTTCCTGTGGCTACGCCCTCCGTCGTGTCCGCATGGTCTTCCGCTATACCTACTGCAAGAGGGGGACTTCCGTTCCATGGCCGCGAGTGTCTCATGCGGTCAAGACATCGCGGGGGACGGTGCCTTCAGCCTCGGAATGATCGCCGATTACATGGACAGTTTGGCTGCCTATTGCGCGAGCTTCTACCGAAATCTCTTCTGGGAGGCCGGCCTCGTGGGCCAGGTGCTTTACCTCGAGGCGGAGGAGGCGGGCATTCGTTCGACGGGGATCGGCTGCTACTTCGATGATCCGGTTCACGATGTGTTCGGCATCTCTTCGCGCGAGTGGCAGAGCTTCTACCATTTCACTGTGGGTGGCCCCGTCGAAGACAGACGCCTCACCACGCTGCCTGCCTACAACACGGGGGAAGCAGGATGAGCGCCCCGACATTCGAAGTTAGATCGATCGAATGCGGAGTTCATTGCGACGTCGGAGGCGGACATGGTCACCTCACCAACGAGGGGTGTGTCTCCGAAACATTCCCCAACACAATGAGCGAGGACGCAAGATTCTAGCTCTGCAAAGTCGCACACATTGTGCATTCTCTTAGCTTGAGCCTTGCTTCGGCCAAGCTTGAAGAGCGGCTGCAACCACGCGCAACAGGTCCTTGCGGGTGGCACCGGTGGACGCCTGAACAGTCAAGCCAAAGTTAACCGTCTGGACGAATTTCGCGAGCGTGTCCGCATCCGCGTCGATGGGCAGGTCGCCTTCGGAAACTGCGCGTCGGAAGCGTGCGCGCAATCCCTCGAATCCAGCGACACGTTGCGCCGCGAATTCCTTTCGCAGCGGATCGTCCCCGCAAGAAAGTGCGCCATGCACCCACATGCAAGTTGTCGGCGTATGCGGGTCGGTCAACAGATCAACGACCCCGTAGAACATCCGCTCGACTACGGCGCGCGCTGTCGGCTCTCGGAGCGCCTCAGAGAGATAAACGGACGGACCCTTGGAATAGCGGTCGAGCACCTTGCGGAAAAGAGATTTCTTGTTGCCAAAAGCGGCGTATAGGCTCGGACGATTGATGCCGATCGCATTTGTTAGATCGGAGAGCGACGTGCCAAGGTAACCCTTCCGCCAAAAAACCTGCATCGCGCAGTCCAACGCCTCTTCTGTGTCGAAAGCGCGGGGACGTCCGAGTGCCGACGTGGCTTTCTCTTGTTTCATACCGATAAGTAAATAAATCATTGACAGCATTCCTGTCTACGATGTTTGCTTATGTACTGTTCGGTAAAGAATTCCATCTGGCCAACAGAATATGGAAGGAGCCAAGGTCATGAGCACCAACAAACTTTCAGGAAAAATCGCCCTAGTCACCGGCGGCAGCAGCGGTATCGGACTCGCCACAGCCAAACGGTTTGTTTCCGAAGGCGCGTATGTCTTCATCACTGGCCGCCGTCAACCCGAACTCGACGCCGCCGTAAAACTCATTGAATGCGACGTTACTGGCATCTGCAGTGACGTCTCCAACCTTGCAGACCTCGATCGCGTCTACGCCGCCATTAAAACAGAGAAGGGTCGCCTCGACATTCTGTTTGCCAACGCCGGAGGCGGTGGCCTCGCGCCACTTGGTCAGATCACCGAGGAGCATTTCGACAAAACCTTCAATACCAATGTCCGTGGTCTGCTCTTCACCGTGCAGAAGGCATTGCCGCTCATGCCGCCGGGATCCTCCATCATCCTCACCGCGTCCACCACTTCGATCAAAGGCACGCCGGCATTCAGTGTTTACAGCGCAACGAAGGCGGCAGTGCGGTCATTCGCACGCAATTGGACGCTTGACCTCAAAGAACGCAAAATACGTGTCAATGCAGTTAGTCCCGGCGTCGTGCCCACTCCAGGTTACGATTTGATGGGACTGACAAAGGAGCAGGTCCAAGGTTTCGTGGACTTCCAGGTCGCCACAATCCCGCTTGGTCGTGTCGGCACAACTGATGAAGTCGCCAAGGTGGTTGTGTTTCTCGCATCTGACGACAGCAGCTTCGTCAACGGCATTGAACTCTTTGCGGACGGCGGCATGGCGCAAATTTGACAGGCAATCCTGAAGTAACCCCGCCGGTGGGGGGTAGTCATTATGGTGTGACCGGCTCGATGCGCTAGTCGTGGGTTAGGCTGAGTTTGTTTTGAGAACGCAGTCCAGAGCCACAAGCGGAGGGAACCGGTCATGAGAGAGAAGTTACGATTTTTGGGTTTGGATGTCCACGCCGAAACGATCGCCGTAGCCGTAGCCGAGCCCGATGGCGAAGTACGCAGCCTTGGCACGATCTCCAACCGCGAAGAGTCGATCCGTAAGTTGATCAGGAAGCTTGGTTCGCCCGAGCAACTGCGCGCCTGCTATGAAGCGGGGCCGACAGGGTTCGTACTGTACTGGCAACTGACACAGTTGGGTGTGGAGTGCGCGGTGGTTGCGCCGAGCCTGGTTCCGAAAAAGCCAGGAGATCGCGTCAAGACCGACCGGCGTGATGCCTTGGAGCTGGCACGCTGTCATCGTTCCGGAGATCTGACCGCGGTGTGGGTTCCGGATGAGGACTCGGAAGCATTGCGTGATCTTGTTCGGCAACGGGAGGCAGCCAAGCAGGATCAGTTGCGAGCGCGGCACCGGCTAACCAAGTTCCTGCTGCGCACGGGCCAGCGTCCTCCACTGGGACTGAAGGCATGGACGGAAAAATACGTCGAGTGGATCCAGCAGGTCCACTACACGCATCCCGCGCGAGAAGCCACTCTGCTGGATTGTCTGAACGAAGTGCAGCACATGGAACAACGAGTCAAGCGTCTGGAGCAGTCGATTCTCGAAGTGGTGAAGCTGGCTCCTGCGCCAGTGCAGGCAGTGATCCAGGGTCTGCAGACGTTGCGCGGTGTGGCACATATATCGGCAGTCACGATTGCAGCCGAGCTGGGCAACATCTCCTCCCGCTTCGAAAGTGCGCGGGCGCTGATGGGGTATAGCGGATTATTTCCGAGCGAAGACTCCAGCGGCGAGCGCATTCGAAGAGGAAGCATTACCAAGTCAGGCAACGCGCACCTTAGGCGAATCGTGGTCGAATCGGCCTGGAGCTATCGCCACCGGCCGAGCGTCGGGGCCAAGTTGCGTAAGCGACAAGAAGGGGTTCCAGCAGAGATCACCGAGATTGCATGGAAAGCGCAGAACCGTCTGCACAAGCGCTACATGACGCTGATGGCTCGAGGCAAGGAGCAGAGAAAGACCATGACAGCAGTCGCACGCGAACTGTTGGGCTTCATCTGGGCCATCGCGATCAGGGCCGAAGCGGCCTGCATGCAGCAGAAAGCGGCATGACGAGAGCCGCAAAGACAAAAGCAAAAACTTTCCAAATAAGGAAAAACAAAGACAAGAACGCCGATGAATAACACTATCCAATTCGAGCACAGGGTCAGCAGCAGCCGGAGCAAGCACGAAGGAGAATCCTCGGCGGACATTTGCGACAGGCTCAGCCGGACTCGCGTGAGTAGTCAGAGGCAGCTCCCGACGGATCATGATTATGCGGTTCCGACCCGCGAATATCAGCTTGATCAATCGTCGCCATTACCTGCCACGGCTGCTGCTGACCCTGTCCTCGAAAAGACAACAACAAAAACAACCCCACCAGTTCGCAGATGTTGACAGGGTCACACCATATCAATGTCCGGATCGGCGGTAATCCGCCCGGAACTCGAGAATTGCGAACAATTCCGGCATGAACGTGCCTGAAGGTAATATTGGAACTGCATGACCCCCAGAATCGCCCAATGTCCGGAGTGCAGATCGTCGGATTTGCGGCGATCTCAAGTCTGAGCGGGGAATTCGACGCAACTTCTTTTGTTCATGGTCCCTGTGCGCTGCCGGAAATGCAGGAATCGGTTCTTCTGATGGCGCTGGCAGAAAATCGAAAGTGCAAACTAAGGGGAATAGACAGCCCCCTGTTTCCAGCCTACCGTCTGCGCATTGCAGTAGGGCCTCGCTCGCCGCTCTGCATACGCGCACACTGAATTGACCTTCCGGTGAGGGGTTCCGAGGAGAATGCTTGGGACCCGTTGCGCGGTTTCCGAACGCTCTTCGTCTGGGAGCGAGAGGCTTTAGTGTGTCTAGGGCGTAGACTCTGGGCATGGGAGAAGATGCACGCCTCACGGCAGCCGAGGACCGCACAGGGAGATTTTCGGGCTACTACAAATGCTCCCTGTGCAACGCAGAGTTTCGTCCGAATCCCGAGGACCTGAAGGAACTGGCAATCACCTTCGCTTTACACGTCAAGAGCGTGCATCCAGACGCGAAAACAACCCGCTAGGTGACTTGGCTCACTTCGGTGACCCTGTGCCATCCGCGTATGTGTTGATCGAATTGCACCCTAAACCAAAGAATGTTCTCCGTGGTCGAAGGAAACCGCCGCTCGCACGTTGGCATAGGTTCACCGCAATTAGAGCATATTGCGCTCGTGGGAAACGAGCTTTCGTCGTAGCCGATTATTAGTTCAGGTGATCTCGCCATATTCCTATTGTTCGGGAAGATGAACCCCAAGCATGTGACGTCGGTCACTCAAGGACGTTTGAGCACGAAATCCCCGGCAACGCACTCTTAGGACACTACCCGGCTCTGAATAAGACCTTTCTTTGGGCATGGTCGGGAATAACACATCAAAGTTGATATGGAGGATTCAACATGCCAGACAACGAGAAGGAGTTGGCAATCCAGATAGCAGAACTGAGACGCACGATTGAAGGCGGATTCATTGCCCTGATCGCGCAAGCCCTTATGTCCGAAAAAGCGGGGCATCTGGGATCAACGGAGGCGCTCAACAAGGCGCGACATCTGATTGCTGGAGCAAAGCCAAAGAACTAACGCTCGTATGCGGCATCAAGAAGCGGCCAAATCACGTATTCCCGACGGTAGGATGGTCGCCGATCGAGTAACAGTCCAACGTACGCGTTTCGATGAAGCGCCCATTGTGTCCAGCAGGTGCGGCGCGAGCGCACACCTGCGCGTACTTGTGCCTAAAATGGCCGCGCGCTCAGCCTGTCGCGCGCGAGCGCAGGGCAGCGTGCCACTCCAAATCATTCGGGGTAGCAATCGCAACCGACGTTCAAGGTGTGGTCTTTCGGGTTGTCTTTATCGGGTGGATCTTCCCATGAAAATACGCCGCATACCTGCTTCTTGCTGCCGTCCGATTGTTTCGTCTTCGGGCACGCACCCTCGCACCAAACGTACAAACGGCCTATCGCTCCCGAACCATCAAGATAAAATTTCACTGTGCAGGCGCCGTCAGTTCGGGACACGGGAACAATCTTTGCCGTCTTCCAGTCTGAAGGAAACTTGCCGAAGCTGTTCGGATCCGGGTTGTCGGGGGCGGGTCGTTTGAGGCACTTACAACCCTGAGCGAATCCGGTGGTGGCGGGTTCGAACCACATCGTGCATTCCTCACCTTTGGACTTGTTGCAGTCACCCACGCACTTCCGGAATTTGGGGTCCTTCGCGTTCTTCCTCTTGAGAAACGTCTCCAGTGATGGTGGAATCGCTACATCCTCCGGAGCTTTGCATTCCGGCATCGGAATTTGTCCCTTCTGCGAGCCCAGGCCACACCGGCTGGTGCGTTCGGGCTTAGGGCAATCGTGAATTTTCCCTGCGGCGCGCGTCGAGAATGCTGGACGCAAGCCGAGTGTACCGCGAATAAGGAGGGTTCGATGATTAAATCGTGTACCTGTCGCGTACCAATAATCCTCGAATTGTGCGCTTTCAGCTTTTTTGCTTGCTGATTTTTCAGCAAATTCCTAGCAATCAAGTAGCGCCCGGATTGTTTGAATGTTAAGTCAGTGAGGAGCGCGAGGTGTTGCATAAGCTGAACTCAGCGGCGACGCTGATTCAGAGAACAACCACGGAGGCTCCTCAGAGACGATATGTATTACATCGGGCTTGACGTTCACAAGAGGACGATCAGCTACTGTGTGAAGGATGCAGCTGGTCATGTGCACCGGGAAGGCAAGATCGGTTCGACCCGGCGCGAGCTGGATGCCTGGGTCAGGACTCTTCCCCAACCCCGGATGATTGCGATGGAAGCGACGATCTTCACGGGCTGGATCTACGATCACCTGCTTCCCCACGCCGAGAAGGTGAAGGTGGCCCATCCGCTGATGCTGCGCGCGATTGCGGCAGCCAAGAAGAAGAACGACCGGATCGATGCTGCCAAGATTGCCGACTGCCTGCGCTGCGATTTCCTTCCGGAGTGCCACATGGCCCCGACTGAGATCCGGGATCGACGCCGAACGCTGCGCTATCGGAACCTTCTGATCAAGCAGATGGTGCAGATGAAGAACCGTGTGTCCGGCCTCCTGCTCGAAACCGGTGTGAGCTACAACAAGCGCCGGCTGCACAAGGTGGGCTACTTCGCCGATCTGATGTCGACCAACGAAGAGGTCAGCGAGAGCATTCGGCCGCTGCTGAAGCTGAGCCGGGAGACGATCGTTCGTTCCCAGAAGCTCGACTATGCACTGGTTAGTTCGCTGGAGCGAGACCCGCTGCTGGCAGAGAGACTGAAACGGCTCAGGACGGTTCCGGGTGTGGGACCGATCACCGCGCTGACCTGGGCTCTGGAGATCGGCGACTTCACCCGCTTCCGGTCGATCAAGCAGGCAATCAGCTACTGTGGGCTGTGCGGGGATGAGAAGAGCTCGGCCGACAAGGTGATGCGCATGCCGCTTTCCAAGCAGCGCAACAAGCATATTCAAAGGGTATTGGTGGAAGCCGCGAAACTGGCGCCGAGAGAGTGCCATGAACTGGCCGTGGTCCGGGACAGAGAAATGCAAAAAGGAAACGCAAATCGTGCCACGCTGGCCGTGGCCAGGAAGATGGTCTGTTATCTGCTCGCGGTGGAACGCAGGAAGCAGGATTTCGTGCCTGCCGAGGATTTTAGAGCCACCGCGGCAGCGTGAAAAACCTTTCCCACTAAGGAAAGAACAAAAACATCAGGATTCTTCGATGCGCAGGCTGCCAGGTCCCGCCGATAGCCGACTGAGCGAAGGAGGTCACACTCCAGAGGCTCCCTCCGAATTGTTTCGGGACTGGCAGAGAACACAAACTCAATCTTCTGCGATGGCTCTGCGGAGCCTGAGGCAGCAAATGGATGTCCGGTTCTGCGAGGGCAGGAGCCACCAGCCGAGAGGCAAATGCTGCGTATGGGAAAGTTCTGATCAGATCGAATTGCGCGCTCTCCCGAGCGCGCCCGGGAATCTTGTGCTTTTCTCTTGACAGATGACTTACATGGAAGTCGGCCATCCGGACATAACCCCTCCTGGCCGGGTAATTTCCGGATAGCCGGTCATCCACTCGGAACTTAAAAACTGCGAACGATTCCAGCGCAAACATACTTGAAGGTTATATTTGGAACTACGTGACGCCCAGAGCCGCAGCCCAATGTCCCGAGTGCAGATCGTCGGATTTGAGGCGTTCTCAAATGCGAGCTGGGGATTTGGTCCAGCTTCTTTTGTTCATGATTCCTGTACGCTGCCGGAAATGCAGGCATAGGTTCTTCTGCTGGCGCTGGGAGAGTATTGAGAGTGCAAACTAACGGGGAATAGACAGGGAACCGGCCCCATCATACAGTCTAGGCATTGCAGTACGGACGGTCCCCGTCTGCAAGAAAGAAAGCCTCTCGGTCGCTGGGATTGAGAGGCTTTCCTGTTCTAGGATTCTGCCATGCCGAAGAAGCAGGTTCTCGTCCCCGAGGTTCTGCCGATTAGTCCGATCTCACTGGTTTGTCCATTCTGCAAGGCCAAGCCAAATCAGGATTGTCAGACAAGCTCTGGAGGGTTCTCCGTGCTACACATCGCCCGGATACTGAAGGCTGCACGGAAACAACCAGTCCGGTGAATCCTATTTTATGAAGTATATTATTGCCCGCTATTGTTATGGAAAATTAACCCACCGCATGTGACGCCGCTCACTCAAGGATGTTTGAGCACGAAATGCCGTTGGCGCATAGCTGCTTTCCCTCTCTGCACACAAAAAGCCTCTCGTGGAAAGAC
>Ga0302324_100031355_pt1 | contig 10030 bp, 13 predicted proteins | sample Palsa_T0_1_FD_201949 | JGI IMG/M metagenome (GOLD analysis project Ga0302324, IMG submission 201949) | Peat permafrost microbial communities from Stordalen Mire near Abisko, Sweden - Palsa_T0_1 | ecosystem: Environmental > Terrestrial > Soil > Palsa > Peat permafrost | place: Sweden: Abisko... | reverse complement strand
AACTCTAAAAAGGGTGCAAAGGTCATAGACTATAGAGTCCAAGGAGAAATAAATGCCGGATGAAGTTAATACCCTGACTACGAATGCTCCTAGTCCTCCTAGTCCTTTGCCGTATGAGCAACCAGAGAATCCTAATTCAAGTCCTTTGGGTGTGTACGCTCCGTTTCCATATTCTTCCGAGCCGTTCGCGGAGCTATCGGAGGATGCAAAGGGAGCGCTCCTCCAACTTGACATAATCGCAACAAAGACCGATGTTGCAGCGCGTAGACTCGAAGTAGAACAGACATAAACAAACCTGTGTCGCCCATACGTAAGTATGGATAAAAATAACAGAGAGAATTCGGTGAAACACCCCGCAAGGGTCAATACCGAGCCGAGCCTCGAAAGAGGAAGGTGTAACGACTATCCCGCAAGGGAGTAGGGGTCAGTGACTCCGAAGCACTCTGCATCCTGAAAGGGATGATGATATAGTCTGAGCTGCATGGTAACATGCAGAGTTAGAATGGAAACGATTCTAGCGCAACAACTCGAAGTCAAAGCCGAGGGGGAAGCTTTACATTTTGACCGAGGCTACCAGCATTTGCTTCGTGGCAAACAGGGCGGCTGGATTCTCCCGGGGCAAGCCTCAGGGTTTGGCCCAGCATCCCAGCAGTCCAGCAACACAATTTACGATACCAACATCTACACAGGCAAGGGAGACATTATCTGCACCTCCTTAGCTAGAGAAGTCCCAGCGGTAGAATTCTTCCCGATGGACCCCGACTACGGGCCAGACATCGTAGCGGCAGCAGAGGCTGATAATTTCAAAGAGATTTACGCCCGTAACAATAAGCTCCAAGAATTGATTGCGCAATGCGCTCGTATCTTCTGGAACGAAGATAGGATACTTGCTTGGACTCGCTATGAGTTGAACGGGCAGCTGTATGGGTTCGAAGATGATTCCCCTGAGGAGGCTCCAGTAGTTCCTGAAGATCTGCTTAACCCTCCAGATGACACCCCCACTGGTCAAGAAGGTCTCGATGACTTTCTTCAACAAGTGGAGTCTCCAGAAGAGGAGGAGACAACCGAAGTCCAAGCCGAGGGCGATGATGAAGGTATGCAGGTGCAGGTTTCTTCACAAAGGAAACCTAGGGGACAAGAAGTCACCACAATGCATGGGAAGATGGATCACAAATGTCCCATCGCAGTTGATGCCATCAAGGATATGCAGTCCGTTCAACTGTACCTAGATCTCGATGTGGCTATAGTTAAGGCTACATTTCCTTGGATTGCGGACAAGATTAAGCCCGGATCTGATGGAAATTCCGAGGTTGAGCTAGACAGAATCGGCAGAGAGAATACTCGGCAGGCTGTGCTTGGTGCGTACGTGACAGGAGATTCCCTGCAGCGCCACACAGTTGTAAAGTACACATGGTTTCGTCCTTCGATGTTCATGGACGACTCAGTCAACGACCTAACGCGAGCTGAGCTGCTCGAAGCTTTTCCCAATGGCTGTTTACTGGCTAAGGCCGGTGCAAACTACGCCTTCTCTCGTAATGAGAGTATGGATAAGCACCTTGCTATAGCTCACTGCAAAGCTGGCAAAGGACAAAACAGAATGGCCTTAGGGTCAGCTCTGATTTCCATTCAGAAACGCATCAATGACTGGGTCGATCTACAGGATGATTTCTTCAAGCGCACTGTCCCCAAGAAGTGGTTCAACGCTGAGGCTTTCGATATGGAAGCCATGAAGGATCAGACTAACGTCCCCGGAAGCTCAGGCCAATTCGAGCCGCAACCCGGGCTCACTACCATGGATCAGTATATTATGCTGGAACCAACACCTCAGCCGCAGGCAGCAATGGCTGAGATGATCAAATGGTTCATCACAACATTGTCCGAGGATATCTCAGGTGCCCTACCGAGCTTATTTGGTGCAGCCACAGGAGAGAATACCGTAGGAAATGCGCAGATCCAGCGTGATCAGGCACTACAGAGAATAGGCTCGCCTTGGAACGCTTTACAAACACTGTTCGCTGAGACAACTCGGCAGGCAGTTGGGTGCGCTGCGGATTGCCGTGAAGGCAAAAGGCTTTCTATGTCTATGGGAGCCGGAAAAGTAGTCAGAGTCAACACCAGTAATTTGAATGGCAATGTTCTTTGCTACCCAGAGAGTGATCCGAGTTTCCCAGAGAGTTCCGCTCAAAGAGAAGCAAAGCTCATGGGCATGGTTGATACAAGCACATCCAACCAAGCCCTACAGCAGTTCATCTTTAGTCCGTCCAACCTACCAGTTTTGCAATCAGGTCTCAGACTTAAAGCATTCAAAGTCCCGGGCGCAGTATCCATGAATAAACAGAAGATGGAGAGAGAAGTACTCTTGCGCTCAGGACCAACACAAAACCCTACAGTTCTGCAGCTTCAGAAAGTCCTAGATCAAGCGTCAGAAGAGATGGGGCCGAAGATCCAGCAAGGTTTGCCTGCAGACCCAAAAGAAATGGCTATGCTGACGCAGCTTCAAGCTCAGCTTAAAGCTTTGCCACCTTTGGTCTCTACTGTTCCAGTCGCACAAGACGAAAGCGAGAATCACGTACTTGAGGCAGCGGAGCAGTTTGCTTGGCTGAACGACATCGAAGGCCAGAAATTCAAAGCAGGGAACCCACAGCAGAAGGCTGCGTATCAGAATAACTGGCTTCACTGGAAAGAGCACACGGCAATGGCGAAGCAGATTGCCAAAGCCAATGCTCCGCCCCCAGAAAACAAGCCTCCTTCTGAGAGCATTACAGCAGCCGTTGATAAAGTCCCACAGAATGTTGCCATCCAACTTCTAGCGAAGATGGGTGTGCAATCAACCGCTCAGGACTTCCAACAACATGCTGCAGACCAGCTTCAGCAGAAGGTCCAAGCTAAAGCAATCCCCGAAGCACTTAAAGGGGAAAAGCCAGCACCTCCTCAGGCACCACCTCAACAAGGCGGGGAGCAGCCGAGGCAGCTAAGACGATAACGAAGGGAGCCATGCATGTCTGACAAAAAATTAATTGCGGTCGTGCAGCGGCATGGCTCAACCATTTTGAATGAAGACAACAAGTTTCGTTCCCGAATGGACCCACCGCTCGATGAAAGAGGAATAAAGCAAGCCGAAGCAGCAGCTCAGAACCTCAGAGATGAAGGTCTAGAGGTCAAGCGTATCGTATCCAGCCCGATGCTTAGGGCAGTACAAACCGCTGACGCTATTGCCGAAGAGTTTGGGTTAGATGTGGAGCAGGATCGGGCATTGATATCATGGAATCTTGGTTTTCTCTCGGGAAAAGACAAAGATGCTTACGGCCCGATTCTGGAACTGTACGTAGACAACCCAAAACTTGTTCCGCCAGATGGTGAATCTCTAGACACACTAGAAGATCGCAATTTTCACTACTTTGATAAGGAGCTGAGGAAAGAGAACAAGTTGACTGTGTACGTTTCTCACAATTCTAACTGTGTAGCGGTAAACCGCATGATAGATGAAGAGTATAAGGGACGTGCGGAAAGCGATGATGTCTCGGTGAAGCCGGGGGGTACCTTTGGAATTTACGTGGACTCAAAAGGCAATTACTCAGTAGAAGTTTTGTTTGGTAAGAAAGAAACAGCTGCATTTGGCAGCTAGACTCAAGAAGACTCAAGGAGATTTATGGCCGAAGAAAGCGTGTTGGATTTTGCGGATCTGGGCTCAGCAGTTGTAGATGCACCCGTAGTGGAGACTGCTGCCCCAGTTGTCGATGCCCCTGTGGTGGAAGCCGATGCACCTGTAGTGAATGCCGATGCACCTGCTGTGGGCGCAGACAAGAAGGAAGCAAAGACTCAGTATAATTCGGACGGGAGCCCGAAGGAAGCCGCAGCTAAGGGAGCGACTAAGGCTGAAGATCTCCCCGGGACCGACAAGACCCCGAAAGAAATTCGTAATTCCCTGAAGGCCCTACGCGACCTCGACCCGAGTCACGCGCAGGCTGTGAAACAGTTGCATGGTGCATTCGAGCGCTGGGAAGCTGCTAAGCAGATCTTTCCCGGTGGCGTTAAGGAAATGCAGACGGCTAAGGAGTTCAGTGATCTCATTGGTGGGGCAGAAGGTTATGAAACCCTCACAGGAGTCAAAGCGGCAGCTGAGGCATCGGATGCCAAGCTGTACGAAGGTAATGTAGACCTCATCAAAGACATTGAAGAGGATCTGAAATCCACGGGACACTTGGACGCACTCGGAAAACTCGCACCCTCCTTCCTCGATGCAGTGAAGAGGAACGACTCGAAGGCATTTGATGCAGCTATTGCACCGCACGTCCTAAGCATGTTGGAGACGGATAATCTCCCCGGTGTCATTGCGGGTTTGGAGCAAGCTCTGAGTGACCCAGATCCGGCCAAAGCTATCGCTGCGGCTAAGGAACTGATCACAGGAAAATACGGAATCAAGCAGTGGTATGAAGGACTGTCCGCTGAGAACAAGAAGCAGAAAGCAGCTGTGCTATCCCCAGAGAAGCAAGCCCTTGATAAAGAGCGTGCAGATTTTGTGAAGCAGCAAGCTGACTTCAAAACAAACCAGACTACCGTTTTCAAAAACAGTGTGGCTAGCGTTTGCGAGAAGGCCAACAACACATTGCTCGGAACCCAGTTGAAACCTTTCCTGAAGATGCCTTACTTTCAAGGTTATGGTAAAGAGAATCTGGTGCCTCTTGGCAACACCATCAAGAACAATCTGTATGCCGCTCTCAAAGCTGATACCGTGTATCAGGCCCAGATGAAGTCTATGTGGGCAGCAAAAGAGCCCGACAGAGCAAAGATCGAAGAGTATCACAGGACTCGTGTGGAGTCCATAGCTGAGGAAACAGTTAGGTCCACAGTTCAGCGCATGTATCCCAACTACACCAAAGGTGGAGCTGCAGCGGGTCGTATTGCAGCCGCAGCTGACAAGAAGGCTGTGGATACGAAAGTCGAGCAAAAAGCAGTTACAAGCGGCAAACCGATCTATGTGGCACAGAAGCCGTCCAGAGAAGCTTTGGACATGGACCATGTGGACAAGAGTGGCAAACCAGACGCTGTCATTGAGATGATCAATGGCAGGGGATTCCTCAAAGGCAGCGGTAAGTGGGTGACTTGGAGGAAATAGTTTCAAGACCCACCAAAAATTTTCCTAGGAGAACAACAAAATGTCAACATATCCCCAAGCAACCTCGCGCACTGGAAAGCCCCTCAACGTAGGGGACACAGTGTCAATCTCGGGCACCATCGTGGCAATCACAGGCTCTGGCTCAACGGCCAACATTACTGTGCAAATGTCGGGCGCAACCAACGGCCCAGTCGATCCCACACTGGGAGTCTATCAGTACAGCATTGGTGCACCTTTGGCGGGTGGGACTAATCCCCCGACTACCGGAGTGTACGGAGCTGACTGTACCAGCGCTCAGACTCTGTAAGAAGTTTGCTACAAAATTCTGACAAATAGGAGGTGGCTCATGACAATTACCCTGTAGGAGGTGATATCATGCGTACACCAGAAGAGAAACTTGCAACCAAACTCCGTAAAGCGCACGAGCGCGAAGTGCATCACGCCAAAGCATGGCGCACACACCCCGCGTCCGTTCGCTATGCCAAAGCGAAGTTCAAACCCGGCTGCAAGCGTCAAAAGAAAAACAAACAGCGCATCCAGATCAAACTGGGTGTGCAGTGATTTGAAGATCGCACATCTTGCCTAAGTGAAGGCTTAAGGTGCGACAGGAGCCCGTGTGGCTCCGCAGTGCTGAGCCTATACGACGGGGACAACCCATCACCGGATAGGAACACCTTGGCACTACGGAGCTACATCTAGACCTCTCATGTCAAACTCCAGAATGGTCTCGAAGACCCTAAATCTCGACACGGACAATGATGTGAAAATAGAACGACTCAGCGATAGCCCAGCGAGCCCTTTAGAAAGGCGAGCTAAGTGGGACTTCAGTAACGAAAGATACGACTATTATGGCTCTATTAGAAGCCGCAGTAGAAGCAGTGGAACTAGATGCATTTGCAAAAGAAATTCCCGATCTAGTTTTCCATGGCACCACAGCCTATTCGATGTTCAAGGCTGAGGCGACCAATATCCCCGTCAGCAATCAATCGAATGCTGGTGGAACGGTTCGTGCATCCTTCAGGGTGCCGTTCCGAGTGCAGGCAGGCGCAGCAATCTCTCAGGGAACTGGCAACGCAGACTCTATGGGTCGCGGTACCGGATCTCAGTGGGCATCGTTCGCGCTGGCACCTGTGTACCTCTTTAACGTCTGCGAGATCTCGTGGCTGGCTCAGGCTTCCACAGATTCCAAGCAGAAGGGTCTGTTCGCAGTCAAAGCGCAGGAGATGAAAAACTCTCTGGACGCAGCGATGCAGGGTATCGAAGGCTTGATCAACTCGGACGGTTCGGGCATGATCGACCAGATCCCGGCAGCGGCAGTCATCACACTGGGCGCAGCATCCAGCATCGCTGGTATGAACGTCGCAGTGGCCTTTACGGATCAGCAACAGGTGCAGTTCTATAGCGCCGGGGGCGTTCTCCGTGCGGGTGGACCGGCCACTATCTCGTATAGTGACGGACCTAGCAACACTCTGTTTTTCAGCACCAACTTGGCTAACATCATCGGTCTGGTAGTCACAGACTTCGTTGTGGTCAATGGTGCGACCTACGGGGCAGGCAACTCACTTCTGGGCATCAAAGCTTGGGACGTGAACTCCAACAGTGGCACCATCGCTGGCCTGAACCGTGCGACCTATCCGGGTCGTCTGAGCACACCTACGATTAACCTCAACGGTGCAGCTATTACCCCGGGTATCGCTCAGCGTGCCGAGGTTCTCCTTGGTCGCGCACTGGGTCCTGATGCAGACAGCATCAAGTCGGGCATTTGGTACGGCCCGCCTGAGCAGGCATTTGCTCAGAGCAACCTGATGTACAACGTCCAGATCGCAAACGCTCAGGAAATCAAGGGCGATAAGACTCTGGATATGTCCAAGAAGTACTTCTCCGATACTTTTGGCGGCAGGAAGTATCACAAATCTTGGACGGCAATCAACAATCGAATGGACCTGTTGGTTTTGGACAATTAACCGAATTACTGGTTGTCCCACCTACGTTTGTAGGAATGAAAAATCTTCTCTGATTGACTCGAATCCTGAAACGGCAACGAGGGGCAAGCGAAAGCAGCCTGAGAGACTAAGCGAGAAGAGCGCGGAAGCGCATGCAATAGTCCGAACTATACGGGAACGAAAACCGTATGAGTGCAGCAGAAATGCCTGCACCACGCTAAGCGTGTAACAAGTTTGTGGTATATCGGTGAACTCTCTCCTCTGGAGCTTTACGACTTCGGTGGTGGGAACGTGGTTGCTCCCGTACCTGACATCAATGGTCAGGCAGGCACGTCGTCTTATTTGACCTCGCATAAACCCAAGGCATAATATGTGCGAGTAAAATTTCTTCTGATTGACTCGAAATCTGAAATGACAACGAGGCGGAACCCGCAAGGGACCGTGAGAGACTAAGCGAAGAAACGCCCGCAAGGGTGATGCAATAGTCCGAGCTATACGGGAACAACAACCGTATGAGTGCAGCAGAAATGCCTGTACTACTTAGTAAATAGCTAAGTATAACAAAACAAGATGTTTGCCTACAACACTTGCTTTTAAGAAAAGTTGGAGCAAGTAAAATTTCTTCTGATTGACTCGAACGCTGAAATGCCAACGAGGCGGAACTCGAAAGAGACCGTGAGAGACTAAGCGAAGAAACGCCCGCAAGGGTGATGCAATAGTCCGAACTATACGGGAACAACAACCGTATGAGTGCAGCAGAAATGCCTGCACCGCTCGAAAAGAGTGTAACAATAAGCAACTTGGCGAACGCGGCACCGAGGGCCGGTTTGTACCTCCAAAACGCCGCTGTTCCGACCGTATGACCTTTGTTTTCAAAGGTTTACAGTGGTTCACGGTAAGCTTGTACCACAGCGGTTGTGGTACACTAAAAGAGTGGGGAGATGCCTCGAACATCTCCCTGCTCGATCTTTCGAGGAGATGAACATGACAAGTAGTGAACGAAGTAAAGCATGGCGGGAGAAACAGCTCAAAGAAAACCCAGAAGAGTTTAGAGACTACAACGCAAAACGTGCAAAGAAGTTGTACCATAGCAATCCAGAGATTGCTGTGAATCAGCAAAGGAATTTCAAGAAGTCCTACGATGAAAACCCAAAGTTCAGAGCAAAGGTAGTACGCTCCGCAAGTATCGGGCGATACCATTGGACACCTGAGCAGTTTGACTCTCAGTTAGAATCCCAAGGCGGGCACTGCGCTCTCTGTCCCAGCACAGATGGAGACGCTGGAAGTCGTCTACACATAGACCATGACCACGCATGCTGCGACGGCAAAGCCAGAACTTGTGGAAAGTGCAATCGTGGCGTTTTGTGTGGCCCATGCAATCGCAGACTAGGAGCTTTGGAAAACATTATGAGGGAAGCCCTAGTAATACCCAAGGCAGGGACACTGAAAACCCTAGGAGCCCCGGAGACGTGGACGAGCCGAGCGCTCAGGTACATCACAAGTTACGAGAGGACTCAGCATGACTCAGAACAATGCAATAGAGAAGATGGTGCAGATGCAGTTGGCGTTGCAGGACACCGCCGAGAAATTTGGCTGGAAATTCCGTGAGCCGACTATGACAAACCCCTGTATTATGTATCCTTGCCTAGATGAGAAGGGAAACTACACTCAGGAATATGAGTTGCGGCTAGTGCCGCTGGGGACAGGGTTATGACCGAGAAGCAGACTCAGGAAATAACAGGAAATGAGCCAGTATCAGCAGAGCTGGCAATGAAAATGGTAGAGATAACCGAGAAAAACCTTTGGCGTCTGTATGACAATGAGTTGATGCAGAAGATGTTGTCTCGTTCAGAGGATGAGCACTCTGTATTTCACTACATTTTATCCCTGCCAGACGTGATGTATCGCTTGGTAAAGTTTTATAGTTTCCCCATCGAGGTACCGAAGCAAGGTATGGAAGGTAAGACTCAGGAGAACCCTCAGCAATGAAAAAAGGAAACATTGAATCAGCAGCAATAACCTACCTATGCGCAGAGTGCCCAGCGGGAAACAGCATACCATTCTCAGCAGAAGCTTTTAGGCAGCACATAAACACAGTGCACCCAGAACTTCGGCCCCATATATGGTGGGCGCAGAACATTGTGCAAACCATGCAAGCGGACCCGACTAGCACCTACGAAGTAGAGGAGAACCCTCAGCAATGAAAACCCTAGTATTTGATGTGTACTCGTGGCTCACCACTCATAAGGAAATCTTAGAGGAAATCGAGAAGCAGATTGACCTAGCCATCGGAGGAAAGTCCACAGGGAGCTTCCTAGTAAAGCTAGGAAACCATGAAGAAGTTCAGCAAGAGCCAGTGAAGCCCTACTGGATACCCTTGCTGCAGAACAACATTGATCGAGTCGAGAAGGCCCTAGGGTTCAAACCATCGCCAACGACCGAGGAAGAGGCTAGGAACATATACCTAGCATGGATGTGTGTGGGATGACATGAACCAAATGGCACGAGGAAGGATGACAAATGACGCAGAAACAACATAAATCCCTAGTGGCCGAGCTGAGAGCTGAAATAAAGGAGATCAAGAAAGCTCGTAGCCACAGCGCAGAAGATCCAGTACGTCTATGTGACGCAGACACCCCCAATGGTCGTGCCTTATCAGCCAGCTCCTTATAACCCAGAACCGAACACTGCTCCGTGGCCACCCTGTGTATGGGGCGGATTTCCGACGAGCGCCTGCAATACTGCGACTTCGACTTCGGATCTTAGAGGCGTTCAAGTACATTTGTAAGACTCAGGAGACTCAGAATGACCTATAAGAGACCGTGCGTGACCTTGAATGCGGCCTGTGCAGCGATAACACCTGAGATAATGCAGATGGCAATTATGCACTCAGGGGTAACTTGGGGCATGTCCAAAGCTCAGCTGTACCAGATGCAGTACCTCATCCTGATGAACCCCATCACAGTGAAAA
>Ga0302324_100031354_pt1 | contig 10030 bp, 2 predicted proteins | sample Palsa_T0_1_FD_201949 | JGI IMG/M metagenome (GOLD analysis project Ga0302324, IMG submission 201949) | Peat permafrost microbial communities from Stordalen Mire near Abisko, Sweden - Palsa_T0_1 | ecosystem: Environmental > Terrestrial > Soil > Palsa > Peat permafrost | place: Sweden: Abisko... | reverse complement strand
ACAGCGCTTCGTCGCCACTCTGCCCGGCGCAATCTTCTCCGTCACCGTTTGGATCGTTTTCTCCCACCTGCTGGGAGTCTACTTTCGCCATTTTGCGCACTTCAACCGAACCTACGGTACGCTGGGCGGCTTCATCGCGATGATGATCTGGCTCTATTGGACTTCATTCGTTCTGCTGGTAGGCGCGGAACTAAATTCGGAACTGGCCAAAGAAAGCAAGATGGGCGAGATAAAGCAAAAGGAAACTGAGCCACCGCGGGAACGATCGATCACGCCGCACGAAAGGCCACTTCGCATTATAAAAGGCCGAAAACGCCGTTAGAACTTCGTATGATAGCGTCCGTTCACCGAGACGCCTCCCGTTTCGTCGCGCGCCACGCTCACCGACCAGCGCTTGTTGAGTTGATATTCGCCTTGGACAACTTCGGTTCCCGGCTGCGACAAATCGGTTGAGAAGGTAAACAGAAGGTCCTTCGTAACCCGCTGCTGCAATGCGATGCGCGCCGACGGATTGGAATTATTGCCACCGATCAGGGGATCGATCTGCAAGCTCGAAATGCCTGCGAGCTTTTGCAAGCCCCCGGTGACCTGGCTTGCAGCCTGCGACGCGATGATCGAATCGGTGCTCTGGCTTGAGGCCGCGGCCTCCTGGGTAGTTTGTCCCTGAGCCAGCAAATTGATCACATCGGCCGTAGCCAGAGGAGGATCGGACGTGTAGGTAGTTTCCAGCTTATCAAGAGTGCCGCGCAGCGTGATTGTCAGGTTGTATTGTTCTACCGTCGTGGTTGCAGAAACATCCATTTTCGGTTCGGTTTCCGTGGGATTGTCGAAGGTGATCATTCCCCGCTGCAACTGGTAGCGGAGGTTGCGATAGAACAGTTCGCCGGAGGTCAGGTTGGTTCTTCCGATGATCACAGGATTGGCCGCAGTACCGAGCACTTGCAGGTTTGCGTCGCCTTCAATGCTGATTTGTGAACTGTTCGCGCTGAGGTTGTCTTTTGACTGTACGCCGATAGCAAGCTTTATATTGTCGGCGAACCCCGGCTGCGCTGGAATCGTATTGCCGCTGAATTGGTCGCTGAACTTCGTCAAATCGAAATCCGGAGTAAACGAGAGACTATCGACCAGAACCCGGCCATTCAACGTGGAAGCTTGAGTCGTCCCGCTAAACGCGAGATTGGCATCCAGGAGCATTCTCAGCCCCTCGGGATAGCGCAAGCGCACGGATTTGGCCTGCATAGCCAGATTGAATTGCACGCCGGGCCGAAAAACGATCGACCCCCCGGCGGAAATTTGACCGCCTCCGACTTGTCCCGTAAGGCTGGAAACTTGAACGTGATCGTTGTCGATGTCAAGAGTGCCATTGAGTTTTTCCGCCCCGAGTGGCGTGGCATCAGTAGCAAAGGAAATATCCTGTAGATGAAGCTGGCCCTGTAGCACAGGAGCCGTGGATGAACCGGAAGCACGAACATTGAGCGCTACGGTGCCTGAACTACGAACATCGGGAGCGATGATGCGCGCGATACTGACATCAACGGTCCCGTTCGCAGTCAGTGTGGCCGTACCCGTTCCGCCAAAGGGAACGCTTCCCTCCACGCGCAGATCGGTTCCGGTGCCACGAATTTCAGCCGGTTGCAGAGTAAGCACGGAATGCGCATAATCCGCGCGGATGGGCCCAGCCTCCGCGATTTCGAGCGATTGATAGCTGGCGTTGAACGTGGGAATGGTTAGATGCGCTTCCAGTTGAGACTTGTCTTTCAGCGGGCCTTTGACCGTTGCGTGAAATTCCGTTTGTCCCTTGAAGCCTTGAGGCACGCTGGGCATGTACGTGGCAAGCAGTAGATCGAGCGGAATCGATGTAGTGTCAACGGTGCCTTCGGCATAATAATCACCGTCCAGACTGACATGTCCCTGGGCGCGGATGGATGACTGCGCAGCTTGCGAAGTCAGCGAAAGATCGGCACGCTGATTGGCGACCTGAACTTCGGCCTTCAGGCCAGAGATTGAATTCTGCTTCAGCTGGAGTTGCGGCAACTCGATAACAGCGGTGAGTTCGGGCCGATCCAGTGTTCCCTTCCCTTGCGCGGAGGCCTTGAGAGTACCGCTTATCGGCAGGTTCTTCGCCTGAAGGACATGCAGCTTCTGCAAAACAATCGAAGGTGCGTTTATGTGGAATGCGTAGGCTTTCGACTTCGGAGTGTATGAAAGATCGGCGCTCACCGAACCTGCGGTCGAAGCCACATTTAACGTGGAAGCAATGGCGTTGCGGTCGGCCTGAAATTTTATTGCCAGGTTCTGTAACGGCTCGTCATAGACAACAGCTTTAGAAACGTGAGCCGAACCAGACCCTGACGGATTCAACTGGGAGCCTGTCACATTCAAATCGGCCGACAGGTCGCCCGAAATCGGATACTGCACATTTGCCAGGCGTTGCAGATTGGTCACCGGCATCTGCTGAACGGAAAGATTGGCGCGGATCGGACTCGTAGCAAGGTATGACCAGTTGCGTAGCCCGACGCTCCCGCTGAAAGTTGCCTTGCCCTGGTGAGCGCTCACCAGGGACGCTTGCTGGACTTGAACCTGAGAAGAATTCACCTGGAATGTCGCGGTGGCACTGCTCCATTGGCCCCCTTGGACCTGAAGGTTGCGAGCCGTCAGCTGTCCCGAAATGTTTGGACTCTGCATTGTGCCGCAAACCAAAGCGTTGACTGATGCTGCACCGGAAATGGCCGGAAGCTTGGAGCCATCCAATCCAAATGCAGAGGCGAGTTCGATGACCTGACGCAAATCACCGGTGGAAACCTGAATCTGCAAATTCGAACGCTTGCTGACCTCTCCCTGTGCGGAGAGTTTCAAGGACCCAGTCTGTAGAGAAGTCTGGCGCAGCGTTAGTGCTCCACGGCCGCCTTCATAGATCGCATGAATCTCGCCGTCCACCGGGATTTGATTTGTGCTGGAAGCCGCGTGGGAAGACCGGAGAATTAGATCTGAACGCGCGCGTACGTTCTGGATGCTTCCCGCCCATGATGCACTGGCGGTTCCACTCACGGCACCGAGCACCACGACACGCCGGCTTTGCGGATTGCGAATAGATTTTTGCGCCGCTGCCAACGAGATGCCCTGAATGGCTGCAGTGACAGTGGTTGATGGCGTAGTGTCCAGACGCTGAACCTCGAGCGAGGCCTTCACGCTGCCGCCCAGCAACTGCGCGGTTACGTCATCGGCCCGGAAGGAACCTTTCGCGATCTGATATTTTCCTTGCAACTTTCTGACTTCGAGCCTCGCATCCGACAAAGTGGCGCTCAACACTTCGCTCGCGATTTCTCCATTAATTGAAAGACTCTGGAGCCAAGGCTGATTTCCAGGATTTTCGTAGTGCAGGGCACCCTGAAGCATCACGTCTCCCGCTGGCGCCGCCGAGGGCGACATGGAGGCGAAATCCTGCGTATGAAGTTTGACTTCATACGTGCCATCTGCAGTGGGATTCGAGTAATTCGTCACTTTCGCTCGCAAAGAAATGGTCGACGACGCGACTTTCAATTTCAGTGACTCAAGCGTCAAGCCCGACGGCGTCGCATCGAATGTCGCAGAACAATTATGCGGTAAGGGCTGGTATTGGGCATAGTGCAGATGGCCATCATCATACGACAACGAACCGGAGTATCGAGTCGTCAGCGGATCGAAATGAACATCGACGTTTAGATCGTGGAGATCCGCATCGAGCGGCGTTTGCCTATCGTTGTAGTTGATTTCGCCGTGACTTAGCAGCGTGTGACCGACCGCCAAATCAAACACACTGCCGTTACTGCTACTTTGACTGGCGGGAGGCTGAGGAAGGTTGTTCTTCCCATTTGAACTTACCAGCAAATTCACATTCGGATGTTCGATCAAGAGTTCGCTGAGGGTGACCTTCCGTTGTAGAACAGACTGAATCTTCAAGCGGACCGTCAACTTGTCGACGCGCAGCAGGGGCGATTGATTGGCAGCTTCAGTACCGCGCAAAGTGACATCATAAAGATGCACGGTAAGAGTTGGAAGGTTGAAATCGAGATTGCGAATCTGGGTCTCGCCGCCGGTCGCCTCGTTCACGTTTTCAACAATCTTTCCCAAGGCGTATTCCGCAAAATAATGGCTGCGTAAGAAAAGAAAGCCACCGCCCAGGGCAAGCAACAGCACGATTGCCAATCCCGCCAAAGACCAACCGATAATCCGCCGCGCCCGCATAATAACGTCTCCCGCCTAAAAGGACTGCCCCAGGGTGATGAAGTATTGTGTAGGGTTGATGCCGGGAACCGGATTCAAGTTGTGACCAATATCGATGCGGACGGGACCGATGGGAGTCGCATAGCGCAACCCGAAACCAACCGTGTTGGTGTAGTTGCTGACAAAGTTATTCCAGTTAATCGCGCTGTTAACATTGCCACCGTCATAGAAAAATACGCCACCCAGGGGCTTTATGATTCCCAGTGGAAACCGCAGTTCAGAATTCAGAATAACAAGTTGATTTCCTCCCACCGGGACCGTCACGTTGACACAACCGGACTGGCCTTGCAAGACGTTACAAAATGGAACCAGGCGTTGCGGCCCGGCCTCATCGATAGGAAAACCGCGCAAGGTTGTGCCACCCCCAGAAAAGTACAACTGGTTGGTGGGAACAAAGCTGCCGGCCAATGCTTTGGCGAATCCCAGACGAATACTGTTGGCGAAAACCATGGAGTGGAATGGTTTGTACAGTGAGTATTGCCCAAACAGTCGAGCAAAGTTGGCGCTAGAGCCGAGGGCCACCGGCGTGATCCCCAGATTGATCGTAGTAAAGCTTCCGCGATGCGCATCGAGCGGTTTGTCGCGAGTGTCTCGCAATAAAGTGCCGCTCAAAGTGGAGAGGCGCACATCGCGATCTTGCGGAAGCACGAGTTCATCGACCAGCAAATGAGAGAGGATCGTCTTATTAAAGTCGTAGCGAAGTTGCAGCCTCATGTTGTTCTTGCGGTTCAATAGGCGCTCGACCTGGAACGATAGATCACCCAAGCTCGCGGCGAAGAGCGGATTTTCTGTCGTCCGCTCCAGGGAAAAGCTATATAGAGAACTCCATTGCGAACTAAGAAAATGCGGATCGCCATAGGTTGTCAAAACACGTTGATCGAGACGCGACAACACAATGGACGCGCTGGCAGTTTCGGCCAGTCCGCGAAGGTTGCGCCGGGTAAACTCGATGGAGCCCATCGGACTGGCGAAGGTCGACTGGCTGGGCGCAATTTGATTGTTGCCAAGGCCGATCGTTGGAAGGCCCGGCACCGCGACTGTTCCCGTCGGAATGTTTCCCCCGCGGTGTGACACCTCAAATCCGAATCCGTACGTTATCTCGTTGCGCTTAGCCTCATGCACTTTGACGAGTGCATCCTCTTCCGTCTGATCCGTAATCGGCTTCTTCGGGCCGACACTAGACCAATCGAACACGTTAAGGTCGTAGAGGCGGCTTTCCGCCTCGAGCAACTCCCCCCGCCTCATGGGCGTTTCTGGCGCAACCTTCGCTGTCTTCTTCAGGAGCGATAGGCGTGTTTTTGTTTGGCCCAGGTAAATAACGTCGCTCACGCGCACCATCTGATTTTCGGTTATGGCGTAGGAGACATCGACCCGGTGTGGATCGTCGGGATGACGCACCACGCTGGCTTTCACTTCTACATTGAGGTACCCGTGATTCAAATACGTGGCCGCCATGCGGTTGCGATCTTCCGCAGTTCTCCGCGCTGAATAGGGCCCTCCGGAGCGAGCCTCCAACTCGTGCGGGACGGTCAATTGCTTCGTGGAAATGCTTTTATTCCCGGCGACCTGGACGTCGGCTATTACGGTCTGTTGACCCTCCATGATCTCAAATGCCACATCGATTTTCGAATCGTGCTGCGTAACCTGCGGCGTGACTTTGGCTTCCTCGTAACCTCTATCGCCATAGAGGGCCAATAAATTGTTGGTGCTCTGCTTAATCAGCTTTTGGCTTACGCTGCCATGAGTCCAGATGTGAGATTTTTTTATGGTGACTGTGGCCATCAACTCCGATGCCAATATCTGGTGATTGCCGTGGAATTTTAACTCCCCGACTTTCTGCTTCTTTCCGCGGTCAATTTGATATACGAGAAGAATCTGTTCAGGCTGACGTTGAAACGTGGTGGCGACCTTGACGTCGAAGTATCCTTTCTTCTGGAAATAATCCACCAGGTTTTGCTGGCCCTCATCCACCAGGTCTTGATCGATGGCATGTTCGGAATAAATGGGAATCAATTTTTTCATCTCCCGTCCTGACATAAAAGGGATTGCGGAGAGACGAACTCCGGTTGCGCGAACGGTCACTACCGGTCCCACTTCCACCTTGAAAGAGACATCTATCCGATTCGTCGAAGTGTCATACTGAGGAGGGTTTTCCTTGACAGTATTAGCAAGCCGGTGCTGTCTTGCCAGCGCATTCTTGATCAGAGTGGTCGCAGTTTTGATTCGCTCGGGGCTATAGGCTTTGCCGGGTTTCAGCAGACCTCCGGTGAATCTCGCGCGCAAAGAGTGCACCACTCCCAGCAGGCGGGCGTTTTCCGAGGCGTCCGGGCTTTCGATCTCGACTTTACCGATCCGGGCTTGTTTACCCATTTCGACTGAGAAAGTAACGTTTACGAGTTGATGATCATCGTCGATTTTTGTCTCTGTGTGAACAGCTGTCTTAAAATATCCGTTCCGTTGGAAAAAGCTCTGGAGGGCGTCGTCAGCGATCGGAATACGCGCTTTGTCATAAGGATCTTCTTCAGATAGATCTGCCACCTGAAGAAGGCGGGTGTAAGTGAAGTGCTTTAGCGCGCCGGGAAAATCGACGGTCCCCAGGTAATACGACGGCTCGAGTACGAAATCCAGCCGCAGCCCCGCTTGATCGGGTACCACGCTCAACTCAACTTTGGGGAATCCGCCCTTTTCTTTCAGGGCTGCCATGGTTGCTTGAACATCGGCGCTTGAAAATGGCTTGCCTGGCTTCTGGACCAAGAACTGACGCAGAGGCTCCACATTACGGTGCGGATTGGCGATGAGATCGATTGCGCTCACCGTTTGGCCTTCGTAGACTTCCTGAGGAACTTGAAACGATGCTTGGGCCCATACGAAGGAGGTTGTGACGGCGACTAACAGCAACAGTGCCAACCGCACGGAGAAGCAGAGGATCAGATATCGGCCACTCATGGGCTTGCTATGAACACATTGTAGACGGGCCGGTGACGGTGCGATTTGATTCGCCATTAGTTTGACTGTGATGCCTGCACTACATGAGAAGTTGTCACTATGGATCGTTCTGCAATGGAGGGAATTCGCGAGCACAGAGCTCTTCAGGCCTACTCCGCGGCGTGCAGAAAAGCGACTGGAAGATCTTGAAAGAGCGAGTTCGCGGCCAGGGCCTTTCCCTCCCGCGGCGTCCTTGCTGGACACAGAATGCTTTGCCACTGCGACGGGAACTCGGGTGGCAAAACCACACCAGTGTCTTTCCAGTCGAGGTTTTTCCAACACACCCTGGACGCTCCCTTCGCTGATTGACTCACAAGTCTGGATATCCATCGAGGACAGGCAATCAGCGCAAATTTGCTATCTTGGCGGCGAAGGAAAGCGACAATGTTGTCGGCATATTCACCCTCTGTTTGCAAAGGAATAAACTCGCCCTCATGAAATAGTAGCTCGTGCTCGCGTCGCCAACGGACTGCTTTCCAGATCAAGAACAGCTTCAGCCGGCCATCGTGCCAGCGGTGGCTGAAGTCCTCGATCGATTGTTGCGGTGAGGCCGAGTACTCGCGGCGCAGACGTTCCAGCAAGTCTTTGCGGGCGCCGAAATCCACAAGGCCGCGGTTGTCCGGATCGACGAGCCGAAAATCCCAAAGTTCCGAACCTTGATAAAAGTCGGGAACTCCCGGGGCCGTAATTTTTATCAGCACCTGGGCAAGGCTGTTGACCATGCCACAATAGGCAATCCTTCTTTGGAATGGCCGGAAGTCTTGCAAAAACTCTTCGGCATCGGACGAGACAATCTTCGCGACAAACTCCTTTAAGGCTTCCTCGTGCGGTTCATTGGGACGAGTCCAGCGCGTGTGCACCATGGCCTCGCGCGTGGCTTTGACGAGATGCTCCTGAAGCCTGGCCACAAAGGTTGCGCATGCTTCATGTTCGAGCGGCCATGCTCCGAGGAGAGTCTGATACAGGAAGTATTCTTCGTTACGATCCGGAGTTGGCCGGGCCTCAATATTCGTTTTATAACGAAGATTCAGTTTTGCCCAAAGATTCAAATGCGCTTGCCACTCTTCCGGAATTTCAGAAAGCACGTTGATTCTGGCGCGCACTCCTTCGCTGCGTTTGGTGTCATGCGTGGTCGTCACATTCAAACTGTCCGGCCAGCGCTCTCTGCGCGACTTTAGAAATGAAAAGAATTTCTCACGCGAACTAACATCTGCAGGTTCAGGCGTTCCGCCGACCTCATTCAGAGAAAGCAGAGGATAATAAACGTAAAGAGCGGTATCTTCCATTCCCTTCGCGACGATGGGCCCGGTGAATTGCTGCCAGCGAATAACGAACGCCAACCGGGCTTCGCGTTGTCCAGCCAGGACATGCGGACGATTCTCGAGCAGCAAGACTTCCTGCACAAAGTCAAAACACTTCGAGTTAATCTGTGGTGCGCGTTGCCGAGCTGTATCGAAGGCTTCCTTTATGCAATCCACCGCAGTCTCTGGCAGTTCCAGGTTGCGAACGTAGGTGCGGTAAATAGAGAGGCAGGCAGTGACTTCGGTCAGGGCTTCGATCAACTGAGCGCGCGGCAATTCCCGGGCATAACGATCGGCAGCGGCGAGTTCTTCCAATTGCCGGCCGAGAGAACGCATCTCGACCGCCAGCAGTGTGCTCATAACGAGCTTTTTCTTTTCGTAGAGCACGTTCACGAATTTTTGCCTGGCGCCGGTGAACTGGGAATAAATTTGTGCCATACGTACAGCGCCCTCTGGACTTACACTCACGCCATTCGCGTAGTTCAGGTAGTCGTACCCTGTAGTCCCGCTGACCGGCCAATCGTCGGGCAGCCGCTCCTGGCGGGCCAGAATTTTCTCGACGATGATGTATACACCCGTTGCGTCGGACGAAGATTCGGCGGGAGAGAGCCGCTCCTGAAGTTTGGCCAAATAGGCTTGAGGATCTCGCAGGCCGTCGATGTGATCGATGCGCAGGCCCGTGAACGGGCCCTTCGCGATGATCCGCAAAAGGTAACCGTGCGTGGCCTCGAAGACTACCGGATCTTCCACCCGTACGCCCACGAGGTTGGCAATAGTAAAAAAGCGACGGTAGTTGATGCTTTCGTTAACGTTCCGCCAATAGGCAAGCTTGTAATTCTGTTCGGCAATCAAATGTTGCAAACCGCCCACAGTCGCTGGATCGTTAGGATTGCCGTTCAGCGACTGAATGCTCTCGTCGATCACGCGGCCAATGTCCTGATTGCTTTTCACCAACGACCACAAACGATCTCGGGCTGCCTCAAAGCGCTGCCGGCGATCGGCTGCTGTGTCTCCCATGCGCCTGTCGCCATTCGTGAGGCTGTGCAGCGATTCGAGGATGCCGGCATATTCGCGGTAGCCGCCAGATTCTTCTCCTGCAAGGTTTTTCAGCGCCTCTCGCACGCGATCAAGAATTTCGTAATAGCTTCGTGGAGCTATTGGAAACAATGAATCAAAATATTGCAGATAAAATTTCTTTTCCTGGAAAATCAGCTTCAGTTCCCCGCAATCGAGAACTTCGCCAAACGGGCGGCCCAAGACCGGCAGAAGGATTCTGCCATCCAAACTGCGCGCCGAAGGGTGCCAGTCGATATCGAAAAATGCAGCATAGGCCGATTCGGCTCCATTCTCCAGCGTGTCCATCCACCAGGAATTTTCCGTGCTCGCAGCCATGTGGTTGGGCACGATGTCAAGAAGCAGCCCCATGCCACGTTTTTGCAGCTCTGACTGGAAGGTCTCGAATTCTTCTTCTGAGCCTAGAT
>Ga0302324_100031352_pt1 | contig 10030 bp, 9 predicted proteins | sample Palsa_T0_1_FD_201949 | JGI IMG/M metagenome (GOLD analysis project Ga0302324, IMG submission 201949) | Peat permafrost microbial communities from Stordalen Mire near Abisko, Sweden - Palsa_T0_1 | ecosystem: Environmental > Terrestrial > Soil > Palsa > Peat permafrost | place: Sweden: Abisko... | reverse complement strand
TTTTTGCCGCCCGCGGTGATCGGGTCGGTGATCGTGTGCATTGGGCTGTCGCTGATGCCCACGGCGGCATCGTGGCTGGCCGGAGGCAATCCGCAGGCCGCCGATTTCGGCAGCATCGTGAATCTTACGCTGGGGATCGGGACGATCCTGATCACGCTCCTGCTCTATGGCTGCGGCCGCGGGCTGGTATCGAATCTGAGCGCGCTTCTCGGCATGCTGCTGGGCACGGGCGCGGCGATTTTAGCCGGCCGGGCTCATTTCAGCGAAGTAGCTGGCGCGAGCTGGATTGCCGTTCCGAGGCCGCTGCTGTTCGGCACGCCCAGGTTTTCGCTGATTCCGATCCTGGTGATGGAAATGGCCATGCTCGCGGTGATGATGGAAACCACCGGCAACTGCCTGGCGATCGGACGCATGGTCGATAAGCCCATGACGCCGCGCACGCTGGCCGATGCCTTTCGCGCCGACGGTCTCTCGACGATGCTGGGCGGGGTGCTGAACAGTTTCCCGTATAATGCGTACTCGCAGAACACCGGGCTGATCGCACTCTCGAACGTGAAAAGCCGCTACGTTCTTTCGGCGGCGGGGATGATCATGGTGCTGATGGGGCTGTTTCCAAAACTCGGCGCGAGCATCGCGGGAGTGCCCAAGCCGGTGCTCGGCGGCGTGGGGCTGGTGATTTTCGGCATGACCATCGTTGCGGGAATCCAGGAAATCAGCCGCACGGAATTCGAGGGCACGCGCAACGGTTTTCTGGTGGCCGTGTCGATTGGAATGGGAGTGCTGCCGACGATGCTTCCGGGCCTCTTCGACCACGTGCCCGCGGTTCTGCGGCTGGTGCTGGGGAGCAGCGCCGTGCTGTGCGGGCTTACGGCGGTGCTGCTGAATATTTTCTTCAACCATCTGACGAAGCCGCTGACGCCAGTCGCCGTGGAAAATTCCCCGCCCTCGCCGGCCTCCTCGACATTGCCAGAGCATTCCTCCTTGAACGAGCTCACCCCATGACCACGACCAGCGGACCCGTCGAAGTGGGACCGACCGAAACGGACCTGCTGCATTTGCGGCGCGCCATCGCATTGGCCGTCCAGGCGCGCGCCGCCGGACAGCATCCTTTCGGCGCCCTCGTGGTGGACGAGAGCGGGGAAGTGCTGGTTGAGGCGGAGAATCACTGCCGGCCTCCCGAGGGCGATCCCACGCAGCACGCCGAAACGGTTGCCGTAAGACGCGTCGCGCGAATGGCTTCGCGGGAGCGGCTGGCGCGGGCGACTCTTTACACCAGCGCGGAGCCCTGCGCCATGTGCGCCGGGGCGATCTACTGGGGGAATATCGGGCGGGTGGTGTACGCGCTTTCCGAGAGCAAGCTGTTCGAGATCACCGGCGCGAACGCGGAGAATCCCACGCTTTCGCTGCCGTGCCGCGAGGTTTTCGCCCGGGGACAGCGCCGCATCGAAGTGCTCGGCCCGCTTCTGGAAGAGGAGTCCGCGAAGCCGCACGAAGGATTCTGGCGCTGATGCGGAGCGTCGCAGCGAGGGAATCGAGTTGCCGCCTGTGATTATTTGGCACGGGATTAGGGTTTACCGAACTTAAAAGCAAGGTATATTGGAAAAGTCCGGTCGATTCGCATGGGCTATCTCTGCATCCACGGTCACTTCTATCAGCCTCCCAGAGAGAACCCATGGCTGGAGGCCATCGAGCTGCAGGACTCGGCCTATCCCTACCACGACTGGAACGAGCGCATCACCGCCGAATGCTATGCCACCAACGCAGCAGCGCGCATTCTCGATAACGCGGGCCGCATCCTCAAAATTCTGAGCAATTATCCCAAAATGAGCTTCGATTTCGGGCCCACGCTGCTCTCGTGGCTGGAACTCCGCGCCCCGAAAGTCTACAAAGCGATCCAGCACGCAGACAAAGTGAGCCAGCGGAACTTTTCCGGGCACGGCTCGGCCATCGCGCAAGCCTACAACCACATGATCATGCCGCTGGCGAACCGGCGCGACAAAATCACCCAGGTCGTCTGGGGCATCCGCGACTTCAAGCACCGCTTCGGGCGGTTTCCGGAAGGCTTGTGGCTCCCGGAAACGGCCGTGGACATCGAGACGCTGGAGATTCTGGCCGAGCGCGATATCAAATTCACGATTCTGGCTCCTCGCCAGGCGCGCCGCGAGTCGAAAATCGGCGGACGCGTCTGGAAGGACGTGAGCGGCGAGCAAATCGATCCGTCGATGGCCTACAGCTGCCGCCTTCCTTCGGGGCGAAGCATCAATTTATTTTTTTACGACGGGCCCATTTCGCGCGCGATTGCTTTTGAGAACCTGCTGGCCAGCGGGGACCAGTTCGTCGACCGGCTGATGTGCGGGTTCGCGGAAGATGTCCGCTCGTGGCCGGAGCTGGTCCACGTGGCGATCGACGGCGAAACGTTCGGGCATCATCACAAGATGGGTGAGATGACGCTGGCGTTTGCGCTGGACCGGCTGGAGACCGCCGATCTGGCCAAGGTCACCAATTACGCCGAATACCTGGGGCTGCACCCGCCCATTCATCGCGTCGAGATATTCGAGAACACGTCGTGGAGCTGCATCCACGGCATCGAACGCTGGCGCGGCAACTGCGGGTGCAATTCCGGCGGGCGCCCTGGCTGGACGCAGGCGTGGCGCGGACCGCTCCGCGGGGCGCTCGACTGGCTTCGTGACACACTCGCGCCGCAGTTTGAAGAACTGGCGCGGCCCCTGCTGAAAGACCCCTGGGCCGCGCGCGATGAGTACATTTCCGTGGTTCTCGATCGCTCGCCGCAGAACGTGGACCGTTTCTTTCGCGAACACGCCGCGCGGGAACTGGACGTCGCGGAGCGCGTCACCGCGCTAAAGCTGCTCGAGCTTCAACGGAATGCGATGCTGATGTACACGAGCTGCGGCTGGTTCTTCGACGAGCTTTCCGGGATCGAGACGGTGCAGTGCATTCAATATGCCGGGCGCGTCGTGGATCTCGCGCAGCAGCTCTTCCGCAAGGACGTGGAACCTGCTTTTCTCGAGAGGCTGTCGCTGGCAAAAAGCAATCTTCCGGAATATGGCGACGGCGCACAGATATATGACAAGTGCGTGCGGCCCGCCGTGATCGACCTGCCCAAGGTGGCCGCTCATTACGCGATTGCGTCGGTCTTCGAGCCCTCCAAGGAATTGAATCGCATCTACTGCTACGACGTGCAACGCGAGGACTATACCGTTCACGAAAAAGGCAGGAAGAAGCTGGCCATCGGGCGGCTGCGCGTCTCGTCGGCAATCACGTCGGAGTCTGCGCTGCTGAGCGTGGCGGCGCTGCATCTGGGGAACCAGCAGGTAAAAGTGGGAGTGCGGGAAGGCGCGAAGAATAACGAGGAAGACCAGGCGTACCTGGCCTCGGTGAAAGAGCTCGCGGAAAGTTTCCGCGATACGAGTGCGCCCGAGATAGCCATGCGCTTTGACGTGGTCTTCGGGAAGGGCACCCATTCGCTGCGCTCGCTCTTCAAGGATGAGCAGCGCAAGATACTGGAGCTGGTGCTGGCGCCGCTCACGGAGGAATCGGAAGCCGCGCACATCCAGCTCTATGAGCGGAGCGCCGACCTGATGCGCTTCCTGACGGATTTGCACATTCCGATTCCCAAGCCTTCGCGCGCCTCCGCCGAATTCGCCCTGAACCACCATCTGCGAAGGGAATTTTTGAGCGAGGAGCCCTCTCTGGAAAGAGTGGCGCCGCTGATCGAAGAAGCCCGGGCCGCGAAAATCGATCTGGACGTGGCGACGCTCGAATATGCCCTGCGCCGCCGCCTCGAACAGATGGCGGAGACTCTTTCGGACCTGCGCTCAGATCCGGGGCCGTTGTCGCGTTTCCAGGCGGCGGTGGAACTTGCGCGCGCGTTGCCGTTTCCGGTAAACCTGTGGCAGGTGCAGAACGTGTTTTACGACCAGCTCCGGTCGCTCACTCGCTCGCGGCGGATGAGCGCCGGGGAGCAGCCGCAGGACGCGTCGCGCTGGGCGGGCGAGCTCGCGCGCGTGGGGGAGACGCTGCTCTTTACGCCGGAAGCCTTGAACCTGGTGTTCCATTCGACCGCAGCCGATTGACCCAGCCCTGATTTCCGAGTTTCATAAGGAGCGGCGCCGGTCGCCGTGACGGGAGTTCCACTGTGAGCACAACACCGGGTCCCGCGAGAATCGGGAACGCATTGAAGTCGTGGACGTTCACCATCCAGGACTATTCGCTGCTCGCCTTCCATTCCGTCCGCGACATTTTGGGAGACCGGTATTACTTCTCGAACGTGATCCAGCAGATGGACGTGATTGGCGTAGGCTCGCTGCGCATCGTCGTGGTGGCGCTCCTTTGCGTCGGCGGCGCGGTGGTCTTAAACTCGGCGGCGCAATTCACTCGCTTTGGCGAAACAGCTCTCACCGGAGACGCCGTTTCGCTGGCGTTGCTCCGCGAGCTGGGCCCCGTGTTCACCGCGCTGCTGATCTCCGGGCGGAACGCCACCGCCATGGCCTCCGAGTTGGGCTCGATGGTGGTCACCGAGCAGGTGGACGCCATGCGCGGATTCGGAATCGACCCCATTCGCAGGCTGATGACGCCCCGCGTGGTGGCCACCGTGGTCGTGCTGCCGTTACTTGTGGCGGTAGGGGACCTCTCGGGACTGCTCGGCGGATATCTGGCGGCCAGCATCACTCTGCATCTCACCGCGGCGCAATTCTGGAGCCGCGCCATTCGTGCCCTGGTATTTGGCGACATCTGTATCAGCTTCACCAAGGCCGTTGTCTTCGGATTCATCATCGCGACAGTGGGCTGCTACCAGGGTTTTCGCGTCAAGGGCGGCACCGAAGGCGTCGGGCGCGCCACCATTGCCGCGTTCGTCGAATCGTCGGTGATCGTGCTCGTGGTAGATCTTTTCCTCACCAAGTTTCTGCTGTACGCGTTCAATTTGGGATAAGGATTGCCTGAGTAGGGAAATCCAAAATCGGGCGTGGCGCGTACTCTGAGCAGGTGACTGCCATGAAGATAACAATCCGTGCCGGCCTGGTGGTTGCGCTGATTTCGGTCGTGGTAGCTTCCGGGGCTTCCGCGCAGAAACCTGTGGCTACGGCCGAAAAGCTCGCCTGGCAGCCGTGGTCGGATCAGGTGTTCAGCGACGCGAAGCGCACGCACCGTTTCGTGCTGCTGGACCTGGAAGCTGTGTGGTGCCATTGGTGCCACGTGATGGACGCCAACACCTACAGCGATCCGAAAGTGATCAAGCTGCTTCAATCGCGCTACATCGTTGTGAAAGTGGACCAGGATTCGCGCCCCGATCTTTCCAATCGCTACGAGGATTACGGCTGGCCTGCAACGGTGGTTTTCGACGGAAGCGGCCAGGAGATCGTGAAGCGGCAGGGGTATCTTGCGCCGGACGAAATGGCGTCCATGCTGCAGGCGATCATCGACGACCCTTCGCCCGGGCCGTCGGTGCAGCCGCCGCCGACGCTGAAAATCCCCGCGAACGCGGTGTTGACCGCGCCGGCGCGTAAGCGGCTCGCAGAGAATTACGCTTCCGGCTACGACGAAAAGCACGGAAGCTGGGGCTTCGATCAGAAGTATCTGGACTGGGATTCGGTGGAGTATTCGATGATGCTCGCGCGCGGGGGCGATTCGAAGGCGGAGCACCGGGCGCGGCAGACCCTCGACCAGCAGCTGCATCTGCTCGACCCCGCGTGGGGCGGCGTCTACCAATATTCCACCGACGGAGACTGGAACTCCCCGCATTTTGAAAAGATCATGCAGATGCAGGCGGAGAATCTGCGAATTTATTCGCTGGCCTACGCGCAATGGAAAGACCCGGCGTATCTCCACGCAGCGCGGGAAATTCAACGCTACCTCAAGACGTTCCTCACCTCGCCCGACGGCGCGTTTTACACCAGCCAGGACGCGGACCTCGTCGACGGCCATCACAGCGCCGATTATTTCGCGCTGGACAATGCGCATCGTCGCGCTCTCGGCGTTCCGCGAGTCGATACGCACATCTACGCGCGCGAAAATGGCTGGGCAATCGAAGCGCTGGTGGCGCTGTATGCCGCCACGGGGGATGAAACCGCGCTGCACGACGCCGAACGCGCCGCGAATTGGATTCTTCTGCACCGCGCGCTGCCCGGTGGGGGGTTCCGCCACGGAGGCGCCGGCGCGCAGGTTTCCAGCGCCGCGACCGGCCCCTACCTGGGCGACACGATTGCCATGGAACGCGCGTTTCTGGCACTCTACGGCGCCACGGCAGACCGCCAATGGCTGGCGAGGGCGATCGCCGCAATGAGCTTCATCGACGGCAATTTCAAGGATGCAAGCGGCGCCGGCTACGACAGTTCGAAGTCGCCCACCGATCGCGCCTATGCAACCCATCCCGAGCGCGACGAAAACGTTTCCGTGGCGATCGGCGCAAATGCGTTGTTCCACATCACGGCCACTGCGGCGGACAAGCAGATTGCGGAGCGCGCGATGCGCTACGTAGCAGCCGAGCCTGTCGTAAACAGACTCCCCGCAGCGAGTCCGCTACTGGCGGACTGGGAACTTTCCAGCGATCCGCTTCATCTGACGATCGTCGGCTCCCGCACCGATCCGAAATCGCGCGAACTGTTCCAGCAAGCCCTGCAATATCCTTCGAGCTATAAGCGCCTCGAGTGGTGGGACCCCGCGGAAGGTCCAAAAGGCCGCCTCCCCAATCCAGACGTGCAGTACCCCGCGCTGAAATCCCCCGCCGCATTTGTCTGCACGAATCGAACGTGCTCGCCTCCGATTTTCGATCCCGCGAATCTGCATGCGCGGATCGACAAACTCGTCGCCGCGGCCGCCGAGTCGCAGACCGCCCGAAACTAGAATGTGGATCTCGTCAGCACCCGGCTTCACGGACCGCGGAGAAACTCAAGCCTGTGCGGGTGCCCAACCCTTCGCTTTTAAGGGTCGGCCGCTTGCCTTATTGCGCATAGGAATAGCGCCGCGAGTTTCAGACTGCTTCCCAGGAGGGCGGGCAATCAGCGCTTAACGGGTTCTGCCTCGTAGGACGGCTGCGACAACGACGCTGCGGAGGGCGCATTCCGAGTTTCTTCCGGCGCAGAGGCCTTGCCGACGACCACCGGGTTGGTGAACAGCACCGCGTTCGGAATCACGGCGCGGTGGCCATCGGCGGTAGTGATGATCGTGGCGCGGGTTTGAATATCGTCGACGCGGCCTTCCAAGCCCGTGACTGAGATTTGATCGCCGAGCTTGAACGGTTCCTGCAGCAACAGCAGAATCCCGGCGAGAAAGTTCTGCAGGATATTCTGGAACGCGAAGCCGATCGCCACGCTGCCGATTCCCAGCATTTTAATCAGGTCCGAGGCGTGGAAGGACGGCGCGACCACCGACAGGGCAATCAAGAAACCCAAGACAGAGACCGTCGTGTGGGCCAGCTGGCCGAGCAGGATTCCCAGGCTCAGACGCCTCTGTCGCCGCTGGCTGAAGCGGCGAACCACGGACTTGGCGGCGGACGCAAGAAACACGAACAGAACGAAGATGACGATCGCCAGCGCCATATTCGGCAAAAGCGAGATAGCGCCGTTTATTATTTTTTCCCCGCTCTTCCAGGCATTCGATAAATCGATCCCCACGAGTCCTCCGGGCCGATGCTGCTGATTTCCGGGCTGGTATCCAGCCCAATTTGCCGGGGGTGGAGTGAACCCGCAATACCGCATTCGCTGGTGGAAAGTGCTGGAATCACCTTACTGAAGCGCGGGTGAGAGAGAGTAGCATTTAGCGCGAGAACGGGTACATCAGCCACGCAACGCCAACGGCAATTCCTAGGAACAGCGCGAAGGACCATACAGCATATTTGATTCTTTCCCGGCTGGTGCGCCGGCCCGGGGGCGCGAGGCAGCCGAGGGCCGCCGAAACGAGCAGCGCGAACGCCACCATCATGAGGAAGTGACTAAAATGCACGGAGTCTCACTTAGGTTTTGCTGCCGGCCGCGATTCGAAATGCATCCAGCACACTGAGCAGATTCACGATCCCGGCGGCGGCCACAAACCGTGTGCCGTAATCGCCCGTGGCGCGCGACACATCCGGCCCCGTTTTTTCAAACAGATGCGCCAACACGAAGAAGACTCCCGAGCATGCGTCGGCGAGAAAGCCGAGCGTTCCGAACGGGTCGTCCGAGTGGGGAGGGAACACCTGTCCTTTTGCCAGAAAGCCGGTAATCGCCAGGCCGCTTACTACCAGAAAAAAGGTGAGCGCGCGTCCCCAGCGTCCTAGCAGGAGGTGGCCTGACCCCGGCAGGATCCAGGCCGCCAGCGCGACAAACGGGGCAATGTAGTGGCGCTTGGGGGCTTGCGGCGGGGGGCTTTCCTGCAGTCCGGGTTCGTTTACTTGGGTTTCCGTCACAGTCACTTAGGCCAGCAGCGGCAGGATTTCCTCTTGAATGGCCCCGGTGACGCGGGCTTCGTGCTCATCCACGTAGACATTTACCTCGCTGCGAATTCCAAACTCCGGCAGATAAATTCCCGGCTCGATTGAAAAGCAGGTGTGCGGAACGATTTTGCGATCGTCTTTGGTTTCGAGGCCGTCCATGTTCGCGCCGTTGCCATGAACGTCCTGCCCGATGCTGTGGCCGGTGCGATGCACAAAATACTTGCCGTAGCCGGCCTTGCGGATGGACTCGCGCGCGACGCGGTCCACTTCCCATCCGTGGATCTTCTTCGAGTTCGTGACGGATTCCTTCACAAAATCGACGGCGCGGTCGCGCGCCTGCCGCACGATGCGAAATATTTTCGCGTAGGGGTCCGGAACGCGCTCTCCCAGGTAGCCCACCCAGGTGATGTCGTAGTAGACGCTTCCCGGGCGATTGCTCTTCGCCCAGATGTCGAGAAGCAGCAAATCGCCCGCTCGGATCAGCCGCGACTCGCCCTGCCTCGGCTCGTAATGCGGGTTGCCGTTGTTGGGCTGTACGGCGGCAATGGGCGGCTCGGCAGTCACCAGGCCGTTGGAGCGAAAGCGGTCCAGCATCCACTGCTGCAATTCGAATTCCGTGAGCGGTTTTCCGTCCGATACGGACGCGGCGGCCTGCTCGAAGGCCCCTTGCCGCACGCGGTCAATGATCCGGCCCGCTTCGAGGTGCGATTCGAGTTGCTCGGGCGACCAGCTCGCCTCGAATTTCTGCACGAGGTCGGCGGAACTCACCACCGTCTTTTTCAGCTTGCGGATCAGCTCGACGGTTCCGGCATCCACCAGCCCGATATAGGGAATATTATTTTCCGGCGAATACTGCATCGCGATTTTCCTGCTGCCGGAAAGAAGCTTGGGAAGCGTTTTGTGCAGCTCCTCCCAGCCTGAGTAGACGTATTTGCGGCCGCCCAGCGAGTCGAGCATGCCCTGCTCGATACGATGCACGAGCTTCCGCGGCTCACCGCGCGCCGGGATGTAATAGAACCAGCGCCGTGTGGCCATGCCGTCTTCGCCGAGCCCGAGAACGCGGCTGGCGATGGGGTCGCGGTGATGGTGGTCGTAGAAAAGCCAGCCGTCGAGCTTGGCGGCCTTCAGCTCCGCTTGAATGGCGTGAATGTCGGGCATTCGATGGACAATTCTTTCGGACGCGTCACCGCGCGCCTTTTGAAACTGGCGCGATCAGCGCGGCAACGCGTGCTTTTGACACGCCTGCGATCGAGATGCGCTTGGTGCGATTTTTGAGTCCGCTCACGATTCTAACAGCCGACAGCGGCACGTTCAAAGCTTCGGCCAGGAGTTCGCGCAGAGCCTCGTTTGCGCGATCGTCCACCGGAGGCGCCGTGAGCCGCACCTTGAGCGCGCCCTGGTATTCGCCTTCGATGGCGTCGCGGCTCGCCCGTGGGGCGACGCGCACCGCAAACGTCATGCTTCCGTCGCGCTCGTGAATCTCCATTTTCTTTCGCACCTCGGCATCCCGACGCTATCATTTCCCCATGCGGCTCGCGGGCATTTCATTGGCGTTTGCAGCCGCAAAATAAGTGGAGCGGAAACGCCGGCATTCTTCTACAA
>Ga0302324_100031351_pt1 | contig 10030 bp, 6 predicted proteins | sample Palsa_T0_1_FD_201949 | JGI IMG/M metagenome (GOLD analysis project Ga0302324, IMG submission 201949) | Peat permafrost microbial communities from Stordalen Mire near Abisko, Sweden - Palsa_T0_1 | ecosystem: Environmental > Terrestrial > Soil > Palsa > Peat permafrost | place: Sweden: Abisko... | reverse complement strand
AATAAAGGCCCCGCAGGCTGACTGATTACTCGGCACATAGACCATCCCTACGACAAACATCCCGAGAATCCAGATCCATCGGGACTTGCGCGGGGCGTGGTGCGACAGCAGATACAAGGGAAGGAAAAGACTGAGCGCCAGGAACAACCAGAGCCACTTGATGGGTGGCTCGGGGTCCAGGTACGGCTGAATGAACCAGAAGACAAGATAGACCAGCCAGACGGTATGGTCATAGTCAAACCAGTGCCGCCAGCTATCAGGCCTGCCGCCAAACTCCTGGAAATCGCTGTTGAGCCAGCCGCACAGCGTCATGGTTAGGCCTGCGCCTCCTGCCTGCGGAAGATGAACGCCGCTGCTGAGAGGAATACTATCGTATAGCCGGCAAGCAGCGCCCAGGCTAAGACCGGGGAACTATGACCGTAGCCCAAGCTTCGCAGCGCCAGACGGGCGAACCAGAACGAGGGTAGCCCATGCGCGATCACTTGCAGCCAATGGGGCAGCGACTCGACCGGCATCCACAGGCCCCCGCAAAACGACATAGGCAGATAGATAAGGTTGATAACTCCAGGCGCGGCGTTGGAGGGCATCAACAGTCCAATGATCAACCCCAGGCTGGCGAAGGGCAATACCCCGCAAACAATCACCGAGAGCAGCCGCAAAGCTTCGAAGGTTGTGATGTGCACGCCGGCCAGGGCGGTCCCCAGGATCATCAACAGGAGGGTGATGCCAACCGCGAAGGTGATGCTGACGCACAATTTTGCCAACAGGTAAGCGGCCGCGGGCATAGGGCTGGCACGCTTCATTTCCAGCCATCCGTAGCCGCGCTCCGCGGCCAGCCAGGCGCCAATGCCGAACAGAGAAGAACCCATCGCGCCAAAGCATGAATACCCCGCCAGAAGGTAGCGGGCGATGGTTTGGCCTTGAAAGACAGTATTTTTGTAGACGACGCCGAAGAGCAGGTAGAAGATGACCGGAAAACCGATCATGGAAAAAAGAAAACTACGATTGCGCGACAACTTGAGCAACTCAAAGCGCGCTTCGTTGAAGTAGATGACTGGGCTCGTCGCCATAGTGCCTCCTATCGTGTAACTGCGGTGGTTTGGTTGGTGAGCGCAAGAAACGCATCGTCGAGAGCGGCCGCTCGCACTTCCAGCCCGCTGAGTGCAGGGTCCCGCTCCAGCATGGTGCGCAGCACGGTCTCAGGCGCCGGTGTCCGCACCAGCATGGTGTTGCCGTCCTGCTGCACGCTGGTAACTCCCGGTAAGGCGGAGACGAATGAAGGCTGCAGCGATGTGGTGCAACGAATGGTCCGTGAGCTATCGGCGGCCTTCAACTCCTTCGGCGTTCCCTCGGCAATCACTTTGCCTTTTTGAATGACAATGATTCTGCTCGCCAGGGCATCTGCTTCCTCCAGGTAGTGGGTGGTAAGCAGGATGGTTTTTCCCCTGGCTGCGAGCCTGCTTACCTGCTCCCACATGGCCCGCCGCGCCTCGACATCCATGCCCAGGGTCGGTTCATCGAGACAGATAAGGTCGGGATCGCCGCAGAGTGCGAGGGCGAAGAGCACGCGCTGTTTCTGCCCGCCGGAGAGAGTGCCAAAGAGCCTCTCCTGCAGGCCTTCGAGGCCGGCGACCGCCAGCAGCTCATCGAGCGGCCGCGGATGAACGTAATAGCTGCTGAAGAGCTGCAGATGCTCGCGCACGCGGAGCGTCTCGGGCATGCGGCCGACCTGCAGCATGGCTCCCAGCCGCAGTCTGCTGGCCCGATCTCTCGGGTTGCCGCCGAAGATGCTCACCTCGCCCGAGGTCGCCTCGCTCAACCCCAACAGCAAGCGCACGGCGGTGGTTTTGCCGGCGCCGTTCGGCCCCAGCAGTGCGACGACTTCACCCTGGCGAAGCTCGAGTGACAAACGATCGAGCGCGATCTGCGGGCCGAATTTCTTGGTCACACTGCACAGCGACGCAATCACGGAAGCGGCTGCATTGTCGGTTGTATCGTCTGTTGCCTTGTGGCAAGGCTCAAGTATCACGCTCGCGGCCATAACCCCTCCATACTGGAAAGATCATCTGCCCACCGGCTTGGCTGTAGTAGTGTGTTTTGTCAAAAAGAATCGCTGACATTTGTCATGTGTTCTGGAGACGGTGTGCTTAACACGGCCGGTGGCGTAGAATACCTTGCGGTCGCGATGGGCCAGAACATCATCGCCTTCGGCATGCAGGCTAAAAGAAAGAGGTGTCGTTTTGGAACTCTCACGGAGAGATTTTGTTAAGGCTGGTTCTGCTTCTCTCATTTACGGCGCGGTGCTCACACAGAACAGCGGCCTTCGCGCGCAGACATTGAAGGTTCCGCTTGGGCTTCAGCTGTATTCGGTGCGGGAGATCCTGCCCAAGGATTACGATGGCACGCTCAAACAGATCGGAGCGCTCGGCTATCGTGAGGTGGAAGCGGCCGGTTATTTGAATCACGGCGCCGTGGAGGTGAAACAAGCCATGAGCAATGCCGGCCTGCACCTGGTGAGCGCGCATTATTCCTCAGACGACTTGCACCAGAAGCTCGATGAAATTCTGGCCTTCAACAACGCGGTGGGTGTCAGTAATATCATCTGCTCCTTCCCCGGGTTCAAAGATCCCTCTCGGGTTAAAAACCTTCCACCCAAACAGAGGGCAAGCGCGTTCACCCTGGAAGACTGGCGCTGGAATGCGGAGCAGTTCAACGCTATTGGAGAAAAAGTAAGCGCCGCAGGCCTCAAGTTTGGCTATCACAACCACACCATGGAGTTCCACAAGACAGACGGGGTGGTTCCTTACGACGAGCTGATGCAGCTGACTGATCCTGCCAAAGTCACCATGGAAATGGATTGCGGATGGGTGGTGGTTGGGGGCGGAAATCCGGTCGAGTATCTGCGGAAATACCCGACACGCATTACCATGCTGCACGTAAAGGACTTCAAGGGGATCAGTGCTGCGTCCTCGATCGAGAATGTGCCCACGATTGTCGAGTTAGGGCAGGGCAGTATCGATTATCGTCCGGTTCTGCAACAGGCAGCCAAATCCGGCGCGGTGAAGCATTGCTTTGTCGAACAGGAAGGCTACAACGTGCCAGCCATGGAGGGCCTTAAAATCGACGCTGACTACATGCACAAGTTGGGCGTGGGTTAGGCAGCGCCTTCGTTTAGTTCGTCAACCAGATCGTCCACGGAGCAGACGGGTCAGGCTGCCCGGGGCTGCGACCCCAAACATCCTGGTGCACAACAGGTATCCAATCCCGAAGGTCGAAAGCACGCACAGGCCAACCAGGACCGAATGATGCGCGCGTATCTGCAAGGGCAAAAGGAGCTTGACCCCATAACCACAAGCGGCAGACAGCAACGCGCCGAGCCAAAGCCGGGCGATACGCGAGACCGACGCGACGACCTCGCCTATGCGCGCCTGCAGCGCCCGGCGCAACAATACAAACTCCATCCAGCCGGCCAGGCCGGCAGAAAGCGTGAGCCCGGCGACGCCCCACCGGGGATCGATGCCCAGAAGTCTGGGGAGCGGCAATGCAAACAGATATCCCAGTACAACGGTTAATATCACACGAAGGATCGCGAAGTTGAGGGGTGTACGCGTATCCCGAAGCGCATAAAACGCAGAGGAATAAAGCCTGCCTGAAGTCGTCGCCAGCAAACCGACAGCCGAGCCAGCGAGCACGCTCCACACTAAGGTGACATCGTCCGCCTTGAAGTTTCCAGACCGGTAAATGGTGGCCACGATGACGTCGCCCAGAACCGCAAATCCCACTGCCGACGGGATCACAAAAAAAGATATATTCTGCAGCCCAAGCTCCAGGCGCCGCCGGAGTATGATGCTGATCTCTTCATGGGTTCCCAGGGCACTCGACATCGCGGGCAGCTCAGCGGCGGAAATTGCCATGCCGAACAAACTCACAGGTAGTGAATTCAATGTCTGCGCATATGCCAGGGCAGAGACTGCTCCTGTCGGCAAAAGAGTCGCCAGGAACGAGTCGACGTATGCGCTTATTTGCACCACGCCACGACTTAGGAACACCGGGAAGAAATTTCGAACCACAGTTCGTACGTGCTCTGTGCTTAGCGACGGTTTCAGGTGCAGCGGCCGCAAGAAGCTCATTACCGTCGGCACTTGCACGGCAAACTGCAGGCCGCTGCCGATGACCGAAGCGATTGCGATGACGACCGCAAGACTGGACTCTCCCACATGTCCGCCCTTCCAAAGCATCGCGGTAATGATGGCGACGTTCCAGATGACTGGCGCGGTATAGGAGAGGAAAAACTTGCGGTGGCTGTTCAGAATGCCGAGGCACCATGCAGAAATCACCAGCAGTGCTGCACCGGGGAACAGGATCTGCACCAGGTGGATAGTGAGCAAACGCTTTTCACCATGCCACGTTGGCGCGATTACATTCATAAGCCACGGTGTTGCAAAGATTCCTGAAACCGTCAGTATCGAACTAAGCAGAAAGAGGATAGCGAAGATAGCTTCAGCCAATTGCTTAGCTTCCTCGTGCCGCTCCTCCGCCCGCAGACGGGCATACACCGGAATGAATGAGGCGGAGAGAACGCCTTCGCCGAAAAGATTTTGCAGGAAGTTGGGAATGCGGAAAGCGGCGCGAAAGGCATCTGCGGCGTCTGAGTTGCCAAAATAATACGCAAACACTCGTTCGCGCACCAACCCAATGAGTCGGCTGAGCAGAATGCCGGTGCTGACAGCGAATGCGGACGACCGTGAAGTGGTGCTTTTACGCAGGGGTAGTGTGCTCAAGGGCCTGTCATTCAAAGACGCTGGCTTTACTCTAATGCATGCCGTGCCGGTTGCTCTGCAACTTCAATGGCAACAGGAGCCAGTTTGTAACGCTCGGCGGTTTCGCAATTGGTGTAGGACCGAAGCCAAAGAGCTTTTCGTGGTTTTCTCTCAAGGAAAACCACTCCTCGCAACGTTCATGAGGCCACAGTAATTGCGAAACCGCCCTACGCCTGCTGCTCCAGCTGCACCACCAGCTCTTCCCACTCCGCGGTAAGCGCGGAGTGTTGTTTACGCAGGTCTTCGAGCAGTTTGGTCAGGCGCTGCGTCTCCTCCGAGCTCTCATAAACTCCCAGCGATTCTTCTGCGTTGGCCATGGAGCTTTCAACACGGGGAATCTCCTCTTCCACAAAGCTGCAGCGCTCCTGCAGCTGGCGCAGCTTGATGGGGTTGATGCGGCGGCCCTTGCCGGCTGCGGCATCCTGCGGCTTGTCCGCGGTCACTTCCACCAGGCCATTGGACTGGGTCACCTCCGCAACCGACGCCTGCTTGCGGTACAGGTAATCTTCGTAGTTGCCGGGATAGACGTGAACATGGCCGCCCTCGACTTCAAAGACGCGGGTCGCAAGACGATCGATAAAGTAGCGGTCGTGCGACACCATGACCACGGTTCCGTTGAAAGCAGCGATGGCTTCGAGCAGAACATCCTTGGCCCGCAGATCGAGGTGGTTGGTGGGCTCATCGAGTAAGAGAAAATTTGCCGGGCTCACCAGGATGCGGGCCAGAGCATAGCGATTGCGCTCTCCGCCTGAGAGCACTCCTAATGGCTTAAAGACATCGTCGCCGGAGAAGAGGAAGCAACCCAGCAGGCTGCGCAGCTCGGTGGTAGAAACACGCGGGGCGGTGTTGCTGATGTCGTCCAGCATGCGGGCATTGCCGTCGAGCACCTTGTACTGATCCTGGGCAAAGTATTCCGCGGTGACGTTGTGGCCCAGGCGCAGGGTGCCGGCAGAGGGCGGTTCCATGCCGGAAAGCATGCGGATCAAGGTCGATTTTCCCGCCCCATTTACGCCTACCAGGGCAATGCGGTCGCCGCGTTCGATGGTGAAGCTCACGTCCTCGAGCACTTGCTTGGGCCCATAATTCTTAGCCAGGCCTGAGACCTCTACCACGCTGCGGCCGGAGGGCTGCGGCTGAGGAAAACTGAAGTGGATCGCCTGCTCCTCGACTGGGATCACGATGCGCTCGATTTTTTCCAGCTCCTTGATGCGGCTCTGGACCTGCTTGGCCTTGGTGGCCTGATAGCGAAAGCGCGAGATGAAGGCTTCAAGATGGTCAATATGCTCGCGCTGGTTCTTGTAAGCTGCCGTGAGCTGCGCCATCCGCTCCGCCTTTTGTTTCAGGTACTGCTCGTAGTTGCCGTGGTAGACGTGCAGGGCCTTATTCCAGATCTCGATGGTCTTCTCGACCGTGACGTCGAGGAAGTAGCGATCGTGGGAGATGAGGATGTAGCCGTTGGGATAGCTATGGAGATAGCCCTCCAGCCAATTGCGGGTTTCCAGGTCAAGATGATTAGTGGGCTCGTCGAGCAGCAACAGGCTGGGCTTTTGCAGCAGCAGCTTGGCGAGGGCGATGCGCATCTGCCATCCCCCGGAAAACTCTTCTGTTTGCCGTGACCAGTCGTGCTTGCTGAAGCCCAGGCCGCCGAGTACGGTGCCCACCTGTGCGTCGAGAGCGTACCCGTCATGGGCGCGAAAATGCGAGTCAAGATAGGAAAAACGATCGGCTGCCGCGGCGTATTCGGGTGTTTCCGGGTCAAATTCGGCCAGGCTGGTGGAAAGTGTTTCCAGTTCCTGTTCCATATCGCGCAACTCGGCGAAGACCGAGAGGCATTCCTCAAATACGCTTCGGCCGCAAAGGGCCAGACCCTCCTGGGGAAGGTAGCCGATGGTCATGCCGCGGGTGCGCTGCAGGGTGCCGTAGTCGAGCGATTCAGTGCCGGCGAGCACCTTCAGCAGGGTGGATTTGCCGGTGCCGTTGGCGCCAACCAGGGCGGTGCGCTCATTGGGCGTAATGAGCCAGTCGGCGTTCTCGAACAGGGTGCGTGGGCCGAATCGTTTGCCGGCAGCAGAAAGTTGGAGCATAAGAAAAGCAGCGCCAAGGCGCTGCTCTCATTGTCGCATTTCTGCTCAGGCACGAGGAAACGGGGTTCACTGCCGCCCAAGGGCGAACCGCAGGTCCCTCCACTTCGCTTTCAGCGGCTTTACGTCGCCTTGGGCACAGATTCCTTCACCACCGGCTTAGGCGTTGCTTTGGGCCTCCGGCGTTTCGGGCTCGCCGTGGCCTTCTTCCGCGCGGTGGGCGGCGCAAAGCGCGAACGCATAAACGCCTTGTAGTCCAACTCAGTTTGGTCGGCGTAATCGATGGCGAAGTCGCCAATGGCGATAACAAATCGATCCGAGGTGCCGATGTACCCTGCCAAGGCGATGGCGTCGCCCGAGCGCGCGTGACCTCGGGCGAGCAATTCGCCGCAGATCTCAGCGTATTGGGCCAAGCCCTCACCCTTCAGGTCCTCTATCTGGACCGTTCCCTTGTGGTCATTCAACTGGCGAACCAGGTAATGGCGATTGTCAATCGTGGTCCAGCCCAGAAACGGGTCAGACAGGAGTTGCATGGCTCGCTGTCCTTCTGCCACACGGCGTCCCTGATGTTGCGGCAACCCGATCTCTCCCAGGTAGGGAGCATACGCGGAGCCGGGTTCCTCCTTGATCTGCAGGAACAGAGGGTCGTCGCTCCCGTTGCCTTCGAAGTAGATAACGTAGTCGCGCAGGCCCACGCTGCCGGTCCCCACCACCCGAAAGGCGACATCGAGGGGACGATACAGGTCCAGGAAGTGCCGGCGCTCGGGCAACAAATTTTCGCGATACATGGTGAGCGAATCGAGGACGCTCTGCGCCTTGGCTGGACTCAGTCTGTATTGCAGAGGCTTCTGCTCCACGAAGATGCGGTGAGAGGGCAGCCCATTCTTGTCCCCTTTTGCGGCCGCTTTCGGCTGCACCGTGAGCTTCTGCTGGTTGTATACCGGCGTGGCCCGCTGGGCTTTGAGTAGGACCTGCGAAACCGGCGTAATACGCTGCAGCCGGTGCACTTGAAAGCGCGCCACCTCGAGCACTGGCATCCGCGCAAAGGCGTGCATGGACCGGCAATAGCTCCTGAGCATGACAGAAGCCGACTCCGCACAGGCGGCGCTCTTGTTGCCGGCTTCGCGGCCAGCCAGCACGATGCTGGTCGCCATACGCTTCAGATCCCACTCAAAGGGCCCACGGATGGTTTCGTCGAAGTCGTTGATGTCGAAGACCAGCCGGCCATCGGGTGCGGCGAAGGCGCCCAGGTTGCGGACATGCGCGTCTCCGCATAGCTGGGTAAAGATGCCGGTGTGCGGCAGCACCGCCAGGTCGGCAGCCATCACCGCCACGGCGCCGCGAAAAAAGCCGAAGGGCGAAGCCGCCATCCGCTGCCACTTGATCGCCAGCAGCGCCGGCACCCGCCCGATGGTAGAGATGGTAAGAGCGTCGAGGAGATCGGTTTGCCGGTCGGAGGAGCTCCATCGTTTCTGCTCCTGCCGCCGGATTTGCTTGCGCCGCGACTGCCCAAAGGCGCGCCGTTCCGGGGGAGGAAGCACGTGCTTAACGGTCATTCTGTTTCTCCCATGTCACCACTCCCCAAGGGCCAGCCGGTGAAGTCCAATCCGTGAAGATACACGCCGACGAGTCTGGCCGCAAGGGAAGCGACATCTAATGGTGCGCAGTCGACTGCAACAGCTGCTCCAACTCCAGATAAACTGCATTCGTCCAGCCGAAACCAATCACGTTCTGGTAGCCGGCAATGAGCTCGACGTTCGACGAACCGGTCTCAACGTTGTATTTCTCGTGGATGGTTCCTTCCTTCTCAAAACTGGCGCGGATGGTGTGGCTAAACTCTTCGGCTACCCGGCGCGCATCGTCAATGTAGCCGGTCTTTCTCAACCCATCGGCCGCGAACCAATTCAAGGGAGCCCAGCCAAAGGGTAGATCCCACTGCAGGCCGCTCGCGTAGGTGCTGCAGGCCAAGCCGCCGGGCCGGTCGAGCAGGGGCAGATTCTTATCGATGGCCGCGGCTTGTTCAGGCGTGGCCAAACCAGCCCACAAAGGATAGAAGATCGTGGCGTAGACGTAAGTGGACTGTTGCCCGGTGGTGAAATCGTAATCGAAGAACATTCCCTTGCCGGGGTTCCAGAGGTACTTATTGATGGCCCCGCGGCGGTCTTCCGCCTGCTGCTTCCATTGGGCAGCCTGCGCCGGCTGGCGCAACATGGCGGCAAAATCGGCCAGGTCGCGTTCGTACTTGTAAAGCAGGCTGTTCAGGCCGACCGCGGCATAGTGATGCGTGGAACCGCTGAAGGGGCCGAAGCGAAAGGAAATGTCGAAGCCGGATTCGCGTACCGCGCGGTCGCCCTGGTAGAAATCGCGGCTCAAGCGATAGCCATGGCTGTAAGCCAGGGCGCAGACCATGGAATGGCTGGGATCACAGCTGGTTTTGGCCAGCGCGGCCTGCTCCGCCGGCGAAGGTGATTGCGGGGCGGCGATCAGGTAGTTGGTGTGCACGTCGGGGTGAGCGACCAGCCACTCGATCACGTCGATGTAGTAGCTGCTATGGTCGGCGATGTCGGGCACCGGGCCCTCGCCCACATCAAAATACCTGGCCAGGCCGGTCTCCCCGGCGCAGTGGATGGTGCTCAGCCAGAAATCGTGATCGCGGCGCGCATAGGCGTACGCCCGGGCGAGCCATCGCTTTTGCCGAGCAAGATTGGCGGCCGACGGATCGCGGGCGATCTCCGCGTCATAAACAGCGCGAATCATCGAGCTCAGCAGTGGCGGCTGAGACCTGGTCAGGAAATAGGTGCGGTTAGCGTTGAGCACCGCCCCGTAATTTTCAATCTCGTAGAAGAAGTTCTCCACCATGCCATGGGCCAGGTCTACGCGGCCGTCGTGCAGTAGGCCTAAGATGATGAAGTAGCTGTCCCAGCCGAACATCTCGTTGAACCGTCCCCCGGGGACCACGTAGCGGTTGGGCAGATAGAGCAATCCGGGCCGCGGAATCCCCTTCACGTCGCCCAGGTGGGTGATGCGATGCGGCAGGTGGTCGATCTGGATCTTGCATTGCCCGCGCAAACCCACCAGTTCGGGCGGCGTCGGCGCGCCGAAGGGCAGGTAGAGCACCGGCGGAGTGGT
>Ga0302324_100031349_pt1 | contig 10030 bp, 8 predicted proteins | sample Palsa_T0_1_FD_201949 | JGI IMG/M metagenome (GOLD analysis project Ga0302324, IMG submission 201949) | Peat permafrost microbial communities from Stordalen Mire near Abisko, Sweden - Palsa_T0_1 | ecosystem: Environmental > Terrestrial > Soil > Palsa > Peat permafrost | place: Sweden: Abisko... | reverse complement strand
GCCGGCAAGCGCACGCGCCGGTAAAAGCGGCCTTGCGGAAGTTCAAGCCGGTGAATGGCGGCAGTCCGCAGCACTGGCGGATAGGTCCGCGCTCCGGCAATCACCAGATAATCATCCTCGATCACCGCCTCGGCCTTTTCGGCGTCGACACCGGGCAAGGCGATCAGCGCCACGACCTCAAAATCCGTTTCTAAAATATCGACCGGAGGCTCCCAGGTGGGCTGGCGCTCCCGCAAACCGGCGGGCCGGAACAGCTCGCGATGCATCCGGTCGGCGCGCGCGAGCATCTCGCACGCTTCCGACCACATCCAGTCTCGGGCCGTATCACGGGCCATGGGTCATTCCCTCCAGCTTGGTTGCAATATGTGTGCAGTCGGCTGCCACAATTCAACGCCGTCGCCTCAGCACCCCAATAGGTGCTAAAATCAAGGCCAACATAATCGGAGGGACATCGTGCGCATCTTGGCGTTACTCGTCGCAGTCCTCGCCGTCTCAATCTCGCCGGTAGCCGCCGAGGAAGCCACGGCCGCCGGCCAAGCCATCATCCGATCTCAGGAAGAAGCTTTCACCCGCGACGACGCCGCCGCAGCCTACACCTTGGCCGCCCCCGGCATCAGAAGCGAGTTCCAGACGCCGGACATTTTTATGTCCATGGTGCGCAACGGCTACGCGCCGGTGTACCGCCATCGCAGCTTCGAGTTCGGCGAGGCCAAGACCTACGAGGGCAAGATCTACCAGCAAGTCCACATCATTGATGCGAGCGGCGACGCCTGGGAAGCCTTGTACACGCTTGAGCCGCAGCCGGACGGGACCTTCAAGATCAGCGGGTGCGTCTTGAAAAAGGCGGTCACGTCTTAGCGCCTTCCCAACAAAAGTCTTGCGAACCGGCCGCTCGAAGGGCCGGCCGTGCGGAGGAAACCATGAAGAATTCGGCTGCCATTGCCACTGCCGCCGTGTTGCTTTGCGCGTGCGTGCTTTCCGCGCGCGCACAGCAGAAAATCTCCGACGACGTGGTGAAGCTCGGCCTGATCGAGGACATGTCGAGCATTTACGCCGACATTACCGGCTTGGGCGCGGTAACGGCGGCCAAAATGGCGGCTGAGGATTTCGGCGGCAAAGTACTTGGCAAGCCGATCGAAATCGTTTCCGCGGATCACCAGAACAAGGCCGACATCGCTTCGTCCACGGCGCGGGAATGGTTCGATTCAGGGCACGTCGACGCGCTCATGGACGTCGCCGCATCGGCTACGGCGCTTGCCGCAATCGACGTCGCCAAGGCCAAGAACAAAATCGTCATGCTCAGCGGCCCCGGCGCTGCGCGTATCACCAACGAGGCCTGCACGCCGATCTCGATCCATTACGCCTACGACAACTACGCCCTGTCACACGGCACCGGCTCGGCGATGGTCAAGGCCGGCTACGATTCTTGGTTCTTCCTCACGGCCGACTATGCGTTCGGCCATGATCTCGAACAGAACACCGCCGCCGTGGTCAAGGCGAACGGCGGCCGGGTGCTCGGCGACGTGCGCGTGCCGATCAACACAGCCGATTTCTCCTCGGCGCTGTTGCAGGCGCAGGCCTCCAAGGCCAAGGTCGTCGGGCTCGCCAATGCCGGCGCCGACACCACCAACTCGATTAAGCAGGCGGCGGAGTTCGGCCTGGTGCGCGGCGGGCAGAAGCTTGCGGGGCTTCTCATCTTCATCAACGACGTCAACACGCTTGGCTTGCAAACGGCGCAAGGCATGTTGCTGACCAACGCCTTTTATTGGGACCGGAACGAAGAATCGCGCGCCTGGTCACGCCGCTATTTCCAGCGCATGAACCGCATGCCGAACATGGTCCAGGCCGGCATTTACTCGGCGACTATGCATTATCTTACGGCCGTTGCCGCCGCTGGCACAGACGACACTCAGGCGGTCATGGATAAAATGCGCGCAACGCCGATTAATGACTTCTTCGCGAAGGACGGAAGAATCCGGGCCGACGGCCGGATGGTCCACGATATGTATCTGTATGAAGTCAAAAAGCCCGACGAGTCCAAAGAGCAGTGGGACTATTACAAGCTCGTTGCCACCATTCCGGCGGATCAGGCGTTCACACCACTGTCGGAATCGAAATGTCCGCTGGTGAAGAAATAGATCGCGCGTAAAGGCGCCCTGCTAGCTCCGCGGCACGGCGATTTCGGCGGCGGAGGCTTGCGGCTGTTCGCACAAGAGCCTCTCGGCCATCTCGCGCAATTTGACGCGCTGTACCTTCGGACCATTCGGACTGTCGGCAATGGGGAAGCGGTCAAGGATCACAATTCGCTCCGGCACCTTGAACTTTGCCAAACGCTCGGAACACTGGGCTCGCAGCACCCCTTCATGCACGACCGCGTCTTCGCGCGGTTGAACGAAAGCTACCGGCACCGGATCGCCTCCGCGCGCGGCCGCCACCACCTGCACCCCGGCTACGCCGGGCAACGCCTGGATCACGGCTTCGATTTCCTCGGGACTGACGAGGAATCCGCCGAGCCGCATGGCGTCACCGAGCCGCGCCTCATAAACGAAGCCGGCATCCTCGAGGCGACCGAGATCGCCGGTGCGGAACATCCCGTCGGCGGCGACGGCTTGTTCGGTTGCGAGAGGATTTTCGAGATAGCCGACAAATCGAGAAGGCCCGTCGATCCATAATTCGCCCGACGAACCCGCAGGCAGCGCCGCGCCGGTCTCCGGGTCGCGAACGGCAAGCCGCGCCTGCCCGCTCACCGGCACGCCGCCACCGAGCAGGCGGTTATTGCCTTCCGCGATCGAGAACAGCGCCTGAACTTCCGAAGAGCCGTAAAGTCCGCGCGGCCGCAGGCCCACGGCCTCGGCTGCGGCGATCGAGGACGCGGCGCTCGAGTGAAAAGCCGCAAAACCGGAAAAGCGGACCGAGTCGAAGGGCCGTCCGCCGGCCGCAGCGGCAATGCGGCCGAACATGTCGTCGCCGCCGACCAAATGCGTCACCCGATGCTCGCGGATCAACGCCGCCGCTTGCGCCTCGTCAAACTGGGCCTGGCATACAATATGCGCACCGCCTGCGATCGCCGCCGTCGCCGCGGCATTGCCGAAAGTGCCGCAAAACGGCACAACGCCGAGCATCACGGCGTCGGGCGCGTCGAGTCCGATGCGGCGCGCAACATCGACCGCATGCCCGGCGATCGCTTCTTGATCGTGGAGAACCAATTTTGGTCCGCTGGTCGTACCTGATGTCGCGAAAGTAAGGCATGGGGTTTCTGCTGTTGCCGCGTCGGGCCCCGCTTCGAGGGCAGGACCCTCAAGCGGCAACACCGGCAAACCGGCAAGCTCGGGCACGCTTGGTGGGGTCGAGATCGCCAGCACGCTCCGCAAGTGCAGGCGATCCTCGATCGGCAGGTTTGCAAGAATCGCCGGAAAATCGACTGGCGCAAAATTCCAATCCGTCAACAGAGCGGCAGCCCGAGAGCGGCGAAGTAGATTGCCAACTTCCGCCGAGCGAAAGCGGGTATTGATGTGTACAGCAAGCGCGCCGAGCCGCGCGCAGGCAAAAATCGCTGCGAGATAGGCTGCGCTATTCGGCAGCCACAGCGCCACCCGCGTTCCGGCGCCGACGCCGGCCTTGCGAAGCCCGGCCGCGGCACGCAGCACGCACTTGTGAAAGGTTTGCCGATCAAGTGTGCCCGCGGCGTCGCTGACAAAGGGAGCCGTTGGATTGCCGCCGGGCGACGCCAACAAGGCGGTCAGCGTGCGCGGATAATCGGGTCTATAAAACGTCCGCATCGACCAAAGTCCGTCACGTAGCGGCGAGAAGGGCTTTAGCGAATGTCCGTGGCGGCAACGCGTCGCGCGCCGCGGACCCCTGCCGCCAAGGCGCGAACCAAATCGGCGACCGACTCGGCCGTCGCCGCCGTCGGCTTGCCGTCGCTGTCGAGATTGGTGCGCACTGCCTCAACCAAAGCCGAACCAACCACCACGCCGTCGGCGTCGCGAGCCATGGCGCGCGCCTGCTCGGCTGTCCGCACCCCAAAACCGACGCAGACCGGCAATTTGGTGCGGCGCTTAATGCGCGCCACTGCTTGCGCGACCTTGCCGCTGTCCGGCGCGGCGGCGCCGGTGATGCCGGTGATCGAGACGTAATAGATGAAGCCCGACGTGTTGCGCAGTACCGCCGGCAACCGCTTGTCGTCCGTCGTGGGAGTGGCAAGGCGGATGAAATTTAATCCGGCGGTGCACGCCGGCAGGCACAATTCCTCATCCTCCTCCGGCGGCAAGTCGACGACAATTAAGCCGTCAACGCCGGCAGCCTTCGCATCAGCCAGGAATTTATCGATGCCGTAGACGTAAATCGGGTTGTAGTAACCCATCAGGATGATTGGGGTCGTGCCGTCGGTGGCGCGAAACTCACGGACCAGTGCGAGCGTGCGCTTCATGTTTTGACCAGACTTGAAAGCGCGCAAACCGGCCGCTTGGATTGCCGGGCCGTCCGCCATCGGGTCGGTGAATGGCATGCCAAGCTCGATGACATCGGCGCCGGCACCCGGCAGCGCCTTGAGGATCGCCAGCGAGTGCTCGTAGTCGGGATCGCCGGCCATGACGAAAGTCACCAGCGCGGCGCGGCCTTCTTCCCTCAGCGCGGCAAAGCGGCGGTCGATGCGGGTGGTCATGAATCCGAGGCCCTCATCCCGTCCTGTTTTCCAGATGCCGTGCGACCGTATCGAGGTCCTTGTCGCCGCGGCCGGACAGGTTGACCACCATCAGGTGATCGCTGGGCTTTTTCGGTGCGAGATCAAGCACCTTGGCGATAGCGTGCGCCGGTTCCAGCGCCGGGATGATGCCTTCCAGCTTGGAGAGAAGCTGGAAGGCGTTGAGCGCCTCATCGTCGGTCGCCGAAAGAAACGTGATGCGGCCGACATCGTTGAGCCAGGCGTGTTCGGGCCCAACGCCCGGATAATCGAGGCCGGCGGATATCGAGTGCGCTTCGTTGATCTGCCCGTCCTCGTTCATGAGGAGATAGGTGCGGTTGCCATGCAGGACGCCGGGCCGTCCGCCGGCGATTGATGCCGCATGCTCACCGCTTTCGAGCCCATGGCCGGCCGCCTCGACGCCGTAAATTTCTATTCCGCGCTCGTCGAGAAACGGATGGAACAAACCCATGGCGTTCGAGCCGCCGCCGATGCAGGCGATGAGTGAGTCCGGCAGCCGCCCCTCGACGGCGACCATCTGCTCGCGGGTTTCGTTGCCGATAATGGATTGAAAATCCCGCACCATCATCGGGTAAGGATGCGGACCGGCGACCGTGCCGATGCAATAAAAGGTGCTCTCGACGTTAGTCACCCAGTCGCGCAGCGCCTCGTTCATGGCGTCCTTAAGGGTCTTTGCCCCTGACTGCACCGGCACAACCTTGGCGCCGAGCATGTGCATGCGAAACACATTCGCCCTTTGCCGCTCGACGTCGACGGCGCCCATGTAAACGATGCATTCGAGACCAAAACGCGCGCAGAGCGTCGCCGTAGCCACACCGTGCATTCCGGCGCCGGTCTCAGCGATAATGCGTTTCTTTCCCATGCGTTGCGCGAGCAAAATCTGCCCGAGCACATTGTTGACCTTGTGCGCACCGGTGTGATTGAGCTCTTCGCGCTTGAGATAAATCTTGGCGCCGCCGCAATGGGCGGTCAGCCGCTCGGCGAAATAGAGGGGCGACGGCCGCCCGACATAGTGCGCGAGATAGCCGTCCATCTCCTTCTGAAACTGCGGGTCGGCTTTGGCCGCACCGTAAGCCTGCTCAAGTTGCAAAATCAGCGGCATCAGCGTTTCGGCGACAAAACGGCCGCCGTACAGCCCGAAATGCCCGTGATCGTCCGGCCCGGTGCGAAACGAATTGGGTCGGGTGATATTCATGCCGGACTCGCGGCGGGCTTTACCACGCGACGTTTTTCGCCTTCGCGCGCCGCACGCACAAACGCGCGGATCTTGCCGATATCCTTCTGCCCCGGAATCCGCTCCACTCCGGAGGAAACATCGACGCCGGGTGCAGAAGTAATGCGCAATGCCTCGGCGACATTCGCCGCATTGAGCCCGCCGGAAAGCATGAAGGGAACTCCGGGATGGAGATCTTGTAGAAGGTGCCAATCAAACGGCTTGCCGAGTCCGCCAGGACGGGTCGCCGCGTGCGGCGCGCGCGCGTCGAACAAGAGCCGATCAACCAGCGGGGCATATATGGCCGCGCCGGCTACGTCCGCCCTTTCTTCGACGGCGATGGCCTTCATCACCGGCAAGCCAAAGCGCTTTTTGAGCACGGCTATCCGTTCGGGTTGTTCTTTGCCGTGAAGTTGCAGCACGTCCGGCTGCAACGCCTTGATGACCGCGTCGAGAAGCGCGTCGTCGGCATCCACCGTGAGCGCCACCTTTTGCGCGCGCTCTGCCACCTGCGCACCGAGTATTCGTGCGACGTCCAAGGACACGTTTCGGGGCGAAGCCGGGAAAAAGACAAAACCCACCATGTCGGCGCCGCTTTCAATCGCCGCATCGACCGCCTCGGGCGTCGACAAGCCACAGATTTTGACCGCAAGCGTCATCTGACCTCAAACATCATGGGCGCCGTCCGTGAATGGCGCCCTTTTACCTCTCGCCTTTAAGCTTGTCTTGTCCGAACGATCGGATGGCTAAGCCGGAGGCCGAAGCTGGGAGCGGGGTGGAGGCGGACGCTGTTGCAGGCCCGGCGCAGAAGGGCCCTCCCCGCCCTCCATTGGAGCGCTTTTCGCGCGTAGTTTCCGCAATTCTGCCTCGAGCCGGCGTGCCATCCAGCGCCACCTGCCGTGCCGCAACCAAGTGGCGGCGCCGCCGATGAACACGCCGACAATGAGAAGGAGGAAGATAAGCGCGAACAACGGCAGCGTCACCGAGGCGATAGGATCATTGCTCGCAAACGGATCGAGCGAAATCGTGACCGAATGCCGGTTCGCGACCGCGAATGCGATCATGATCAGGGCAACGGGAATAACGACGATTGCCGTGAGGATCTTTCGCAGCAAGGTAGACCCCGCTCAAAATGAGCGGATCAGGCAGGTGCAGCCTGATTGAGCCGCTCGCGCATTTCCTTGCCGGTCTTGAAGAACGGCACGCATTTTTGATCGACGGCAACATGAGCGCCCGTGCGCGGGTTGCGGCCAGTACGCGCTGGACGCTGCTTGACCGAGAACGCGCCGAAGCCGCGTAATTCGACGCGATCGCCCCGGGCCATCGCCGCAGTAATTTCGCCGAGTATGGCATTGACGATCTTTTCGACGTCGCGCTGATAAAGATGCGGGTTTTGCCCGGAGATACGTTGCACGAGTTCTGACTTGATCATGGCGGCCTGCCGCAGCTTTCAGTTGGCCCCGGCAGGGTGCCAAAGCGCCAATAAACCGTCAAGATTGAGCCGTTCGACGGCCTGGATCGCGCCCCATTCGTGCAGGCCGCGAGCGAGGCCGGAAAACCCCGCGGCTTCAAGCGCCGCTGCAGCGGCCGCGTGCAGGAACGGAAGGTCGCTGAAACGCCGGTGCAGCTCATAATCGCGCACCGGCAATTTGTCATTGATATTCTTTTCCTTCGCCAGCCAGGCGATGCCGGTTCGCTCGTCGCCGAGCTCGTCGATGAGCTTCAGCCCGATACCCTGATGGCCGGTAAAAACACGGCCATCTGCGACCGCCTGCAGTTCATCGTCGTTGAGATGGCGGCGGTCCTGCACGAGTCCGCGGAACCAGGCATATGAATCCTTGATGATGGATTCGATTGCGGCGCGCGCCTCCGGAGAGGTCGGCTCGAACCCGCTCGGGGCGGCTTTAAGGGGCGAGGATTTGATCGATTCCACCTTGACGCCGATTTTGTCGAGGAGATCGGTGAAGTTTGGGTATTGGAATAGAACACCGATCGAGCCGACAAGCGAAGTCTGTTTGGCGACGATGTGATCACCGGCAATGGCGGTGATGTAACCACCGGAGGCAGCCAGCCCATCGACGACGATCACAATCGGCTTGCGCTCCTTCAGCCGCGTGAGCGCATCATAAAGTTGTTCGGAGCCGGCCGTCGTGCCGCCGGGGCTGTCGACATGCACAATCACGGCCCGAGCCGCCGTCGATTGACCCAATCGCTCGAGTTGCTGCACTCTTTCCTCGTCGTCGCGGATCAACCCTTGAATGGTCACCCGGGCGATATAGTTGCCCGCACCGGTAAAGCCGCCGCGACGACCCAAAAATGCGGCCGCGCCGACGATGACAACGACTATGCAAAGAACCGCAAGCACACGCCAGAAGGTGAGCTTGCGCCGCATACGGCGACGATCGACGATCAGGTCAGCGTCAAGCGACATTGGCCAAGTCCTCGTTCAACTTCCCAGTCTTCGCGTCATTCCAAGGCCAAGCGAATAAGGAGCCGGGAATGACGGCTCGCATTACTCGGTTTCCTCTTCTTTTTCGTCACTCTCATCATTTTCTTCCTTCTCGCCCTCCTCGCCCTCCTCGCCCTTGCGCTTGAGCGCTGTGCCGAGAATGTCGCCTAGCGTGGCGCCCGAATCGGACGAGCCATATTGAGCGATCGCCTCCTTTTCCTCGGCGACTTCGAGGGCTTTGATCGAAACTGAAATTTTGCGCGCCCGGCGATCGAATTGTATGACTCGCGCATCAACCTTCTCGCCGACGGCGAAACGGTCGGGGCGCTGCTCGGAGCGGTCCCGCGCCAGTTCCGAACGTTTGATGAAGGTGGAAAAGTCGGTGCCGACAATTCTCACCTCGATACCGCCCTCCTTGACCTCAAGGACTTCGCCGGTGACGACTGAGCCTTTCTTAATCTCGCCGGCGGGTTCGGCGGTCGGGGCAGCCGTATCCTCGGCCAGTTGTTTGATGCCGAGCGAGATGCGCTCTTTCTCGACGTCGACATCGAGCACCTTCGCTTTGACCTTGTCGCCCTTCTTGTATTCCTCGATGACTTGCTCGCCCGGGCGTTTCCAATCGAGATCGGACAGGTGCACCATGCCGTCGACGTCGCCGTCGAGGCCGAGAAACAAACCAAATTCGGTTTTGTTCTTGACCTCACCCTCGACCAAGGACCCGGCAGGGTATTTCTCAACGAATACCTCCCAGGGATTGCGCATGGTTTGCTTGAGCCCGAGCGAGATGCGGCGCTTAACCGGATCGACCTCGAGGACCTGCACCTCGACCTCCTGAGAAGTCGATACGATCTTGCCGGGGTGCACATTTTTCTTGGTCCACGACATTTCGGATACGTGGATCAGCCCTTCGATACCCGGCTCGAGTTCGACGAACGCGCCGTAGTCGGTGATGTTGGTCACCCGGCCTTTGAAACGAGCGCCGACCGGATACTTTGCCTCGATGCCATGCCAGGGATCTTCAAGAAGCTGCTTCATCCCCAGCGAGATGCGATGGGTCTCGTGGTTGATCTTGATGATCTTGACCTTGACCTGCTGGCCGATGTTGAGGACCTCGGACGGATGATTGACGCGCCGCCAAGCGATGTCGGTGACGTGCAGGAGGCCATCAATTCCGCCTAGATCGACGAACGCGCCGTAATCCGTGATGTTCTTGACCGCCCCGTCGATGACCTGACCCTCTTCGAGATTCTGCACCAGCTCGTGGCGCTGCTCGGCGCGGGTTTCTTCCAGAACGGTGCGTCGCGACACGACGATGTTGCCGCGCCTGCGATCCATCTTGAGGATTTGGAACGGCTGCTGCTGATTCATCAGCGGTGAGACGTCGCGAATGGGCCGGATGTCAACCTGCGACCGCGGCAGGAAGGCCACCGCACCATCGAGGTCGACAGTGAACCCGCCCTTCACCTGATTGAAAATAACGCCGGTGACCTTTTCATTATTCTGGAAGGCCTTTTCCAGTTTGCCCCAGCTTTCTTCGCGGCGCGCCTTGTCGCGTGACAGCACGGCCTCGCCGAGCGCATTCTCAATGCGTTCAAGATAGACCTCCACCGTCTCGCCGACTTTGATTTCGGCACCGCGGCCCGGACCTGTGAACTCGCGCAAGGCG
>Ga0302324_100031347_pt1 | contig 10031 bp, 10 predicted proteins | sample Palsa_T0_1_FD_201949 | JGI IMG/M metagenome (GOLD analysis project Ga0302324, IMG submission 201949) | Peat permafrost microbial communities from Stordalen Mire near Abisko, Sweden - Palsa_T0_1 | ecosystem: Environmental > Terrestrial > Soil > Palsa > Peat permafrost | place: Sweden: Abisko... | reverse complement strand
AAGGATCAATCGGAATGCAATGCCCGCCCAGGCCCGGCCCCGGATAAAACGGCATGAACCCGAACGGCTTCGTCTTGGCCGCGCTGATGACTTCCCAGACATCAATGCCCATCGCGCCATAAACGATTTTCAGTTCGTTGACCAAGGCGATGTTCACGCTGCGGAAAATATTTTCCAGCAGTTTCGTCGCCTCCGCCACGCGGCAGGAAGAGACCGGCACGAGCGACTTGATGGCGCGACCGTAAACCGCCATCGCGCGTTCCAGACATTTGGGCGTGTAACCGCCAATGACTTTGGGAATGGACTCAACTTTGCTCTGCGCGTTGCCGGGATCTTCGCGTTCAGGAGAATAGGCCAGATGAAAATCCGTTCCGGCCTTGAGCCGTGAACCTTTCTCCAGCACCGCGCGTAAATCTTCTTCCGTCGTGCCGGGATACGTGGTGGATTCCAGCACGACCAGCACGCCTTTGGTCAAATGCGGCGCGATGGCTTTGCCCGTCTGGATGATGTAGGAGATATCTGGCTTACGATTTTTTTTGAGTGGTGTCGGCACACAAATGAGGGCGGCCTCGGTTTCCTGCACACGGCTGAAATCAACACTCGCAGAAAATTTTCCCGCTTTCACCAGCTTTGCAATGGCCGTGGATTCAATGTGCTTGATGTAGCTCCGGCCTTCGTTAAGCGACGCCACCTTGGCCGGATCAATGTCCAGTCCCAGAACTTCTACGCCGGAACGCGCGAATTGCAGCGACAACGGCAACCCGACATAACCCAGACCAATGACGGCGATCTTCATAACGTGCGGGGAAATGTGAATGTTCCCGGCCATCGCCGCAACTTAATCATCACCGCTCGTTCCCAAGGGAATCATTTCGTACGCGGCTTGATCTGCTTGAGGCCGACCTCCTGCGCGATGTCATCAAACTCGTCGCGGCTGACTTCTTCGAGCTGTTTGCCGCGCGCCCTGAGCTTTTCGTTGATCTTGATGGCCTTCTCGGTCATCTGCTCGTGCGTCTCCTGCGTGCCACCGACGAGCGCAAAGTTCGGCCCCGTGGTAATACGCTTGTGGCCGTCGGAATCCAGGCCGAGGCCGAACAGTACGGCCTTGCGTTTGATCTTTTTGGCGTTTGCCATGCGGAATAGTTAAAGTGAAAAAAGATAAAAGTTCAATCGCGCGGGTTGAACTTGGATTCGCGGGCAAGAAGTTCCCACAATTTCCTTTGCGCGTCAGAAATTTTTGCCGGCACAACAATTTTGGTGGTGACGAGCAGGTCGCCGGTTTTGCCGAGACCGCGCCCGCGCACGCGGAGTTTCTGACCGCTGGCGGTGCCGGGGGGAATCTTGATGTTCACGCGCCCTTCCAGCGTGGGCACGGCAATCTCCGCGCCGAGCGCGGCTTCCCACGGCGCGAGCTCTAGTTCGTGGATGAGATTGTGTCCGTCCACCTCGAAGTCGGGATGCTTGGCGAGCCGCACGCGGAGATATAGATCGCCGCCGCCCTCACCGCGCCCGGCGATGCGAAGCTTCTGCCCCTCGATGATGCCCGCCGGAATCTTGACCTGCTGCGAATCGGTGCGGTTCTCGTGGCGCACGGTGACGGTGCGGACGGAGCCACGCTGGGCTTCCTCAAGCGTGACCATGATGTCGCCCTCGATGTCGCGTCCCTGTTCCGCAACGCGCCCGCCGCCAAATCCGCCCGGCCCGGCGAAATTGCCGCCGCGCATCCGCGAGCCGAAAATCTGCTCGAAGAAATCGCTGAAACCGGTGCCTTCAAATTCAAATTCCTGCGCGCCGCCGCGTCCGCCGCGAAAAGTCTGGCCGCCGCCGAACCCGCCGTTGCCGGGCGGCGGGCGGAATTCCGCGCCGGATTTCCAGTTCGCGCCAAGTTCGTCGTATTTCTTGCGCTTGTCCGCATCGGAGAGGACTTCGTAAGCCTCGTTGATCTCCTTGAATTTTTCCTCGGCCTTTTTTTTGTCCTTGGCGACGTCGGGGTGATACAGGCGCGCGAGTTTGCGGAAGCTTTTTTTGATCTCATCCGCGCTCGCATTGCGCGCCACGCCGAGGCTCTGGTAGTAATCTTTGTATTGAACGGGCATAGACCGGGAAAGAATGTGCCTTGAGCCAGGGCTTTGTCAAAGCCCTGACCATAAAATGTTGCGGTGAAATTTTGCGGCAAGCGCGGCTGCTTTTATTTCGCGTCCTTCTTCGTGTTATCCACACTCAAGTAAAGCGTGCCGCCCACGTCGCCGTTGCGCCGCCAGATTTTGAGCAGAATCTGGTCACCCTTGGCCGTGGTGCAGAGTTTGATGGCAGAATCGGCGGCGGTCACGGGCTGGCGGTTGATTTGCAGGATCACATCCCCTTTCTGCAGACCGGCCGCTGCGGAATTGGAGTCTTGGTCAACGTCGGAGACAATCGCGCCCTGTACGCTGGCGGGTATTCCCAACTGCTGCCGCACATCCTGATCCAGATTGTCCACGGTCACGCCGTCGAGCGCGTCAGTTTTTGAATTGTTCGAATCCGAACCAGTCTGATCGTCGGAACCGGCGCCGTTTTGGCCGGGCAATTCGGTCAGGGCGACGGTGAAATCTTTTTGTGTCCCGTCGCGGATCAACTTTACCGTGGCGGGAGTGCCCGGCTCGCTCTGTGAAACGGCGAGCTGCAGGCCATGGGCGTCGGAAACATCCTTGCCGTTGAAGGCAACTATAACGTCGCCGGCCTTGATGCCCGCCTTTTCAGCGGGCGTATCGGGCATCACGTCGCCCACGAGTGCGCCGTTCTGGCCGGATAGATTAAAATCTTGCGCCAAGCCCGGCGTAATATCCTCGGGCCATACGCCAAGATAGCCGCGTGTGACCCTGCCGCCGCTGATCAGACCTTCCACCACATGCCGCGCCATATTGATGGGCACGGCGAAGCCGACGCCCTGGTTGCCGCCGCTGCGGCTGATGATGGCGGTGTTAATGCCGACGAGCCGGCCCTCGGCATCCACGAGCGCGCCGCCGGAGTTGCCGGGATTGATGGCCGCGTCCGTCTGAATAAAATCCTGATACTGGTTGAACCCAGCCAGCCCGCTGCGGCCCAGCGCGCTGACAATGCCCATCGTCACCGTCTGGCCGATGCCGAACGGGTTGCCGATGGCGAGCACGACGTCGCCGACCTCCAACAGGTCGCTGTCTGCGAGTGTTATGGCGGGCAGATCCGTCGCTTCAATCTTCAAGACCGCCACGTCTGTCGGAGGGTCGGTGCCGATGACCTTGGCGGTGTATTCTTTTTTGCTGCCGGCGACATTGACCTCGATTTCATCCGCGCCTTCGACCACATGGTTGGCCGTCAAGATATAACCGTCGGGAGAAATGATGACGCCGGAGCCGAGGCTCTCGGCCTTTTGCGAATGCGGCTGGTCGTCATCCTCATCCGGCAGCCGGTTGCCGAAAAACTGGCGGAATCGCGGATCGTTCAAAAAAGGGTTTTGCCGGGCCTGATCGCGGATGATGCGCGTGGAGGAGATGTTCACGACGCTCGGCGCGGCTTTTTTGACGATGGGCGCGAAGCTGGTGCCGAGCCGGGCATCGCGGTTGACGGCCGTGGCGGAGACCGCGATGTTTGGCAGCGTATCCTTGCCCCACAATGTCAGGTGAAAAACGCCGACCACAAGCAAGGCCCCCACGACGGCTGACAAAAATCCGGACAGCGGCTTGATGAATGCTTTCATACTTCGGTTAAATTGACACCGAAGCCCCGCAAATGTTCAATGTGCGCTATTTGTTCGTCTGGGACTGCGACTGGAGTTTTTGGACGTCCTCCGGCTTGAGCGTCTCGATTTTCGCGCCATTTTTCATCTCCTCGGCAGAAGGCACCTTGATGATGTCGCTGGTCAGCGGCGTGGCGGGTGGCGGGGGTGGCGAGTCTTTTGCATCGAGAAGTTCGACTTCAAATATCAGGGTCGAGTTAGGCGGAACGCCACGGTAGCCCCGCTCGCCATAGGCCAGTTCACCGGGGATGAACAACTGCCACTTGGAACCGACATTCATATTCGTGAGCGCTTCGGTCCAACCAGGAATCACATGGTTCGCCTGAAGCTGGGTGGGATGACCTGCCTTGGCGGAGCTGTCGAACTCTGTGCCGTCCAAAAAAGTGCCGCGATAGTTGACCGTCACGATTGAATCAGGCTTTGGCGTCGCGCCGGTGCCGGCGGTGATGACTTTGTATTGCAGGCCGTCCGGCAGGGTGACGACGCCGGGATTATCCTTGTTCGTGGCCAGAAACGCTTCGCCGACGGCCTTGTTGGTCAGCGCCATGCCCGCGCGAATTTGTGCCTGCTTGGCGGCCATTTCTTGCTGAAACTCCTTTAAAGTGGCCTGCATTTCCGGCACGGTCAGCAACGTGGCGCCGCCCGACTCCGCATCCGTGATCCCGCGCAGAAACAGGGCGGTGTCCACGTCAATCCCCTGGCGTTTAAAATTTTGGCCGATAGTCATGCCGATGGCATAACTGACCTTTGATTTTTGGTCGCCCAACACGTTCGTGTCGTCGGCAAACAGGGGTGCGGTCAGACCCGCAAAAACAACAACCGCCAACATGGTTTTTTTCATAAATTAGATTTTAGGCCGGTCATTATGCTGGCCGGCCGATAAAATTGCAAACCGGATTTTTAAACAATTTTGCCGGCTGGACGTTCAAAATGGTTTCCCTGCTGAACGAATTGGGTTATAATGGGTCGAAGTTGTGCCGAACACCATTATGCGCCACCTGATTAAAACGTCCGCCCTCATCGCCCTGCTCGCGTTGCCGGGCTTTTTCCTCCTCGCCCAATCGAACGCCACGAACACGCCCGCGCCATTGGTGCCCGGCCCGAACGACGGGCGCATCGCCTATGTCACCGCGCGCCTGCTGGAGATCAATCATTATCTGCAGCAGCCGCTTGATGCGGAGCTGTCGAAAAAGTTTTTTGACGGCTACCTCGCCATGCTGGATCCGCGCCGCGAAAACTTCCTCCAGTCGGACGTGGACGGCTTCGCCCATTACCGGACCAATCTCGACCGATACACGATCAACAACCACGAGGCCGCCGACCTGACGCCGGCGTTTGAAATCTACGGGTGCTTTCTGGAACGCCTCCAGCAGCATGACGCCTATGTGGAAGAGTTGTTGAAAGAGGACAGGTTCAAATTCACGGGGAACGACCGGCTGGCCGCTGACCGCCGCCACGCGCCCTACCCGAAGGATTTGGACGAAGCAAAACAGTTGTGGCGTGAACAACTGCGCTACCAGTATCTGCTGGAAAAATTGGGCCGCGAACTTTCGGCGACCAATGACAGCGTGATGTCGCTGACTAAGTCCAACCAGATGGACATCAGTGAAACGCTGGCCCGGCATTACCGCTGGAATTACCACATGGCGACCAACTGGGACAGCACCGATGTCTTGCAGGCGTATCTGGACGCACTTGCCCATGCCTACGACCCGCACTCGGATTATTTGAACACGGAACACGCGCAGGATTTCTCCATGCACATGAACCTCGCGCTGTTCGGCATCGGCGCGCAGCTCAACGAGGATGACGGCTATTGCACCATCCGTTCGCTCGTGCCCGGCGGCCCGGCGGCGAAGAGCCAGAAGGTGAATGAAAATGACCGTATCATCGCCGTCGCGCAGGGTAGCCAGCCGCCGGTGGACGTGGTGGACATGGAACTCGACAAGGTCGTCCAGCAAATCCGCGGCCCGAAAGGAACGGAAGTGCGGCTGATCATCAGCCCGGCGGACGACCGCGCTGCCCGCCGGGTCGTGACACTGACCCGCGACGAAATCAAACTTGAAGACGAGGAGGCCAAGGCGAAACTCATCGAACTGCCCAACGGCCACGGCGGCACGAACCGGATTGGCGTCATTGACCTGCCGTCATTTTATGCGCCGATAGACCTGCCCTCCAACAACGGCCTCGCCGCGCCCAAATACACTTCTGAAGATGTCACCAAACTGGTCAACAAACTGAAACAGGAAAAAGTGGACGGCATCATTCTGGATCTGCGCAACAACGGCGGCGGCTCGCTGGCCGAGGCCATCAAGTTCACCGGCCTGTTCATCAAGGACGGCCCGGTGGTCCAGACGCGTTCGACCGATGGCAGCGTCTCGGTGGACACCGACCCGGATCCGTCCGCGATCTACGACGGCCCGCTCGCCGTGATGATCAACCGCTTTAGCGCGTCGGCGTCGGAAATCGCCGCCGCCGCCCTGCAGGATTACGGCCGCGCCATCATCGTCGGCGACACCTCCACGCACGGCAAGGGCACGGTGCAAAGCCTCGACCAGCTCAAGTCAATCCTGCTCAACAGCCAGAAAGATCCCGGCACGGTCAAGATCACCATCCGGAAATTTTACCGCGTCAGCGGCGCCTCGACCCAGTTGAAGGGTGTCGTGCCGGACATCATCCTGCCGGACACGTTGAGCTACTATGACGACGTCGGCGAAACCTCGCTGGAAAACCCGCTGCCGTGGGACACCATTCCCAGCGCGAACTACACCAAATTAAACCTGGTGGAACCTTACATTGACGCGCTGCGCACGAATTCCGACGCGCGGATCGCGACCAACCAGGAATTCGTATACATCAACCAGGACATTGAGCAGACCAAGAAATTGCAGGCCGACAAAACCGTGTCGCTCAATGAACGCGAGCAGATTAAGGAACGGGAGGCCAACCAGGCCCGGCAGAAGTCACGCGACCAGGAACGGGCGGCGCGCAAGGCGTCCGGCTTGAAAATTTACGATATCACCGTGGAAAACGCGGATCAGCCGGGATTGCCGCCGGCATTAGGTGAAACCAACTCGGTCGCGGTGGCCAGTTCCATAAGCATAATCAATGCGGACCAGGCCGTCATCAAAAACCCGCCGCCGTCGCTTGACCCGACGCTGAACGAAACGGCGAACATTCTTCAGGACTACATTGCAATCCTGTCCGGCAACCATCCCCTGGTTGTGGAATGAGTTAAAAATCCATGAAAATGTTCCTCGCCATTTTGTGCGCGCTGCTCGTGGCGGGTTCGGCGTCCGCCCAGGGAGTTTACAACATGGCCAAGCAGCAAGCCATAAACGCCGCCAACAACGAGGGTGCGCAGCCAGGTGGTATGCAGCCGGCCGCACCACCGCCGCAATACAATCCTCCGCCGCCCGACCCCGCGCTCCAGGCCACGTTGCGCAACATCAACAACTTGCGTGTGGATTTTGAAGATCTGGATTACAACCACACGAACGCGCAGCCGACGATCAAGGATTTGACGGATGCCGCCCAGGGCGCAAAGCCGTCGGCGGCGGACGTGACCAGACTCGCGCAGGATTTGGCGGCAGTCGTCGCCGGGAACCAGAAGCTGCACGCGCAGCAGCAGAAGCTGGCGCAGTATGTCCACGCCATGTTCAACGGCTCGCACCTGTCACCGGCGCAGCAGCAGATGGTTTTGGATGCCGTGCAAAAAATTTTATCGGACGGCGGCGTGGCGACGGACGACGTGGCCAGGGTGATCAGCGATCTCAAGACAATTGGAACCGATACCAAATAATCAAGGACGGCAGGTGAAGTGCCCGACGTGTAAAAAGTCCGGCGACTGGTTCGCCGGAAAATTCGGGCCGTTTTGTTCGCAGCGCTGCAAGCTGGTTGACCTCGGCAAATGGTTCAATGCCGAACATGCCATCTCCGAGCCGCTGCGCCCGGAGCATTTTGAAAGATTCGCCGGCCTGCCGCCGGGCGAGCATTTGGACGAACCGGAAGGCGATTGAATGACAAAGGTGGTTTGCGTGTCCAAGTTGCATGATGAAACATACAATTTATTTTCTGCTTGCGGCTGGCGCGCTGAATTTTTCCGCGCTGGCGCAACCGACCAATACCATGAACACAACGAACAAAACTGAAATCGCCGACCTCGGTGGCGGCTGCTTCTGGTGCATGGAAGCCGTGTTTGAACGGCTGCCCGGCGTCATCTCTGTGACCAGCGGTTTCGCCGGCGGCACCACGGAAAATCCGACTTACCAGCAGGTCTGCACCGAGACCACCGGCCATGCCGAGGTGACGGAAATTGAATTTGACCCCGGCAAAATTTCCTATCAAAAGCTGCTCGAAGTGTTCTGGCAGGCGCATGACCCGACCACGTTGAACCGGCAGGGGGCGGACGAAGGCACGTCCTATCGCTCCATTATTTTGTATCGCGACAAGAAGCAGGAATTGCTCGCGGAAAAATCCAAGCTGGAGGCGCAAAAGGATTTTAGCAATCCCATCGTCACGGAAATCGTGCCACTCAAGAAATTTTACAAGGCCGAGGATTATCACCAGCAATACTATGACAACAATTCCGATCAAGGCTATTGCCGGGTGGTCATCGCGCCGAAGCTGGAAAAGCTGGAGCAGAAAAAAGTGATTCAAGTGGAACCGCAGACGCCGAAGTAATTTCCGACGCGACATGAAAGCCACGCTGCAAGTCGTCAATCAAATGCAGGCTGACGGGATCATCAGCCGTTATGCGATTGGCGGAGCGGTTGGCGTGACATTTTATCTGGAACCGGCTTCGACCTTCGACATTGGTGTTCTTGTCGCACTGCAAAATCTTCCCGGAAGCTCTTTGATCTCCTTGGAACCGGTTTACCACTATCTCCAAAATCGCGGCTACTTGCCGGAAAAGGAATGCATTCTGATCGAAGTCTGGCTGGTGCAATTTTTGCCGCCCGGCGGCGCGTTGGATGAGGAAGCCCTGGCGCAAGCCGTTCAAGCCGACGCCGGCGGGGTTCCGGTCCGTGTAATGACCGCGGAACATCTGACGGCCATCGCGTTGAAGGTCGGGCGGCCGAAGGATAAAATCCGCGTCGCGCAGTTCATGGAAAGCGGAATCCTTGACGAAAAGAAAGTAGTGCAAATTTTGGGAGCGGCACGGGCTGCTTGCCAAATGGAAGCAATTCAACGATAAATACCTCAACGAATGAGCGGGTTGATGGAACAAATTCTGGAAGCAAAACGCCAGACGCGCCGGCAACTGGCCGCGCTGTCTTTTGGCAGAAAACTGGAAATGGTGGAAATGATGCGCGACCGCAGTTTGCTGCTGGCGCCGAAGCTGGAAAAGCTGGAGAAGAAGAAAGTGATCCAGGAAACACCGCAAACGCCAAAGTAATAGTAGCGGCGCGTCGGCAGACCGCCGCATTAAAAATGGTTTGGGGCTTTCTGCCGAAAAGCCGCTACGAAAATCGCGATGTGAATTGAAAATGTTGGACAACCATTTACGTCCAGCTCAACCTCGAATTCTGAAATAGGATAGGCAATAAAATTTAAGACCTAATAGCAGGATAGGCTGCAAAAAATAAATTGATTTTTGAAAACAAAAACGGCGGACTGTTTCCAGTCCGCCGTTTTGAATTGTTGCGAGAGAATCAGATTCCCTTGGCCGTGATGTATTTCACGAGGTCAACGACGCGGTTGCTGTAACCCCATTCGTTGTCATACCAGCTCACAATCTTGAAGAAGCGTTTCTCGCCCTTCAGGTTGTTCTGCAAGGTTGCGAGGCTGTCGTAGATGGAGCTGCGTTCATCATGGATGAAGTCGGTTGAAACCAGCTCGTCCTCGGTCACGCCGAGAATACCCTTGAGATATGTCTTCGAGGCATTCTTCAAGGCGGCGTCAATCTCCTCGATGCTCGTGTCCTTCACGGTGCGGACGGTCAGGTCAACGACCGATACATCCACCGTCGGCACGCGGAACGCCATGCCGGTGAGCCTGCCCTTGGTACTGGGCAGCACTTCGCCGACGGCCTTGGCCGCGCCGGTGGTGCTCGGAATGATGTTGACGGACGCCGCGCGACCGCCGCGCCAGTCTTTCTTGGACGGGCCGTCCACGGTCTTCTGCGTGGCCGTGGTCGCGTGGATTGTGGTCATCAAACCGGTCTCGATGCCAAAACCGTCCTTGATCAAAACATGGACGAGCGGCGCGAGGCAGTTCGTGGTGCAGGAGGCGTTGGAAACGATGTGATGCTTGGCCGCGTCATATTCGGTTTCAT
>Ga0302324_100031346_pt1 | contig 10031 bp, 9 predicted proteins | sample Palsa_T0_1_FD_201949 | JGI IMG/M metagenome (GOLD analysis project Ga0302324, IMG submission 201949) | Peat permafrost microbial communities from Stordalen Mire near Abisko, Sweden - Palsa_T0_1 | ecosystem: Environmental > Terrestrial > Soil > Palsa > Peat permafrost | place: Sweden: Abisko... | reverse complement strand
AAGCGGCGCTCGCGCCCGGGCAGCGAAGAGTCGCTCGATGCAAGCGGGACGCATTCGCGTCGGAATCGATGTCGGCGGCACGTTCACGGACCTCGTGGCCCTCGACGAACGTGCCGGCAGTCTCATACGCTATAAGGTTCCGTCGACGCCGCGCGAGCCCGAAGCCGCAGTCATCGATGCGTTGCGCATGCTGCTGGAACGAGTCGAGGCGAGCGAGGTCGCATTCTTGTCTCACTCGAGTACCGTCGCGACGAACGCGCTGCTCGGGCAGATCAACCTCGAGCTTCCGCGAACCCTCTTGCTCACCACGGAAGGCTTTCGCGACGTCCTCGAGATCGGACGTCAAAACCGCAGCGAGGTGTACAACCTCTTCGTGCAGCGGCCCAAGCCCCTGGTGGAGCGCCGTTTCCGGCTCGGCGTGCGCGAACGCATGGATCCGTTCGGAGACGTCGTCGTGCCGCTCGATGCTGCGTCGCTCGCAACCGCGCTCGATACCGTTGCGTCGAGCGACGCTCGGGCGCTCGCGATATCGTTCTTGCACAGCTATGCGAATCCGGCGCACGAGCGCGCCGCGCGCGACGCGGTCGTCGAGCGCTTTCCCGAGCTTCCCGTCGTGCTCTCGAGCGACGTCGATCCGGAATATCGCGAATACGAGCGAACCAGCACGACGGTCGTCAACGCGGTGCTCGGACCGCTGGTGCGCGGCTATCTCGAACGCTTGGCGAGCCGCGCGCGCGACCTCGGCGTCGATGCAAAATTCTACGTCATGCAGTCGAACGGCGGGATGGCGTCGCTCGAGGCCGCCGCCGCGCGTCCCGCGACGATGATCGAGAGCGGGCCCGCTTCGGGCGTCATCGGCGCCGCGCACCTCGGCAGGGTCCTCGGACTCGACAACGTGCTGTCCTTCGACATGGGCGGCACGACCGCCAAAGCGGGCACGATCAGCGGCGGCACCCCGCACGTCGCATCCGAGTTTGAAGCGGCGGGTCGCACGCACTCGGGCCGCGCGGTCAAAGGCTCGGGCTATCCGGTCCGTTTTCCGTTCATCGATCTGGCCGAAGTGAGCGCCGGCGGCGGGACCATCGCGTTCGTCGACGCGGGCGGCGCGCTGCACGTCGGGCCGCTCTCGGCCGGCGCCGATCCGGGTCCGGCGGCGTACGGTCGCGGCATGCAACCGACCGTCACCGATGCGAACCTCGTGCTCGGCCGGCTCAACCAGCAGGCGCTCCTCGGCGGCGCGATGCCCATCGACGTCGCGCGCTCGCGCGCGGCGCTCGAAGCACTTTTGCCCGAGCTTCCCGAGCTCGATCTCGACCGGCTCGCCGCCGGCATCGTGCATCTCGTCGATCTCGAAATGGCGAAGGTGTTGCGAATCGTGACGGTCGAGCGCGGCTACGACCCGCGCGATTTCACGCTCATGGCTTTCGGCGGGGGTGGCCCGTTGCACGCTTGCGCCGTCGCGCTCGAGCTCGGGATTCGACGCATCGTCATTCCGACGGACCCCGGGTTGTTCTCCGCGCTCGGGCTGCTCGTCGCGGATCTGCGGAGCAGCGGCGTGCACTCGTTCGTGATGCAGGCCGAGACGCTCGCAGCCACGTCGATCGAGAGCGCGTTCGCGAAACTCGAAGCACATGCTGCGGGCGACTTGGCCCGCCAGGGCGTTGCCGCCGGCGACGTCGAGTTCTCGCGCGAGCTCGAGATGCGCTACGCCGGACAGAGCTTCGAACTGACGATTCACACCGCTGCTCCGTTCGATGAGTCCCAAAAGAGCGCGGCGCTCGAGGGTTTTCATGCGGCGCATGCCCGCACGTACGGTTACTCGTCGCCGCAAGAGCCGGTCGAGATCGTCGCCGCGCGCAGCACGGCGATCGGCAAAGTCGTCAAACCCGAGCCGCCCCTCGCGACGCCGGCAGAAGACGACGGACCCGAACGCGCGCTGCTGGAACGCCGCGACGTTGCGCTGTCCGGAGCCGTGCGTGCGCCCGTGGCGGTCTATGCGCGCACGCTTCTGCGCGCGGGCGATTCGTTTTCCGGACCGGCGCTCGTCGAGCAGTACGACTCCTGCACGTACGTTGCCCCGGAGTTCGACGCGCGCGTCGATCGTTTCGGGAACTTGCTCGTGGAGCGCAGCGATGATTGACGCAATCGCGACCGAGGTCATCCGCAGTTCGTTGATCTACGCGAGCGAAGAGATGGGCATCGCGGTGCGCAACGCCGCATACTCACCGAACATCAAGGAGCGCTTGGACCATTCCTGCGCGCTGTTCGATCGCTCGGGACGCTTGATCGCACAGGCCGAGCACATTCCCGTGCACCTGGGCTCGCTGCCGTGGGGACTGCGCGAAACGCTCGGCGTTTTGGCGGCGCGCGGCACGCGGGTCGCGCCGGGCGAGATGTGGGTGGTGAACGATCCCTACGTTTCGGGCACGCACCTCAACGACATCACTCTGATCCGCCCGATCTTTGCAAAGCTGGGTGGTGCGCCGCGGCACGTCGGCTTTGCGGCCAATAAAGCGCACCATACCGACGTGGGTGGAAGCGTCCCCGGGTCGATGTCGGCCGATGCGCGCGAACTCTGTCAAGAAGGCTTGGTGATCTCGCCGCTCCGCTTGATGCGCGACGACCGGGTGAGCGTGGAAGTCGTCGACCTCATCCGGGCCAACTCACGCACGCCCGAGGCGCGCAGCGGCGATCTCAAAGCCCAAGTCGCCGGCAACATTACCGGAGAGCGCCGCTTGCTCGAGCTGATCGAGCGCTACGGAATCGACGGCTTCGAGAGCGCCGTCGAGCGCATCTTAGACGAGAGCGAACGCCGCATGCGGGCCGAGCTGCGGGCGCTGGGCGACCATTCCGTGCGCGTCGAAGACGTGCTCGAGCCGCCCGACGGCGGTCCGCTGCTGCATCTCGTCGCAACTGTGACCACCCGCGACGGTGCGATCGAAATCGACTACGAAGGGACGAGCGCCCAAGTTCCCTTCCCGGTCAATGCGGTCTTCGGCGTCACGCTGTCCGGCGTGCACTACGTCATTCGGGCGGCGACCGATCCCGCGATTCCGATGAACGAAGGCTGCTTTCGTCCGGTCAGCGTGCGCGCGCCGCTCGGAACGCTGCTCAATCCGCGCCGCCCCGCGCCCGTCGCGGGCGGCAACGTCGAGACGTCGCAACGCAACGCCGACCTCATGCTGCGCGCGTTTGCCGCGATCGAGCCGGGCCGCATCCCCGCGCTCTCGAGCGGAACGATGTCGAACGTGATGGCCGGCGGAACAGGTCCCGAGGGCAACGCCTGGGCTTTCTACGAAACGAACGGCGGCGGAATGGGAGCCCGGCCGAACGCCGACGGCATCGACGGCATCCACACGCACATGACCAATACGCTCAACACGCCGATCGAGGCGATGGAACGCTACTTTCCCATTCGTTTGACGAAGTATGAATTCGCGCCCGGCACCGGCGGAGCGGGTGAGTATCGCGGCGGCTGCGGTCTGGTGCGCAGCTTCACGCTGCTGGGCGGCACGTGTACGGTTTCGCTGCTGGCGGAGCGCCAACGGGTGGCGCCCGCGGGTGCGCAGGGCGGAAGCGACGGCGCCTGTGGCCGCCACGAATTGCGCGCCGCGGACGGGAGCCTGCGCCGGTTGCCGGCCAAAGGCAGCCTCGATCTCGCGCCCGGCGACGAGCTCATCGTGCAGACGCCGGGCGGCGGCGGATACGGTCCGCCGGCCAAACGTCCCACCGCCTCGCACCACCTCGACGAAGAGAACGGCTTGCTTCAGACAAAGGAAGAAGAATGAAGAAGACTGCCGCCGCGTTTCTCGCCGCGCTCGTTCTCGTCGCGCAAAGCGCGCTCGTCCCCGCTTCCGCCGGTGCGGATGCGCCCGACGTCGTCATCGGCGCGATTTTGCCGCTGACGGGCTCGCTGGCCCCGACCGGACTCCGTTTGCGTCAAGGTATGGAGCTCGCAGCCGATCTCGTCAACGGGCGTGCGAATTTGCACTATCCGCTGCCCATGACCGGGACGAACGGCTTTCCGAATCTCGGACACGCTAAGCTGCGCCTCGTGTTCGCCGACTCGCAAGGCAAGCCCGATCAGGCAAAAACCGTCGCCGAAGATCTGATCAATCGCGAGCACGTCGTAGCGCTGATCGGCTGCTACGCCAGCGGCGTGACCGCCACGGCAAGCCAGGTCGCCGAACGCGACGGAGTTCCGTTTCTGAATCCCGATTCGACGAGTCCGGCGTTGATCGCTCGCGGCTTCAAATGGTTTTTCCGCACGACGCCCGACGACGCGACGTTCTCGCAGAACTTCTTCGACTTTCTCCACGATTTGAACGCGCAAAACCGCAAGATCGACCCGAAGAAAGTCGCGCTCGTCAGCGAGGACACGCTCTTCGGCAAAGGCGCGGAGACGACCGAAGCCGCGGATGCGGCCAAAGCCGGCATGCAAGTCGTCGCGGACCTGAACTATCCGCAAGGCACGAGCGAAGCGGAATCCGAGGTGCAACGGCTCAAGGCTTCGAGCCCCGACATCGTGATCCAGGCCTCGCTCATCGGCGACGCGATCTTGTTTATGAAAACGTACAAGGCGCAGAACTTCTTGCCGCAAGCGATTCTGGCGCAAGACGCCGGGTTCGTCGATCCGACACTCATCAAGACGATCGGGAAAGACGCCGAGGGAGTCCTGAGCCGCGAAGTCTGGTCGCTGAATTTGAAGATACCCAATCAAGGCGCGCCGCTCGTCAACCAACTCTACAAGGCGCGCTACGGTTCGAACATGGACGGTAACGTGGCGCGCGACTTCATGGGAGTGCTCGTGCTGGCGGATGCGATCGAACGTGCCAAATCGACGCAGCCCGAAGCGATTCGCAGCGCGCTCGCCGCGACGAACATTCCGGGCGATCGCACGATCATGCCCTGGGTCGGGATCAAGTTCGACGCGCGCGGTCAAAACATCGAAGGCAGCGGGATCATCGTGCAGATTCAGAACGGCGAATATCAGACGGTCTGGCCGGCAAAGTTCGCGACGAGGCCGGTCGTCTGGCCGCTGCCGGCCTGGTCTGCGCGCTGACCGAACGCCTCGCCCTCGACGCCGCCTGGAGTTTTCTTCCGCAGCTCATCGTGAGCGGAATCTTGAGCGGACTCGTGTTCGCGCTCATCGCGATCGGCCTGACGCTCGTCTACGGCGTCATGGAGATCGTGAATTTCGCGCACGGCGAGTTTTTGATGCTCGCGATGTACGCGTCGCTCGGTTTGGCCTCGCTCGGCCTCGGACCGCTCTTCGGGCTGCCGCTCGTCGTCGCTGGAATGTTCTTTTTCGGCTTCGTGCTCTACCGGATCTATATCCGGCGGCTCTTGACCGGACCACCGGAGGCGCAGATCTTCGGAACCTTCGGATTGCTCGTACTCTTGCAAGGCATCGCGCAATTCGCGTTTTCGAGCGACTATCGCGGGATTCCGAATCCTCCGTTTTCGGCGAGCGTCCGATTCGGACCGATCGCGCTCGGCGGCCCGCAGGTCGTGGCCGCGATCGGCGCCATCCTCATCACGGCGCTGCTGGTCGCCTTCATCGAATTCACCGAAACGGGGCGCGCGCTGCGTGCCTTGGCTGAAGATCGTATGGCAGCGACGCTCATGGGCATCGACGTCGAGCGCATGAACGCGTTCGCCTTCGGATTGGGAGCCGCATGCACGGGTGCGGCGGGCGCACTGCTCATGCTCTACTACCAAGTGCATCCGCGCGTAGGCGCCGAGTTCGCGCTGACCGCGTTCGTCGTCGTTGCGCTGGGGGGCTTCGGCAGCATGCGTGGCGCGCTGGTCGCGGCGGTGCTCGTGGGTTTAGTTGAAGTCCTCGCCGGATTCTACTTGTCGCCTGCGGTGAAGATGATCCCGGTCTACGCGCTCTACCTCATCGTCGTTCTGTTGCGTCCGCAAGGACTGCTCGGGCGGCGCTGAGCGTGCGTCGCTATTTGCCGGTCGGCGCGGCCGCACTCGTCGTCGTCGTGCTCGCGCTCGTCTTTGCGAATCCGGTCGCGCTCGACGTGCTGTTCTTCATGCTGATCTATGCGGTGCTCGGACAGGGTTGGAACTGGATCAGCGGCTACGGCGGCCAGGTCTCCTTCGGGCATGCCTTATTCTTCGGGTGCGGCGCGTACGCGTCGGCCGTCTTTGCACTGCATTCGCTCTCGCCTTGGCTGGCGCTGGTCGCCGGCGTCGCGGTCGCGCTCGTCCTGGCCGTCGGGATCGGCTTGCCCTGCTTCACGCTGCGCAAGCACTACTTTTCGATCGCCACGATCGCCGTCGCCGCGATCGGCGAAATCGTCGTGCGGAACACGGACTTTCTCGGCGGCTCCTCGGGCATCGAGATGCCGATCGAACCCTCGAGTTTGGCGAACCTGCAATTCTCGTACAAACTTCCCTACGTCGCGCTCGCGCTGCTCCTGTTCGTCGCGGTGCAGGCGGCCACGCTCTATTTCGAGGATTCGCGCATCGGCTACTACCTGCGGGCAATTCGCGCCAACCAAGATGCGGCCGCGAGCGTCGGCATCGACGGCCGGCGCTGGAAGCTCGTAGCCTTTGCGGGCGGTGCGTGCTTTTGCGCGTTGGCCGGCTCGCTCTACGCGCAAAGCACGCTCTTCGTCGATCCCGAAAGCGTGCTCTCGCTCGGAATCTCGATCGCCATAGCGCTCGTCGGCGTCGTCGGCGGAGTCGGCAGCGTGTGGGGCCCGGCACTCGGCGCGGTCATCTACATCTTTCTTTCGAAGTACGTTGCGGCGCTGCTCGGCGGAAGCGGTCGCGGTATCGATCTCATCATCTACGGCGGCTTGATCGTGCTGGTCGCAGCGGTTCGGCCCGGCGGTTTGGCGGGAGCGCTCGCGCCGCTCTTCCGAAAGCGGAAGCTCGCAAGGCGGAAGCTCGCATGAGCGGAGAAAACGCGCTCGCGGTTCGAGGCCTGCAGATGCGCTACGGTGCGTTGCGCGTGCTCGAGGGCCTCGACTTTGACGCGCGGGCCGGACGGATCACAGCCTTAATCGGCCCCAACGGGGCGGGCAAATCGACGGCCTTCGCATGCATCGCCGGCGCCACGCGCGCGACCGCGGGCAGCGTCAGGCTCTTCGGCCGGGAGCTCGCGGGCGTGCCGGCCTATGCCGTCGCGCGCCTCGGGCTCGTGCGCACGTATCAGATCGTCCAGACGTTCGCGGACATGACGGTGCTCGAAGCGGTGACGGTCGGCGCGCTCTTGCGACATCCTCGTCTCGACGTCGCGCGCGACGCGGCCTTGCAGGTTCTCGAGCGAGTCGGGCTCGCGCGCCGCGCGGACGTCCTGGGGAAAGCGCTGACCATCGCCGACAAGAAACGGCTCGAACTGGCGCGCGCGCTCGCCGCGGAGCCGCGCGTTCTGCTGCTCGATGAAGTGCTCGCCGGCCTCACACCGGCCGAAGGACGAGCTGCAGTCGAGCTCGTGCGCGGGATCGCGAACGACGGAATCTCGATCGTCATGGTCGAGCACGTGATGGAAACGCTCATACCGCTGGCCGATCACGTCATCGTGCTGAGCGCGGGCCGCTGCATTTTCGACGGTCTCGCGGCGGCCGCGCTGGCCGATCCCGCGGTGATCGAAGCGTATCTCGGCCGTCCTTGAAGCTCGAAGTCGCGGATCTGGCGGTCGACTACGACGGCGTGCGCGCGTTGCAAGGCGTCACGCTCGTCGCCGAACCGGGAACGATCGTCGCGCTCATCGGGGCGAACGGCGCAGGCAAAACGACGCTCCTGCGCGCGATCAGCGGCCTCGTCCGCGCGGCGCACGGAACGATCGGCTTCGGCGGCGAGAACATCACGCATTTGGCGCCGCACCTCATCGTCCGGCGCGGCATCGCTCACGTTCCCGAGGGCCGGCACGTTTTCTCGAGCGTTACCGTGCGTGACAACTTGCTCTTAGGAGCCTACGGGTTACGCAACCACGCCGAGCGCGAGCGGCGCATGGCGGCGGCCTTCGAGTCGTTTCCGCGCCTGCGCGAGCGCCTTGGGCAGAGGGCCAGCACGCTCTCGGGCGGCGAACAGCAAATGCTCGCCATCGCGCGCGGTGCGATGAGCGCCCCGTCGCTCTTGATGCTCGACGAGCCGAGTCTGGGTATCGCGCCCAAGCTGATCCCCGCGATCTATGCGGGCATCGCGCGGATCGCCGCGGGCGGTACGACCGTGCTGCTCGTCGAGCAGAACGTCCGGGACGCGCTCGGGCTCGCGGATCGCGCTTTCGTCCTTCAGACCGGCCGCGTTGCGCTCGAAGGCGACGCGAAACAACTGCTCGCCGACCCGCGGGTGCAGACGGCGTTCTTAGGCTTGTAGGCGCCCCCGAGGCCGAGGCTCGAACAGAAGGCTCGTGGAGAAGTTTTCAACCGGTCGCGAGGTGCGCGCCGCAATTCGCGCGGGCTTTCGCGGACCGACGGCCGCGTTCGCTCCGGAATACGTCCAAGCAAATCTCGTCGCGGTTCCGGCGGAGTACGCGGCCGAGTTCCGCTCGCTGTGCGCGCGCAATCCCGTGGCGTGTCCGCTGCTCGACGAGAGCGCGCCGGGCGCAACCGGGACGGCCCTCGCGAGCGAGGCCGACCTGCGCCGCGATCTCGGCGGGTATCGCTTGTGGCGCGACGGCCGGCTCGCCGCGCAGAGCGCCGGCGCGCGGGAGTTTTGGCGCGACGACCTGGTTGCGTTTCTCATCGGTTGCTCGTTTACGTTCGAGTATGCGCTGACGCGCGCAGGCTTGCCGCCTCGCCACGTCGTGCTCGGCCTCAACGTCCCGATGTATCGCACGAACGTCATGCTGGCGCCCGCCGGCCGGCTGCACGGACATTTGGTCGTCAGCATGCGTCCCTACCCCGCCGATGACGTGGAGCGCGTAGCGGCAATCACGCGCCCGTACGTCGAGGCGCACGGCGAGCCGTTTTGGAGCGGCGAGCCGGGACGCCTCGGCATCCATAACCTCGCGACTCCGGATGAAGGCGACGCGGTACCCTTCGAACCCGGCGAAGTGCCGGTTTTTTGGGCTTGCGGCGTAACGCCGCAGGCGGTTGCAATCGAAAGTCGCCTGCCCTACGTCGTGACCCACGAACCCGGCCATATGTTCGTCACCGACCGCTTGCATTCTGAGCGTCCGGTCGCCTGACGGTACCGGTACACCGCCGTCGAAAGGGCCGGACCATACGATACGAAGATGAGACGTACCGAAAGGGGTATACCCTCTCCATGGCTACCACCAAGACCAATAATCATGCGACGCCGTTCCTGAGCGACATTAAGACGCTTCGCGAGCGCGCGCGCAAGAATCTCGAGAAGGGCGCCGTCACCGACAATTACGGCGGCGACGTCAAGAAAACGATCGAGCTGCTGCAAGGCGCGCTGGCAACGGAGATCGTCTGCGTCTTACGCTACACGATGCACGCCGTCGCGGCGAGCGGCATCGACAGCGATGCCGTCAAGGAAGAATTCCAGGAGCACGCCGATGAAGAGCGCGAGCACATGATGCAGATCGCCGAGCGCATCAACCAGCTCGGCGGTAAACCCAATATGGATCCGCGCGGGCTCGAAACGCGCTCTTCCTCGGAGTACGGAAAGAGCGACCTGAATTTGATCGAGATGATCAAAGAGAATCTCGTCGCCGAGCGGATTGCGATCGAACACTATCGCGAGCTCGTCCGGTACTTCGCCGACAACGACCCGACGACGCGCGACATGCTGGTGCACATCCTGGCGGTGGAAGAAGAACACGCCAACGACATGCACGATCTGCTCGTCTCGCGCGAAGGGAAGCCGTTCCTGACGAACTGAGCCGGCAACTCGTCGTCGTGCGTCACGGACGCACGGAGTGGAACGCCGCCGGCCGTTTCCAAGGTCAGAGCGACGTCGAACTGGATGAAGCCGGGCGCGCGCAGGCGCGTGCGCTCGGCGCGTCCTTGAAGCACGACGTCTTCGACGTCATCGCCAGCAGCGATCTGGTGCGAGCGCGCGAGACGGCGACTGCGATCGCGGGCCGCGCGCTGCATGCC
>Ga0302324_100031345_pt1 | contig 10031 bp, 8 predicted proteins | sample Palsa_T0_1_FD_201949 | JGI IMG/M metagenome (GOLD analysis project Ga0302324, IMG submission 201949) | Peat permafrost microbial communities from Stordalen Mire near Abisko, Sweden - Palsa_T0_1 | ecosystem: Environmental > Terrestrial > Soil > Palsa > Peat permafrost | place: Sweden: Abisko... | reverse complement strand
GCGGCAACGCCCAGATCGGGCCGATGAAGAAAGTCGCCGGCAGGATCAAGCTCGAGCTCTCCCAGTACCGCGGCCTCGAGGCGTTCGCGCAGTTCGGGTCGGACCTCGATGCCGACACACAGAGGACGCTTGCCCGCGGCGAGCGCCTGGTGATGACGCTCAACCAGCACGAGCGCGCGCCGCTGCCGGTGGAGGATCAGACGGTGCAGATCTACGCCGCCACGAACGGCTTCCTCGACCGCCTGAACGTCGAGCGCGTGACCGAGTTCCTACTCGAGCTGACCGAACGGATGCACTCCGAGCACGCTCCGCTGCGCGAGAAGATCGCCGGCGGCGACTGGTCGAAGGAGACCCAGCAGGAGGTGCACGACGCCGTCGACGCCTTCGCAAAGGACTTCGGCTACGACCTCGACGAGGAGGGCCAGCCGCTGGACGACGACACACCGCCGGCGGGCCGCTCGAATCCGCAGGGCGAGTCGGGCGACGAGGGCTCCGATCAAGCGGCGGGCGAGACCCGGGACGAGTCGGCGAAGGAGCCCGCGGCGGCCTAGGGCCGGCTCGAGGTAACTGTCATGGCTTCTCAGCGCGACGTCAAGAACAAGATCGCATCGGTGAAGAACATCCAGAAGATCACCCGTGCGATGGAGATGGTCGCCGCGGCCAGGCTGCGCCGCGCCGAGCAGCGGATCGCCGCGCTGCGTCCGTACGCGGACGCGATCGGGCGGATGACCCGCCAGGCCGCGCAGGCGGCCGGCGGCGAGGCCGCGCAGGTGCCGCTGCTGCGCGAGCACGAGTCGGAGACGAACGTCGGCCTGCTGCTGGTCACGGGCGATCGCGGCCTCGCGGGCGGCTTCAACTCGCAGATCATCCGCGCCGGCACACGCCTGTCCGCCGAGATCTCCGAGCAGGGGCTGCGCAGCAGCTGGTACGCGACCGGACGTCGCGGCGTCTCCTCGTTGAGCTTCCGCGGGCACGAGCTCAGCGGCAGCTACACGGGCTTCGCCGATCGACCCGCCTACGCCGACGCGCGCACGATCGCCGATGACGTGATCCAGGCCTATGTCAACGGCGAGCTCGATCGCGTGGAGATGATCTACAACTCCTACGTCTCGCCGCTCACGCAGCACGTCACGCGCCAGACGCTCTTGCCGCTCACCCACGAGGCGATCTCCGGCGGCGGCGAGGACGACGACGCGGGCGAGGCCAAGAAGCTCAGCCCCGTCGATTACGAGCCGGACCCCGAGAAGATCCTCCGGCGCCTGGTCCCCGACTACATCGAGATCTCGATCTACCGCGCGCTCGTCGAGTCCGCGGCCGGTTTCTTCGGGGCGCAGATGACCGCAATGCGCTCAGCCTCGGAGAACGCCGGGGAAATCATCACCGACTACACACTGCAGATGAACCGCGCCCGCCAGGCCGAGATCACCCAGGAGATTATGGAGGTCGTGGCCGGAGCAGAGGGACTTAGCTGAGGCGGCCCCTCCGAAGCACACGATCACCACAAGACTTCAATAGAGATAAAGAGGAGAACCGAACCCAATGCCAGCAAGCACCGTCACCGAGCCGGGCACCGCGAACGGCGCCGCCGCCGAGCGCAACGTCGGGCGCATCGAGGAGATCCAGGGCGTCGTGATCGAGGCCGTGTTCCCCGACCGCCTGCCCGAGATCAACCACGCGATCACGATCGCGCGCCCCGCCGCCGCGGCCGAGGAGGAGGCCGAGGGCGTGAGCCCGGGGGCGGGCGAGAGCGTGCTCGTGTGCGAGGTCCAGCAGCATCTCGGCGACGACCGCGTAAGGGCCGTGGCGATGGACATCACCGACGGACTGGCGCGCGGCGTCGAGGTGATCGACACGGGCGCGCCGATCACGGTGCCCGTCGGCGAGGCCACGCTGGGGCGGATCTTCAACCTGCTCGGCGAGCCGATCGACCTCGGCGAGGATTTGCCGAAGGACGTCGAGCGCCGCGGCATCCACCAGGACGCCCCGCGCGCCGAGGACCTGACGCCGACGACCGAGATGTTCGAGACTGGCATCAAGGTGATCGACCTGCTCGCCCCGTACGCGAAGGGCGGCAAGGTCGGGCTGTTCGGCGGCGCCGGCGTCGGCAAGACCGTCCTGATCCAGGAGCTGATCCACAACCTCGCCAAGGAGCACGGCGGGCTGTCCGCGTTCTGCGGCGTGGGCGAGCGCTCGCGCGAGGGCAACGACCTGTGGCTGGAGATGAAGGAGTCGGGCGTGCTCGACAAGACGATGCTCGTCTTCGGGCAGATGAACGAGCCCCCCGGAGCCCGCATGCGCGTCGCGCTGTCGGGCCTGACGATGGCCGAATACTTCCGTGACAAGGGCCAGGACGTGCTGCTGTTCATCGACAACATCTTCCGCTTCGTCCAGGCCGGCTCCGAGGTCTCGGCGCTGCTCGGGCGGATGCCCTCGCAGGTCGGCTACCAGCCGACGCTGGAGACCGAGATGGGCCAGCTGCAGGAGCGGATCACCTCCACGAAGAACGGTTCGGTGACCTCGATCCAGGCGATCTACGTGCCGGCCGACGACTACACCGACCCCGCTCCGGCGTCGGTGTTCGCGCACCTGAACGCGACCACCGCGCTGTCGCGGTCGATCTCCGAAAAAGGCATCTACCCGGCGGTCGACCCGCTCGACTCGACCTCGACGATCCTCAAGGCCGACATCCTCGGCGAGGACCACTTCCGCGTCGCCAACCGCGTCAAGGAGATCCTGCAGCGCTACAAGGAGCTGCAGGACATCATCGCGATCCTCGGGATCGACGAGCTCTCCGACGAGGACAAGCTCACTGTCCAGCGCGCGCGCCGGATCGAGCGCTTCCTCAGCCAGCCGTTCTTCGTCGCCGAAGAGTTCACCGGGACCCCGGGCGCGTACGTGCCGATCGCGGAGACGATCAGGGGCTTCGAGGAGATCATCGACGGCAAGCACGACGAGGTGCCGGAGTCAGCCTTCTTCCTGAAGGGCACGATCGACGAGGTCGTCGAGGCGGCCAAGAAATAAGCATGGCTCACGCGAAGTTCCCAGCCGAAGTGCTCACGCCCGAGGGCGAGGTCTTCAACGGGGAGATCGAAATGCTCTCGACGTTCACGACCGTCGGCTCGATCGGCATCCTCGCCAACCACGAGCCGCTGCTGGCCCGCTTGGAGCCGACGGAGCTGCGGCTGTATCGCTCGGAGGACGAGATCGTGCGCTTCGCGCAGGCCGAGGGGTATCTGCAGTTCGCCGATAACCGTGCGCTGGTGCTCGTCGAGCAGGCGATCGCGCCGGGGCAGATCGACCGCCAGGCCTTCGAGGCCAAGCTGTCGGACGCGCGCAAGGCCGCGGAGAATGCCGGGCAGGACAGCGAGGATCAGGCCCGCGCGGTACGCGACATCAAGCGCTACGAGGTCTTTCTCGCGGTCGAGGCGTAGAAGGGCCTCGGGCGGCGATGTCACCGGACGACAACGCCGCCAGGGCTCACTTCGCGCGTAAGCGACCCGGCTGGTTCACGGCGAACGTTTTCAACCGCCTGATCGCGATGCTGACGGGTAGCGGCGTGAGCGTGCTTGGCTCACGCGTGCTCGAGGTGCAGGGGCGCAGCTCGGGGCAGCCGCGGCGCACGCCCGTGAATCTGCTCGACCTCGGCGGCGAGCGCTACCTCGTTGCGCCGCGCGGCGAGACCCAGTGGGCGCGCAACCTGCGCGCCAGCGGCGAGGGACGGCTACTCGTCGGCAAACGCAGCGAGGCCTTCACTGCCACGGAGGTCGCCGACGAGGAGAAGGCGCCGGTGCTGCGCGCGTATCTGAAGCGCTGGAAGTTCGAGGTGGGCGTGTTCTTCGACGGGGTCGGACCCGATTCCTCGGAGGATGAGCTGCGCGGCGCGGCGCCGAAGCACCCGGTGTTCCGGTTAGACACATCGCCGCGCGCGCCCAACGGTTAGCCTTCCCGGCCTGATGACGAGTTCTGGGCGCGCGCCTATTGGGGTGATCGGTACCGGCTATGTCGGGCTGGTGACCGCTGCTGGCTTTGCTGAGCTTGGTAGTGAGGTGTATTGCGTGGACATCGATGCGGAGAAGATTGAGCGGTTGCGCCGTGGCGAGGTGCCGATCTATGAGCCGGGTTTGGAGCAGTTGCTGGCGCGTAACAAGGATCGGCTGCATTTCTCGACTGATCTCGCGGGGGCGTTGGAGCATGCAAGGTTGCTGTTTGTGGCGGTGGGGACGCCGCCGACGTATTCGGGTGATGCTGATCTGTCCGCGGTGCATGCGGTGGTGGATGCGATCCCTGCCTCGGATCGGCATGCGTTGGTGATGAAGTCGACGGTGCCGTGTGGCACGGGTGCGGCGATCCGGCGTGGGTTCGGGGAGCGCGGCAAGGACGGGCTGCGCTATGTGTCTTGCCCTGAGTTCTTGAAGGAGGGCTCGGCGGTGGAGGACTTCCTGCATCCCGATCGGGTGGTCGTGGGTGATGAGGGTGACTGGGCGGGGGATGCGGTGGTCGAGTTGTATGAGCCGCTGCGGGCGCCGTTGGTGCGTACGGATATCGCGAGTGCGGAGATGGTCAAGCTCGCCTCGAATGCGTTCCTGGCGACGAAGATCTCGTTCATCAATGAGATCGCGAACGTTTGCGAGGAGACCGGGGCGGATGTGGTCGAGGTCGCGCGTGGGATGGGCTTGGACGACAGGATCGGGCCGAAGTTCCTGCAGGCCGGGATCGGCTTCGGCGGGAGCTGTTTCCCGAAGGATGTGGATGCGCTGAAGCAGCTCGCGGGTAACAGTGGCTATCACTTTCAGCTGTTGACGGCGGTGATCGAGGTCAACGAGCTGCAGAAGCGAAGGGTGATCGGGAAGCTGCACAAGCACTTGGGTGGCTTGGTCGGTAAGCGCGTGGCGTTGCTCGGGTTGGCGTTCAAGCCGAACACCGATGACATGCGTGAGGCTTCCTCGCTGGTGCTCTCCGCACGGCTAAACGCGGACGGCGCGACGGTCACCGCGTGTGATCCCGTCGCTGAGGAGCAGGCGCGTAAGCTCGTCAGCGGCATCAGCTTCGCCGACTCTCCACTGGACGCGGTCGCCGATGCGGACGCTGTGGTCTTGGTCACCGAGTGGCCCGAATTCATCGACCTGGACTGGCAGACGGTCGCACAGGCGATGCGGGGCACGCTCGTGATCGACGGACGCAACGCCCTGAACGCCGACGCCGTACGCGATGCTGGCCTGACCTACGAGGGAATCGGTCGACGCTGATGCAAGCCGTAATCCTCGTCGGCGGAGAGGGCACGCGTCTGCGTCCCCTGACATCGACCGTGCCCAAGCCGGTTGTGCCGCTGGTCGACCGGCCGTTCATCTCGTTTATGCTCGAGTGGCTACAGGGACATGGAATCGACGACGTGATCATGTCGTGTGGTTTCCTCGCCACGAGCGTGCGTAACGTGCTCGGCGACGGCTCGGGAATGGGGATCAAACTGCGCTTCGTCGAGGAGCCCGACCCGCGCGGCACCGCGGGCGCGCTCAAGTTCGCCGAGTCGCTGCTGGACGAGCGCTTTCTGATGCTCAACGGCGACGTGCTGACCGACATCGACCTGACGGGACAGATCGCCCAGCACGAGCGCACCGGTGCGAAGGCGACGCTTGCACTGGCGCCCGTCGCCGACCCGAGCGCCTACGGGCTGGTGCACCTCAACGAGGACCGCTCTGTCAAGGACTTCGTCGAGAAGCCGAGCTCCGACAGGATCGACACGAACCTGATCTCAGCCGGCGCCTACGTACTGGAGCGCGAGATCCTCGAGCTCGTCCCGCCGAATCGCAACGTCTCGATCGAGCGCGAGGTGTGGCCGGCGCTGATCGGCGCCGGGCTGTACGGCTTCCCGGCAGACGCCTACTGGCTGGACATCGGCACGCCCGAGCGCTATCTGCAGGGCACGTTCGACATCATCGAGGGCAACGTCGACACGGCGGTGCGCGCGCGGCTCGGCGAGAGCTGGCTGGCGGTCGCCACGGACACGGAGGTCCACGGCCGCGTGATCCCCCCCGCGGTGATCGAGCGCGGCGTGCACATCGCCCCGGGAGCCCACGTCGGCAGCCTGGTCGTGCTCGGCGAGAACGTACGCGTTGGTCCTGGCAGCACGGTCGAGCGCTCGGTGATCCTCAGCGGCGCGGAGATCGGGGCAAATTGCACGCTGCGCGACTGCATCATCGCGGCGGGTTGCCGTGTCGGCGATGGCAGTCGTATCGAAGGCGGTGCGGTACTCGGCGAGGGCGTAACGGTGGGGGCGGACAACACGATCGCCCACGGTGCGCGTATCTTCCCGGGCGTGACTTTGCCCGACAGCGCGATCAAGTTCTAATGAGCACACCGCAGACCACCCCTCCCGACGCGGCGCCGACTCCTGGCTCAGGAGCCCTCTCGCGCGAGGCGATCGCCGAGGTGGACACGACGGGTCAGCTGGGCGACGTGCTCGCGCTGCCAGAGCATTTGCGCGACGCCCTGTGGCGCGTGGAGTCGGCGATCATGCAGGACTGGGACACCTCGGCGGGGCTGGTCGTGGCGGGGATGGGCGGCTCGGCGATCGGCGGCGCGCTCGCCCGCGCGGCGCTGGGGGACCACGCCTCGCGGCCGATCTTCGTGACCCGCGCCTACGGCCTGCCGCCGTGGACGACGCCGGACACGATGGTGCTGTGCGCGAGCTACTCGGGCGATACCGAGGAGACGCTCGCCTGCTACGAGTCGGCGGGAGCGCTCGGCGCGCGGCGCATGGTCGTGACGACGGGCGGGCGCCTGGCGGAGATGGCGCGCGAGGACGGCGTGCCAGTGATCCCGCTGCCCGGCGGCTTTCAGCCGCGCGCGGCGGTCGCCTACATGACGGTCGCGGCGCTCGAGGTGGCGGCGCTGTGCGGCGCCGGGCCGCGGCTGACCTCGGAGATCGACGTGGCCGCATCGCACACCGAGCAACTGGTGGCCGAGTGGGGGCCCGATGCGGGCGAGGACTCGCTCGCGAAGACGCTCGCCCGCGGCCTGCACGGCACGATCCCCGTCGTCGCTGGGGCCGGCCTGACGACGCCGATCGCCTACCGCTGGAAGACGCAGATCAACGAGAACGCCAAGCAGCCGTGCTTCTCGCACGAGCTGCCGGAGCTCGACCACAACGAGCTCGTCGGCTGGGAAGGCGCCGGTGAGCTCGGCCGCCTCTCAGCTGTATTTCTCGACGATTCCGACGCGCATCCGCGCGTGAAGGAGCGGATGGCGCTGACCGAGCGGCTGATCGCCCCCAACGCCGCGGCGAGCTTTCATCTGGAGACGCGCGGGGAGACCACGATCGAGCGCGTGATCTCGCTCGTGTTGCTCGGCGATCTCGTCTCGATCTACCTCGCTGCGCTGCGTGGTGTGGATCCGGGCCCGGTGCGTCTGATCGAGCAGCTCAAGTCCGAGCTCGCGGCGGGCTGAAAACACGCCTGGCCGCGGCGGCGTGTGCTAGCGTCCCCGGCGGCCGAGGAGCGCTGCGACGGGCTGCTTTCCGCCACGCTCGGCCTCCCTCTTGCAGCAAGGGCGCTCGTCTGACCTACAGGAGAATTTTGTCATGTCAGTAATGACTCCCCCCGCTGTTGCCACAGACACCGACTTCAAGGTCGCCGACCTTTCGCTCGCCGCCTTCGGGCGCAAGGAGATCACGCTCGCCGAGCACGAGATGCCGGGCCTGATGGCGATCCGGCGCGAGTTCGCCGCCGAGCAGCCGCTACAGGGCGCGCGGATCATGGGCTCGCTGCACATGACGATCCAGACCGCCGTCCTGATCGAGACGCTGACGGCGCTCGGCGCCGAGGTGCGCTGGTGCAGTTGCAACATCTTCTCGACCCAGGATCATGCGGCCGCGGCGGTCGCGGTCGGGCCCGAGGGCACGCCGGAGGATCCTCAGGGAATCCCCGTGTTTGCCTGGAAGGGTGAGACGCTCGAGGAGTACTGGTGGTGCACCGAGCAGGCGATCCTGTGGCCAAGCGAGAGCGGCCCGAACATGATCTTGGACGATGGCGGCGACGCGACGCTGCTCGTGCACAAGGGCACTGAGTACGAGGCTGCCGGCGCCGTGCCCGACCCGGCGAGCGCGGATTCCGAGGAGTTCGAGGTGATCCTTTCGCTGCTGACCCGCTCGCTAGCGGAGGATCCGCAGCGCTGGACGAAGCTCGGCGAGGGCGTGAAAGGCGTGACCGAGGAGACGACGACGGGCGTGCACCGGCTCTACCAGATGGTCGAGTCGGGCGAGCTGCTGTTCCCGGCGATCAACGTGAACGACTCGGTGACGAAGTCGAAGTTCGACAACCTCTACGGCTGCCGGCACTCGCTGATCGACGGCATCAACCGCGCGACCGACGTGATGATCGGCGGCAAGGTCGCCGTGATCTGCGGCTTCGGCGACGTCGGCAAGGGCTGCGCGGAATCGCTGCGCGGCCAGGGTGCGCGCGTGGTGATCACGGAGATCGACCCGATCTGCGCGCTGCAGGCGGCGATGCAGGGCTATGAGGTCAAGACGCTTGCGGAAGTGGTCGACAGCGCGGACATCTTCGTGACGACGACCGGCAACAAGGACATCATCACTGCCGCCGACATGGCCAAGATGAAGCACCAGGCGATCGTCGGCAACATCGGGCACTTCGACAACGAGATCGACATCGCGGGGCTAACACAGACCGACGGGATCGAGCGCGTGAACATCAAGCCGCAGGTCGACAAGTGGGTCTTCCCCGACGGGCACGCAATCATCATGCTCTCCGAGGGACGCCTGCTGAACCTGGGCAACGCCACGGGGCACCCGAGCTTCGTGATGTCCAATTCGTTCACGAACCAGACGATTGCCCAGATCGAGCTGTTCACGAAGAACGGCGAGTACTCCAAGAAGGTCTACGTGCTGCCGAAGCACCTCGATGAGAAGGTCGCTCACCTGCACCTCGATGCGCTCGGCGTGAAGCTGACAAAGCTGACCGACGAGCAGGCCGCCTACATCGGCGTCCCGGTCGACGGGCCGTACAAGGCCGATCACTACAGGTATTAGTCGCGTTATGAAGGCGATGGTCCTCGCAGCCGGGCTCGGCACCCGGCTGCGCCCGCTGACGTACGAGATCACCAAGCCGATGGTGCCGGTGCTCGACCGGCCGGTGATGGCGCACATCCTCGATCTGCTCGACCGGCATTCCTTCGAGGATGTGATCGCCAACCTGCATTACTTCCCCGAGACGATCCGCGAGCACTTCGGCGATCGTCTGGAGTACCGGTTCGAGCCCGAGCTGCTCGGCACCGCCGGGGGCGTGCGCGCCTGCGCTGAGTTCTTCGGCGAGGAGCCGTTCCTCGTGATCTCCGGCGACGCGCTCACCGACATCGACCTTGGCGCGTTCGTCGCCCGGCACAAGGCGAGCGGCGGGATCGCGACGCTCGCGGTCAAGCGGGTGGACGACACGCGCGAGTTCGGGGTCGTGCTGCACGACCGCGAGGGGCGGATCACGGGTTTTCAGGAGAAGCCGACACCCGAGGAGGCACTCTCAGACCTCGGCAACTGCGGCATCTACATCTTCGATCCGCGGATCTTCGACTACTTCCCCGAGCGGCCGTTCGTCGACTGGGCCCAGGACGTGTTCCCGGCGCTGCTCGAGAACGACGTGCCGTTCCACATCCACGAGGTCGGCGAGTACTGGAACGATGTTGGGTCCTTGAGCGAGCTGCGTCAAGGCACGTTTGACGCGCTCGAGGGCAAGCTGCATCTGGAGATGGCGGGGAAGGAGGTCAGCCCCGGCGTGATCCTCGCCGGCGAGCGGGCCCTGCCACAGGATCTCGAGATACAGGGCCCCATGTGGATCGGCCACGACGTCTCGATCGGCGCGGGCGTGCGCCTGATGGGGCCGGTCGTGCTCGGCGACGACGCGCGCGTCGGCGCTAAGGCGCAGCTGCGGGAAAGCATCGTCTTCCCCGGCACCGAGGTCGCTGAGGAGTCGATCCTGATCGGCGCGATCGCTGGGCACAGCGGCATCCTGCAGAGCATGCGTTCG
>Ga0302324_100031341_pt1 | contig 10032 bp, 7 predicted proteins | sample Palsa_T0_1_FD_201949 | JGI IMG/M metagenome (GOLD analysis project Ga0302324, IMG submission 201949) | Peat permafrost microbial communities from Stordalen Mire near Abisko, Sweden - Palsa_T0_1 | ecosystem: Environmental > Terrestrial > Soil > Palsa > Peat permafrost | place: Sweden: Abisko... | reverse complement strand
GGGTTCGTGGGTCCGCCCGGGGAGGGCGCTGAGGTCGCGGTCATGGCTGCCTCCTGGATCCGCTGCTGGGGCGGTTCATGCCGAGGTCCGTATGGCCAGGCGCTTGAAGGCGCCGTCCATCGATGAGGTGAATCCGCTGACGTTGCCGGTCAGCATCATTTCCTGGATGAAGTTCCCGACCGGGATGGTGAGCGGCACGTAGGTACCCGCGCCCTGATAGAAAGCGCCCGAGCTGACGTACTTCTGCAGGCCGGAGACGAGCGGGCTGGTCTGCGGCGGAGCGTTCTTCAGCGGCGAGAACGCAAGATTGGCCTGGTTGTAGGCGTTCATGACGCTCGGCTGCATGAGGTAATCGAGGAACTTGATGGCCGCCGCGCGCTGCGCGGGCGCCTGCGATCGCGGCAGCCAGATGGCCAGGTCCAGGTTGACCCGGCATTTGGTCTGGGACGCGTCGTCGGTGCCGGGCAGGGGGAACGTGCCCATCTTGAGCTTGGGGTTGATCGCGAGGATCTCCCCGACGGCCCAGGGCCCTTGCATGTACATCCCGGCCTGCCCGGCCGCGAACGCGGTGTTGCCGTCGGCGTAGTGCTTGGAGATGGCGTTGTCGTTGAAGTACGGCGCCAGGCTGAGCATCTTCTGGCACGCCGGGGTGAAATCCTTCTCGAACGACACCGAGGAGTTAGGACCGAGGTTGGTGCCCTCGGCGTTGAGCTGCTTGTAGAACGCCGCGACGTCGATCATGGCGCCGGTGGTGTAATCGAACAGGCCCTGCTGGGTCGTCCAGGTGTCCCCGTAGGTCTGGTAGACCGGCGTGATACCCGCGGACTTGAACTTCTCGCATACCGCCAGGAACTCGGTCCAGGTGGTCGGAACGTCCGAGACGCCGACTTTGTCGAAGAGCTCGGGGTTGTAGATGACGCCCTCGGCGGCCACCGAGTAGGGCAGGATGCTCGTCTCTCCTTTGAACGAGGCGTACTGGGTGACCAGAGCCTGGATGTTCGGGTCGATGGTCTGGGCCTGCGGCAACCCGGCCAGGTTAGCCAGCACGCCCCGGGCCACGAAGATCGACGTGGTCAGGTTGTAGTTGTCGCAGTCGATGTCGGGCGGATCACCGCGGACGAATTCCGCGATCAGGCTCGAGGTGGGGTCGTGCGTCACCGAGATCGACTTCTGGCTCGCGTTGAACTTCGCGCACAAACTGGTGAAGTACGGGACGACCTCGGGTTTCGTCTCCTCAAGCACGATGGCGGTGCGCACGCCGGAGGAGGAGGAGGAGGAGGAGCACCCGGCGATGAGGCCGGGAACGGCGAGCGCGGCCGTTCCGAGCCCCACCGCCTTCATCATCGACCGACGGTTAAGTACCGGCCCGTCCCCGAGACCCCCGAGAGACCCGGAGGGCTCAGGAAGACCAGAACCTCCGGAGGCCTTGGGAGCGGCAGTCCGGTGGTTCCGGTTCGACCGTAGATTATTGTCTTGCCGCACGAGGGACTCTCCAATCCCTGGGCCGCCCCCACCGGGGAGCCAGCGAGCAGACGTTCGGCCCGGGACGAAGGCACCAACCTGGTGCGCTTCGTGTGTGACCGACGTAACATTTGGAAACGTTTCCACGAAAATAGATCGGTCCGCTGAACGTGTCAATACCTCAGCCAGCCCGGTTTGCCGCCCCCGCCGCGGACGCCGCGCCATCCGCCAGCCCAGAGAACTTGCCGGTGCCTTTACCTGGCAGGCTCTCGAGTCGGCCGGACCCGTAGAAAACGTTTCCAAATAGTGGCATGATTATCATGTGACCTCAGTGCCGGAGAAGGTCAACATGGTCGATATCGCCCGCATGGCGGGCGTGTCGCTGGCAACGGCGTCGCGGGCGCTGAGCAATTCTCCCGGCGTCGCCGCCGCTACCCGGGAACGGGTGCTAGCCGTGGCCGAGGAACTGTCCTACGTGGTCTCGCCCGAAGCGTCCCGCCTGTCCGGCGGCCCGACTCGGCGGGTTGCGGTGGTGGTACCGCACATCTCCCGGTGGTTCTTCGGCGCCATGCTGGAAGGGCTCGAGTCGGTATTGCGCCAGGCCGACCTCGATGTGCTCTTCTACACCGTCGGTGGCGGCGCCGCGGACAGTCACGCCTTCTTCGAACGCCTCCCGGCGCGGCGCAAGGTCGACGCGGTCGTGGTAGTGGCGTTCCCGGTGTCGGAGGCCGAGCAACAGCGCCTGGATCTGATGGGGGTCAGCATCGTGGCCGCCGGCGGCCAGAGCGCCGCCTATCCTTACGTCTGCATCGACGACGAGGCGGCCGGCCGGCAGGCCATGGATCACCTGATCTTCCTCGGCCACCGGCGCATCGCCATGATCGCCGCGGTCGACCCCGGCCGACGCGGCTGGCCCGCCGTCGACCGCCGCTCGCAGGCCTACTACTCGGCTCTGCGCGAAGCGGGCATTGCCGCTGATCCCAGCCTCGTCACCACCGTGGACTGGGGCGGCCTGCAAGGTGCCGAGGCCATGGGCGAGCTGCTGGGCCTGCGCGAGCCGCCCACGGCGGTATACGCGCACTCCGACGAAGTGGCCCTCGGCGCCATCCGCACGCTGCGCCGGGCCGGAATTCGGGTACCGGAAGACGTCTCGGTCATCGGCATCGATAATCACCCGCTCGCCGAGCTGACCGACCTGACCACGGTAAGCCAGCCCGTGCGCCAGCAGGGCGTGCTCGCCGGCCAGATGGTCCTCGGGCTGCTGCAAGGCGAAGACATCGAGCGGGCCGTCACCATGCCAACCAGGCTCATCATCCGCCGGAGCACCGCCCCGCCCCGAACCATTGGGGCCGTTTCACGCAGTGGCTAGAGGTCACGTAGTGACCCGTGGTTCCCTACCATCGAGTACGACAGGTCAGAACGCGATAACGCCCCGGAGGTTGACCCCCCGGTGCATGTCCGCGTAGCCGGTGTTGATGTCGTCCAGCTTGTAGGTTCTGGTCACCAGGTCGTCCAGCGGCAGCCGCCCGGCCCGGTAGAGCGCGTAGATCTGGTCGATGTCCACCAGCGGCCGGGTCAGTCCCATGACCACGCCGACCAGGTTCTTAGCCGACATGGCGAACTCGACCAGGGGCAGCGACACGGTGTCTTCGGTCATCGGCGCCACCGAGGTCACGACGACGTTGCCGCCCTTGCCCACCAGCCGGGACACCGGCCCGATCAGGTCGCCGTGCAGTACTCCGACGGTGATGATGGCGGAGTCGGCCATCCTGTTCCTGGTCAGCTCCGACACCAGCGGCTGCGCTTCCTCGACGCTCGGCGCGGTGTGGGTGGCGCCGAACTTCACGGCCTGCTCCCGCTTGAAGGCCACCGGGTCCACCGCGACGATGTTGGCGGCGCCCGCGACGACGGCGCCCATCACCGCGCTCATGCCCACCCCGCCGGTGCCGACGACGACCACGGTGTCCCCGTCGCGGATGGCCGCCGCGCGGACCGCAGAACCGTAGCCCGTGATCACGCCGCAGCTGGTCACGGCGGCGACCTGCGGCGGAATATCGCGCTCGTAGCGCAGCACCCGGATCTGCTGCACCAGCGTGTACTCCGAGAACGTGCCGAGCTGGCCGTACGCCCCGAGCTCGCGCCCGTCGCGGGTGGTGAAGGCGAACGATCCGTCGGCGCGAGCGCCGGTCAGCACGTCCAGGTTGGCGTCGCACAAATAGGTCCGGCCGTCGGCGCAGTACCGGCACTTGCCGCAGGTCGGCAGCGGCAGCAGCATCACCGAGTCACCCACGGCGACCCGGTCCACGCCTTCGCCGATGGCGGTGACGATGCCCGCGCCCTCGTGCCCGCCCACCACCGGGAGAACGGCCGGGAAGTCCCCGGTGATGTTGTGGTCGTCGCTGTGGCACAGCCCGGCGAATTCCAGCTTGACCAGGACCTCACCCGGCCTGGGGTCGGCCAGCGTGCAATCGACGATCTCCCAGTGGCGGCCGACTTCCCAGCAAACGGCGGCACGGGTGTTGGTGGGCACAGCGTCGCATCCTTTCCGGCGGACCCCACGGCCCGCGCAATAAAGCGTTCAGAGCCTGATGAATACCGATTTGAGCTCGGTGAAGCTTTCCAGCGACTTATCGCCGAGCTCCCGCCCGATGCCGGATTGCTTGTACCCGCCGAACGGAAACGTCGAGTCAAGCTCGGAGTAGGTGTTGACCCAGACCACGCCCGCGCGCAGCTTCCTGGCCAGGGTGTGCGCGGTCGACACGTTGCTCGTCGCGACCGCGGCGGCCAGCCCGTACTCGGTGTCGTTGGCGATGCGCACGGCCTCGTCCACCTCACGGAACGGAATGATCGCGGCGACCGGCCCGAAGATCTCCTCCCGCGCCAGGCGCATGTCGTTGCGGACTTCGGTGAACACCGTTGGCTCGACGAAGTAGCCGGGGCTGTCCAGCTGCCCCCCGCCGAGCGCGAGCCGGGCTCCCTCGCCGACGCCGATGGACACGTAGGAGTTGACCCGCTCGAACTGCTCCGCCGACACGACCGGCCCGAGCATCGTCTCTTCGGCGAACGGGTCGCCGACGCGGAAGGCGGCGACCGCCTTGGCCAGCTCGGCGGTGAACTCGTCCAAGACCGACTCCTGCACCAGGATCCGGGTGCCGGCCACGCAGACCTGCCCGGTGAGCATGACGAAGCCGGCCGCGGCGTTGCGGGCCGCCGCGGCGATGTCGGCGTCGGGCATGATGATGTGCGGAGACTTGCCGCCGAGTTCCAGGGTGACCCGCTTGAGGTTGTCCACCGAGGCGTGCAGGATCTGCTTGCCGGTGGCCGTGGACCCGGTGAACGACACCTTGTCGATGCCCAGGTGGCCGGCGATCGCGGCCCCGGCGGTCTCCCCGAACCCGGTGACGATGTTGACCACCCCGTCCGGCAGCCCGGCCTCGGCCAAGATCTCCCCGAACCGCAGCGCGGTCAGCGGTGTCTGCTCGGCGGGCTTGAGGATCACCGTGTTGCCGCAGGCCAGCGCGGGCGCGATCTTCCAGACGGCCATGGTCAGGGGGCCGTTCCACGGGATGATCCCGGCACAGACCCCCAGCGGCTCGCGCACCGTGTAGCAGTGCACCGACGCGTCCACCGGATTGACCGTCCCGGCGATCTTCGTCGGCCACCCGGCGTAGTACCGCACCGTCTTCGCCGCCTCGGCGACCATGCCGCGGGTCAGCGTGATCGGAATGCCGCCGTCCAGGGACTCCAGCGTGGCGAGCTCTTCGCGGTTGGCCTCGATGGCGTCGGCGATGCGCAGCAGCACCAGCGTCCGCTCATGCGGGTTCATGTCCGCCCAGGAGCGCTCTTCGAACGCCCGGCGGGCGGCCGCGACCGCGCGGTCGACGTCGGCGGCACCCCCAGACGCCACCGTGGCCAGCAACGACCCGGTCGCCGGATTGACCGTCTCGAACGTCTCGCCCGACTGGGCCTGCGTCCACTCCCCGCCGATCAGCATCCCTTTCGGGCCTGGTCCCTTGATGAAATCCGGGGCCGGTACCGCGCTGACTTCGATCGTCTGTGTCACTGGCTCGCTTCTTAGTTCCCGCCGGGTGAAGGAAATCCCGGGCGCCCGCGCCTAGCGGGCTCAGCCCGATTATGCATACAATTTTGTCGTCATAAACTAGGTTCGTCAAGGCCTGACCGCCGGTCACCTGCGAAGGAGTTGCCATGCGGCACGGGGTCGTCATCGTGGGCTCATCCGTCGCCGGCGTCCGCGCCGCCCGGACGCTGCGCGCCGACGGGTATCAGGGCCGCATCACCCTGGTGGGGGAGGAGCCCGAACTGCCGTACGACCGGCCGCCGCTGTCCAAGCAGGTGCTGACCGGCGCCTGGCCCGCGGAGCGCGCGGGCCTGCTCACCGCGCAGGCCGCCGCGGACGCCGGGATCGAACTGCGGCTGGGAGCGCCGGCTCTGGCGCTGGACCCGCAGGCCCGGCTGGTGCGGCTGGCGGACGGCGAGTCGCTGCCCTACGACGACCTGGTGATCGCGACGGGTGCGTCGGCCCGGCCGTCCCCCTGGCGGCCCCCCTCTGGCGTGTACCAGCTGCGGACCCTGGCCGACTGCCTGGCCCTCCGGAAGCGCTTCGCCGGCGGCGGCCCGGTCGTGATGATCGGGGCCGGCTTCATCGGCGCCGAGGCGGCCGCGGCCGCGCGATCGGCCGGCTGCGACGTGACCCTGGTCGACCCGGTGCCGGTCCCGATGGAACGCGCCGCGGGTCCCGTGATCGGCGCCCTCCTGGCCGACGTCCACCGCCGCCACGGCGTCCGGACGCGCTTCGGGGTCGGAGTGCAGGCCGTCAGCGGGCAGGCCGGTGACCTCACCGTCGCCCTGACCGACGGGTCCGAACTGCGGGCCGAGACGGTGACCGTAGGAATAGGAGCCATGCCGAACGATCACTGGCTCCACACCTCGGGACTCCTCATCGACGACGGCGTCGTCTGCGACGCGTACCTCGCCGCGGTCCGCACGGAGCATGTTTTCGCGGTGGGCGACGTGGCCCGCTGGCCGCACCCGGAACCTGCGGCCCTGGTCCGGGCCGAGCACTGGACGAACGCCGCCGATCAGGCCCGCTGCGTCGCGCGCAACATCGCCCGTCCCGGAGCGCCGGAGCCCTTCCAGCCATCGGACTACGTCTGGTCGGATCAGTACGACTGGAAGGTCCAGCTGGCCGGGCACCGAGCCCGCGCGGTCGCGGAATGGACCATCGGCACGCCCGAGGCGCAGCGACCCCAGGTGACGGTGCTGCACGCCGACGCGACCGGCCGGCTGTGCGCCGCGGTCTGCCTGAACTGGCCCAAGGCGTTCGTGCAGTGCCGGCGGCTGCTCGACGAGCGGGCGTCGGCGGCGCAGGCCAGGGACCTGCTGAGCGGATTGTAGGCTCAGCGGCCCCGGACGCCCCAGTCCCGCAGGATCGACTCCCGGTCCCCGTCGAGAACCGGTCCGGCGGCCACCGGCTGCTCGTAGTCGGACAGGGTGAACGGCAGCGACACCGTGCGCAGGCCGTCGCTGAGCGTGGTCAGGTAGCCGTTGGCGGCGATGTGCTCGTCGTCGACGACGTCCTCGAGATGGTGGACCGGACCGCACCAGACTCCGTGCTCGCGCAGCTTGGCCAGCCAGTACCCGGCGGACTGCGTCGCGAAGTGCTGGTCCAGCGCCACCCGCATGGCGGTGGCGTGCGCCAGCGTATCGGCGTAGCTGGCGAAGCGCGGGTCCTCGAGCAGGTACCCGATCTCCGCGCCGGCCACGAAGGCATCCCAGGCCCGCGCGTTGATGGCGGCGATGGCGATCCACCTGCCGTCACCGGCCTGGTACTGGTTGACCAGGGCGTTCCGCGGGTCGGTCCGCGGCCGGCCGGTGGTCGACGCGCCGGCCGTGTTGGCGACCGAGCCGACGAGCAGGGTCTGCGTCCACAGCGCGGTCTGCAGCAGCGAGCCGGTCACGGTCTCGCCTCGCCCCGTCTTGGCCCGCCGCATGAGCGCGGCCAGGATGCCGCCGAACAGGTAGGTGCCCGTGATGACGTCGTTCATCGCACCCGGCGGGGCGAACGGCTCGGCCGGGTCCGGGGACAGGGTGAACAGCATCCCGGCGTACGCCATGCCCGTCATGTCCTGCGCCAGGTCGTTGGCGCGCGGGCCCTTGGGGCCCAGACCCGAGCCGTAGGCACACACCAGCGAGGGATTCCGCGCGTGCAGGCTGGCCTCGTCGATCCCCAGCTTGCGGATCGTGGCCGGGCTCATGTTGCTGACAAAGACGTCGGCCGCGGCGATGAGCTGCTCGAAGACCTCGCGGTCGGCCGCGGACCCCAGGTCGAGCGCGATGGAGCGCTTATTGCGGTTGCAGGTCGAGTAGGAGATGGAAGTGCCCCCCGGGACGCCTGCCAGGTGACCGCCGGTCCGCACCGTCCGACCGGCGGTCCGCGCCATCTGACCGGCGCCCGGCGCCATCTGACCGGCGCCCGGCGCCGTCTGACCGGCGCCCGGCGCCGTCTGACCGGCGGTCGGCGCGGTGTGCGAGCGGGTCGGATCGCCGCCGCGGCCCTCGACCTTGACGACGTCGGCGCCCAGGTCGGCCAGCAGCATCCCGCTGACCGCCCCGGCCATCCAGATCGTCATGTCCACGACCCGGATGCCGGCCAGCGGACCAGACCGCGGATCGAGCGGAGTCTCCTCTGACAACGTGCCCCGATTCTCCTGTGCCGCCACCGCCGCTTCCTTGTCGGTCCCATTATTGTAGACTAAAATGCATACAAAATTATAGATGCGGTGCCTGCGTGGTGCCGTCATCGATGGCCATCCAGACGAGGAAGCCGCAGCGCCATGACGATCACCAGCTTGCCCGACGTCGAACGGCGGCTGCGGGACGTGCGCAGCGTCGCCCTCGGCGGCATGCTCCTGGAGAACCGGCCAAGCACCCTGGTGCGCGCGCTGCTCCGCTCCGGCGCGGCCGGCCTGTTCCTGTGCTCGGCGCCGGCCGCGTCCTGGGATGCCGACGTCCTGCTCGGCGCGGGCCGGGTCGCCACGGTCCGGATCCCGCACATCTCGCTGGCCAGCCTCGGGCTGGCGCCCGCCACCCGGCGAGCGGCCGCCGAGGGCACCGTCGTCTTCGAGGACTGCGACGAGGCCCTCCTGCTCGGCGGCTACCTCGCAGCCAGCCACAACGTCCCGCTCCAGGTCTTGCATAACCTCGGGACGAACGACCTGGTCGATGACAACCCGCTGCTCATCAGGTCCGGCGACCTGCTCGGCGTGGGCCCGCTGCGGGTGGATGTGGCCCTGCTGCACGCTCCGCTGGGCGATCCGGAGGGCAACCTGGTCCACTTCGGCAGCCGCTGGGCCGACTTGCTCATGGCCCGCGCCGCGGGCCACGTGATCGCGCAGGTCGATCACCTCGTCCCGACCGACGTGGCGGCCCGGCTGGGCGTGTCGATCCCCGGCTACCTCGTCGACGAGGTGGTGGAAGCGCCGTTCGGCGCCCACCCGCTCGGCAGCGTCGGCAGCTATGTAGCGGACCTAGACCACCTCACGGCCTACCAGGCCACGGTGAACGCCGGCGGCTTGGCCGGCTATCTCGCCCGCTACTGCGACATCGACCACCCCGCCTACCTGAACCAGCTTCGCCCAGCGCGGCGTCGCGAGCTGGAACACGCGGCTCACAGCGGCTGACCTCACCGGAGAGCGGCTCCGGCCATGCTCCCCTGCCCCGTGGAACGGGCATTGAGGCTAGAGGGGGTATTCGCTAGGGCTGGTGGTGAAGGTGCGTCCGTGCGGGGTGCGCCATTGCAGGAAGCCTGGTTCCGGTTGAGTCAGTGACCATCCGTGGGCTTGCTTGCACCTATGGTGATGGCGGCAGAGAGGGGCGAGTCCGCATTCGCAGGTGATCCCGCCGGCGTCCCAGGCGATGGTGTGGTCCAGGTCGCAGCGGGCGGCGGGCCGGGTACAGCCGGGTGCGGTGCAGCGGGTGCTGCGGGTGCGGATCAGGTGCTGGAGCTTGCGGCTGGGCCGGTATCCGGTTTCGGCGTGCTGGTGGTCGCAGTTGCCGCGGGCGATCGGGGTCAGCTGGACTTGCAGCGAGCGCAGGTAGTCCCGGGCCCGGACGTCGGGCGGAGGCTCTGGTGGTGGTGCGCCGGGTGGTTCCGGGCCGGGTGGTTCGGGGCCGGGGGGCGGGGGGTGGCGGCCGGGGGCGCAGCCGTGGGCCGCGGCTGTCCCGTCGGGGTTCAGCACCGTGACGCACCAGCGGGTGCGGGGGCTGTGTCCGGCGGCGGCGAGCAGGTCGCGGGCAGTGGCGGCGTCCAGCAGCCCGAACCCGGCGGCCTCGCCCGGTGTCGCGGACAGGCCGAGCGCGGTGGCCAGCGGCACGGTGATGTTCACCAGCGCGGCCAGGGACGGCCCGGTGTCCTGCTGGGCCGGGCGGCGGGTACGGCCGTCGGGGCTCTTCGGGTCGGTCCCGGCCGGGCTGCGCGGCCCCGGACCGTTCCCGCCGTTCCCGCCGGGCCCGTCCTGCGGGCCGTCATCCGGGTCCGGTCCTTGCGGGCCG
>Ga0302324_100031339_pt1 | contig 10032 bp, 5 predicted proteins | sample Palsa_T0_1_FD_201949 | JGI IMG/M metagenome (GOLD analysis project Ga0302324, IMG submission 201949) | Peat permafrost microbial communities from Stordalen Mire near Abisko, Sweden - Palsa_T0_1 | ecosystem: Environmental > Terrestrial > Soil > Palsa > Peat permafrost | place: Sweden: Abisko... | reverse complement strand
CTCGGCTCGCGCAAGCGAGACAGTCGCCGCACAAATCAGTAGCGCCAAACCGGCGAGATACATCTTCATACTCTTCCTCTTTTCAGGGAATGTAGTTGCGGGATATCCTATCGCATACTAACCCGCCGGTCCGGATTTGCTGCTTTATACCGATTGAGGCAGATGGAGTCAATTCAGAGTAGGGTGGTATACGTATTCTCGACAGAAAATTCGAAGAAATCGGCCCGTAAACGAGAGAACCTTCCGTCACTCCGGAACGCCCGAGAACATTCTTCGCAGCAGGCAGGATAGAAATGAAAACGAGAATCGCGTCCGCGCTTACGCTCTCATTTGTGCTTACGCTGGTTGGCGCGACCTTGACGATGGCGCAGCAGGCTCCCATGGGTGGTGGCGTTTCTCCACAAAGGCCTCAGGGCCCCTGCGACATCTACGCTTCTGCCGGCAAACCCTGTGCCGCCGCCCATAGCACCACGCGCGCGCTCTACGCGACCTATAACGGTCCCCTGTACCAGGTTTTACGCCAATCAGACGGCAAGACTCTGGACATTGGCGCCGTGAACCCGGGCGGATACGCCGACGCATCCGCACAGGACAAGTTCTGCGCCGGTACCCTTTGCTGGATTAGCATCATCTACGACCAATCTCCCAAGCACAACGATCTCACGCAGGCTCCCCGTGGCGGGTTCAGCGGCCCCGCCTTGGGCGGCTTCAACAACCTTCCCATCGCTGACATGGCGCCGATCTCCATCATGGGGCACAAGGTCTACGGCGCGTTTATCGAACCGGGCATGGGCTTGCGCCAAGACGATGTGAAGGGCACCGCTGTCGACGATCAGGCAGAGGAGCAATATTGGGTCGTCGACGGCAAGCACTTCAACTCCAATTGCTGTTTCGACTACGGCAATGCCGAAATCGACAGCCGCGACGATGACAACGGCACCATGGAAACCCTCTACTTCGGGAGCGCCACGCCGTGGTTTAGCGGGGCGGGTAATGGTCCGTGGATCATGACCGACCAGGAAAACAATCTCGTTGGCTGCGTCAACACGGATGGCACCAAGGGCTGCCCAAATCTACCCAGCATCCCCTGGCGCTTTGTGACCGCAGTCGCCAAGGGCGAACCGCACCATTGGGCATCGCTAGGCGCTGATGCCCAGCAAGGCGCTCTGTCGGTCATGTTCGACGGACCCCGCGTCAATGCTACCTACGACCCCATGCGCAAGCAGGGGGCTATTCTTTTGGGCAACGGTGGCGACAACAGCGACGGCTCGGCAGGGACCTTCTATGAGGGCGCGCTCACCGCCGCTGGCACATCTCCATCGCAGGCTACCAGCCAGCTTGTACAAGCCAACATCGTGGCCGCCAAGTACGGCGTGGCTCCCCTCACCGTATCGCCCACCGAGGCGGCGTCAACGATAGCACGGGTGCAGACGTTCACTCCGGAATCATCGCGCGACTTCAACGTAACGTTCACAAATACGACCGAAGCGCCCGTAGCGGGCGTTTCGCTAAGCCTTGCAGCGCCGAACAACCAATGGACCTCTGTTGTTTCAGGCACAACCGAGACATCGAAGGCGTTCGCTCAGGTGGCTCCGGGAGCGAGCGTGAGCGCGACGTTCAAAGTCACTTCCGGGCCCGTATCCTCGAATGGCGAACTCGCCGGCAATGCGTCGTGGACGAACCCAATCAGCGGAGCCAGGCAAGTCGAGACCGCGGTGCAAAGGGTACGCAACACAAGCCCCATCAAGATTAACGAGTTCCGGGTCACTTCAGGAGCTCCGGGCAACCAGACGAACTCTTTTATCGAGCTCTACAATGCAGGTTCGCAAAGCGTCGACGTTTCCAGTTGGACTTTGACGGTCCGTCCGGCGCGCCAGGCTATCTTCTCGACGATCAAGATTCCGTCTGGAACCACGCTTGCGCCCAAAGGCTTCTACCTGCTCGGGCTCTCCAACTCGGGGCTAGCCGCCCCTGCACGCGCGGGCGACAGTACTCTCTACGTCAGGAACACGGATGGCATGTCGGTTGGCGACACCATCACCATCAATACCGGCTCGAGCATGGAAACGCGCAAAATCGCGAGCCTGGGAACCGCAGCCACCAATCACACCACATTGTGGCAGCCTCTTCCCGAAGGGCCGGTGATGACTATTCCTGCCGGCTCCACCAACGTGCCGGTTGAGAGTACATCCGGCTTCGTTGCCGGCGAGAAGGTCGCGCTCGGCTACGGCTCTGTTTACCCGGTCGCGACCAATCCCGTAGAGCAGTACGAGATAGCCACGGTGACCGCGGTCGGCAAACCGGGCACACAAGCCTATCTCGCCGCGGATGCGCCCGCCGGAGCCACCAACATAAAGGTGACCTCCCTCTCCGATATTTCGGTCGGCGACAAAATCAGGCTTGATGTCGACAGCGTTGGCCACGGCATCGAAAACGTTGCTGTTGCTCATGTCGGCACAGCGGCAATCCAGACGAACCTCTCAGCTCCTGTAAACGCCGGGGCGACCCGGATCAGCGTACGCCGGGCGCAGGGTTTCGTGGTAGGCGACAAGATCACTGTGGGCACGCCGGCAAGCTTGGAAGCCGTTACCGTAACAGGCGTGGGTAGCCAAGGGGCGGAAGGCGCGCCCATCGACGTTACACCTGCCCTCGCCAAACCGCATGTGGCCAGTGAATGGGTGGTATCTCCGGGCATAGGCCTGGATCTGGCGGCTCCCCTGCAGTTCCATCATGCCGCCAATCTGCCCTTCAGCGATCGTGGAACTGGAGTCAGCTTCCAGCCGGCGTCCGCCTTTGCTCACTCGAGCGATGAACCAGTCCAGGCGCTCGGCGCCGGAATAACGCTCGACAAACCATTGGCCAACCATCACGGGATCAACGAGGTCGTACTCGATACCGCCGTCAAGACGGCCGGTTACCAAGGCCCGCCGGCGCCGAACCAATGGTTTGGTGGCCCGGAATTCACCACGACCGCACCTCAATTCGGTCATGCTACGACCGTCGAAGAAGGCAGCATGTTGCTGCGAGACGCCTCCGGAGCGGTTGCCGACAGCGTCAATTATGGCGCGATTGTCGATCCCTGGGCTGCCGAAGGAGATCAACTCGCCTTTTCACTAGCCCGGATGGGCGGCTGCTACGCCCCGGCGCCCGGCTCGACGTTTGACTCATGGACAACGTTGGTGACGCCGGTTCTGACCAACACCAGCGCAGGGCGCTTCCCCGACGGAGCCGATACCGACAGCAACTGTATCGACTTTCAGACGCAAGCCGTTGCGACTCTCGCGGCCGCTTCGTCCACGGGAGCCACCAATCTCAAGGTCACCAGTGTTGAAGGCTTCCGCCCTGGCCAGACGATCCTGGTTGATTCGGGCACCAATCTTGAAACCGTCGCCATCTCCACGGTTGGCACAGCAGGCGCCACGGCCTTGAGGCTTTCCACCGAGGAAGGAGGAACGATTCTCCCTACGACAAACGTGGCCGGCTTTAGCAAAGGTCAAACGATCTCAATCGGTGATGGAGCAACCGCGGAAACAGCCGTCGTTGCCGCGACCAGGGCTCGCGGCGGCCCCACCATCACACTCGCCGCACCACTGGCTCGCGCGCACGCGTCCGGCCAACAAATTTCGGGCACGGGCATCACCTTCACCGCTCCCCTAGCCCGGACACATACCACCGGAGCCCAGGTCTCCGACAATGTCCCAACACCCGGCGCCCCAAACCAATATCAAGCACAAAACCACTGAGGAGCGCCCCGCAGTTATGGCAAAGCAAAAGCCAGGATGTTCGGCCCGACGGCGAGCGCAATAAACTGTTTTCCATCGACTGTGTAGGTGATGGGTGAGGCTTTGGTCTCTCCATTGGTGGGGAAGTGCCACAATGGCTTGCCATCACGAGGATCCGCAATTACGACGTTGCCGCTTGGGTCGCTGTAGATGAGAAGGCCGCCGGCGGTTATCAGGATCCCGGCATTTCTTTTTCCTAATGCCGGACCCCTTAGCGGAAGCTTCCACACAATCTTCCCATCGTTGATATCCAGCGCCTCCAGATATTTCTGTCCGCTATCCTCCTCGGGGCTCATGGCGACCTTTTCCTTGGGGTGCGGTTCCTTTCGGCTCGAGGCGATGGTTCGGCACTTTTCCAGAGCCATGATGTAGTACAGGTGGGTCGTGGGATCGAAGGCTGTCGAATTCCAATCCGCGGCTTGCCACGGGCAAGTCATCCCGTGCTCAGCCAGAAGCTGGGGACGCCCATCCGAGCCAATCCCGCTGGCCCAAGTCACCCGTTTCACAAACGGCTCCGCTACCAGAACGTGCCCATTGGTTCGGTCGAGCACATAGAAGAATCCATTCTTACCCGCCTGCAGAATGAGCTTCCGCTGCTGTCCCTGCTGGACTGCGTCCACCAGCACCATGGCCGCGGTTGCATCCTTGTCACGGAGATCATGAGGCGTCTCCTGATAAAACCACTTGAGCTTGCCGGTATCCGGGTCCATAGCCAGGACGCAATTGGCGTAGAGGTAATCTCCCGGGCGGTCCTGGCCATCCGCATCCGGGTAAGGATTGCCGGTGGACCAGTAAAGAGTGTCGGTCTCGGGATCATAAGAGCCGGTCGTCCAAGTCGCAGCTCCTCCGCCCGTCTCGGGCGGATCCCCTCCCCATGTCTTCGCCTCCGGGTCTCCCTTGTCGGGCACCGTCCAGCGCCGCCACATAAGCTTACCGTCGGAAGCGTTATACGCGGCCAGAAAACCACGCATTCCCCAGCTGCCGCCGGAAACCCCAGCGATCACCATACCCTTGATCGCGAGCGGCGCCACCGTCGAGCCGTAGTGCATCGGTTTCTCCGGCATCACCACTTCCCAGACCAATTTTCCGGTGATGCGGTTCAGCGCGATCAAATGCGCGTTATCGGTGGTCATGAAAACCTTGTCACCCAGAACTGCCATGCCGCGATTCGTACCGAGCGACGCATCTCCCAGCAGTCCCGGCGTGCGGGTACGCGAATAGAGCCAGATCTGGTGGCCCGTCCGAGCATCGAGCGCGTAGGCTTGTTGCGGACCGGTGGCGTACATAATTCCGTCAACCACCAGGGGTGTTGTCTCCAGCCCCAGATACTTCAGATTCTCCCTGAAATAGGGTGTGTCGGGGTAGAGTTGCTTCCAGAGAGGAACGGTATAGATGAACTGGAGCTGCAACTGCTTCACATTCCCGGTGTTGATACCGGATAACTCGCTGTATCGATTCGCGCTCAGGTTCCCGTTGTAAGTTAACCAGTCACCCGGCTTGGGATGGAGGATATCTGAGAAGGAGACGGCTTCGGCTCGGGAAGGGACCTCGAAGCTCATACCCCGCTCCGCCGTCCCGGCCGTTCCCGGCTTCACGCCCGTCAGCCCGCTGAGATAGGCCATCAGATTCTGAAGCTCTTCGGGAGTTGCATTGACCGGCGGCATCGGTGACTGCTCATCCTGGCTCATCGACGCGATGTCACTCTGTTGCAGGAGATGAAACTGGCCTTTGCTATCCTGCAGCACAGTTTCGAAATCGCTCCGGCTTCGGGCAAAACCTTGGAGGGTCCGGCCGTCACGCAAGCGCACAGTAACCGGCTCGTAAGCGGCAGTCATGTTAGCGTTCGGTTGCAGCAATGCCTGTCGAATCTTTGCAACCGTCAACTCATTGGCCACATTTGATAAATCCGGGGCCACGGGCGACCCTTCGCCATTCACCATATGACAAGAAGAGCACTTGCCTTTACCGAAGAAATACTGCTGTCCGGCGGCTCGGTCGCCGGGCACAGCATTTTCCCGCGAGTTAAAGGAGTAGACGGTCGCGGCAACGGCATTCAGGTCCTGATCACTCAAATTGAACGCCGGCATACCTCCGGTTGGAATCCCGTTGTGGATTATGTTGCGCAGCCAATCTATCGATTTCCCCTGCAGATCGCTGTTCCCGGCGAGCGGCGGAGCTTGTTCCCCACCGCGCGCGTCCGCGCCATGACAGACTGCACAGCGGGCGGCAAATATCTTCGCGCCGTCACCCGATGTCGAAGACGCTGGAGACACTTTCGAGGAATCCTGGCCCCAAAGCCCCGTGACAGCAACGAACGTCATGTTGATACCGAAGGCGACCGCGAGCGATTTTGTGGACAATGTTCGTGCATCCTTTATCAAGAACAACATTTCATCGCCCCCTCAAATCAGCCCTTGTTCACTCATGGCCTTCCGGACATAGGTCAAGTCTCTACGCATGGCGTCGATCACTTCCTGCTTTGGAAGGGTAAGCGTCTCCTTGCCGTTCTCGGCGCCTCCGAGGGGATACTCAAAGTGAAGTTGCACCGGGCCCGCGAAGGTACCTGCCCCTTTCAAGATGGCAAAGAACCCGGAGAAATTTACCATGCCGTCGCCTGGATGACACCAGTGTGGAACCCACGCGTCCTGGATACCGAGTGACTTATCAAACGGGTCGGAATGAGTATTCTTTCCTTTGTTCTGCTGCCAGGTGAAATCTTTAAGAGCAATCCCTCTCATTTGGGGCATGACCAGGCGGGCACTGTCGATCCAGCCGCCATAGCCACCTTCGACCGTCGCGTGGCCGATGTCATAGTTGACTCCAATCCATCGTGGGTCCAGGCCCTGGAATAGATTCCACAGATCCCAAATTGGCGCCCCGACGAGTCCGGGACCGGAATGTGTGTGATACATTCCGCATATTTGATGTTCCTGATTTAGGGCAGCCAGCGCTTTCATCTGCGGCCTCAATTCCACAAGCCTTTCCGCGATGCCCTTGTCAGCCGGGTAAGTTACCATTCCCCATCGATAATTGCGGATACCAAGGTGGTTGGCGGTTCTCAAGACCGCAGCGGCATGAGGAGTCTGGACATTCATGATGTCGGTCGTGATCATCGGAACTGTCAGGCCGGCCCGGTGAACAGCCTCGACGGCTGCTGGAAGATCGGTCTCAACGCGTTCAGGCGAAACATGACCGCCGGCGCGCACGGTAATGTCAACGCCATCAAAACCGATATCCCGCGCAATCGCGGCCGCATCGCCAATGCTGGCCCATTGTAAGTGCTTGGAGAAGATACAGATCTTCAGCTTGTCCGGATTGCCGGACTTAGTATCGGCTGCAGCTGCATATTCAGGAGTGTCTTTGGCAAATGCATGCAAGGCGCCGGACATGGCCGCACCCAACAGTAACGCACGACGAGACATTACGCCTGGTGAGAAATCGGTGATCATTTTAAGTCATCCATTCTGTATCCTGCTGCCTACGTCCGATCGATCCGGGTCCGCGGACGATCCCGGAAAATTGGTTACCCAACGCCGCATCGCCGGAGATAATGGTCTGCGATGACGCTTCTCCCTTGACGAGAACGGAAGCGATGATATATCAGTGTCTACGTGGCGCGCAATAAAGAATGGAATTTATGAACAAGACATTCCAGGTCGAACCCATTCCGCATGACGATGGCGCTGGTCGCGGGACAGATTCCCTGGTGGATACGATGAACAGCCCAGCCGTCTCCAAAAGCCGTTGGGTGATGCTGGCTTTCGCATTCGTGGCGACGGTCATCAATTATCTTGACCGGCAAACGCTTTCTGTTCTTGCTCCAGTTTTGCTTGAGCGCTTCAAGATTTCAGCCACCACCTACAGCCACATTATTTTTGCCTTCATGCTGGCCTACACGGTGATGAATGGCGTTTCAGGACCGCTGCTCGATCGGCTGGGAACCAAAGTAGGATACGCCCTGACCATCGCGTGGTGGTCTGCGGCGGAGATTCTCAGTGCGTTTTCAGCCGGTGCGCTTAGCCTGGGTATCTTCCGATTTTTGCTCGGCGTTGGAGAGGCCGGCAACTACCCCGCGGGGGTCAAGGTTATCGGGGAATGGTTTCCGCCACAGGAGCGATCCTTAGCCTCAGGAATTTTCAATAGCGGCGCAGCCATCGGTGCGATGCTGGCGCCTCCGCTGTTGGCGTGGACGGTGCTGGAAATGGGCTGGCAGGCGTCGTTCGTCGTGGTGGGCGCCCTGGGGTTCGTCTGGCTGGCAGCCTGGATGGTTTTCTACCGCACGCCTCCCAGTAGCCCGGGAGAAGTTGAATCCTCTCCGCCTGCTGTTTGGGCCCTGGCTAAGACACGTTTCGTCTGGCAATTCACGTTATCCAAAGTCTTCGCTGACCCCGTCTGGTACTTCTATACATTCTGGTTCCCGCAATACCTGAAGGTCGCCCATGGATTCACCATGAAAGAAATTGGCGAGACGGGCTGGATTCCCTTCTTTACCGCAGGCATCGGCAACTTAGCGGGAGGTTTTTTGTGCAGTTGGCTCCTTCGGACTGGCTTGTCCGCGCAAATTGCTCGCCGGGTTGGCGTCCTGGTCTTCTCAGGGATGATGGTAGCGGCGGTGCCATCGGCTATGGTGCATAGCTCGGCGCTTGCGATTGCGCTTATCTCAACCGCCACTTTTGGCTATACTGGCGCCCTGGCCAACGTTCTTGCTATCCCGCGAGACTTGTTTCCCAAAAATGCCGTGGCCTCGATCTGGGGTCTGGCGAGTATGGGCTCAGGCTTTGGCGGTATGTTCTTCAGCCTGATTACCGGTTGGCTGGTCGACCACTATTCGTTCAAACCGGCCTTTGTGCTCTTTGGTCTGACTCCCATCATAGCCGCATGTCTTATCTGGTGGCTGCCTCGAACCATAGCGCCCACTTTGCGCGCCTCGGCGAAGGGCGCCATGTAGAATGTGATATATCAATGTCGCCGTTTAAAACTCCGAATAGCGAGGCTGGCTTGGCAAAACCTACATTAGTACCTAACCGGCGTAGACGTCCTGGCGAGTCACTCGCTGCAAGGGCCTACCAGCAGATCCGAGATGAGATTTTAAAAGGTGAGCTGGCGATCGGGGATGTACTGTCGCGGCGGAAGCTGGCCGACCGGCTCAACATGAGCTTTCTGCCCATCACGGAAGCAATGCAGCGGTTGGAAGCAGAGGGCCTGGTTGAGAGCAGGCCGCGGATCGGAACGCGGGTCCGTATACCTACAGAGCAAGACATTCGGAATAGCTACGTAATCCGCGAGGCGCTTGAATCGCAGGCGGCGCGGCTGTGCGCGGAGCACATCACGGCTGCAGAAAAGAAACAACTGCTCAGGAGTGCCCGGCATCTCGACAATCTTCATAAAGTCTCGGGACCCGAGGCGGAAGACGCGAGATTCATGTTTTCCGTACACACCTATCACATGCAATTTCATATGCGGATCGCGGAATTGGGCCAATCTCCGGGCCTGACCAGCGCCATTGAGAAGGCTCAGGTGTTAGTGTTCAACTGGCTTTACGATACCGCTGCGGACAATAACAAAACGCCGCCGCGATTCCACTCGAATTTAGCCGATGCTTTGTGCTCTGGAGATCCGCTGGTAGCCGACAGTGCAATGCGAATCCACATTCGCAATGGACTTGACCGGGTGCTTGCGCGGCTGGCCAACGCTGAACATGGTAACAACTGGCGCCTCAAGACCGGCCGGAGCTAGGTCTGTTTTGCACTCCGATATCGTTCGCGGCGTTATGACGCCGCGCTAAGCTTCGTAGGAGGATTTACATCATGATGAATAGAAGAAACTTCGTTTTGTCGGCTACCGCTCTTGCTGTGGCGTCGTCGCGTCTTCGGGGTCAGGGGACCGCTCCCCAACACCAGTTTCCTCCACACGAGCTGGAGCCCGTTCCTTACATTGAGGAAGTACCGGTGCCCGAGTACCACTGGGCTCCCACAAGCTCCTATGAGGCCTTTCGCGACATGAAGTTTGGTGTCCGTCTTCATTGGGGACTCTATTCCATTTGGCACCGCGGGAATGAGTCCTGGCCGTTCCTGCCAATGTCTTTCGAGGACAGGCAGAAGTACAACGACCTGTACAAGACGTGGAATCCTGCCGGCTTCGATGCCGATCAATGGATCAGCTTATTCGACGAAAGCGGCATGAAGATGTTCGCTTTCACCAGCAAACATCATGAAGGCTTCTCGATGTTCGATACCAAGACCCGAGTTAA
>Ga0302324_100031338_pt1 | contig 10032 bp, 6 predicted proteins | sample Palsa_T0_1_FD_201949 | JGI IMG/M metagenome (GOLD analysis project Ga0302324, IMG submission 201949) | Peat permafrost microbial communities from Stordalen Mire near Abisko, Sweden - Palsa_T0_1 | ecosystem: Environmental > Terrestrial > Soil > Palsa > Peat permafrost | place: Sweden: Abisko... | reverse complement strand
GAACGTCAGTCCGGCCGGCGCGGTCCAGCACGGCGACTCGTCCCGGCGGATGCACATCAGCTGGGCGTCCAGCGCATACGACGCCCAGGCGGAACGGGGATCGGCGTCAGCGGGCGGGCCCGGGCCCGGGCCGGAGCACGCGGGCGGCTCGGCGCCGGCCGGAGCCCGGGTCCGGCCCGGATCCAGCCGGCCCCAGACGGCTTGGCGGGTCGACTTCCAGCCGGTGCGGCGGCCCGCGCGCAGCGGCGAGTTAGCGAAGGTCGCCACCAGGACCGGGCCAAGGGCGTGCAGCAGCCGCCAGCGCTGGCGGTAACTCGCCGGGCCGCCGCCTTCCAGGCCCGCGTCGACGCAGACCTGGACGGACGCCGTGCTGCACATCATGACCCGTCCCCACGGCCCGCCGCGGTCAAAGAACTCCTCCATTGCCGCGTAGCGGGGCAGGTCGAGGATGCGAGCGGGAAGACGGTGCGGATCCATGCCCCAGCCGACGAGGCTGAGCCCGGCGGCCTGGACCGCGCCGCGCACCAGGGCAAGGTCGCGGCCGGCGCTCGTCACGCAGCTTGCGACGGCCGCCGCCGGGGCGGAACTGATTTCGACCTGGCCGCCTGGCTCGATGGTGAGCCGGCCTTGGCCAGGCAGCGCGCCGGGGGCTTGCAGCCCGGCCAGCGCGGTGGTAATTCTCTGGTGGTCGACGGGCGAGGCAGCGTCATCGCCGTCGTAGACCAGCCATTCAAGCTCGACGCCGACCACGCCGGGCGGGCCCGTCTTGAAGCAGATGCCGTGCACGTGCTCCTCGGCGGCGTCCTCCGACAGCGGCTGCCCTGGCGCGCGCTCTGCCCCGTCACGGACATCGATCATGTGATTTCCCCGTCCGTGTCGGTTCCGTGCTCCGGCCTCTCACTACCAACAGGCTCGCGGGCGCGGTCATTCCGCGTTCTCGTGCGATGGGACATGGTCCGAACCCCGGAGGAGGTCACGAGGATGGTGCACAGGTGAGCGAGCACGCGGTCGACGTCGTGGTGATCGGCATGGGCCCGGGCGGCGAGGACGCGGCGGAGCGGCTCGCCGAGGCCGGGCTGGTGGTGGCGGGGGTGGAGGCCAGGCTGGTCGGCGGCGAGTGCCCGTACTGGGGGTGCATCCCGTCCAAGATGATGATCCGCGCGGCCGACCTGCTCGCTGAGGGCCGCCGCATCCCCGGCATGGCGGGCAGGTCCACGGTGACGCCCGACTGGGCTCCGGTGGCGCACCGGATCAGGGCGGAGGCGACCGACGACTGGGACGATACGGTCGCTGCTGACCGATTCACCGGGAAGGGCGGGCAGCTGTTCCGCGGCTACGGCCGGATCACGGCGCCTGGTGAGGTCACGGTCGGCGGCGAGGTGCTGCGCGCGCGCCGCGGGATCATCATCGGGACCGGCACCGCGCCGGCCATCCCGCCGATACCTGGCCTGGCCGGCACGCCCTTCTGGACCAATCACGAGGCCATCGAGGCCGAGCAGGTGCCGCAGTCGATCGTCATGCTGGGCGGCGGTGCCATCAGTGCCGAGCTCGCGCAGGTCTTTGCCCGTTTCGGAGCCCGGGTGACCATCGTCGAGGCGCTCGGCCAGCTGCTGCCGGCCGAGGAACCGGAGTCAGGCGCGCTGGTCGCCGAGGTCTTCGGCCGCGACGGCATCGCCGTGCACACCGGCGCGCGGGGCGAGCGGATCAACCACGACGGCGACGACTTCACGGTGAGCCTGTCCGGCGGCACCCAGCTCACCGCCGAGCGCCTGCTCGTGGCGACGGGCCGCCGCGCGGATCTCACCTCGCTCGGGGTCGGCGCGGTCGGCATCGACGAGAAGGCTCATGCCATCGGCGTCGACGCGCACATGCGCGCCGCACCGGGGGTGTGGGCGCTCGGGGACGTGGTCGGCAAGGGCGCGTTCACGCACATGTCCATGTATCACGCCGACATCATCGTCGCCGACGTCCTCGGCGAGGAGCACCACCCGGCCGAGTACCACGCGGTGCCGCGGGTGACCTTCACCGATCCGGAGGTCGGCTCGGTCGGGCTGACCGAGGCCCAGGCCAGGGAGCAGGGCATCGCCGTCCGGGTGGGCCAGGCCCAGATTCCCAGCGCTGCCCGCGGCTGGATACACAAGGCGGGCAACGACGGCTTCGTCAAGCTGATCGAGGACGCCGAGCGCGGCGTCCTGGTCGGCGCGACCTCGGTCGGGCCGACCGGCGGCGAGGTACTCAGCATGCTCACCCTGGCCGTGCACGCCGGCCTGCCGACCCAGCGGCTGCGCGAGATGATCTACGCCTACCCGACGTTCCACCGGGCCGTGGAGGCGGCGCTGCACGACCTGAGCTGATCTGCGGTCAGCCCCAGACGGCCCGCGGCACGGCGGTGATCAGCCGGAGCTTCGCGAACTGCTCGTCGCGGGTCAGCGCGTTGCGGTGACCAGGCCGAGCACGACAGGCTGCCGCCGTGGTCGGCACGGAAGGACGGTGTCGTGCGCATGACGGCCATTCTTGCGGTGTGCACACACGCGGTCTATCCGCCCGGCGGGTAACGTTCCCTGCCCGGGCGCTCCCCCCCGCTTCCCCCTACCACCCCCGGCTTCCCCTGCGCGGCCGCTCCCCCTGCGCAGCGCCATGTCGCGCCGGATAGGTTAGAGCCGGTCGCGGTCGTGAGGAGGCGGACATGATCGGCGGGGTCGGCAACCTGGTCGCGTCCGGGCCGCTGATCATCGCGGTTCCCGTTGCCCTTGCCGCCGGCGCCGTCACGTTCCTGTCGCCATGCTGCCTGCCGCTGGTGCCTGGCTACCTGTCGTACGTGACCGGCATGTCGGGGACCGAGGCCGGCCGTGCTGTGCCCGGCGGGCAGGCCCCGGACGGCCCGGTTTCGGACGGCCCGGCTTCGGTCGGCTCGGCTTCGGTCGGCCAGGCTTCGGGCGGCCAGGCCGTGCGCAGCTCTGCCGCGGGGAGTGCGGCCGGCGGCTCCGTCGCCATGGCCACCCGGGCGGCTGCCGTCCAGCCGCCTGGCCGCAGCCGGGTGATGGCCGGCGCGACGCTCTTTGTGCTGGGCTTCACCGCGCTCTTCGCCAGCTACGGCGTGCTCTTCGGCGGGATCGGTGCGACCGTGCTCGCGCACGAGCAGGTCGTGACCCGGATTCTCGGTGGAGTCACGATCGTGCTTGGCCTGATGTTCGCCGGGGTTTTCGACCGTTTCATGCTGACCGGGCGGATCGTTCGCCCGTCCTGGCGCCCGCGAGCCGGGCTAGCCGGCGCGCCGCTGCTCGGCGTCATGTTCGGGCTGACCTGGACGCCGTGCGCCGGGCCGACGCTGAGTGCCGTGCTGGTGATGGCGGGCACCACTGGCACCGCGGCTCGCGGGGCGTTGCTGGCCTTCTGCTACGGGATCGGCATCGGGGTCCCGTTCCTCATCGTGGCGTTCGCCTTCCGGCGCGGCATCAACGTCTTCGGTTTCGCGCGGCGGCATGCGCGGCTCGTCACGGCCGCCGGCGGCGTGATGCTGGTGGCCGTGGGGCTGCTTGAAGTGACCGGCACCTGGGGAACGGCGATGACCTGGCTGAAGATCCACTGGACGGCTGACTACCAGAGTCCGCTGTAATGGAGGCGGGATGTTGTTCGGCATCTGCTACGAGCACCAGCTGCCGAAGCCCTGGACCTGGCCGGCCGGATGACGATGGACGGCGACCTCGGCCTGGCCAACCGGCTCGCGGACATGTTCGGCGGCCGTTCCACCTTCTGATGGCGAGCTGATGGCGAGCAGGCGGGCCAGGCGCTCCTTCGATGGCGAGCGGCGCGTCAGCCGCTCGCGTCGCGGCCGGCACCTGGCCTCGGCGGCAGCGCGGGGCGCCGCCTGGACGGCCGCTGCGAGGTGTCCGGTGCGGTGACCGCGGGCCTTGCCCGCAGGGCGTCAAGCGCCAGCCGCACGGCGGTCTCCAGTTGCCGGTCCAGCCCGGCCGCGTAGTCGTCGGGTGACGGGATGACCTCGACATCAGGATCCACGCCGTGGTTCTCGACACCCCAGCCGTAGCCGTCCAGCCAGGTCGCATACCGCGGCACGGTGACCTCGGTACCGTCCACCAGCTCGTGGAAGGGCACGTCGATCCCGAGCACACCGCCCCAGGTGCGCGCGCCTACCACCGGCCCCAGGTGCAGGATCTTGATGGCCGCGGTGACGATGTCGCCATCGGACCCTGCGTACTCGTCGGCGAGCGCGACCACGGGCCCCCGCGGCGCGTCGAGCGGATAGGTACTCGGCTGCAGACCGCGTGGCGCGTCCCAGCCGATCACGCGGCGGGCGAGCTTCTCCACCACCAGCTGGGAGACGTGCCCGCCGGGATTGCCGCGGACGTCCACGATCAGCGCGTCGCGGACCATCTCGCTACGCAGATCGCGGTGGAAATCCGCCCAGCCCTCGCTCACCATGTCGGGAACGTGCAGGTAACCGATCCGGCCGCCACTCAGCTCGCGGACCCGCTGCCGCCGCGACGCCACCCAGTCCTGGTAGCGCAGCCGCCGGTCGTCCTGCAGCGTGATGACCACCGCTCGGCGCGGCAGGCCGCCGCCTGCCGGGCCGATGGTCAGCTCGACCGGCTTTCCTGCCGCGCCGGCCAGCAGCGGCCCCGGCCCGGCGGCACCGACCTGCTGCCCGTCCACCGCCAGCAGAGCGTCCCCGGGGCCGATACCGGCGCCGGGCGCGGTGAGCGGTGAGGACGCCCGCGGGTCCGAGGACTCCCCCGGTACCACCCGGGTGACTCGCCAGCTGCCGTCCTCGGCCAGCTCCAGATCCGCGCCGAGCAGTCCGACCGACTTGCGCCGGCCGGCCCGGCCGCCGCCAGCCGGCACCACGTACGCGTGTGAAGTTCCGAGTTCGCCGAGCACCTCCCAGAGCAGGTCCGCGAAGTCGCGGGGTCCGGCGACCCGGTCAAGCAGCGGCCGGTAGGCGTCGAGGATCGCGTCCCAGTCCACCTCGGCAAGGTCCGGCACCCAGAAGTCATGCCGGATGATCCGGCCGGCCTCCTCGTACGCGCTGCGCCAGAGCGCCGCGGGCTGCGCCAGGTACCTGGCCCTGGACAGGTCGACCGACACGCGGTCGGCCGGGTTGTCCGAGTCCGGCTTACGGTCGGCCGGAACCACGCTGACATCGCCATGGTCGCCGACCACCAGGTAGCAGCCGTCGCCGCTGGCCTCGAACCAGTCGACCGCGTCGTCGAGCTCGGTGCTGCGCTGCTGTGCGAAGTCGAAGCGCTCCAGGGCCGCGCGCGGCGTGGCATCGCCCGGGTTCGCGCCGCCTTCGCCCAGGTTCCCCGTCACCGGCTCCCTGAGCCATGCGAGGCCGCCCTTGACCGCGCGCAGCGAGCTGTAGCGCGACTCGGGCACCGGAACCTGAACGACCCGGCCCGGCAAACGCTCGGTATCGACCTCCACAGGCGCCACCCGGGCCTCGTCGTCGCGTTGGGACCGGGCTGCGGCGTCCCCCCTTGTGCCGTCGCCCGGCGTGCCGTCGCCCGGCGTGCCCGCGTCAGGCTGGCCCGCTCCCGGCGAGCTGCCCCCCGCGTCGCGCTTGCCCGCAGCGTTCGTATTCACGTCGTCCGATGGCTGCCCGCCGCCGCCTGGTTCGCCGCCGACTTCCCGGCCGTCGGGCAGCGGCCCGAAGGGCGACGGCGTGGCCGTCGCGAGCGGCACGAGGTAAGGGCGGCAGCCGTACGGGAAGGACAGGTCGAAGAAGTGGGCGTCGTAGACCGGGTCGAAGCTGCGCCGGGACAGGAAGGCCAGGTAACGGCCGTCCGTCGTGAAGACGGGCTCGGTGTCGATGAACCGCCCGTCGGTGACGTCCAGCACGACCCGGCTGGCGAGCTGCGCCATCCGCAGCTGGCGCAGCGGCGCAGGACCCGGATGAGACCAGGCGAGCCAGGCGGAGTCCGTCGACCACGCCAGCCCGGTGACCGGGCCGTTGCCGGACGAGGCAATCTCGGTGACCGTCCCGGAGGCGACGTCCACCACGTGCAGCCGCCCGTCACGTGCCGCGACGGCGACGGCACTGCCGTCCGGAGCCGCCGCAAGGCCCTCCACCCGGCCGATGGACCCGGCAGCCAGCCGCCGGGGCGCCGCTGTGCCCGAGGTACCGTCGGCGGGCGCGACCTCCAGTGCGTGCGCGCCGCCCGCGTCGGTCACCCAGACGACCTGTCCGGTAGTTCCGAGCACCTGCGGCCGGCCGGCCCGGACGCCAGGCACGACGGACAGCGCTCTAGCCGGACCGTCGCGGTGGGTCATCCAGTGCACCGTTCCGCGCACCTCGATGGCGCTGGCGCGCCCGGTGTGGTCGCAGCTCAGCGAACCGAGATGGTTCTCGGCCGTGATGAGCCGCCGGGCCCGCATGGCGGCCGGCGAACCCAGGCCGATCTCCAGCCGGCGGGGCTCGCCGCCGGCCTCCAGGGACTCGAGCAACCAGATGTCGCCGGCGCAGTGATAGACGATCCGGCTCCCGTCGGTGCTCGCGTTGCGGGCATAGAAGCCGTCGTGGTCGGTGTGCCGCCGCAGGTCGCCGCCGTCCAGCGCACACGAGTACAGGTTGCCCGTTCCCTCGTGGTCGGACAGGAACGCCAGTCTGCCGCCAGCCAGCATCAGGCTGGCGAACTGGCCGGGCAGCTCGCCGAGGATCCGGGCGAACGGGCCAGCGGGGAGTTCGCCGGCCTTCGCACTGCTCAGCCACAGCCGTCCCGCCGAACCGCCGCGGTAGCGCTTCCATGCCGCCGGATCGCGGACCATGCTGCCGTTCAGCAGCGCGACCGCGGTCTCCTCGACGGCCAGGTCGGCGACCGGGCCGAACGGCAGCCGCCTGCTGCCGATCGGCTGAGCGTTGCCGTTGCCGGGGCCGCCGCCACCGCCGTCGCCTGGGCCGTTGCCGCCGTCGCCTGGGCCGCTGCCGGGGCCGCCGCCACCGCCGGCCGCGGCGGCGTGCTCATCAGCCACGGCCGGGGAAATCGCGTATGGCCAGGTGAAATGGCTGAATGGCTGGCCGGACGCGGTTATAGCCAGGACCGCCCCATCCGGTGTCCAGCCGCAGACGCGGGTCTGCGCGTCGCCCCAGTAGGTCAGCCTGCGCTCGTTCCCGCCAGCTACCCCGGCCAGGTACACCTCAGGCAGGCCATCCCGCCTGCTGGTCCATGCGATCATCGTGCCGTCCCTGGAAATGCGGGGGTGGCTTGCCTGCGCCTGGTCCGCAGAAACTCGCCAAGCGCGGCCGCCGGAGATTGGCCAAAGCCAGACGTCGTCTTCGGCAACGAAGGCGATGAGATCGTCGTGAAGATGCGGGAAGCGGAGGTATCCGGCAGAAGTCACCGGCTCATCCTAGGCCGTTCGGGCAGTCGGCGTAGCTAGGCACGCGTGGCCGGTCACCCGGAGGTGCGCGACGTTTGGCCCGGTCGCCGCACTATGCCGGCCGGCCTCGCGGCTAACCCGGAATGGCTGGCCTAAACTGACTGGTCAGTAACCGGAAAAGGACCATTGCTGTTATAGGCCGAAGTAACTAGACACCTTCGCTAGGCTGGCCGAACACCATTTCACTACGCTGCGTACTCCTCACCCGAGTTTGGCGCGAATAGCTTGTCTGCAGCAAGGGGCGGTGCAAGACTCGCCAGTGTGGCGATCGCGCTCGACAGCAGCGTCCCCGAGGGCAATCAGTCGGGGATGTTCGCAGGTCAGCCGCTTTGGCCTGCTTTCAACCGGCGCGCTGACGGGTCCGGTGCTCGCTCGGACGCCGCCGCCGAAACGGCTCGCGGCCCGCAGCCGGCTGCATCGGCGGAAAGCGTTGCGGAACGGCCCTGGCAGCCGGAAACTCAGGCGACGGCTGGCCCTGGGAGCGATAATTCAGCGAACCGCATTTCCAGCCTTCATGCCCGGCTGGTAAAGGAATCCCTTGCGGTCGTCGATGCGCACGCGCCCGAAGCGATGGAGCACTTCTACGCTTGGCTTTTCGTGGAGCATCCGGAGGTCCGGGCGATGTTCCCGCTTGCGATGGACGAGCACCGGGAGCGCGTATTCGGCGCACTCGCCAGGATCGTATGGAGCATGGACGCTCCCGAGACGCTTGCGCTATATGTCGGGCAATTAGGCCGGGACCACCGCAAGTTCGCGGTAAAGGATAAACACTACGAGGCCTTCTTCGGTGCGCTGCTGCGCACGGTCAGGCACTTCAGCGCCGACAATTGGACGGCCGACACCCAGGCAGCGTGGGAAGCCGCCCTCGGCGCCGTCGCCTCGATCATGCGGGCCGCGGCCGCCGCGGACGCCCAGCGTGGGCCGGCCTGGTGGCTCGGGGAGATCGTGCAGCATGATCTGCGCCGTCCCGATCTCGCGGTGCTGACGATCCGGCCCGATCAGCCGCTGCGCTACCTGCCCGGCCAGTATCTGGCCGTGCAGGTCGGCCGGTGGCCCCGGGTCTGGCGGAACTTCTCGATCGCCAACGCACCTCGAGCCAATGACCTGATGGACCTGCACGTGCGAGCGGTTCCCGGCGGCCTGGTGAGCGCGGCGCTCGTGCGCCACGTGCAGCCGGGCGACACCCTGTTACTCGGCCCGGCCCGCGGTGAGATGACGATGCCGGCAGGCTGCGACCGCGACCTGCTGTGCATCGCCGGAGGAACCGGGCTAGCCCCGATCAAGGCGCTCATCGAGGGCGCGATCAGCGCGGCCGGGCAGTCCAGGCAGCAAAAGATCTCCCTGTACGTCGGAGCGCGCAACGCAGGTGATCTCTACGACATGCGGGACCTCGGGCTGCTTGAGGTCTGCCATCCCTCGCTGCAGGTCGTCCCGGTGGTGGACAGCGGTTCGGGCGGGCGCGGCCTTTCCGGCCCGCTGCCCGCCGCGGTCAGCAGGCATGGCCCGTGCGATGGCCGGGAAGTGTTCATCAGCGGGCCCGGCGCGATGGTCAAGGCGGCCGTGCGGATGCTCGAACGCCGGGTCTCTAGCGAGCACATCCACCACGACCCGGTCGACGCGACGATCGCCTGACCCGGAGCCCGGAGCGCCCGGGTGGGGTGCCGGCCACAGGTGTCAGGCATGCGGGCAACTTCTCATACCTTGCGCCAGCGGGGTACCCAGCAGCCGTCCTCGACGGCGTAGTCACCGAAAAGGGCCGGCGCCTCGGCTCGCATGAGCTCTCCGATCATGCCGAAGACGAGCCGGATCTCCTCCTCGGCGCCGGCGTCGGTGCGCGCCTCGATGGTATGCCGCAAGGCCCGGATGTTCGCCGTCCAGAGCAGGCCGGTGGCTACCCCGTCCGGCGCGAACCTGCGCATGAACGACGTCTTGTGCTTCTTCTCCTCGAACACCGCGCCATCTTCGTCCAGCCCGAAGTGATCAGCCATCCAGTGCTGGAACTCCTCCATCTGCTCAAGCAGCGCGGTCGACCGCTTCATCAGCTCGCCGTCGGCGCGGGCCCAGTCCGGGAACCAGAACGGGATGTCGGCGAGCCGGACGAACCGCAGCGACTCCTGCGAGACGGCAGTTCCCGGCCGGTGCCGTACGAGCTCGTGCGAGCAGACTCTGCTGACGTTGTGCAGCACGAAGCTGAAGCTCGCATGCTCAAGTACGGATCCGTGCGCGCTGGACAGGATGTTCGCGAGGTACTTGCGGTGGTCGTTCCGCACCCGGCGGACGTTCGGGTTCAGCCCCGGTTCCCAGGCGCGGTAGCAGATCTTCCCGGCGAACTCCGCCAGGTTCTCCGCGTCGCTGTCCAGGTCGCCGCGGTCCAGCCGCTCCAGCCAGCTCTGCCCGCCGACCTCACGCAGGTAGGCCGCTATCTGGTCGTAGTCGAGCTGAGGACGGGCGACCAGGAACACCTCGGGCTGCACGCTCTTCATGGCACGGCACATTACCGGCTGGCACGGTGCCGGCCTACTGACGGGCCCGCCGCACCGACGGGCCCGCCGCACCGACAGGCCCGCAGCGTGCGGTCCGTGGGCTGACCTGCTCAGCTGGCGGGCACGGCCGGCCTCCCGGCCGTGCCCGCGACCC
>Ga0302324_100031334_pt1 | contig 10033 bp, 7 predicted proteins | sample Palsa_T0_1_FD_201949 | JGI IMG/M metagenome (GOLD analysis project Ga0302324, IMG submission 201949) | Peat permafrost microbial communities from Stordalen Mire near Abisko, Sweden - Palsa_T0_1 | ecosystem: Environmental > Terrestrial > Soil > Palsa > Peat permafrost | place: Sweden: Abisko... | reverse complement strand
CCGGCACTTGATTTGTGTCTCAAGTGCTCGCATATTTTTAATTTGCTCGACGCGCGCGGGGCGATTTCTGTCACCGAGCGGGTCGGCGTGATCGCGCGAATTCGCACGCTGGCTGTGGGAGTTGCGAAGGCTTACGCGGCGCAGCAAGAAGCGGTGGCTGCGCATGGCTGAGTTTCTGCTTGAGATTGGCCTCGAGGAAATTCCGGCGCGAATGATTGCCGGCGCGCAGGCGGAGTTGGCGCGGCGCGTTGAGGCGCTGCTGAAACGCGAGCGGCTGCTCGACGAATCCTCCGCGGTAACGAGCTACTCGACGCCGCGGCGATTGGCCGTGGTGGTGCAAGGCGTCGTGGCAAAGCAGGCTGATGTTGAAGAGCAGATGCTCGGGCCGGCGACCAAAGTTGCGTTCAAGGACGGACAGCCGACTCCGGCCGCGGTGGCATTTGCCAAAAAAGCGGGGGTGGACGTGGCGTCGCTGACGACGCTGACCAACACGAAGGGCGAATATGTAACTGCGATTGTGAAAAAACCGGGCCGGGGCGCTGTGGAGCTGCTGGCGGAGATGTTGCCGGCAGAAATCGGCGGCATTTACTGGGCGAAAAGCATGTATTGGCGACCGGGGAAGCCGGAGAGATTTGTCCGGCTGGTGCGATGGATTGTTGCGCTGCTGGACTCCGCAGTTGTGCCGGTGGAGTTCGCCGGAGTTCGTGCGGGGAATGAGAGTCGCGGTCACCGCATTCTGCATGGCGCGGCGCCGGTCGTGATTTCCGCGCCGGAAGATTATGTGGCGGCGCTGGAGAAGGCGTTTGTGCAGCCAGATCCTGAGTTGCGTCGTCACAAGATTCGCAAGGACCTGGACGCTGCGACGCGTAAAGTTGCGGGCGCGCGCTGGCGGGAGGACGAAGCCCTGGTCGATGCCACCGTTCACCTGACGGAGTGGCCGTCGGTAGTACTGGGCACGTTTGAGGCTGAGCATCTTGCGCTGCCCGAGGAAGTTCTGGTCACGGTCATGCGTGATCACCAGAAATATTTTGCGGTCGAAGATGCGAAAGGTAATCTTGCGCCGCATTTTCTTGCTGTGTTGAACACGCAAGCGGATGCCGACGGCGCGGCCACGATTGAGCACGGCAGCGCTCGCGTGCTGCGGGCTCGCTTCAACGATGCGCGATTTTTCTGGAATGCGGACCAGAAGATTTCTTTGCGCGATCGAGTCGAGATGCTGCGGGCCGTGACTTTTCAGAAGCAGCTGGGCAGCTATTGGGATAAGACGCAGGCCAATTTGCGGATTGCCGGCGCGCTGGCACAGCATGTGAAGGCCGGCGGATTACATGTCAACGAATCCGACATTGACCTGGCGACGATGCTGGCGAAAGCCGACCTGACCGCGGAACTGGTGAAGGAATTCACGGAACTGCAGGGCATCGTCGGCGGATTGTATGCGGTGGTGCAGGGAATTCCGGCAGCCGCGGCGCAGGCGATTTATGACCAGTACAAGCCGGCGGGCGTGGAAGATCCCGGACCGCGCAGCGCGGAAGGCGCGGTGGTTGGGCTGGCGGATCGCATAAATACAGTCGTGGACATGTTCGCCATCGGCCTGGCGCCGACCGGGTCCAAAGATCCGTTTGCCTTGCGGCGTGCGGCGAACGGGATTGTGCGGATTCTCGCGGACCATCCACTGCAGTTGACGCTGACAAAACTTGTGAGCGTTGCGGTCGAGCAGTCGCAGCAGCCCAAGGCAGCCGAGCGAACTGACGACGTGCTTCAGTTTTTGCGCGAGCGGCTAACGTTTTATCTGCGCGATGTTCTCGGCTTGTCCTATGACGTGGTGAACGCCGTGTTGGCCGCCGGCGCAGATGACGTGCGCGATGCGATTGCGCGCGGGCATGCGTTGACTGCCGTTCGCGGGACTGACGATTTTGTTGCGATCTCGGGCGCGTTCAAGCGGATCAAGAACATTCTGGCGCAGGCGACGAGCAAGGGTGACCAGCCTGCCGCGCATATCCGGAAAGAGTTGCTGACCGAAGGCGCAGAGCAGACGCTGTATGCGCAAGCGCGAGAGTTGTCTCCGCAGGTGGAGGCTTTGCGGCAGCAGCGCAATTACGCGATGGCGCTCGATCACGTGGCCACGCTGCGGCCTGCGGTGGACGCGTACTTTGAAGCGGTGATGGTGATGGCTCCCGATGCGGCGTTGCGTGCCAACCGGCTGGGCCTGCTGACGGAACTGCTGGCGGATTTCTCGCGCATCGCGGACTTCTCGGAAATGGTTTCCGGCTAATTCAGCTTTTGTAACCGTTCCAGTAGCTTTTGCGCGAGGTTGCTGTCGTCGTCGGACCAGAGCAGGCGGCTGGAGACGCCGCAGTTCTTTTCGATGCGTGCGGTCAGGTCGACCAGCATGGCGATGTTCTGCTGGATGTGCTGCAGGTCGGCTGGACCGAGAGGGATTTCCGGCTGCAGGAAGAGGCTGTCATGGCCGAGGTCGAGCCGGATCTGACCCATCTGCTCAAACGCAGCGTCTTCAAAATCCGGACCCAGGGCGGTGACACGCACGAGGCTCGGCTTGCGAACCCATGTGCTCTGGTCGTCAGGCTCGTCGCTGTCTTCAACTTCACCGTCATCCATTTCAGTGCTGGTGCCAGAATTATTTGCGCCCTCATGCGTGCCGCCGAATTTCGGCATCCACAAATCCCAGTTGACCTCGAACTCGTAGGCATAATCCTCATGCAGCATTTCGGTGGCTTCAGAGATAGCGCGTTCGAGCTGTCCTTGCAGAGCTTCGGGTGACTCGACGGAAATTTCGTCGGCCTCCCAGATGCGTTGATAGACGTGTGGCTCGCCCCAGTTCAGCGGGTAGGCGATAGCTGCGCGGATGCCCGGTCGCGCGGGTGAAAACGGAAATTGCTGCAGCACGGAGAGCGTTGCCGCGGGCAGTGACGCGAAACGGAAGTTGGGGAACCAGAGGCTGAGATAGAGTTGGCCGGCCACATGACTATTGTAGTTGGCGCGGCTCTTTGTGGCGACGGGGCGGCGCCGCGCAGGGTGCGACAATAAAGCAGTATGCCGTTGACGGTCGAGCGCCTGCGCACGTGGATTCTGGTGTCGGGTGGCGTGCTGGTTCTGGTGCTGGGCGGCTTCTTTTACCTGGCGCATTGGAAGCAGCGGTTTCTGACGCGCGACTTGCCAAAGCGGCTCGGCGTTGATATCCAGCAGGACTCGACTGGCTTCACGCTTTCGAAATCTCACAACGGAAGAACCCTGTTCACGCTGCATGCCTCGCGGGCGGTGCAGTTGAAGAATGGAGGCAACGCGCAGCTGCATGACGTGAAGATCGTCATTTATGGGCAGGGTGCGTCGCAACGGCAAGATAGGATCAGCGGCGACGAGTTTGCTTACGATCCGAAAACACAAACGGTGCAGGCGGAGGGTGAAGTGCTGATCGATCTGCAGGCGCCTGATGCGGGGACGGCTGGGAAGCCGGCAAATGCGGAGAGCACGATTCACCTGCGGACGCGTGGCCTGGTGTTCAACCAGAACACAGGCGTGGCTGTGACAACGCAGGCGGTGGATTTTCGTCTGCCGCAAGCGGCGGGGACCGCGGTCGGAGCGGAGTATGACTCACAGCAGGGGCTGGTGACGCTGCAATCCCAGGTTGTGTTGCACACTGTGCTGGATGACGAGCCGGCGACGGTGATAGCGAGCCACGCGGTGATGAATCGCCAGATCTGGCAGGTGAATTTGACGACGGCGCGACTGCACAGCGAAAAGCGTGACGCGAGTGCGGACTCGGCAACGTTGTGGATGCATCCTGATGGCACGGCGGACCGCATGCTGGCAGAAGGCCACCTCGTGATGACGACCGACGATGGCACGGAGCTGGACGCGCCACGTGGCACGGCGCAATTTCGCGCGAACTCCCGTGTCGAGCACGTGCATGTTGAAGGTGGTGTGAAGATGCACCAGACACCGCCGGACAAAGGCGGCACGGTGCGTGATGGGCAGGCGGAGCAGGCGTGGCTGGATCTGGATGCGAAGAGCAAACCGGCGCAATTGCGGATGCAGGGCGGCGTTCGCCTCACGGAGAGCGTTGCCGGCGCGACGCCTTTGCAACGCGAATTGCGCGCCGGGCATGCGGATGTCGCGTTTCGCGATGGCGTGGCGCAGCAAATCGTGGCGAAGGAGTCGCCGATGTTTGAGGAAACCAGTACGACAAAACAGCACAAGAGCACAAAGCTTTTGCAGGCGGACACGCTCGATGCGACGCTGCGGAATGGGAAGTTCCTGGATCAAGTTCACGGCGTTGGCAACACGCAGTTGACGCAGCAGGAGTCGATGGGACAGGTAGAAGTCAGCCATGGGGATGACCTGGTCGCGAAATTTGGCACAACTGAAGTCGCGGAAGCAAGCGATGGTCGGCAACAGATTGTGAGTGCGGTGCAGCAAGGGAATGTGCGGTTCACTCGGACGGCGCCAGCGGCGAAGCCTGCGTCCGCAAGCAAGGCAGGTGGGGCGACGGGGGTTGATCGGAGCAGCGGCCATGCGGCGCGTGCGGAATATCGACAGGCCGACGAGACAATTTTATTGACGGGCGATCCGCGTTTGACGGATACGTCTGCGGATAAAGCTGTGGTTGACATGGCGGCGGAGAAGATCACGATGCATCGCGCGACCGGCGATGCGTTGGCCGAGGGCGCGGTGAAAACCAGCTACGTGAGTGAGCCGGGCGCGGCGACTGCGCATGTCGTGGGGGAGCGCGCGGTGCTGGCGCATGCGCAGCAGACCGCGACGTTCACCGGCTCTCCGCGGTTGTGGCAGGACGGCAATTCTGTGGAGGCGCCGACGCTGGTGCTGACGGATAAACCGCGGGGGCTGATGGCAGAGTCTGGCGCGGATGGTGCGCCCGCGGTGCACGCCGTATTCGTCCAGCGCGATGCCAAACATCCGCAGCCGCCGGTGCGCGTTATGGGCCGGACGTTGGTCTACTCGGATGCAGAACGCAAGGCGCGATTTACGAATGCAGTGACGTTGGTCGACGCGAACGGCACGGTGCGGGCGGACAAGATGGACGTCTTTTTGAAGCCTGCAGCGGCGAATACTCCCGCGATGAGCCATATGGCAGCCGCGAGTGCGCCGATGGGTGGACAAGTGGATCACATTCTTGCGACGGGCGACGTGTTTCTTGATCAGCCGTTGCGGCACGGCAGCGGCGAAGAGCTGGTCTACACGGCGGATGACGGAAAGTTCATGCTGACCGGCTCGACGAAGCGACCGCCGCGAATTGAAGATCACCTGAACGGCAGCGTCACCGGTGATGCGCTGGTATTTTTCAGCCGCGACAACAAGGTGGATGTCGAGAACGGACCGGGGCGCACTGTGACGACAACTCACCTTTCCAATAAGGGTGACTCCAAGTAAAGTGAAGTCAGATGCAGACGCTGACGACTGATCAAGTGACGAAGACGTACCGCGGCCGCCAGGTGGTGCGCGGCGTCAGCCTGCAGATCAGTCGCGGCGAAGTTGTCGGGCTGCTGGGGCCGAATGGCGCGGGCAAGACGACGACGTTCTACATGATTGTCGGGCTGGTGCCGCCGGACACGGGCTCAGTGCGCGTCGACCAGACGGACATCACGCGGGTGCCGATGTACTTGCGGGCGCGCAACTTTCGCATCAGCTATCTGCCGCAGGAGCCGTCGGTGTTCCGCAAGCTCTCGGTGGAGGAAAATATTCTCGCGGTATTGGAAGCGCAGCCGATCAGCTGGGAGACGCGGCGCACGCGCATGGAGCGGCTGATGGAACAGCTGAACTTGGTGCGCATTCGCAAGACCCGCGGCTATGCGCTGTCAGGCGGCGAGCGTCGACGCGTGGAGATTGCGCGCTGCCTGTGTATTGAGCCGGAATTCATTCTGCTGGACGAGCCGTTCTCTGGCATTGATCCGATCGCGGTGCTCGACCTGCAGGAGATTATTTACGACCTGAAGGCGAGCAACATCGGCGTACTGATTACGGATCACAATGTGCGCGAGACGCTATCTGTAACCGACCGCGCCTACATTATTAATGACGGGCAGATTTTCCGGACCGGCACGCCGGCGGAACTGGGCGCCGATGCCGAGGTCAAGCGCGTTTACCTGGGCGAAAGTTTCACGCTCGGCTGAGATGTGCGGGGGAGTAGCGCAGGTCTACTGACGCAGCTTTTCCGCCGTCTGGCAAGCCCCCGAAATTTGCATTCCCACCCATGCGCTGCAGGCGTGTAATCTGAGGAAGACCGGCCGTACCGCAGAAAAATGTGGGCTGGCGGGACACGAATTTTATGGCTTTACTCCAACCACGGCTGAACCTCAAGGTGTCGCAGAAGCAGGTGCTGACGCCGGGGCTCGTCCAGATGGTGAGTGTGCTTGCACTGAACCGGCTGGAGCTGCGGGAGATGATCAACGCGGAAATTGTTGAGAATCCCGTGCTGGAGGAGCTGGATGAAACCATGCCGGTGCAGGACGACATGGCGCGGAGCGACGAGCCGATTCCTGAAACGACGGCGCCGGAGGCCGAGAGCAAGGATTCGTTCGAAGAAATTGATCTGACTTCGTATTTCCAGGAATATCTCGATCCGGGATTTCGCACATCGGCGAGTACGGAGATGGTGGAGCGGCCATCGTTCGAGAATTTTCTCTCGCAGCCGAGTACGCTGACCGATCACCTGATGTGGCAGCTGGGATCGCTGAGCCTGCCGGCCGAGTTGCGTGCCGGCGCCGAGATGATTGTCGGCAATCTGGATGAGGACGGTTATCTGACGGCATCGGAAGATGAGTTGCTGGACGCGATTACGAATGAGCCCGCTTGCGTTGGTCACGAGGCGCGGACATTGCTGACGCAGGCATTGCAGTGGGTGCAGTCGCTTGATCCGCCGGGCATTGCGGCGCGGGATTTGCGCGAGTGCCTGCTGGCGCAGATTTCGCTGGCGCGCAAGCTGACCGGAACGCCCTCGACGGTAAATAGTTCTGGGAATGGGCCTGCGAATGGATTTGTGGCGAATGGTGTCGGTTCGAACGGCTCGTACGCGGCTGCCGACTATGAAGAAGAGGAGCCGCTTTCCGCGGAGGACGCTGCTGCGGCGATCACGCTGCAGGCTTCGGCCGACGCTTCAGCGACTTCGTTCGGCCTGATCCTGGATGACGCGCAGCAGATTGTGGAGCAACACCTCGGGCTGTTACAGAAGCGCGACTTGCGCGATTTGTCCCGCGTGATGCGACGGCCGGCCGAGGCGCTGGCTGAGGCGGTGAGCTTTATCCGCACCCTCGATCCGCGGCCCGGGCGCAGATATTATCGCGAAGAAGCGCGGCTGATTGAGCCCGACGTGGCCATCATGAAGCGCGATGACGGCTTTGTTTCCGTCCTCAATGACGACGATCTGCCGGTGCTGCGGCTCAACCAGGGGTATCGGCGGCTGCTGACGCAGGACGGCACGGAGCGCGACGTCCGCAATTACATCAAAGAGCGTTACAAATCCGCGATTCAGCTGATCCGTAATATTGAGCAGCGCAAGAGTACAATTCTGCGCGTGTGCGATGTCCTCATCCGGCGGCAGTACGATTTCCTGGAAAAGGGAGTCGAGGCACTGCATCCGATGATGATCAAGGATGTAGCGGAGGAGATCGGCGTCCATCCATCGACTGTGAGCCGCGCGGTGGCGAACAAATATGTCCACACGCCGCAGGGAGTGTTCGAGTTGCGCTTCTTCTTTTCCGAGGGCGCGAACGGGCCCGAGGGCGAGGGCACGCCGCTAATGTTAGTAAAGCGCAAGGTGAAGAAGATCATCGAGGACGAAGATGCCGGGCAGCCGCTGACCGACGACCACATTGCAAAAATGCTGCAGGACCAGGGAATCAACGTGACGCGGCGGACGGTTGCGAAGTATCGCGAGGACCTGCACATTCCCAGCACACATCAACGACGGGTGCGGCAGTAAGATGAAAACAGAGAAGGCAATTTCGACGGCGGTACGAGTGACCAGCCGTGGAAGAGCGAGCAAGGAGCCGCCCATGCGGACAAAATTTGCCGGCAGACAGGTGTCGATCAGCGAGAAGCTGAAGACGATTTCAGAGAGCGGCATGGAGCGCATCTCGCGCGTGCTGGGCGAGGATTGCTCGGCGAGCATCGTGCTGAACGCGGAGAAGTCGCGGCAGATTGCGGAAGTGACGATCGTCTTCCGGCAGCAGACGCTGGTCGGTCAGGCGGAGGGGTTTGATCTGGAGCAGGCGCTGCAGTCTGCGCTGGAAAAAGCGGAGAAGCAGGCGTTGCGCTATCGCACGCGGCTACGCACGCGCAAGCGCGAGGCCAAGGTGGAGAAGCAGGCGACGCCGCTGGCTCGTCCGCGCAAGACGCGCCCCTTGGTCAAGCCCGATGACGCGCCCGAGCCTGAGGCGGCGCCGAAAGACGGCAAACGCGTGCGTACGGTGCCTGTGGTCGTGCATTCGTTTCCGTCGGCCAAGCCGGTGGTTGAGCCGCATATTGTGCGCTCGCAGGAAGGCGTCGCGCTGCGGCCGATGACGCTGGAGGAAGCGGTGAAGGAAGCCGAGTTCCGCGATCATCCGGTGTTTGTCTTCCGCAATCTGGAAGGCATCGTGCACGTCTTGTATCGCAAGCGCGATGGCAAGATGGCGCTCATAGAAGCCCCATAGCTCAGCCGATTTGCAATAGTCCGGTGCTACGATACCGCCATGGCAACGCTGCGCAAGAAAGCTGCGAAACCGCGTCGAGCCCAGCGGGGGCGCAGTGAACTCGTCATCGTCACCGGAATTTCCGGTGCAGGCAAAGCTTCCGCGCTGAAGGCGTTCGAAGACCTGGGCTACTACTCCGTGGATAATCTGCCGATTGATCTGTTGCCGGGATTTGCTTACCTGGTGCGGCAATCGCGCGAAATTCAGCGGGCTGCCATTGTCATTGATGTTCGCGAAGGCAGGAGTCTGCGGCGCTTTCCGATGATCCTGAAGCAGCTGAAGAAAAATCTCGACATCCGCGTGCTGTTTCTCGATGCGGCCGACGACATGCTGGTGCGGCGTTATTCGGAGACGCGGCGGCCGCATCCGCTGGGGACGAAGGAAGCGGTGCTGCCGTCACTGCGTGCTGAACGCAAGCGGCTGGATGCGGTGCGCAATGTCGCTGACATCATCCTCGACACCTCGAAGTTCAACGTGCATGAATTGCGTGCGCACGTTCTTGAACAATTCGGGCGCGAGGATAAAGACAAAGGCCGCAGCCTGCTGGTTTCCTGCGTCAGCTTTGGCTTTAAGAGCGGCGTGCCGCCGGAGGCCGACATGGTGTTCGACGTTCGCTTCCTGCCGAACCCACATTTCGTCGAGGAGTTTCGACCGCTGACCGGCAAGCATCCCAAGGTCGCGGCGTACATCCGGCACTTTCCGCAGACGAAGGAATTTCTCGACAAGATTACCGAGCTGCTGCTTTTTCTGCTGCCGCATTACATGCGTGAAGGCAAGAGTTATTTGACGCTGGCGTTTGGCTGCACCGGCGGCCAGCATCGCAGCGTGATGATGGCCGAGGAGATGAAGAAGCGGCTGACGAAGGCGGGGTATCGCTCGAAAGCCGTGCATCGCGACATGCCGCGCTGACTGTTGTATTGCATGTGGTATGGTCTCGGCCATGCGGTACCGGATCGCTTTACTGATTGCCGGCAGCTTCCTTCTCGGACACTCGTCATGGGCGCAGGACTGCCCAACGGAAAATTTCAATGGGTCATCCTCGAAATCTGCGTCCCGGAGTTTGACTGGCTTGTTGGTTTATCACGATGGCCTGGAGCCGTGGATAGGGCTGAAGCTCGATCAGCCAGTTTGTGAAACGCAGGAAATTCTACTGCGGGATTTCGGACATGCCGTTGCGGTCGATAACAGCGAGCGGCGCAGGTTAAGCGTCTACCGCGATTGCCGAATCACCGTGTACGGGCCGTTGGATGATGCATCGAACGGTTATGCCGAAATATCTCAAGACGTCGAGCGTATGCATGCTGGGCCGGATTGCACTTTGAAGCCCG
>Ga0302324_100031332_pt1 | contig 10034 bp, 5 predicted proteins | sample Palsa_T0_1_FD_201949 | JGI IMG/M metagenome (GOLD analysis project Ga0302324, IMG submission 201949) | Peat permafrost microbial communities from Stordalen Mire near Abisko, Sweden - Palsa_T0_1 | ecosystem: Environmental > Terrestrial > Soil > Palsa > Peat permafrost | place: Sweden: Abisko... | reverse complement strand
TTCTACCCCGCAATTCCCTTCGTCGTTCCGCAGAGCGCCTTCGGCGTCCAAGCCATCAACCTCAATAGCGACGCCTACCCGGACGTCATGTTCGGCATCTACAACTACACCGGCGGCGCCATCGCTCCCGTCATCAATCACTACAAAAACGCGCCCTCCGTCGCCAAGGCCACGACCAGCGTCAGCATTTCCAATCCCGGCATCACAAGCCAGGGCCAACCGCTCTACCTGGACGTTACCGTCGCTGAAACCGGCGCCGCGGGCCTGCCCACCGGCACCGTCACACTCACCGGCGGCAGCCAGGTCCTCGATACGGAAACTCTGGGCGGCGGCCAGGTGTACCTCACCGTCAGCAACACCGCTTCCTATCCGCCCGGCACCTACCCGCTCACCGTCACCTACAGCGGCGACAACTTCAACCAGCCGTCCACTGCCACAATTAACGTCCCCATCATTTACGCAACCAGCTTGGCGTTCACCGTCTCCCCCGACGCCGTCCCCGCTGGTGACACTGCAACTCTCACCGCAACGCTCACCCGTCCCTACGGCTCGGGCTATCCCACCGGGGACATCGACTTCTTTTACGATGGCGGCAACGCCTACGTCGGCAGCGCCAAGCTGGTCAACGGAGTTGCCAAACTCACCGCGTCCACCAAGGGCTTTCCCACCGGAACCTACCAGCTGCAGGCCGGCTATTTCGGCGACAGCAATGACGGCGATTCTCTCTCCGCCATCATCCCCGCCAGCATCGTCCCTTCAGGACTCACCGGCACCACCACTGCACTCACCTACTCACCCGACCCGGTCACCCAGGGACAGACCGTCACCCTGACCGCGACGGTAGTAAAAACATCCGGCTCAGGCGTGCCCACCGGCAACGTCAAATTCCTCTTCGGTACCACCGTTCTCGCAACCATCCCGCTGAACGCATCCGGCAAGGCCAACCTGACAGCCAACACCGCAAACTACTACCCCGGCTACTACAACATCACCGCCGTCTACGAAGGCAATAGCACCACCTTCACATCAACGTCGGCAGAGACAGAAATCTTCCTCCTCTACCCCAGCAACACCTACCTCACCGTCACTCCATCCACCGTCACCCCCGGACAATCGGTCACCATCACCGCAACCGTATCCGGCGACTCCTACTCCGGGCCAAGCGGAACAGTAAAGCTCTACGCCAACGGTCTCGCCTTGGGCACAGTAACCTTGAAAAACTCCACCGGAAGCCTCACGGCCAGCAGCAGCGGCATCCCGGCCGGCACCTACAACGTAACCGGCGTCTACTCCGGCGACCAATACTACGGCGGCTCAGTCTCCGCACCAGCACCTGTAACCGTGCAATAGCAAATAAGCCTCAATTGCTCGAATGCAAGTTACAAATAAAAAGGTGCGGAGTTAATCTCCGCACCTTTTGGTCTTCATGTCAGTTACAAAAACAGTGTCATCTCGATCGAAGGAATCGCGCCTGCGCGAATCCGCCAGTCACCTGGGCCGCATTTTGCCCAGCGGGAGAGACCTGCGTCTGCCCTGCAAGCGGAGGCCGGCAAGTGGCACGGCCAATAATCGGAAACCGGTGATTCCCAATCACGCGGCCATGCGTCATTTTATGAATGACACCAGGAGACCTATGAAAGCCCCCGTAAAATCCGCGCTTCTTACAATATTGCTAGCCGTATCGATCGCAGCCACAGCTCAGTCCCAGCCAGCAGATGCGTCCCACGACTTCGACTTTCACTTCGGCAAGTTCACCACCCACATCTCCCGCCTCGACCACCCGCTCACAGGCTCCACCAACTGGTCAAAGCTCGAAGGCACGGTGACAACAAGACCCATCCTGGACGGCCACGGCAATCTCGAAGAACTGGAGGCCGGCAACGCCAACTTTCATTTCAAGGGCATCACGCTCTTCCTCTACAACCCCGAATCCCATCAGTGGAGCCAGACCTTCGTCAACGGCAGCGACGGAATTCTCAGCCACTCCATGTTCGGCAGCTTCAAAAACGGCCGCGGCGAATTCTATGACCAGGAGGACTACAACGGCCGCATGATCCTCGTCCGCTTCGTCTGGTTCGACATCACCCCGGACTCCCACAAAATCGAGCAGGCCTTCTCCGACGACGGCGGCAAAACCTGGGAGCCGAACTTCGTCGCCACTCTCAACCGCGTCAAACCTTGACGTATCTTGCGTTCGTTCGCGGCGGAGCGGAGCCACCGAGCTCCGCTCTGCAAATAAAGAGATATTGTCGTCCTGAGCGAAGCGAAGGACCTGCTTCTTCTCTTAGTCTTGGTTTTGTTCTTGCCGTTGCGTCAATGCGTTTTCTTCTTCTCCCCCAACGCACTCCCGACAGCCACCGTAATCCCACTCAACAGCCCCAGCGTCCGCCGCCCCTCCACCGACATAAACCCACGCAGACTAGCCCAAAGCGAAGGCGGCTTCTCTGCAGTCGCCTCTTTGGTCCCATCCGCAACCGCACCCGGCAATGCCTTCACCAGCCGCGTCAGCACCTCCGGATCCACCGACCCCAGCAACTCCGCCAGCAGCAACCCATTCCGCATCGCGCGAATCGCCCCCGGCGTATTCGCCCCCGCCGCCAGCCGCGTCACCAAACTGTCCGCCGACCCCAGCAAGCCCTTACCAACATCCAGCACCTGCCGGTCTTCGGCAATTTGCAGCAGCTCCCACAAACTCAGCAACGCCTCCGCATGCTCCACCGGAGCCGCCGCAATCCGCCGCTGCAACTCCTCCCGCAGCCCATCCTGATTGTGCGAAGGAACCGGCACCAACCCAATCGCCTTCGCCATTACTGCACCTTCTCCAGCATCTTGCCAGCAGTTTGTAACTCAATCTGCACTAATCCATTCGACCCCGGCATCCGGTAGTCTTTCCGCTCCCACTTCCGCTCAACTTCCACCCCCATCTGTGGAGTCCGCGTCCCATAGCGGAAGTTTTTATGCGGCAGCGGACTCTCCCCCTGCACTGGCAGTGGAATCATCTGCACCGCACATTCCTTGTACGCCGGCGTAAACGAATCCTTGTCGACGAACGACGACGTCAACTGGTTCACCGGATGCACCATCGAATTCAGACCCATATATAGTTCCTTGCCCATCACGCGACTCGTCACCAGCACCCGCATCTTCGTCTGCCCATAACGCGATTTCAGCTGCACCCATCGCCCATCCGTAATCCCCAGCTCGCCCGCCAGCTCCGGCGAAACTTCCAGCCACGAATCCGGCGTCATCTCGATGATCGGTGTGCGGTACGTCATCGCGCCCTCATGGAAATGCTCCAGCACCCGCCCGTTGTTCAGGTGATACGGGTACTCCTGGTCCGGCTGCTCCGTAATCTTCGTCTCTTCCAGGATGTAAAACTTCGCCTTGCCATCCGGAAAATGAAACTTGTCGGTATAGAGCAGCGGCGTGTCCGTTCCATCCGCCGCCACCGGCCAGCACAAGCTGTTCCACCCCTCCAGCCGCTCATACGTCACGCCCGCAAACATAGGAGCCAGCGACGCCGCCTCCGCCATAATCTGCGACGGATGCGTGTACTTCCAATCCGCCCCCAGGCGGTTCGCCACTCCGGTGATGATCTTCCAATCCGGCAGCGAATCTCCTAACGGCTCCAGCGCCTCATACAACCGCTGAATCCTGCGCTCGGTATTCGTAAACGTCCCGTCTTTTTCCAGAGCCGGAGAAGCCGGCAAAATCACGTCCGCAAACCTGCACGAATCCGTGAAGAAGCAATCCTGCATCACCAGAAATTCCAAATTGCCGAATGCCTTATGCACCACGTTCTGGTTCGAGTCCGCCGTCGACATGTCTTCGCCCTTCACATACATGCTCTTCAGCTTGCCCTCGACCGCCGCGTCCACCATCTGGTGATTGTTCAGCCCCTTCGATACCGAAAGCTTCACGCCCCAGCCAGCCTCATACCGCGCCCGCGCTTTTTCATCATCGATCTTTTCGTAGCCAGGAAAGCGGTCCGGCATCGCGCCAAAATCGCTCGCCCCCTGCACATTGTTATGCCCGCGCAGTGGATACGCCCCAGTCCCCGTCCGCATATAATTCCCTGTCGTCAGCAGCAAATTGCTGATCGCCGTCGACGCGTCCGATCCTTCCGAATGTTGCGTAATCCCCATCGCCCAGCACATGCAAGTCGCGTCGGATTCATGCAGCATCCGCGCCACTTCCTTCAATTGCTCGACAGAAATCCCCGTCCGCCCGGAAGCATACTCCAGCGTGAAATGCTCGAGCGATTTGTAATAGTCATCGAACGAATTCACCCACTTGTCGATAAAAGCCTTGTCCTGCCAGCCCTGGTCGATGATGTATTTCGTAACAGCGGACAGCCAAATCATGTCCGTTCCGCCCTGGGGATGCAGATAAACGTCCGCCCGCTCGGCCATTTCGTTCTTCCGCAGGTCGCTGACGATAACTTTCGTCCCGCGTAATTTCTGCGCCTGCTTGATCCGCGTACACAGCACGGGATGATTCTCCGCCGGATTCGCGCCGATAATGATGATCAGCGAAGCCCGCTCCAGGTCCGCAATCGTCCCTGAATCGCCGCCATAGCCAACCGTCCGCCATAACCCCTGCGTCGCCGGCGACTGGCAATAGCGCGAGCAGTTGTCCATGTTGTTCGTCCCGATCACCGCCCGCGCCAGCTTCTGCATCAGGTACGCTTCTTCATTCGTCGTCTTCGACGAAGCCACAAACGCCAGCGCATCCGGCCCATGTGCTGCCTTGATCTCGGCAAACCGCCGCGCCACGAATCCCAGCGCCTCATCCCAGCTCGCCTCGCGAAATGACTCGCCATCGTCATTGCGAATCAGCGGCTTCAGCAGCCGGTCTTTCGAATTCGTATAGTCCCAGCCAAACTTGCCCTTCACGCAAGTGGACACGCCATTCGCCGGCCCGCCATACGGCTCAATCTTCAGGATGTGCCGCCCGCGCGTCCACACTTCATACGTGCAGCCCACGCCGCAATACGTGCACACCGTCTTCGTTTTCTTCGTCCGCGTCTCGCGCATGTGCGCTTCCACTTCGGACAGCTGCAAAATCGCGCCGTACCCAACCTCCGGCTCAATCCCCTTGACCACGTCAATCATGCTGTCCAAGGCCTTCGGTGGAATCCACGTAAAGTATCCCGCCTCGCCCAGCATCGACTTTTCCATCAGCGCGTTGCACGGACACACGCTCACACAATGCCCGCAACTCACGCAGCTGCTGTCGCCAATATCCTTGCCCCCATCCCACAACACCCGCGGATGATCGCTCGTCCAGTCAATCGACAGCGTCTCATTCACCTGAATGTTCTGGCACGCCTCCACACACCGCCCGCACAAAATGCACTGATCCGGATCGTAGCGATAGAAAGCATTCGTGTGGTCCTGAGGATACGGCTTCGGCTTGTATGGAATCTCCTGGTGCTCGACTTTCAGCATCGCCGTCGTATTGTGCACCGTGCAGTTGCCATTGTTGTTGTCGCACACCGTGCAATACAGCATGTGATTGCCGAGAATGCGATCAAACGCATCCAACTGCGCCGCCTTCGCTGCCGCCGTCTCCGTCACCACCGTCATCGCATCGCGACAAGTCGCCGCGCAAGCTCGCGCCAGCTTCCCATCCACCTCCACCATGCAGGTATCGCACGTCTGAATCGCCCCCATCTGCGGATGAAAGCAGACATGCGGCACCTCAATGCCGTTGCGGTTCAGCACGTCTTGCAGCGTCTGCCCAACATAGGCCGCATAGTCGCGCCCGTTGATGTGCACCACGCACTCCTGCGACTGGTCGCGAAAGCGATCGTGATACTGATGCGCAGGTGTTCCGGAAATCAGCTGATTCGTATCGTTCGAACTCATAACGCATTTAGGATGCTGCCGCCGCCCGCGCTAGTCAAATGAATTGCTCGATGGAATGAAACTCCGCCGTCCCAATTCACCGACACCCTGAGTCTCCAGCGAAACACTCCCAGCCCTCGCTGCCGTCACAAAAAAAGGGCGCCGAGGCAAATAGCCTCCGCGCCCTTCTCTCTACCGTTGCGTTATGGGTTCGTCACCGTCACCTGCAACGGCGTGCTCAGGCTCACGTTGTTGTTGCGGTCGCCGCCATACTTCGCAACCACGCTGTACGTCCCGACCGGAACGCCGGAAGTCGACGCCGAGATCGTCGCCGTCCCCCCGCTCAGCTGCGCCTGCGCAACAAAGCCGTTGTTGTACAGCAGGTAGACCGTTCCGGAAGGTGTCCCCGCCAGGTTCGGCCGTGTCACCGTCACCGTGAAGGACGCCGTCGTCCCGCGCACCACCGACGAAGGACCACTCAGTGCCGTCAGCGTATTCGCCGCCGTCAGCGCCACGTCTTCCGTGCCAGTCGCGGCGTTGTTATACGTGTCGCCGGAGTAAGCAGCCTGCACCACGTAATGGCCGGCATAGTAAGGCAGCGAGTTGACTGACACCTTGCCCGTCCCGCCGTACAGCGTCGCTTCACCCAGGAACACGCCCTCCGACGTCAGGATCACCGTGCCGCTCGGCACCGTCACCCCGCCGTTGCTCACCGTCACCGTCACATCGCCCGCAGTTCCCTGCGTCACGCTGTCCGGTTGGATTTTGACGGTCACCGCCGGCGTCAGCTGCGATATCACCAGTGTCGACGCTGTAGACGTCGCCGTCGCATACGTGTTGTCGCCGCTGTAAACCGCCGTCAACGCATACGTCCCTGGCAAGAACAGCTTCGAATTCAACGTCGCCGAAGCCGCACCACCACTCAGCGGCAGCGTCCCGATCGTCGCGCTGCTCGAGCCAGACGCGGCCATCAGTGTCAACGTTCCGGATGGAACTCCCGACCCGCTCGCCGGCGTCACCTTCGCTGCAATCGGCGCCGTCTGGCCATACACCAGCGTCGTCGGCACCGTCGTGAACGCCACGGCCGTTGTGATCTTGCTCACCACCACCGTCGCGACTGCTGACTCCACGCCGCCGCAGGTAATCGCATACGTCTGCGTCCCTACCGTCGTCGGCGAAATCGTCTGCGTCCCCGTCAGCCCCACCGATCCGGTAAACACCCCGTCCGTGCTGCGCGCGAAACACACCGTCGCATTCAAGCCGTAGGCATTGTTCACCGCCCACGTCAGCTTCACCGTGCTGCCGATGTTCACCGCATTCGTGCTCGCCGTCAGCGTCATCGCCGCCGGCAACGCCGTCTGCGCCTGGTACGCAATGCCGTACCCGTTCAAGCCGCCGCCGCTCGCCGTCCCGTAAAGGTTGCCGTCCGTGTACTCATACACGCCCCCGTACGGAAACAAAGCGCCGTTGTCATCCTGGCTGTAAAAGTCGTAGACGTCCGCAATGTCGCCCGCCGCGTCCAGCTGCATCAACTGGCCCAGCCCGTTCGCACCGCCATCCGCGCCCGCCATGTAGAAGTAGCCGTCGCCGCCAATCCACGGCCGCCCCAGGTAAACATTCGCGCCATCCGTATAGTTGTCGCCCTGGAACTCGTAAATGCTGTTGACCGTCGAACTGGCCCCGCTCGGAACAATCTGCACGAAAACGCCAGCGTTGTTGCCCGAGTTGCCGCCCGCATTGGTAACTGTATATAGGTTGCCGTCTGCGGCCTGCACCAAATCCCCCACGGGACTGTAGCCGTCGTCGATCACCCGGCCATCGCCAAACGAGTAGAACGCGTCGAACGTCGTCCCATCCGTCGAGATGTAAAAAGCCGTGCCGTCGCCGTAGCCCGTGTCGTCATACAGACCACCGTACCGCGCCGTGCCATAAAGATTTCCATCCGACGCCAGCACCAGGCCACCCTCAGGGTCGCCGCCGTCCGTCCCGCCCGTAAACGAGTACAGCGTCGTGAACGTGTTCGAGCTGTAGTTGTAGCTGAAGACGCTGCCAAAGCTGTTCACGCCGTCCTGAAACGTCGTCCCATAGAGCGTTCCCTTGCCGTCGTCAATCATGTTGCCGATCGCCAGGCCGCCATTCGCAAACGAGTATTCCGTGGTCAGCGTCTTCGTCGCCAGGCTGTATTGAAACAGCGTGCCGCCGCTTTCGTCATCACCGTCCACGCCATACTCCGCCGTCGTCCCGTACAGGTTTCCGTCCGACGCCTCAATCAATCCCGCGTACGGCACGCCGCCGTCCGCCGCCCCCGTAAAGCTGTAGACAACTGTGTACACGCCAGCCGGTGTCAGCTGATAAATCGCGCCGTACCCGCTCGCTCCACCTGCATTTGTCGTTCCGTAATAGTTCCCGTCACTCGCTACCATCAGCCCGCTGTACGGCACCTCCGCGTCCTTATTGCTCGCACCAAAGTCGTAGAGGTCCGCCACCGTCACAGGAAAGCTCGACGCCTTGCCCTTCGACTGGCGATATTTTCTCCCCGCCACTCTTTCACTCGCCGGCGCTTTGCTCCCCGGCTTCACCGCCGCGGATCCCTTCGACTGGGCGCTCCCCCGCGGCCGCTTCACAGTCTTCGTCAATGGTTTCGCGAGAAGCCCCGCCGGCAGCAGCATCGCCGCGCTCAACAGGGCCACGTTAACTAAGGTATGCAGTCGTTGCATCGATTGGCCTCGAAGTTCTCTATTTCGGTAGTCGTGCCTTGATGGTTGGTGAAGCGGAGACAAGAGCTGGGACAAAAACTGGCTTCAGCTGGCAAGATCAAACCGGCGTACCTCTAGGCGGCAGAAACCGGTGACTGGAAAAGTCACTGGAAAAGTGAAAGAGATGCAGGCCAGCAGCAGGTCGTGCGCATCAGCGATCTTTTAACTTGGAACCGGCAGGTGCCACCGTACGGCGACAGCGCCGCCCGACTTCCGGCCACGCGCTGTGCAAAACAGACTACATCCCAGCGAGCCATTACCGGCTCAGGCAATAACCAAATGTGAAGATTTTTCCAACTATCTCCACACGTTTGCACTGCCAGCAGTGCAACTCGCCGAGCGGCACGCGGCAGCGCGCGTCTATCTGCACGCTCAGCGCTATATCCAAGGGCATTTCACGGTGCCAACGGTGCCCCGCTGCAAATCGTCCTCAACCTCCCCGCCTCGCTGTCCAAATAGGGGCTCGCTTTAATAACTGGCAGTCGCCGTTATAAATAGCGACGCAGGGCCCGCTGCTCGCTCCGGCTTTTGTAATTGTTGACAACGTGGCTGCTATCTTGCTCCATAGGTAGGTGGCTCGGCGACATCGGCCGCGCATCGAGGGATCTCCATGCTGGAACTCCTGAACGTGACGAAGCAGTATCCCGGCGTCACCGCAGTCGACGCCGTCAGTTTCACCGCCGCTGCAGGCGAAGTCACTGGCTATCTCGGACCCAACGGCTCCGGCAAATCAACCACCATGAAGATGATCACTGGCCTCCTGAAGCCGACTTCGGGACAGGTCCTCTTTCTCGGCGAGCGTATCGATCGCGATTTGACTGCATACAAGCGCCGGATCGGTTACGTACCTGAAGAACCACATCTCTACACGCACTTATCGGCGACCGAATATCTCACCATGGTCGCTCAACTCCGGGGCATGACGTCCAAGCAGGACGCTGACCGCATCGACGGCATGCTTCAACTCTTCTCCCTGCACGCGGATCGCTTTGCATCCATCTCGGGCTACTCCAAGGGCATGCGGCAAAAGGTGCTCCTCATCGCCGCCCTGCTGCACAATCCTGAACTCGTTTTGCTGGACGAGCCCTTCTCCGGCCTCGATGTCGGCTCTTCCCTGGTGTTGAGAGACCTAATTCGCGCATTGGCGAATTCCGGCAAGGCCGTTTTGTTCAGCTCGCATGAGCTCGACACGGTGGAACGCCTGAGCTCGCGCGTCGTGATTCTGCATAAGGGAAAGGTTGTCGCGAACGATTCTGTCACCCACCTCCAATCCATGATGAAGCTTCCCAACCTGGAAAGCATCTTCGCGCAGCTTGCTGTCGAGCAGGACAGCGCTGCCATCGCTCAGCAGATGATGGACCTGATTCATGTTTAGCTCCGCGCGTCACGAATTCGCCGCCGCTCGAATTCTCTATCGGCAATTCCTCTT
>Ga0302324_100031331_pt1 | contig 10034 bp, 9 predicted proteins | sample Palsa_T0_1_FD_201949 | JGI IMG/M metagenome (GOLD analysis project Ga0302324, IMG submission 201949) | Peat permafrost microbial communities from Stordalen Mire near Abisko, Sweden - Palsa_T0_1 | ecosystem: Environmental > Terrestrial > Soil > Palsa > Peat permafrost | place: Sweden: Abisko... | reverse complement strand
TGAAGGATTTCGAGATCATCCTGGCGATGCGCGAGCGCACGCCGTTTCCGCGCACGCTTTTCGCGGCATTGCCCAAGCTGAAGCTGCTGATCACCTCGGGCATGCGCAACGCCTCGATCGATTCGGACGCCGCCAAGGATCATGGGGTGGTGTTCTGCGGGACGCAGTGGAACCGCGATCCGACCGCGGCGCTGACCATGAGCCTGATCCTGGAACTGACCCGAAGCGTCGGCCGCGAGAACGCGCGCATGCATGCCGGCGAACCCTTGCAGAAATTCATTGGCCTTGAGATCGAGGGGCGCACCCTCGGCGTCGTCGGCCTCGGCAAGCTCGGTGCCAAGGTTGCGGGGCTGGCGAAAGCCTTCGGCATGAACGTGATCGCGTGGAGCCCGAACCTGACGCCGGAGCGATGCAAGGAGGTCGGCGTCGGCTATGCCACCAAAGAGGAATTGTTCGCCACCGCCGACATCATCACCGTCCATGTGGTGCTGAGCCAGCGTTCGCGCGGCCTGGTGGGGCGCGAGGATCTGGCACGCATGAAGCCCGCGTCCTACCTCGTCAACACCGCGCGCGGGCCGATCGTCGACGAAGCCGCGTTGCTGGACATCCTGCAGCAGAACAGAATCGCCGGCGCCGCGATCGACGTGTTCTCGGTCGAACCGCTGCCGGTGGATCATCCCTTCCGCAAACTCGACAATCTCGTGCTGACGCCGCATCTCGGCTACGTCACCGAGGAAGGCTTTCGCGCCCATTACGGCCAGATGGTCGAAGGCATCGGCGCCTGGCTCACGGGCGAGCCGGTACGAAGGCTGGCGTGAGTTGTCCGCTTAAGCGCCCCGCCGTCGCAATAAACACGCAAGAACGCAAAAAAAGAAAAAGCGCGCCACCGCGCGCCTTTCAGGATCACTTCGCTATCGCTCGACCTAGCGCACCGTCACCGGCGCGGGCAACGGCGGCACCACGGTCGGCTGCGCGCCGGGAACGCTTGGCGGCGGTCCGGCATTCGGTCCGGGTATCGGCGCCGCCGAGGCGGTGGCGGTCGACGCCGGCGGCGAACCGCCGGGGAGCACGACCACGCGGGTGCCGACCTTGACGCGATCGAACAGGTCCGAGACGTCCTCGTTCAGCATGCCGATGCAGCCCGAGGATACGAACTTGCCGATCGTCGACGGCTGGTTGGTGCCGTGGATGCGATAGACGGTATTGCCGAGATACATCGCGCGCGCGCCCAGGGGATTGCCGGGGCCGCCGGCCATGAAGCGCGGCAGATAGGGCTGACGGTCGATCATTTCCGGCGGCGGATGCCAATCCGGCCACTCGGCCTTGCGCGAAATCTTCTGCACACCGGTCCAGGTGAAGCCGTCGCGGCCGACGCGGACGCCGTAGCGGATCGCGCGCCCGCCGCCCAGCACGTAATAAAGATAGGTGTTCGGCGTATCGACGATCAGCGTTCCCGGCGGCTCCTTGGTGGCGAGCGCGACTTCCTGCCGGCGCAGATTCGGCGCCAGCGGCGCCGGCGCCACTTCGGGCTGTTCATCGGGCGGCAAGGCCGACAGCACCACCGGCCGGCCATCGGGTCCCTGCGGGGATTGTCCCTGCGGAGGTTGCACGGCTCCGGTGACGGCTCCGGGCGGACGGGGATTAAGATTGTCCTCGTCAGGATAGATATAGCCCGCCCCCGGACCGTGAGTATCGCCCCGATCCGAATAGGTCTGCGGCGGCTGGCTGCCGGGCCGGTTGGAATAGATCACCGGCGGCGGGTCATCGCGGCGGCCATAACGCGGGTCATCGGGCGAGAGGATCGGACCGCGGTCGGAATAAACCGGTGGCGCGATCAGCGGCCGGCCGTAGCGGGGATCGTCGGGCGACATCACAGGGCCGCGGTCGGAATAAACCGGCGCAGCGCCGATCGGCCGGCCATAGCGGGGATCATCGGGCGAAAGCACCGGTCCGGGCGGCGGCAGCGCGGTCGAACTCTGCGCATTCGGCCCGTCATCATCTTCCAGCACGTCGAAATCCGCCGGGCGCGGACTGCGGCGATAATCAGCGGGATAGCCAGCCGGCGGGTACGGCGAATAGACCGCGCCTGGCGGCGGCAGATTGCCCTGTGCCGAAACCGGCGAGGTTGCCGCTCCGCCTGCCGCCAAGGCAGCCAGAACGGCAGCACTAATCATCTGAATTCGTTTGATCATCATCGCTCTTGTATAGTCCCCAAGCCGACACCGGATCGTTAATGGCAGATGACGGAAGATAGCGGCGCATTCAAGACAAATCCTGCCAATTCGCGCCCAATTTCGGTATTTGTGACGATCGGGAAGCCCCGTGGCGACCCGGCCGTACCGGCCGGAAAACGCATTTTCGGCGTTATGGAGGGCTCTGAAGCCATCGATTTTTAGCAAGCGCCGGCAGGCCGTTGCGGTATTCTCGATTTAGCCTGATTCGCTGTGCGCCGGTGATGTCCGCTGCCTCGCGAACGCGGCCTGTGTTGTGGTCACCGCGTTCCCGATGGCTCAAGGGCCTTTGCTGGATATTCCGCCCGATATCTCCGAAGGCAGAACCCCCGTCCATGCTCCCCGGCTTCCGTTTTCTGTTCGCCGCGATCGTATTGTCGATGTCGATCCTGGTCTTCGGGCTTGGGGCGGCGGCACTGCTGCGCGCCGCTCACGAAGAATTTGCCAGCAACCCGTCATGGCGCGGCGCGCCGGAAACGATATTCGCGCAGCAAGCCGAGGCCACGCGGCCGGTGCTTGCGATCCTGCGCGTCGATACGCCCGTTCTGGACAAGGCAGCGGAGAAGGCGCCGGAAAACGCCACCCCTGCGGCGGCGCCCTCGACACCGGATGACCCCGAGCGGATCGCCGCGTTGAAGTCGGAGAATTCGCCGCCGCCGGAGACAACAAAGCCGCAAACCCCGGTCGCGGAAAGTCGGGTCACAGAAAGTCCCGCCCAGAGCGAGGCCGCATCGGCTCCCGCAGAGATGCCCGCTGCCGCCACCGAAAACAGAAGCGCGGAACCCAATATCGCCGAAACGAACGTCGCCGAGACCAAGATCGCACTATCGGAAGAGGTCGTGCCGGCCAACCGGGCCGCAATCCCGGTTGCCCCCGCAATCCCGGTTGCCTCCGCAGCAGTGGACCCGCAGATTGCGCCGGGTGCCAGCATCGCCGCGACGAAAATCGCAACGCTGGGCGGGGCCCCGGTGACCATCGAGACGCCGCGGGCAAAAGCCGCCGGCGCAAAACCCGACCCGGGCGTGATCAGGAAACGTCGGCTGGCCCGGCGCGCGGCGCTGCGCCGCAGGCTTGCGGAGCAGGCGCGGCTCGCGGCGGCGCAACTGCCCCCGCCGTTCGGCCAACCGGCTCCGGCGCCCACGATCGTCCGCCGTCGCAGAGTTCTTGATTGATCAGGCCGATGTGATTGATCAAGGCATTTTAATCGATCAGGCCATGCCGGTCGCGACCGGCGGTCCGTCGGGCAGGCCCCATTCTGACCACGAGCCGTCGTACAGCGCCGAGCCGCGCACCCCCAGCCGGTACAGCGCCAGCGTCACGACCAGCGCGGAAACCCCGGAGCCGCAGGTCGTCACGATCGGTTTGGCGAGGTCGACGCCGGCACCCTTGAAGGCTTGCCGCAGATCGTCCAGCGATTTCATCGCACCCGTCTGGGCGTCGAACAATTCCGCATAGGGCACGTTGCGGCTGCCCGGAATGTGACCGGGGCGCAGCCCCGGCCGCGGCTCGGTCGCGGTACCTTCAAAGCGCGGCCGCGGACGCGCGTCGACCACTTGCTCGGCGTGCGTTGCCAGATTGCCGGCCAGTTGCTGCTGGCTGCGGACATAGCCTGGATCGAGCCTGGCCTGGAATTTTCCGGACTTCGGCACAACCTCGCCGGAATGCATGGGGCGACCTTCGCGCAACCATTTCTTCAAGCCGCCGTCGAGCACTTTCACGGCGGGGTGACCGAACGCCAGGAACATCCACCACGCCCGGGGTGCTGCGACCCAGCCACCGGAATCGTAGGCGACCACGGTATCGCCAGAGGAGATGCCGAGCGCAGCCACGTTGCGCGCGAACTGCTCGGCGCTGGGAAACATGTGCGGCCGCGGGTCGTTCGGATCGGCGATGTGATCGACGTCGAAGAAAACGGCGCCCGGAAGATGCGCGGCGCGATAGTCGTCCGCAGGCAGCGGCAACACACCGGGCAACTTGAAGGACGCGTCGATGACCCTGATCTTGGGATCGTCGAGACGGGCGGCAAGCCAGTCGGTGGTTACCAGCGGATCGTCAGTAGATTCAGTGGATGAAGTCATCGATGCAATTCTCCCGGCGTTTCCCATCCATCGTCATTGCCGGGCAGAAGCGCGAAGCGCGTCTTCGCGCTAGATGACCCGGCAATCCATCTCTCAAGAAAGATGGACACGCGGGTCAAGCCCGCGTGTGACGACCTCTCATTCCTTCGGCTTCTTCGGCTCGAACTTCTCGACCGGGCCGCCGGCGTCGCGCCAGGCGGCGAACCCGCCTGCGATATGCGCCACCGGCTTCAGTCCCATGTCATCGGCGGTTTTCGCCGCCAGCGCCGAGCGCATGCCGCCGGCGCAATGAAAGATGAACTTCTTGTCGCTCTGGAAAATCGGCTTGGCATAGGGGCTGGCCGGATCGATCCAGAATTCCAGCATGCCGCGGGTGCAGGAGAACGCGCCGGGAATCCGCCCGTCGCGCTCGATCTCGCGGGGATCGCGGATATCGACGATCACGACGTCGTCGCCTTGCGCGGCCTTGATGGCGTCAGCGGCGCTCAACGTCTCGATCTGCGCATTGGCCTCGTCGATCAGGGATTTGATGCCGCGATGGATGGTCTGGGGCATGGTATCGTTTCCTCCCAAGCCGTCATTCCGGGGCAATGCGCAGCATTGAACCCGGAATCTCAAGCGAGTTTTTATTATATCGAGATTCCGGATCAGTCCTGTGGACTGTCCGGAATGACGACGATGATGTTACCGCACCAGTTCCTTCATCGCGCCGTCGAGACCTTCGATCGTGATCGGGAACATGCGCTCCGAAAACAGCCGGCGAATGATGGTGGTCGATTCCGAATAATCCCAGTGCCGCTGCGCCACCGGATTGAGCCACACCGCATGCGGATAGGTGCGCGTGATGCGCTCGAGCCAGACCGTTCCCGCCTCTTCATTGACATGCTCGACCGAGCCGCCCGGGACCATGATCTCGTAAGGCGACATCGAGGCGTCGCCGACGAACACCACCTTGTAGTCGTGCGGAAATTTGTGCAGCACGTCCCAGGTCGGCGTGCGGTCGGTAAAGCGGCGGCGGTTCTGCTTCCAGACGCCCTCATAGAGGCAGTTGTGGAAGTAGAAATATTCCATGTGCTTGAATTCGGTCTTCGCCGCCGAGAACAGTTCCTCGACCTGTTCGATGTGCGAATCCATCGAACCGCCGATGTCGAAGAACACCAGCACCTTGACCGCGTTGCGCCGCTCGGGGCGCATATGCACGTCGAGATAGCCGTGATTGGCGGTTTCCTTGATCGTGGTGTCGAGATCGAGTTCGTCGGGCGCGCCGGTGCGGGCGAATTTGCGCAGGCGCCGCAGTGCGATCTTGATGTTGCGGATGCCGAGTTCGACATTGCCGTCGAGATCCCTGAACTCGCGTTTGTCCCACACCTTCACGGCACGGAAATTGCGGTTCTTGTCCTGCCCGATCCGGATGCCTTCGGGATTATAACCCTCGGCGCCGAACGGCGAGGTGCCGGCCGTGCCGATCCATTTGTTGCCGCCCTGATGCCGGCCCTTCTGCTCCTTCAGGCGCTGGCGCAGCGTCTCCATGAGCTTGTCCCAGCCCATCGCTTCGATCTGCTTCTTCTCTTCCTCGGTGAGGTATTTTTCGGCGAGTTTCTTCAGCCATTCGGCGGGAATGTCCGCCTTCTCCATGGCGTCGAGCAGGCTCTCCAGTCCCTTGAACACGGTGCCGAACACGCGGTCGAACTTGTCGAGATTGCGCTCGTCCTTCACCAGCGCGGCCCGCGACAGGTAATAGAAATTCTCAACCGTCTGCTCCGCGAGGTCGGCGTTGAGCGCCTCCATCAGCGTCAGATATTCGCGCAAGCTCACCGGGACCTGGGCGTCGCGCAGCGATGTGAAGAACTGCAGAAACATGCGCTACAGATCGCCCGGCGGCCAGCCTCCGTCAAGGGCCGCCGGCGCGGGTCAGGGCCGCTTGTTTGCTGAAATCGGCGATCCGACAGCCTAGACCTGAGGCTTTTTTCAACTAGAATTGAACCGTCAACGTTCAAAACAAGGTGCATCCATGGGTATCATAGCTTCGCTCATCATCGGCGCGATCGCCGGCTGGCTCGCCGGCCTGATCGTGCGTGGCGCCGGTTTCGGGCTGCTCGGAAACATCGTCGTCGGCATCATCGGCGCGCTGGTGGCCGGCTGGCTATTGCCGCAACTCGGCATCGTGCTGGCGTCAGGACTGCTTGGCTCGATCCTCGACGCCACCGTCGGCGCGGTCATCGTGCTCGTCATTCTCTCGCTGATCAAGCGCGCCTGATGGATTTTGCAATTCCCGCAGCGACCGCCGAACCGGCGGTCGTTTCATGTTCGGCGCTCCGGCGCTCAAGAATAGGCAAGGCACATACTCGATGAAATTTACCGGCACCAAGGACTATGTCGCCACCGATGATCTCAAGATCGCCGTCAATGCCTCGATCGTGCTGGAGCGTCCGCTGCTGATAAAGGGCGAGCCCGGCACCGGCAAAACCGTGCTGGCCGAGGAAGTCGCCAAGGCGATCGGCGCGCCGCTCCTGACCTGGCACATCAAGTCCACCACCAAGGCGCAGCAGGGTCTCTACGAATATGACGCGGTGTCGCGGCTGCGCGACAGCCAGCTCGGTGACGCCAGGGTTTCGGACATCTCGAACTACATCAAGCGCGGCAAATTGTGGGAGGCCTTCACCCACGAGACGCGCCCGGTGCTCTTGATCGACGAAATCGACAAGGCCGATATCGAATTTCCCAACGATCTCCTGCTCGAACTCGATCGCATGGAATTCTTCGTCTACGAGACCGGCGAGAACATCAAGGCGAAGCTGCGCCCGATCGTGATGATCACGTCCAATAACGAGAAGGAATTGCCGGACGCGTTCCTGCGCCGCTGCTTCTTCCACTACATCAAGTTTCCCGACGTCGACACTATGAACCGGATCGTCGACGTGCATTTTCCCGGCATCAAAAAGCGCATGGTGGAAGAAGCCCTGCGAATCTTCTTCGAGGTGCGCGAAGTGCCGGGCCTGAAGAAGAAGCCGTCGACCTCGGAGCTATTGGACTGGCTCAAACTCTTGTTGAACGAGGACATCACGCCGGAAATGCTCAGGGAACGCGACCCCCGCAAGCTGATCCCGCCGCTGCACGGCGCGCTCCTGAAGAACGAGCAGGACGTGCATCTGTTCGAACGGCTGGCGTTCCTGAGCCGCAGGGAAGTGTAAATCCCGTCAACGCTCGGTCCGGAGCGACGCCATCATCGAGATCAAGGCGAGTGGGATAATGACGGCACCGTAGAGATAGGCTGTGGTCGACAGTCCGATCTGCGGAACCGACAGTCCGGCCACCACCGCGGGCAGGCTGAACGCCAGATAGGATTGCAGGTAGAACGCAGACAATAGCCCGGCACGCTGATGCGGTTCGGCGGTGGGCAACAGCGCGCGCAGCGTGCCCGAGAAGGTCGATCCGAATCCCGCCCCGGCGATCAAGGTCCCGGCCAGCAGCGCGACCACGTGCTGCTGCTGGATTCCGGCCATCGACACCGCCACGCCGAGCCCCAGCGTGCCGGTGCCCATCACTATCAGGCGCCGCGCCGGCCAGTCCCTGAACGTCGCGACCGCGACCGCCGCGGTCAACATCAGCGCCGCGACCACGACGCCGCCGACCCAGGGCGAGGCGACGCCCATCGCCGTCGCCACCACGGTCGGCATCAAAGAGAGGTAGAGCCCGCCGAGCGCCCAGCCTGCCACATTGGCCGGCGTCAGCCTGGCCAGGACGGCCCGCGACTGCGGCGGCACGCGGACATGCGGGCGCAGCGAGGCCAGCGCGCCCGGTTTTCGCGTGCTGCTTTCGGGCATGACATAGAGCAACACGATCAACAGTGCCGTCAGCCCCAGCAGAACCTCGTACACCCTGTGCAGCGGGTCGGACGCGAATGTGATCAGCGCGGCCGCGCCCAATGAGCCGGCGGTCATGCCGAGAAACGCGGTGACGCTGTTGAGCAGAGGTCCGCGGACACGGTTGGTATCGAGGATCGCCGCGCCCATCGCGGTGGTGCCGACACCGACGCAAAGCCCCTGCACCATCCGCGCCAGAATCAACTGCCCGACATCCCGGGCTTCCGAGAACAGCACCATCGCCGCGGCGTTCAAGAGCAGCGCCACCAGGATCACCGGGCGGCGTCCGACATAATCGGACAGCCCGCCGACCGTCAGCAGCGCCGCGAGCAGGCTCGCGACGTAACTCGCAAACACGACCGTGATCCAGAACGGCGTCAGATGCATCGACGCCTGATAAAGGTGGTACAGCGGCGTCACCGCGCTGCTGCTGGCCGCGATCAGCATCGCGCTGGCGAAACTGAACCAGGTCATGGCGCTGGCCGGCAGGGAGCGGCTTGAGCTTTGGGATCCCGTGGCGAGTGCCTCGGCGGCGGCCGCGCCCGGCGGATTTGTCTGGCAGGCTTGCATAGCTGGCTCCTAAAGCTAATATATAGCCTTAGCTATATGGGCGCTCGAAGCCTTAAAGCAAATTATTTGCGTTAAGATCGACCCTCGTTTTGGCATGGCAAGGTTGCACGGAGCAAAAGCGTGGCGGTCAGGGAACGCGTTCGGGTCGGAGGACGGAGCGCACGAATCCAGGGCGCGGTGCACGACGCGGTAAGGCGTCTCGGCACCGGGACCCCTCGCGATGAACTGACAGTGCCGCAAATAGCCGCCGTCGCAGGCGTAACCCCGTCGACGATCTACCGGCGGTGGGGCGACCTGTCGGCGCTATTGGCGGATGTCGCCGTAGAGCGGTTGAGGCCGGTCAGCGACCCCGAAGACACTGGCGCCATGACGACGGACCTGCGGGTCTTCATCGAACAATTCATGGAAGAGATGTCGTCGCCGGTGGGCCAGGCGCTGGTCAGGGACGTGTTTTCGCAATCGGGAACCTATCCGGTCCAGTGCGCGGGCTTTACCCGCGAACATCTGGCGACCATCGCGTCGCGGGCCAAAGCGCGCGGCGAAACGCCGTTCGATATTGATGAGGTGATCGACCATGTCGTGGCGCCGATCATCTATCACATCCTGTATGGCGACCGGGAATTGACGCTGGACTACTGCCATTCCCTGCTGGATCGGCTTCGATTGTTGCCGCGCAAGAATTGACGGCCCGCTGAAGGCCCGCCCGCCCCCTCAGTTCAACGGCGCCAGCGTATGCTTGAGCTGCTCTTTGGGTATCTGCATCAAGCCGACAAACGGCCGGCTCAAATCCGCGACCAGGAACAACGCTGTCGAAATCGACAACGCAAATACCAGTAATGCAACGAAGACGACCGGACCGGGTTCGACGAACAGGCCGAAGCTGACAAAGACGACCATCAGCCAGAAGATCAATATCAGCATGAACGGCGTCAGGACCGGCGTGTCGCCATCCGCAAACATCGAAAGCCGCGTCCGCGCGATGTCGGCGATGGCCTGCTCGACGCGCGATTTCAGCCCACGCTGGGTGTCGTTGTTCGGCGACAGCGCTGCGGCCGCCGTATAGAGCTGTTCGGCGAGCGAGCGAGCCGTAAAGGCAGTGTCCTGCGAGGCCGTCGCCTTCTCGTGCCAGATCCGGTCGATCGCGGCTGGAACCTGTTCGCGCATGTGTTGGCGCATGGCGGTCGCCTCCGGCCCATACTGCGCGAGCAACTGATCGACCTCGACGAGATTGGCCGCCAATTGCCGGAAGTGAGCATCCTGCGTCTCGTAGGAAGATTTCGCCGAAGCAATCG
>Ga0302324_100031330_pt1 | contig 10034 bp, 11 predicted proteins | sample Palsa_T0_1_FD_201949 | JGI IMG/M metagenome (GOLD analysis project Ga0302324, IMG submission 201949) | Peat permafrost microbial communities from Stordalen Mire near Abisko, Sweden - Palsa_T0_1 | ecosystem: Environmental > Terrestrial > Soil > Palsa > Peat permafrost | place: Sweden: Abisko... | reverse complement strand
TGTCTGGCAGGGAAAAAGTTCCACGGATCAATCAGGATCTTTTCTGCCGGGATCTCAAGGTCGCGATAAACCCCGTGCGGCGCGCCCACGATGAGAATGTCCGCCTTGCGAATGGCCGTCTCCAGCGAAACCAGGTTGCTGTCGGGCACATAAGGATCGGTGCACAGCACTTCCAGAGCTTCCACCTCGAGCAGCTTCTTCAGCTTGTAGGAAAGGCTGTCACGTTTGTCGTCCGATTCCGCCTTGAACCCCATTCCCAGGATCGCCACCCGCTTGTTCGCCAGATCGTAAGGCCGAAGCTGCTCCACCAGAAACATCGGGAGGCCCTCGTTGATCAGCATGGCCGCATGGCCAAGAAAGAAATTGTTCTGGGAAAACGCGGCCAGTTGCAGTGTATCTTTTAGCAGGCACGGGCCGGCCGCGAATCCCGCTTTGGCGAAGCTGCGCATTCGAGGATAATCGCGCGTGACGGCGTCATGAATGCGGTAGAAGTCCAGACCGCGGCTCTGCGCCAGCATATAAAACTGATTGGAGATGGCAAAGTTCGCATATCGCCAGGCGTTGGTGAACAGCTTGGCCAGTTCAGCTTCCGCAGGCGCCAGCTCGATCAGCGACGGCGCAATCAATCCAAACAGCCTGCTGGCGGCAGCGGTTGCCTCGGGCTCAAATCCAGAGACAATCTGCGGCAGCTTGATCAGCTCCTCCACGGCGTTGCCTTCGGCGATGCGCTCCGGACAGAAGGAAAGCAGAATCTTGCGGTTGAGCCTGCGCAGCCGCTCGTGGACAAGCCTGGTCACGCCGGGATAGACAGTGCTGCGCAGAACCAGCAGCGCGCCATCCTGCATATGATCGAGCAGCGCATCGATGCTGCGGTAAACCTCGCCAACGGTGGGATTGAGATGGCGGTCCACCGGCGTGCCCACCACCGTAATGACCGCGTCCGCAGAGTTGATGCAGCTGGGATCGAGGGTCGCGCGCAGCGACTTGCCTGCGACTTTGCGGAGGAGCTCATCCGCGCCGCGTTCCATGAATGGCATAGTCCCCGAGTTGACGAGTTCGACTTTGGCGGGATCGATATCGAGCAGGTCAACCTGAAGGCCTGCCTTGCTGGCGAGCACGATGCCAAGCGGCAAGCCGACATGCCCGCACCCGCCCACGATGGCTATTCTTTGCAGGGTTTTCATTTGCTTACCATTCTAACCGCGTCGTGGCGATTTGCGACGTAGCTCGTCTTGCTTCAGCTTTACCGATTGCTTATAGTGAGTTGTCTGTTTGGTAGAGCGGCGCTTTGGCGCCGTGTTAGCCGTGGTTAAGAAAACGCTGGAATTGCGCTGGTCACAAGAGTGATCACCTCAATTCCCGCCTAAGGTGCCCGGTCTTCAACGCCGGCCTGAAGGCCGGCTCTACCCGAACCGCAGCGGATCTGAAGTGTGATCCGGCCACTCCCTAAGGTAACCGCACCGTGACCATCACCGAAGCCCTGAGGATCACGCAAAGTGTGCCCCGTGATGCCCGGCCATTCGCGGTCACTCTGGCGTGCGGCTTCACCCCGCTGCATTTGCAGACGTTTCTCGCAGCACACCTGCAGCAAGCGCTGCCCGATCGCAGAGTAACGATCACGCCCGGCCTTTACGGAGACCTCGCTGGAACGCTCGAAAGTATACCGGAGGCTGCACCTCCCGATGGTCTGGTGATCGCGCTGGAGTGGCCTGACCTCGATCCCCGCCTAGATTATCGTGGCGCCGGTAGCTGGGGCGCGACTGCAACCAATGACATCGTCGCCAGCGCGCGTACCACGCTGAATCGCATCGCGGCCGCGTTGCTGCGGATTCCGCCCGGCCCCAGGATCGCGCTCTCGCCGCCTACGCTTCCTCTGCCGCCGCTGTTCCACACGCCGGGATGGCAGGCGTCGCATCATGAATTGACACTCGAAGCCGAGGTCATGCACTTCGCCGCCGACATTGCACAGCAAGGCCGGATTGCTGTCCTCAACTCGCAGCGACTGGCGGAACAGTCGCCTGCGTCCGAGCGACTCGATCTCAAGAGCGATCTTTACACTGGCCTGCCTTACACAATCGAGCACGCTGACCGGCTGGCATCGCAGCTTGCCCTGGCTTTGATTCCGCCGGTTCCGAAGAAAGGCATCATCTCCGATTTGGACGACACCCTGTGGAGCGGAATCGCCGGCGAAGTGGGCCCGGACGCCGTTGCGTGGGACCTCGCGAGTCACGCTCAACTGCATGGCCTCTATCAGAAGCTTCTCGCCTCGCTTGCCGATTCCGGCACGCTGATCAGTGTCGCCAGCAAGAACGATCCAGCCGTCGTGGCCAAGGCCTTCGAGCGAAAGGATCTGCTGCTGCGTCCCGGGCAGGTGTTCCCAATCGAAGTGCACTGGAACGCTAAGTCGGGCAGCGTGGCGCGCATTCTGGAGACATGGAACATTGCCGCCGACAGCGTGATCTTCGTCGATGACAGTCCCATGGAGCTGGCCGAAGTTGCCGCGGCGCATCCGGGCATCGAGTGTGTGCTGTTTCCCAGGAATGATTACCGAGCTGGCTTGGCGATGCTGCGCCACCTTCGCGATCGCTGCGGCAAGGAACGAGTTTCGAACGATGACGCTCTGCGTCTGGAGAGCGTCCGTCAAGGCGCAGCGTTTCGCGAGCAAGCCTCCAGCGGAGCGACGCCGGAAAGTTTTCTGGAACAGATCAGCGCGTCGGTGACCTTCGACTTGGCCGCTGCCGGCGAGCCCAGAGTACTGGAGTTGGTCAACAAGACCAACCAGTTCAACCTGAACGGCACACGTTACACACAGCCCGATTGGCAGAAACTGCTGTCAGCCCCCGGCGCGCTGCTGGTTGCGGTCAGTTATGAAGACAAGTTTGGCCCGTTGGGCACGATCGCTGCGGTTGCAGGCCGGGCCGACGGCAAGCGCCTGATGGTCGACACCTGGGTAATGAGTTGTCGTGCGTTTGCCCGGCGCATCGAGCACCAGACGCTGAAGATGCTCTTCCGGACCACCGGCGCAAGCGAGATCGAATTCCGCTTCACCACGACCGCGAAAAATGGGCCGCTGCGGGACTTTCTTGCGAGCTTGCTAGGCGAGCCGCCGCAGTCTGACTTCCGCCTGACGCGTTCCCAGTTCGAAGCGAAATGCCCTGCGCTGTATCATGAGATACGCGAGATGAGGAGAGCAGAAGCGCATGGATGAGACCAGACAACGGCTGACCAATTGTTTCCAGGTAGTTTTCCCCGACCTGCCGCCGGAGGGGATCGCGACCGCCTCCACTGCCACCGTCGCGTCCTGGGATTCAGTCGCTGCCATCACCCTTATGAACGTCATCGAAGATGAGTTCGGCTTCGAGATGGACCTGGACGATCTGGCCGATCTGGATTCGTTCGAGAAGCTCTACTCCTATCTTCAAAAGCGCCATCAGGTGGCCTGATGGCCCGTCCCCTCCGTCTGCATCACGTGGGTTTTGTGGTTGCCAACATCGAGACGGCAATGCCCGGATTCCTGCGCTCGTTGGCAGCGGAGTGGGATGGCCAGGTCTTCCACGATCCGCTGCAAAAAGTTCGGGTCGCGTTTCTGGCCACGCGATCGCTGGATCCTCTGATCGAATTGGTGGAACCGGCGGGCGACGGCTCGCCGGTATTACGCTTTCTGCGGGAACACGGAGGCGGACTGCATCACGTGTGTTATGAGGTGGCCGATCTCGAGGAGCAGCTGGTTGAATTTCGTTCGCGAAGTGCATTGATCGTCAAGCGGCCCAAGCCTGCCGTGGCCTTCGGCGGACGCCGAATCGCCTGGCTGATAACCTCTGAGAAGCTGCTGATCGAATTGCTGGAAGAAGCGATAAGAAATTAAGGGTAAACTGCATAAAGGCAGTCCGTTCGGCAAGCTCAAAGCGGGCTTCCGACTCGCCCGGACAAGATGTGTCCGGGGCAGCTGGGTAACAATTCATTAATCTCCGACGATGAAGCTCCGCCGAATAAAAAACAGAAACTGGTGTCCCGCTCTTGAAGTTTGAAACTCGCAACCCGAAACTCCGCATCGCGCAGCTGGTCCTGATCGCATTGCTGGCCATGGTCTTCCTGGGCGCTGACCCCGACGCACGATTCAACAAGCTGGGCCATCAGCTCATGTGCATGTGTAGCTGTAATCAGGTCCTGATGGAGTGCAATCACGTTGGCTGCACCTTCTCCAGCCGCATGCGAGACGAACTGGCCGCAGGGCTCACGCGCGGCGACAGCGATTCGCTCGTCCTGCAAAGCTTCGTGCAGAAGTACGGCAATGTGGTACTGGCCGCTCCCACCACCACGGGCTTCAACCGGGTTGCCTGGATCATGCCCTTCGCGGTCTTTGCGCTGTCCATATTGTTGACCGTCTGGCTGGTGCGCTTGTGGAAGGCGCGCGCTGTGGCCCAACCCGTGCCGAGTCCGGACCTCGACGCGGAACAACTCGACGACCTTCGTAAGAAGGCCCGCCACGAGACGGAGTTCTGATGTACGCTCTATCGCTATCGCCGTACTTGCAATGCAGGAAACACCGGCACGTTCCGCTGTTGGACGGGTGGGGATAATGGGACAAGAGATGGTATTGGTGCTCTTCGGCTGCGCGCTGTTTGCGGCGGCTCTCTTCGTTTATGTGTTTTACCAACCAGACCAGCTGGAATCCGGCGAGGAGAAGACTCGCCACATGTATCTGCTGGAACGCAAGGAAGCCACCTACGAGAATCTCCGCGACCTGAACTTCGAATACAAGGCCGGCAAGTTGAGCGAGCAGGATTACGCGGTGCAGCGAGCTGCGCTGGAAGACGAGGCCGCCGCCATCCTCGCGGAGTTGGAATCGATTGAGAAGGCGCGCGTGGTACTCCGTCATGGCACCCGCCGCGCCGGCGTGCCTCCCAATGGAGGCCGCGCGTGAGCAGGGCCGCACTCCGCCTGTTGTTGTGTTTCTTATGGCTCGGCTCCTGCGCTGCCGCCCAGACCATCACCGGTACGGTAACGAATGGCACCACCGGCAAGCCCTCCGTCGGCGACGAGGTCACGCTGCTCTCCCTGTCGCAAGGTATGCAGGAGATCGCCAACACCAAGAGCGACGCCCAAGGGCACTTCTCATTTCCCGCTCCCGCCGACAGCCAGGCGCCGCACATGGTTCGCGTGAATCATCAGGGCGTAGGCTACTTCCCGCAAGGTGGGCCGCTGATGCCCGGTGCGACTACGGCTGAACTAACGATCTACGACTCCGCAAAGAAGCTTGACGGGCTCAGCCAGACGGTCGAGGTCGACCGCTTCCAGAGCGATGGCAAACAGCTGGACGGAATCTCGTTGTACGCGGTGACTAACAAATCGCAACCGCCGCGCACCGTCGCCAATGACAAGGGAACGTTCGAGATCGTGCTGCCCGGTGGCGCGGAGATCGAATCCGCGCAGGCCAAAGGTCCTGGCGGACAGCCGATCGCCACGGAAACTACCCCCGGCGCGCAGAAAAATCATTTCCTGCTGAGCTACCCTCTGCGTCCGGGCGAGACGCAGTTTCAAATTTCGTACCACATGCCGTACAACGGAGAAACCAGCATCTCGCCCAAGCCGCTTCAGGACGTACAGCACTTTGTGGTGATGATCCCGAAGAGCATGACCTTCACCGCAGCAAGCCCGCAGCAATTCCAGGCGATGTCGGACCCGCAGTCTACCGTGATGGTAGCCACCGACGTTAAGCCGGGCGCGGACCTCGATTTTCGCGTTGCGGGCACAGGAATTTTTCAGACCGACAACCAGCCGGGCGCAGCGGGTGCAGGTGATTCCGGCGGGGGCGCCATGGGCGGATCGCAGGCCGCGGCCAACGATAGCCGTCCGGGCGGTGGCCTGGGCGCTCCCATCGACGCGCCTGATCCGCTGCACGAATATCGCGTCTTCATTCTCGGCGCATTCGCGCTGGTGCTGGTAATGGGCGGCGCTTATATCGTGTCCCGATCCAATCGGCCGCGTCCGGCAACGGCGCCAGCGGGCGTAGTCGAGGCCGGCTCTCCCGAAGCCGCCGCCGCCTTTGCCGACTACGTCGAACCGGCAGCGCCGGCGCGCGATCGCAACGCGCTCCTGCTGGAAGCCATGAAGGAAGAGCTGTTTCAACTGGAGATCGATCGCCAGCAGGGCAAGCTCACGCCTGAGGATTACACCAAGGCCAAGGCCGCGCTGGACGAAACCATCAAGCGCGCCCTGGCACGAAGCCAGAACGTCTAAGCGGACGCCTCCACAGCTCCCGCGGTTACCCGCTTACGCCACACCCTTGGCGTTCATAAACTCGCTGTACTGCTTGTCGACACCCACGATGTGCTGCGACAGCCACTTGGTAAGAAAGTCCAGCACGCTGAGCGAGAGGCCGGTGGCGCCGGCCTTGTACTGGTCGGCAACCTCCTTGATCTTCCCAGTGAACTTGCGGTGCTGCTCAATGTGGGCGGGCAGTTGCGTGTACCCGAGTTCCTTCATGACCGCCTCTTCCGCGGTAAAGTGCCGCTCGGTGTAGCGCAGCAGTTTGGTCAGCACGTCGTGCATGACGTCTTTGCTGCGGCCCGCCTTCATTCCATCGTGCAACTCGTTGATGATGGCGAATAGCTGCTGGTGGTCTTCGTCGAAGCGTTTTACCTTGACGCTGTAGTTGGAGTTCCAGGTGAAGAGAGCCATGTTTCTTGTCTCCTGCCAGCATTCATCGGCAAGAGAGTCAGTCCCTTTAGGATCTCGTCAGGTTCACGCGGCAACGCCAAGCAGCCCCGCTCCCACTTTGAATTGACCTGGGCCAGGGCAGGCGGCGCCAACTCTTCCTCGCCCACCGGCATCTCTTATTCAGAGCGTACAATCAACCTCCGTTGGTTGCGCGGAAACTTCACAATCGAGGCCCCACATGGTTCTCTGGCAGCAGGGAGTACGTTACGCCGCACAAAGAATGCCCAAGGTGGTGGGGCCGGCAACCCACGCCGCCTTCGACTACGCCTTCGCCGGCTCGTTGTTCGTGATGGCTGCGTGGCTATGGAAGCGCAATCGCCGCGCCGCGGTCGGCTCGTTGATCTGCGGCAGCGCCACCGCTGCCAACGCCATCCTCACTGACCACCCAGTCGGTGCGCTGGACCTCATCAACTACAAAACTCATGCGCGAGTTGATGCGGCGCTGGCGGCACTCACCGCCGCCACACCGCGCCTCATGGGCTTCGCCAATGACGATGAAGCGCGACTGTTCGGTGTCCATGCCTTGGCGAGAACGGTAGTCAGCAGCCTGACCGACTTCGATGAATAGAAATGTCCGATGCCGGGACAGAATCATGTTCCCCACGGAGGACTCGGAAATCACGGAGTGTTTTCTTTTAGGGTTCCCCGTGTCCTCCGTCGTGGAAGGAATGTCTTATCCAGCGAATGCCTTCGCCAGAAACCGCGAGATGTGCCAGGCGTCCATGTACTTGTAGGGCGTCTCGCCCAACGAATAATGTCCGCAAGGCAGCGCCTTGATAGTCGTGTCCAGCCCGCGGCGCAGGAACTCCCCCGCCGTCTGTACTGAGAACTCCGGCAGAAACGTCAGGTCATAACGCCCGTAGATCATCAGCGACTTCTTCGGCCAGCGCTCGAACTTGTTGAAGTACACGATCGGGCTGATGCACATCCACACTCGCCGCAGTTCCTCCTGCGTCAGCACGGCCTCGACGCCCTGGCGGATGTGCTGGGTCGATTGCCCTGTCCAGGTCACGTCGCCGAACGACGTAGACGCATGATTGAACACGTTCACCCGGATGCGCGAATCGTGCGCACTGGCCAGGAATGCATAGCACGATCCCAAGCTGGTGCCGACGATCCCCAGCCGCGAGTAGCCACGCTGTTCCAGCCAGTCCATGCAGGAGCGGATATCGGCTATGCCCTGCCGCGTGGCGTCGATGGTCCGTCCCACATTGGCGGACACGGCGTAATCGGCGCGCGTGAGGCCCGCCGGCCGGCGAATGTCGTGATAGGGCATACTCAGCCGCAGAGCTGCGATGCCCAGCATGTTGAAGATGCGGCAAAGCGCGTTTTGGCTGACTCCATCCGCGTTCCACTGCGGCAGCAGCACTACCGCCCGATGTCCCTTTGCCGGGAACCAGCGCGCGTTGGCGCAATTGTTTTCAGGATAGGGCGACTCGACCGGCGATGTGAAACGTAGAAACTTTCCCCACTCGTTCTTGGGCTGCTTCTTGGGAGGTTCGCTGCCGGTGTGGAAGAGTTCCACTTTGCGATGCTCGATGCGAAAGTCCTTCGGCGTCTGGTAACGGAAAAACTCGTCGCTGTTCTCCGCCGTCAAATCGTTGGCCGCTGTCATGTAGCTGAGCATGGCGTCGCGGTCGCTGGGGTCATCCGGCGCGGTGAGCCGCTCAATCCCCGGCCAGTGCGTTGTCCAATCCATACCCCACTCGAACGGCCGCACGATGCGGTTGTTGTCGCGCGACGTCATGCGCGATTCCCACTCATGGATCCAGCGGCGATAGTGTTCTCGCATCATCCAGGATGTTATCCCACGGAAGCGGTAAGCATCGATGAAACCCCAATCAACATCAGTATTTGGGCGCTGAATGGCGGCTGGCGATGGGCGAGTGGGAAACGCGGCCCGGCATCTTCGCGGTCGAAGGCAAGCCGGCCAAGCGTCTAACCCAGAGGTTGTAGTGCCGATGCGACCGTTAGGGGATGATTCAAATTCCAGTCTCGGATAATCTTCGCAGCATGCAACTCATACAGATTGGCGAAACCAAACAGAAGACAGTGCTGGACATGATCCAGGAAATGGCAACCCGTCAGCTTTCGGAGATTGAACAGTTGAAGGCCGCAGCCCAGAACCGGTCGCGAGCCAGACAGCCCCGCCGCGCTGTTCGGCGTTGCACCTCCACCAGCGTTGCCGCCTAGCCGCGCGCCACAGGTGCGGCCCGCAGCCTCAGATCTGGTAGTCCATCTCGATCACTTGTTGCAGCTTGTCCTCGCCGTCGCTGAACACCAGCTCTCGCCCTTTTAGTTCGCGGACTTCCTTCTTCAGCTCCTTGACTTCATTGGCAACCGCAGCCAGTGCTTCCGAGAGCGGATCGTTGATCTGCTTGGGATCGGTGATCACTACCCGCTTGCCATGTTGGAGCACGATGTGGCCGGGTACGCCGACGACTGTCGAGTTGTCCGGTACGTCGCGCAACACCACCGAGCCCGCGCCGATACGGCTATTTTCCCCGATGATGATGTTGCCCAGCACACGCGCGCCCGCGCCAATGACCACGTGGTTGCGCAACGTGGGATGTCGTTTGCCGGTTTCTTTTCCCGTGCCGCCCAGGGTCACACCCTGGTAGAGCGTCACATCGTCGCCAATAATTGTGGTCTCGCCAATCACCACGCCCATGCCATGATCGACGAAGAAGCGGTGCCCGATTTCTGCGCCGGGATGGATTTCGATTCCCGTGATCAGTCGCGTCCACTGCGAAAGCGCACGCGCCAAAAACCGCCAGCCGTGGATCCACAGCCAATGGTGCACGCGATAGCCCCACAGCGCATGCAGTCCAGAGTAGAGCAGCACAACCTCCAGTCCGGACTTCGCCGCGGGATCGCTCTCCAGTACCGCGGCGATATCTTCGCGCATGCAGGAAAACATCTTCACACAGTGACCTCGGAGGTCGGCAGAGCTAGAGCCTCGTTGCGCAGCTTCTCGAACAGCGCGCTGCTCAAGTAGCGCTCTCCGTAGTCAGGCAGGACTACGACAATCAGTTTGCCGGCGTTTTCTTCTCGCTGGGCAACACGCAAGGCGGCCACGACTGCCGCGCCCGACGAGATGCCGACCAGCAGACCCTCTTCATTAGCCAGGCGGCGTGCCATGGCAATCGAATCTTCTCCCGACACCTGGATGATCTCATCGATGAGGTCGGTGCGCAGGATGCTTGGGACGAAGCCCGCCCCGATTCCCTGAATCTTGTGCGGACTGGGCTGCCCGCCGGAAAGCACCGGACTCTCCGTAGGCTCAACCGCAATCGCCTTGAACGAAGGTTTCT
>Ga0302324_100031328_pt1 | contig 10035 bp, 4 predicted proteins | sample Palsa_T0_1_FD_201949 | JGI IMG/M metagenome (GOLD analysis project Ga0302324, IMG submission 201949) | Peat permafrost microbial communities from Stordalen Mire near Abisko, Sweden - Palsa_T0_1 | ecosystem: Environmental > Terrestrial > Soil > Palsa > Peat permafrost | place: Sweden: Abisko... | reverse complement strand
CCGCCGCTGAAGCTTTATGTCTGGACGATGTTCGCGGCCCAGGCCGTCGCCTGGACCATCGTGCTCGCCTGGCTGCGCCACGTGAGCTGGGTCGCCTTGATTTTGCTCGGGCCGTTTGTCGGGGCGTGGATTGGCACGTGGTTCCTGGCGGTCAGATGGACCATGCCGCGCATGATCGGCCGGACGATTCCCGTGCGGCTGGCGGCAATGCTGGGACTGGCCGGGTTGTGGGTCCTGATCGAGTGGACGCGCACCTGGCTGCTCGGCGGGTTCCCCTGGCTCCCGCTCGCGGCCAGCCAGTGGACGCTCGTGAGCATACTGCAGATCGCGGCGTTCACGGGCGCGGGCGGTATCTCATTTGTGCTCATCTGCGTCAACGTGGGGTTTGCCGCCTACCTGCACCGGCTGCTGCGCGAGGGGCCGGCGGCGCAGCGGCGGCGCAATCGCGAGCTGTTTGCGAGCGGGGCGGCCCATGAAGATCTGGTCGAAGTCAGGGATTGGGGCCTGCGGCGGCGCAGCCAGGAGTTTTTTCTCGCGCTGTTTCTGCTGCTCGTGTGCCTCTGCGTGTTCCTGGTGCAGGTGCAGCCGATGACCGCCTTCCGCTACAAGGAGCCGCTCGGACGCGTGGCCTTCGTGCAGCCGGACATACCGCAGGAGGCGAAGTGGGACCCGGCGAAGGCCCCTGGAATAGTACAGACCCTCCGCGATGTCACCCTGGCCGCGGGGGCATTGCGTCCCGACCTGATCCTCTGGCCGGAGGCCGCGCTGCCCGAGCCGTTGAATTTCGACCGGGGAATGCGCTTATTTGTCGAATCACTCGCGACCCGCGCCGGCGCGCCCTTACTGGTCGGCGCCATGGCGGTCGCGGATGCGGGTACCCCGGCGGAAAAATGGCACGATGCCGCGTTTGTGGTCACACCGGAGTCGGGCCTGCAACCGGGCTACTATGCCAAGCGCCATCTGGTGCCGTTTGGGGAATACGTCCCGCTCCATCCGATTTTTGACTGGCTCACGAAATTCGTGCCGATCGGCGGCGACATTGCGCCCGGCACCGACGCCACGCCGCTGCTCGTCAACCTGTCCCAGGGCGCCGCCGCCTTCGGCGTGCTGATCTGTTACGAGGACCTTTTTCCCCAGCTGGCGAGGGAAAGCGTCCTCTCCGGGGCCGATGTACTGGTGGTGGTGACCAACGACGCGTGGTACGGCGAGGAGGGGGCGGCATCCCAGCATGCCGCGCATTCGGTCCTGCGCGCGGTCGAGACGCGGCGGCCGGTGCTGCGCTGCGGCAACGCCGGCTGGAGCGGCTGGATCGACGAATTTGGGGGCATTCGTTACGCGATGACGAACGGGGCCGGGAGCGTGTATTTCCGCGGGGTGAGCACGGTCGACGTCAAGCGCGACGCGCGCTGGGTGGGCCGGAACAGTTTTTATGTCGAGCACGGCGATTGGTTCGTGGCCGTCTGCGCGCTGCTGGCGCTGTTTGGGTACGGGGCGCTGCGGCTGGTGGGAAAAGCGGCGTAGCCAGAGGCATTGGGGTGGGGCGGCGCGCCCTCGCGACGCCATTGGAGCGATAGTCCGGGTTTTCTCTCTTTCGGAGCCGAACTGGCGTCGCGGGGGCGCGCCGCCCCACCTTCGATCGTTTTAGAGGCTCGCCAGGCGCAGCAGCGTCTCCCTGAAGCGGTCGGCGTCGAGCGGTTTGGCGAGATACTCGTCCATGCCCGCCCGCAGGCAGCGCTCGCGGTCGTCGGCCTTGGCGTCCGCGGTGAGCGCGACGATCGGAATCCTTCCGCCCCCGTTGGCCGTCTCCGCCTCGCGAATCAGCCGCGTGGCGGTGAGGCCATCCATCTCGGGCATCTGGCAATCCATCAAAATCATGTCGAATCGCGACGCCCGCGCTCGCGCCACCGCCTCGCGTCCGTCGATGGCGAACTCGGGACGGTGTCCCAAGCGTTCGAGCAGAACGCCGGCCAGGCGCCGGTTGAGCGCGTTGTCCTCGACCACCAGAACCCGGAGTGGGCGCGTGTCGCCGGCGGGCGCGAGGCCGCCGGCTTGCGCCGGGACCGCGCTTGCGACGTCCGCTGCCGCGGAATCCACCCGGACCCGCGCCGTAAAAACCGATCCGTTGCCCGGCTCGCTGGTGCCCTCGAGCGAGCCATCCATCAGTTCGCATAACCGCCGCGAGATGACCAGCCCAAGCCCCGAACCGCCGAAACGCCGCGTGATGGAGGAGTCCGCCTGGCTGAACGATTGGAACAGGCGCGCCATCTGTTCGGGGGAAATCCCGATGCCCGTATCGCCGACCTGAAGCGTGATTTCACAGCGGGGCGCTCCGCCCCCGGCGGGCGGCGCGGCCCGGGCGGAGATATGCACGGACACGCCGCCCCGGTCGGTGAATTTGACGGCATTTGAGACCAGGTTGACCAGCACCTGATTGATGCGGGTGCGGTCGCCGCGCAGGCGGGCGGGCACGGTGTCGTCGACGACGCAGTCCAATCTCAACTCCTTGCCCGCGGCCGTGGAGGCGAACAGGCGCAGGACATCGGGAGCGATGCTCCGCAGGTCGAGGTTGGTCTTGTCGAGCTCGATGGCGCCGGCCTCGATCTTCGAGAGATCGAGCACGTCATTGAGCAGCGCGAGCAGCATTTCGCCGCTGACCAGGATCGAGTCGACAAATTCGCGCTGCTCCGGATTTAGATCGGTGGACTCGAGCAGCCGGGTGTAGCCCAGCACGCCATTCATGGGCGTGCGAATTTCATGGCTCATGGAGGCGAGAAACTCCGATTTGGCCCCGTCGGCCGCCTCGGCCTTCTCCTTGGCCTGGGCGAGTTCGGAGGTGCGGGAGGTCACCAGCTCCTCAAGGTGTTTCCGGTGGTTGCGCAATTGGTCGAGGGTGATGCCGGCAAAAAGGCCGGGGATGCCCAGGCAAAACGCGAAGGTCCCCATCTCGAAAATAGGGGAGAACGGTGTCGTCCCGGGCAAGGCGAAGGGCCCCGTCCCGCGCGCCGTCGCCGCCAAGCCATAAGCCGAGACGATCAGGACCGAGGCGGCGACGCCGCGGGGCCCGCAGACGATCGCGGCGATCAGGGCCAGGGGAATTGCCAGGTAAATGGCGAGAGGCAGGACGTGGAAGCTCAGCCAGCAGACGAGGAGGGCGAGCAGGATATTCAAGCCATGGACGATCAGCAGGTGAGGGCGGGTTTTGGCGATGCCGCTGTCCCAGGGCGCCAGCAGCAGCGGAATGACGAGAAAAACGCCCAAGGCGTCCGAAATCCCGATGATCCCGGCGCGGAGGAAGAGTCTTTCCACGTTGTGGCCCCGAAAATAGCCGAACGCAAAAATGATCCCCATGATCACCGCGCGGTTGAGCACGGCCGGGAGCAGCGCCACGCCAAAGGTGAATTTTATGAAATGCCATCCGTCCGCGAAGGGGGAGATTTTCAGCCAGCGCTTCCAGAGCAGGCAGCCGATCACCGGTTGCAGCGTGTTGACCGAACAGAGAATGTAATAATACGAGAGGGACGGCATCAAACCGTGCGTATGGAGCAGCACGTCCCCGACCCAGTTGCCCAGCCATATCGTCGGCACCGCCGACCAGCCGGGCCTGGTCAACAAGGCGGCCAGACCAATACCGGTCGGAAGCCAGATCGCGTTCAAATTCGTCGGCGGCAGGGAGATCAACACCGGCGTCAACGAGGCGGCGGCGACGAGGACGACCAGCAGGACAAGGTTTTCGGCCACGCGAACGGGGATGCTGGATTCCCTTGTCTGGAGATTGGCGTCGGGGTTTTGCATCAGGGCCGCGCCTTTAGTATCACGCTGATGGGACGCCATTTGTCAGGCTCATTGTGCCTGAGGCGAACACCCTACGCGTTTTCACGTACCGCGGGGAAAAATCCCTAGCGCCGCGGTGGGAGCAATTGATTGAGCATCGCGGCGGAGATCGGTAGGGTCTGGAATACCCGCGGCCGCATGGCCTCGGCGGCGGCAACGACCTCCGGATCGGATCGCCTCCAGCCAAAGTGCAGGGCGATCTCGACCAGCGACGATGGGATTTTTGGCGCGGATGAAAACTGACGCAATGCCCTGAGCAGATCCTGGCGGTCGTCCAATTCCGCAAAGAGCGCCACCCAAAGAATGGCCGGGACCTCGTTCTGGGGCAGCGAGAGATCTTCGCCCTGGTACAGGGCCGGCTCCCAGACGGCGGCGTCGGCGCCGACCGATCCCAGCCGATTCACAAAGAAGACCCGATGCAGGTCCGCATACGCGGGGCGCCAGGCATTTTCGCGATAGAGGGCGGCGATCACCTCATGGCTTTCGGCGATCGACAAAAGTGCGCCGTCGAAGCCGCACTGGCCTTGCAGTTCGTGAAAACGCCGGGGATCGCGCAGGGCGCCGAGATATTTTCTGACCGGGGCGACATCGGTGATGCGCGAATCGCTGTAAATGCGCAGCCCGGGAAAGTGAAACTCCAGGTATCCGCCGTCGGCCATGCTGTTGAACAGCGAACCCTGAAACCCGTTGGCGCGAAGATAGCCGGCGAAGGACACCGGGTAGGCCGAGCGGGACTCGCTGATCCCGAACCCATAGGGCATGCCCATGGACCGGTAAAACCCGCTGGACACGACCCAGGCGCCCAATCCGGCGGCGAGCAATGTCACTCCCCAGGTGACAGGCGCAGAATAGGCGGGGGACGGGGCAATGCGCGGCCGGATGGCCGCGATGAGCGGGGCGCCCAGGAAAACAAGCAGCGGGATATTTCGAAACGCGACGGTGCTGAGATAGAGCCCGAGGCCGGCGAGCAGAAGCGCGAAAAGCTCCTTCCGCGCGGCGGTGAAAGCGATCCAGATCGCGGCGGCCAGCAAAGCCGCCCAAACGCACCAGAAAAGATCAACGGTCCAGACGTGCGCCGGCACCGTCCAGGTCGGAAGCGCCTCCTGGATGGCGAAACGCAGCTGGCGGAGGACGTTCCCATAGACCGCGATCTCCGCCCAATTTCGGAAACCGAACGGCGAAGCGATGCTGGCCAGCGCGGTGAGCGCGAAGAGCCGCCAGAGTCCGGTCCGGCTCCCGCGCGCAACGGGCGCCTTGGGATCGGCCAGGCTCGCGATTTTCAGGCCCACCAGGATTGGCCCGAACGCGAAGTAGCCGTGGACGTTGGACCAAATCGCTTCCACGAGGGTAAATCGGAAAAGCTCCCACCGGCGGGGGGATTCCCCGTCCTTCCAGGTGGCCAGCCAGTGAATCTGCATGGCGAGAAATGCATACGAGAGGATTTCCGGGCGCTGCTCGAAGCGGGTCTGGCAGATCAGAACCGCCACGAGGGTGAGTGCGGCGTTCCACGCTCCCGCGGGAGATACCTTGCCGAGTCCAACAGGCGCCGCAGGGACGCGTCGCCCCACCTCAATCAGCCAGAATCCGAAGGCGATCCCCCAGAAAGCCATGAAAAACACGCTGACCGCGACGATTCCGCCCAGGGCGTACGCCCCCCGGATCGCCAGCTGGAACATCCAGTAAAGGTTGAGGAAGCCCTGCTGGTGGAGGATGAGATTATCCGGGGGTTGCGCCGTGAGCGTGCGCGCGACCCGTTCGCCGAGATAGAGGTGATACCAGATGTCCGGCCCGAACCACTGGTGGCAGAGCAGCAGGACCAACAGAATCGCGACAGAGACCCAAGGGAACCAGCGCATGAAGAAAAGTAGGAAGTAGAAAGTTGAAAGTGAACACTTCCAACTTTCAACTTTCACCTTCCTACTTTTCTACGGTTCGTAGTCGAGATACGGCCCCAGCCATTTTTCCGCCTCGGCTACGGTCCAGCCCTTGCGCGCGGCATAGTCCGAGATCTGGTCTCTTCCGATTTTGCCCACGCCGAAGTATTTCGCCTCGGGGTGGTTGAAATACCAGCCGCTGACGCTGCTCGCCGGATTCATCGCGCAACTTTCGGTCAGGGTGATGCCGGTGGCCGCCCCGGCCCCGAGAAGATCGAAGAGAATGGGCTTCTCCGTATGATCCGGGCAGGCGGGGTACCCGGGCGCGGGGCGCACGCCCCGGTAACGTTCGCGAATCAGCTCCGCGTGGCTCAGGTTTTCGGTCCGCCCGAAGCCGCAGGCTTGGCGGGCCCGCTGGTGAAACATCTCGGCCATCGCCTCGGCGAGCCGGTCGCCCAGCGCCTGGGCCATGATGGCGGAGTAGTCGTCGAGCGCCGCCCGGAATTCGGCCGCGAACCCCTCCACGCCGTGGCCGGCCGTCACCGCGAATCCGCCGATATAATCGACCCGGGCGGCGCCTCCGGAATCACGGGGCGCGATGTAATCGGCCAGGGCGTCGTTGAACTGGCCCGCCGGTTTGTCGAGCTGCTGGCGCAAGGTGTGAAATACGGTGACGACCCGGCTGCGGGACTCGTCGGCGTAGACCTCGATGTCGTCACCGACGGCGTTGCACGGCCAGAAACCGACGACGGCGTTGGCGGTGAAGCGCTTTTCCGCGACGATCCGCGCGAGCAGCCTTTGGGCGTCGGCGAAGAGCTTGGTCGCCTCGACCCCGACGACCGCGTCGGTGAGGATGTCGGGATAACGGCCGTGCAATTCCCAGGCGCTGAAGAAGGGACCCCAGTCGATGAAAGGCACGACCTCGGAAAGCGGCACGGCGGGATACGCCCGCGCCCCGAAGAACTCGGGACGGGGAATGTCCACGGCCGCCCAGTCGAAGACCGGGTGGCGGGCGCGGGCCTCGGCCAGGGAGAGCAGGGGGCGCCGGCTCCGGCGCGCGGCAAACTCCTCCCGCTGGCGCTCCTGCTTCGAGCGCACCTCGGCCATGAACTTCGGCTTGTCGCCGTCGCTGAGGAGCGAACTGACGACATTGACCACCCGCGAGGCATCGAGCACGTGCACGACGCCCTGCGCGTACTCCGGGGCGATTTTCACGGCGGTATGCGCGGCGCTGGTGGTCGCGCCGCCGATGAGGAGCGGGATGGTCAGGCCCTCGCGTTTCATTTCCCGGGCGACGTGCACCATCTCGTCGAGGGAGGGCGTGATCAGGCCGCTCAGGCCGATCACGTCGGCTTTTTTCTCCCGCGCGGTCGCGAGGATTTTCTCGCAGGGCACCATCACCCCGAGGTCGATGACCTCGTAATTGTTGCAGGCGAGCACGACCCCGACGATGTTCTTGCCGATGTCGTGGACGTCGCCCTTGACGGTGGCGATGACGAACCTCCCGTTGGGGCGCGTCTGCCCGCCGGCCGCGGCGTGCAGCCGTTTTTCCTCCTCCATGTACGGCGTGAGCAGGGCCACGGCCTTTTTCATCACGCGGGCGGACTTGACGACCTGCGGGAGGAACATCTTGCCGGCGCCAAACAGGTCGCCGACCACGCGCATGCCGTCCATGAGCGGGCCTTCGATGACGTTCAGGGGGCGGGGATATCTCGCGGTATTTTGACGGGCCTCCTCGGTGTCCGCGTCGACAAAGGTGTCGATGCCCTTGACCATCGCGTGGCCGAGCCGTTCCTCGACGGTGCCCTGGCGCCACGCGCTCGAGGCCTCGCCGGCCGGCCGGGGACCCGTGGACGGGCCCGCCGCCGCCTTGGCCTCGATCTCGCGCGCCTTGATCTCCTCGGCGAAGGTGACGAGGCGCTCGGTGCTGTCGGGGCGGCGGTTGAGCAGCACGTCCTCGATCCGCTCGAGCAGATCCTTCGGTATCTCCTCGTAAACGTCGAGCATGCCGGCGTTGACGATGGCCATGTCGAGGCCGGCCCCGATGGCGTGGTAAAGAAATGCGGCATGCATCGCCTCGCGCACCGGGTTGTTGCCGCGGAAGGAGAAGGAGACGTTGCTCACGCCGCCCGACACCTTGGCGTGGGGGAGGGTCTGCTTGATCAGGCGGGTGGCCTCGAGGAAATCGACGGCGTAATTATTGTGCTCGTCGATGCCGGTTGCGACCGTGAGAATATTCGGATCGAAGACGATGTCCTCGGGCGGAAAACCGGCCCGGTCGACCAGCAGCCGGTAGGCGCGCGTGCAGATGCGCACCTTCGCATCGCGGTCGGCCGCCTGGCCCTGTTCGTCAAACGCCATCACGACCGCGGCGGCGCCATAGCGCCGCACCAGCCCGGCGCGGCGCAAAAACTCGGCCTCGCCGTCCTTGAGCGAGATGGAATTGACGACCCCCTTGCCCTGCAGGCACTTCAGGCCGGCCTCGAGCACGCTCCATTTCGACGAGTCGATCATCACCGGCACGCGTGAAATTTCCGGCTCCGCCGCGATGAGGTTGAGGAATTTCACCATCGTGGCCTCGCCGTCGGTCATCCCCTCGTCGACGTTGACGTCGATGAGGTTGGCGCCGCTTTCGACCTGCTGGCGGGCGATCGCGACCGCGGCGTTCCAGTCTCCCGCCTTGATGGCCCGGGCGAATTTCGGGGAACCGGTGATATTCGTCCGCTCGCCGATGACGAGAAACTGGGCGGCGGCGTTATTCACGAACGACCAGGGGTTCCAATCCGCTCAGGCGCATGGCGCGGGATCCGGCCGGAATGCGGCGCGGACTGCGCCCCCGGACCGCCGCGGCGATCGCGGCGATGTGGGCCGGGGTGGAGCCGCAGCAGCCGCCGGCCAGGTTGAGCCAGCCGTTGGCCGCGAATTCCCCGAGCACGGCGGCCATCTCGGCCGGCGTCTCGTCGTAGCCGCCAAAGGCATTGGGCAGGCCGGCGTTGGGGAAGCAGGTCACGTGGCAGCCGGCGATCCCCGCGAGCTCCTCGACATAGGGGCGCATCGCGCGTCCGCCGAGCGCGCAGTTGATGCCGACGCTGAAAGGCCGCGCATGGGCGATGCTGGCGTAAAACGCGTCGATGGTCTGCCCGGAGAGCGTGCGGCCCGACGCATCGGCGATGGTCGCCGACACCATGACCGGGATCCGGCGGCCGATCCCGTCAAACAACGCCTCGAGGGCGAACAGCGCGGCCTTGGCATTGAGCGTGTCGAAGATCGTCTCCAGCAGCAGCGCATCCACCCCGGCTGCCACCAGGGCTCGCGCCTGTTCGGTATAGGCGGCGGCCACTTCGTCCCAGGTGGTCGCGCGGAAGTCGGGCCGGTTGACGTCCGGCGACAGCGACAGCGTCCGGTTGGTCGGGCCGATTGCGCCGGCGACGAAGCAGCGTCGCCCGGGCGTGGCGCTCTCGGCGGCGCGCGCGGCCTTCAGGGCCAGGGCGGCGGCGGCGGCGTTGATCTCGGGCACGAGGAATCCGGTCTGATAGTCCGACTGCGAAATCGAGGTCGAGTTGAAGGTGTTGGTCTCCACGATGTCGGCCCCCGCCGCAAAATAGGCGGAATGGATCTCTTCGACGATGTCGGGGCGCGTCAGGCACAGCAGGTCGTTGTTCCCCTTCAGGTCGCACGGATGGTCGCGAAAGCGCTCGCCGCGAAAGTCGGCTTCCTCCAGGGCATGGGATTGGATCATCGTCCCCATCGCGCCATCCAGGACGGCGATCCGCTCGTCGAAGAGCTGGGAAAAATTCGAATTTCGAATTTCGGATTTCGAAATGTCTGGATTCATCGGGTTTTGACCAACGCTAAGGCGGCGGCGGCGTTTTGCAAGAGTCATATCTATAAATATGGATATGATGATATGTTTTTACTTGCTGTGAAATCCGCCACCCGCCTGTCTTCTCGTGCGTCAGCCGTGCCGACACCCATGAAATATCGCCTCCTCCTGATCGCAGCCGTGGCCGGCGTGGCCGTCGCGCGCGGCCAGAACGTGCCGCTCCAGCTCGCGCCGGTCGTGGTGACCGCCACGCGGGTGGCGGAGTCGTCCGCCACCGTGGGCACCGACGTCGACGTGGTGACCGGCTCGGATCTCGAGCGGCAGCAGCTCACGTCCCTCCAGGACGCATTGGGGGCCATCCCCAGCGCCCCGAATTTCGCCACCGGGCAGTCGGGGGCTTCCGACTCGATTTTTTTGCGCGGCGCCAATTTCGACCAGACGCTCTTCCTGGTGGACGGCATCAGGCTGAATGACGCCAATACCGACTATGGGGTCTTTCTCGGAGGC
>Ga0302324_100031327_pt1 | contig 10035 bp, 7 predicted proteins | sample Palsa_T0_1_FD_201949 | JGI IMG/M metagenome (GOLD analysis project Ga0302324, IMG submission 201949) | Peat permafrost microbial communities from Stordalen Mire near Abisko, Sweden - Palsa_T0_1 | ecosystem: Environmental > Terrestrial > Soil > Palsa > Peat permafrost | place: Sweden: Abisko... | reverse complement strand
GCAGCTGCGGGTCAAGGATGCTGTAGGTGAGGCCGTCGAGCTCGAGCTGGCCGGGCCAGTCCTTCTTATCGTCACGAAGGATCGTAATCCTGGCGTGCTGGAGATTCACGGTGCCCTCAACTTGCTGCGGTCGCAGAACCAGCTCGGGCATGTCGGCACGCCAGCACAGGAGTGCTTCACCGTCTGGTTGCAGGAGGACAGCTCCGTCGAGGCTGAGGTAGCTCGCGACGCGCGCGTTGATCAGGCTGACTGTGCCGCGAGCGGTGAATCCCTCCGAGAGATTTATTGCCGAAGCGGCCTGGATGCCGCTCGCGTCCAGTGCGGGACCGCCGGAGTTCTCCAGGTTGGCATGCTGAAAGTGGATCGGGCCAGCGACTTGGGCGTCTGGCAGGCTTACAGCACCCTTGGCCCCCAGGCCTCTTGCATCGATCGGCCCTTGGATGATGGCTCCTCCGGCGTTGATCGCCTCGCCGCCCCGGTCGTGCAACTTCGCGTCGGTGAGGACCATATTGCGGCCGATCCGGGCGTGAGTGAGCGTTATTTCTCCCTCGCAGGTCAGGTTATCCAGGAACAGTCCTTCTTCCGCGTCGAGCCTGGCGCCGAGGATGGCAGGACCACCTGAGTTGCGGAGATGTGCTTCGGACAGGTATAGCCCGCCCTTGAGGGCCGCATGCTGGAGCCGGACCTGACCTTCGATGTCTGCCCGGTGCGCGTAAATGCTGCCGCCCGTATGGATGTCGTCGGCTGATAGCGCTAGCTTCGCCGGAGCAGATAGCCGCGCCTCCACCAGCGATAGCCACCCGCCGATCCGGGCATTGAACAGGCGTAGCTCGCCCTCGGAAATGAATCCTTCGTTCATATGAACGTCCCCGGCGACTTTCAGCCTCTCAGCGTCGAGCGACCAGCCTCCGGGATTGCTCATCCGGGACCCGTCTAGAAGCAGGGCGCCAGCGATGCTCGCCCCGCGAAGCGTCACTTGGCCGTGAAATGAGCAGGCAAGCAATCGCAAATGGCCATTTACCCGCAGGCCCGAGGCCACCATGCCGGGAACCACGCACCTGCGCAGCGAGGTAAATCCCAGGCTTGCCCAGTAGAGGTCAGGTCTCTCCTCGAAATAACAGTCCTCAAGCAGCAAAGCCGTGCGCACATCAGCGAAGGACAAGGCCAGCTGGCCGGTGATCCGGGCGCCTTTCAGCGAGATCAGCGGGATATGACCGACCTCGCCGGGCTGCGCACCAAGCATCAGGGCCGCAATCACCTCAGCTCTGATGACTCGCGCCTCATCCCAGTGGCGACCGCCAGCCGAATCATCGGCATCGGGGTTTCCTGTTCGCAGATCGACCCCGGCGCCGCGCGGAAACCCAGACCACAGCGCCTGCTCTGGCTCGCTGAGCTTGTCACTAGAATACGAGTTCAAAATGGGCTCGCCATCTATTCAGGAACACGCGGCACACTGCTACGCAGCTCGCTAAATCATGTCGCCGTCCGCCTCTACTAGCTATGATCCCAGCTACCCGCCCAGACTGGTGGCGGCGGCCTACTGCGACGGCATTCATATCATCTATTTCTCGTTGCTAAACCCGTCATCCGGACAGTCGTAATAGCCGACCCGGCCGACACCGGCACTCGGTGACGATAGCCAAGATGACCGACGCCGAACCGCGCTCGGCCTCGTCGTGGTGCACCCAGTGCGAGGCGTCTGCCAGCCGCTCGACGCGGTCCAGGTTGGGGACGTCGTCGTGGTCGGGCTCGGCGAGTTCGGGGCCGAGGTAGCGATCGCGTTCCCCCCAGATGATCAGGGTGGGCGCCTTGATCGGGCGCAGCGCCGCCTCGGCCTTTTTCTGATTTTGCCGCACCGAGGACCGGTAGTAGTTGATCATCCCGGTGGCCGCGCCTGGCTGGGACCAGGCCTCGACGTAGCGGTCGGTTTCCTCCGGCGTGAAGGCGGGGCGGAAGTCGTGCAGGAAGTGCCGGAAGAAATGCCAGTGGTTGGCGTGCACGACGGTTTCTGGCAGGTCCGGGAGGTCGAAGAAGAAGAAGTACCAGGACCTGCGGAGCTGGCCGGGGTGGTGCAGTCCCTGCGATAGCTTCCGCGGGTGGGCCGCGTTGAGGATGGCCAGCCGGTCCACGACCTCGGGGTGGTTCATCGCGGTGGCCCAGGCGACGGATCCGCCCCAGTCGTGACCGGCCAGCATCGCGGACTCGGCGCCGCGTTCGTGGATCAGGCCGCGGATGTCGTCGGTCAGCGGGCCGATGTCGTAGGCCGCGACGCCGTCCGGCCGTGATGACAGGTTGTAGCCGCGCATGTCGGGGGCGACGACGCGGAATCCCGCCGCCGCGAGCGGCTGGATCTGCTGCCGCCAGCCATACCAGAACTCGGGAAAGCCGTGCAGCAGGACGACCAGGGGTCCCTGGCCGGCCTCGACGTAATGCAGGCGGACGTCGCCGATCTCGGCGTAGCCGTCCCGAAGCTCTATGGCGGTGCGGTCCTGGTTTGTACTCATTGCTGCCTCCCTGAGGGTTCTGTCAGGGATGACGCTAGGATTCCAGCCGCTGGTTCGCCCCAGTGGTGAACACTGGGTTTCCCCGGGGAAAGGCCGGTGGTGCCGGGCCCGTCCGCGACCCAATGAGGCTGAGCAACACGGGCCCGTTCGACTTGACTCGACGCCTCAGCAAGCAACCGCCGTGGCGGCGGGCGGCGTCATCGGCCGCAGCTCGCGGACGCTGAGCTGATTACCCGGCGATGTCCAGGCGCTGCTGAGATTCACCTGTGAGGCCCGGTGGGACTCGGCGGGGCCTCCAGGCAGGCATCGTCCGATGAACACCAGGCTGGTATGAGCCGAACGTACATCTCCGGCCGTGCCTGCGAAACCCCGCAATACCAGAGGTTGCACCAGGGTGCTTCCCGGGGGCGACGTGCCAGCCGGAGCGCGAGAGTGACTTCTGGGCCCGTCAGCATGACCCGAACCGCCCTGACCTCATCTGGAGGAACCATGGCTGCCTCGACCAACTCCTCACCCGTGCACGGCGACCGCGACCTGCTCGGGCAAACCGTGATGGTGATCGGAGGCAGCTCCGGCATCGGGTTCGAGACGGCCCGGCTCGCCCGCGCCCAGGGGGCGGACATCATCCTCACTGCCCGCAACCCCGACCGCGTGCATCGCGCTGGTACCGAACTCGGGGCCAGCATCGCCGTCTTCGATGCGACCGACTTCGGGCGGCTCGGGCGGTTCTTCGACGCGATAGCTGTGCCAATCGACCACCTGCTGCTCACCGGCCCCAGTCCCTACCAGGCCCCGCTGGACGAGTTCGACCTCGACGCGGCACGCCGCGACCTCGATGCCCATCTCCTCCTGCCGCTGCTGGTCGCTAGGAACGCCGCGGGCAAAGTCCGCCCGGGAGGTACCCTGCTGTTCCTGGGCGGCGGCTGCGGCCGTCGCGCCGCAACAGGCATCGCCTTTACCGCGGCGCTCACAGCCGCGCTTTCCGCCGCGACCAGAGACCTCGCGCTTGAGATCGCACCCGTCCGGGTCAACCTGATCGCGGCAGGCAGCGCCGACACGCTGCCTTCTGGCACGCGGCCGGCCGGCCGCGTCGCCGACCCGGCCGGCATCGCCGCCCTGGCCGTCCGCCTCATGACCGGTACCGAGGTCACTGGCGCGACCTTCGGCATCGACGGCGGCTAGCGGCTCCTAGCGGGGATGAGCGTTTGTTTCGCTCGTAGCCTGCTAACCGACCGGTCGGCTTGGCGCGCATGCCGGAGAGCCGTCTGTCCTCGGGCAGCGCCGTCCTGAGCTGCTTGCGTGAGGTGATACCGAGCTTCGCGAACACGTTGCGCAGGTGCCACTCGACGGTGCGCGCGCTGACGAACAGTTGCGTGCCGATCTCCTGGTTCGACAGGCCGTCGTGGGCGAGCCGGGCGATTTGCTCTTCCTGTGGTGTGAGGTCCTCGCGCGTGTCGGGGCTGCGCTTGCGCGCAGTTTCGCCGGTCGCTAGCAGTTCGCGGCGGGCGCGTTCGGCGTACGCCTCCATGCCGGCGACGTCGAACATGTCATGTGCCGTGCGCAGCTGTTCGCGCGCATCGAGACGCCGGCCCTCGCGGCGCAGCCACTCCCCGTACAGCAGGCGGGCGCGGGCCAGCGACGGATGCAGCCGGGTTTGGCTGTACTGCTCGATCGCTTCCCGGTACAGATCCTCGGCGGCTTCGCCGTCGGCCACCAGCGCGCGGCATCGCGTTTCGATCGCCAGCCCCCAGTCGGTGCCGCCGACCCGGGTCCATTCCTCCAGTCGGCCGAGGGCATCGCGGGCCATGTCAAGGTCTCCGGTACGCGTGGCGGCCTCGATTAGCTCGGTCATCGGCCGGATGACGGAATGGACGGGTGCCCGATCGCTCATCTGCCGGAACGCCGCCACGACGTCGGCGTAGCAGCCCAGGCCGTTGTACAGTCGCATGGCTGCCCAGTGTGCCCAGGTCACGGCGGCTCCCTGCCCCGCGGCGGTAGCCTGCTCGATGGTTGCCTGGATCAGCTGGACGGCCTCGGCCTCGCGGCCGCGGTACGCGGCCAGCATGAGGGCGGCGTAGGGCGGGATGCGCGCCCCGGTGGCCTCGCAGACCGCGTCGGCCTCTGCGATCAGCGACGCGGCGACTGCGAGGTCGCCTCGCCACACCGCGGCGTCGGCCATCTGGTTCAGCAGCATCGGGAGCCTGTCGAGCGCGCCGACTTCGCGGGCCAGCTTGACCGGTCCTTCGACCAGGCTGTAGCCCTGGTAATCCCACAAGGATGCGCCCGCCATGGGCGCCATCCAGCTCCACCGTAGCCGCTGTGCGGCCGGGACGTCGGGGTCGGCGAATGCACTTGTCGCCTGGCGCAGCACTGGGGCGGCGGCGGTCGGCCCGTCCGTGACCAGCAGCGTAAGGCCGTCCAGCAACAGGTCGACCGGGCGCGGCGGGTGCAGCGGCGGAGGCAGGGACCGGGCGGCGCGAGAGACCTCCTCCAGGTTGCCGTCACGCGCTAGGTGCCCGGCGATCTGCGCTGCCTGGTAGGCGTCCAGGTAGGTCTCACGAGCCATATCGAGGTCGATTGGCTGGAACCTCCTGGCCGCTTTCAGCAGCAGCGGGGCCGCGTCGCTGCCCATTCCGGAGGCGAACGCTATCTGGCCGCGCAGCAGATCCGCCTGGGCTCTTTGCTGCTCATCCAGCGGGCCGGCCTCTGCGGTGGTCAGGAGCCCGAGCGCCGCCTTGAAGGCGGCGGCCTGAGAACTCGCCTGGGCCGCGGCTAGCGCCCGCTGGGCTCGTCGCGCCGGGTCGACCGTGAGCTCGGCAGACCGGGTGAGGAATGCTGCCGCGGCGGCGACACCGCCGCGAGCCTGCGCGCGGTCGGCCGAGCGTTCGAGCTCGGCGGCGACCTCCTCATCGGCCCCCAGGATGGCGCGGGCACGGTGCCAGGCCCGCCGGTCCGGATCGGACTCGGCGATGGTGGCATCGGCCAGCGCACGATGCACGCGGCACCGGTCCTCTGTGGCGGCCGAGCGATAGGCGGCGGACCGGACCAGCGGATGCGCGAACTCGACCCGACCGGCCAGCTCGAGCGGCCCGCCGTCCTGCGCCGGGCCCGCTGCCGCGAGGTCGATCCCGAGCGCCCCTGTGGCGCGGTGGAGCAGGACGGGGTCGCCGAGGGGCTCGGCGGCGGCCGTGAGGACGAGCAGCCGCGTGTCCGAAGGGAGCAGTTGGAGGCGCCGGACATAGCTCTGTTCGATCCGGCTGGCGACCGGCTGGCCGGCCGGAAGTCCGAACCCGCCGGCGAGACCGGCGACGTTCCACGTGCGCGGCAGCTCGAGCAAGGCGAGCGGATTACCGTGACTTTCTGTGACGATCTGATCGCAAACAGCAGTATCTAGAGGGCCGGCTAGGCTCGCCAGCAGCAGCGCGCGAGCATCGCTCTCGCCGAGCCCGCGGATCGGCAGCTCGGGAAGCCCCGGGAGAATGTCGTCGCCGATCCCCGTCCGCGCGGCGCATACGACCGCGACCCGCTCGGCGAGCAGTCGGCGGGCCACGAACCCCAGGATCTGCGCTGAGGCATGATCCAGCCACTGCCCGTCGTCGACGAGACAGATCAGCGGCTGCTGCTCGGCGGCCTCGGCGAACAGCGTCAGCGTGCCCAGCCCCACCAGGAACCGGTCCGGCGCCGGGCCGGCGCTGCGGCCGAAAACCGTCGCGAGCGCGTCGCGTTGCGGATCGGGCAGCCGGCCGAGATGGTCCAGCAGGGGCGCGCAGAGCTGGTGTAGGCCTGCGTAGGGCAGTTCCATCTCCGACTCGACGCCGGCGGCCCTCGCGACTTGCCAGCCGACGGCTCGGTCGGCCAGGTAATTCAGGAGCGCGCTCTTGCCTACGCCGACCTCGCCCCGCAGGATAGTGACCCGGCTCCGGCCAGCCAGCCCGTCGGCCAAGAGCCGATCGAGCTCCTGGCACTCGCTCCGGCGGCCGAGAAGCTTCTGGGACGGGCGGGGAGCGTGACTCGTCGGCAGCCTCCTGGCATCGTCCTCGTAACCCCGCTGATATGAGCTGAGCGTATATCTCAGGCTGGGGCGGCGGAACCCCGCACACCAAGGGCGAGCCAGGGTATCTCCTGGGGGCGACGCAGCAGCCGAAACGAGTTTCCCGGAAGCGCTCCGGGCGGGGATGGCCGCGCGCGTCGGCCAGCTTCTGGACTACGGGGAGAACGACCCGGAGCACTGGGATGCGCCGTTCGGGAGCGGGCTCATCCACATCGGGGTCAGCGTCTTCAGCGACTCGGAAGGGAGTGCCGCTGGGCCTATCAAAGCGCCCCCGCTTTCAGTTGCTGCTCTAGATGGTCAGCCTGGCGCAGCGCTAGCGCGACGATCGTCAGCGTCGGGTTCGCAGCTGCCCCGGTCGTCATTACGCTGCCATCGGACACGAACAGGTTCGGCACGTCGTGTGCCCGGCCGAACTGGTTCACTACACCGTCCTCCGGGCGCGCGCTCATCCGGGCGGTCCCCAGGTTATGGGAAGCCGGATACGGCGGCACGCGGAACGTCCGCGTCGCGCCTACTGCGCCGTACACCGACTCGCCGGCGGCGAAGGCGTGTTCCCGCATCGCCGTGTCGTTCGGATGATCGTCGAAATGCACGTTGGGAACTGGCTGGCCGAACTGGTCGTGCGCATCGTGGTTGAGCGTGACCCGGTTGGTTTCCCGCGGCATGTCCTCGCCGACTAGGAACATCCCGGCCATGTGGTCGTAGTGCTCCATGATCTCGGCGAAGTCGCGGCCCCAGGCACGCGGGCTCAAGAACGTCGCCAGGAAGGACGGGCCGAGTGCATGCAATTGCATGTAGTAGCCGCCGACAAAACCGCGCCCGGGATCGTTGCGCGACTCGTCGGCAACGATGCCCGCCATCGTCTCGCCCCGGTACATCCGCACCGGATTGGCGAACGTCGCGAACACCCCTCCAGTGACGTGGTGCATGTAATTGCGCCCCACCTGCCCGCTGGAGTTCGCCAGCCCATCAGGGAACAGCGACGACGCTGAGCTCAGTAGCAGACGCGCGGTCTCGATCGCGTTGCAGGCGACGCACACGACCCGCGCTTTCTGCCGCTGCTCGTTGCCCTCCGCGTCGATGTAGACGACGCCGGTCACCTTGCCGGAGTTGTCGTGCTCGATGCGGATCGCCATCGACTCGGGCCTAAGGTCAAGCCGGCCGGTCGGTTCGGCCTTCGGGATCTCAGCGGTCAGCGTCGACCAGTGGGCGCGCTGTTTGTCACCCTGATGGTTGAAGCCGTCCTGGATCGTGGCCGGGCGCCCGTCGCGTGGCACCGTGTTGAACGCCATCCTGCCCGTGTTAACGTCCTTGTAGCCGGCGCGCCTGGCGCCGTTACCCATGACCTTGAAGTTGTTATTGGCCGGCGGCGCAGGAATCCCGTTCGTGCGCGTAACACCCAGCCGGTCCTCGGCCTTGTCGTAGTAGGGCTCAAGGTCGGCCAGCCCGATCGGCCAGTCGAGCAGGCTAGCGCCGTCGATGGGTCCATGCTTGGAGCGGACCCGGAACTCCCATTCTCGGGGGTGGCAGGGTAATGGTCTGTACCGCATAAGAGCTACGCTGCGGTACAATAAGTCGCGAAGGAAGAGAGAGGTTGACCGTGGCCGCGACCACCTCGTTCCGGATCAGCGACACCGCCCGGGCTAGGCTGGCATCGCGTGCCGCCCACGAGGGCGTGACCGCCACCGCGCTGCTGGATCAGCTCATCATCGAGGGAACCGATCAGCTCGATTATCCCGGGATCGTCTTCCGGGGCCCCGCGCACGACAGGCGCGCCGCGCTTGCCGCGGGCCCGGACGTCTGGGAAATCATCGGGCGCCTGCAAGAGCTGGACGGCAGCGAGGAACAGCGGATCAGCCTGCTGGCCGCTGAGTCGGATCTGCATCCCCGGCTCATCCGCATCGCCCTGGATTACGCGGCGGAACACTCCATCCAGATCCGCGAACGGATCGATCGCAACCGGGCCATGGGGGAGCGGAGCCGCCAGACGGCACAGCACCGCGCAGCGCTCCTGGCGTGACCGCCTTCCTGATCGACGAGATGTTCCCGGTTGCCGCGGCCGGGCTGCTGCGGACCAGGCACGGCCGCGACGCCGTCCACGTCACCGAGGCGGGACTGCGGGCAGCCGACGATACGCGGGTCGCGGCGGCCGCCCGGGCCGAAGGCCGGGCTGTCGTCACTGAGAACGTCGCGGACTTCGCGGCCGAGCGCGACCTGGTCTTGGTGTTCGTCCTGAAGAAGCACCTGCCAGCGGGAGGCGGGCAGGCGGCCGCGCTGGCCAGGATCTTGGACCGCTGGGACAGAGACCATCCCGATCCCTATCTCGGTCACCACTGGCCGGCGATGGACTAACAGTTGCTCGCCGACCTGAAGGTGCGGGACGTCCAGTTCGCGCTGGGCACGCTGGCTGAGCGCTTGTCAACCAGGAGCGTTAGGCTGGCCCGGATGATCCTGATCCAGGCCATCCGGAACGCGATGGTCAATGACCTCGCGGTGCGGAATGTCGCGGAACGGGGCTACAGGCGAGCCGAGCCAGACTGAGCTTTGGCCACCAAGACCTTGACTAATCGGATTGTTAGGCTTATGACCAGCAGAAATAGTGGAGACTGAGCGTGGACCTGTTTGAGTTTCAGGCAAAGGAACTGTTCGCCGAGTACGGCGTCCCGGTGCAGCGCGGCAAGGTCGCCCGGACGGCCGGCGAAGCGCGCGAGATCGCTGCGGAGTTCGCCGCGGAGGGCCATCCGCTGGTGGTGGTGAAGGCGCAGGTGAAGACCGGCGGGCGCGGCAAGGCCGGCGGCGTGAAGCTGGCCCAGGGCCCGGACGAGGCCTATGAGAAGGCCGGCCAGATCCTCGGCATGGACATCAAGGGCCACACCGTCTACACGGTCCTGATCGCCGAGGCTGTCGACATCGCGGCCGAGTACTACCTATCGTTCCTGCTGGACCGGGCCAACCGCACGTTCCTGTCGATCTGCACGGTGCAGGGCGGCATGGAGATCGAGGAGGTCGCGCACAACACCCCGGAGGAAGTGGCGCGGATCCCGGTCTCGCCGATCGCCGGGGTGGACCGCGCCAAGGCGGCGGAGATCATCGCGGCCGGCCGGATCCCGGCGGAGGCCGCGGCCGGGGCCGCGCTGCTGGCCGAGCGGCTGTGGACGATGTTCGCCGACGAGGACGCCACGCTGGTCGAGGTCAATCCGATGGCGCTCACCGATGACGGTCAGGTCCTGGCCGTGGACGGCAAGGTGACGCTGGACGATAACGCCGCGTTCCGCCAGCAGCACGCCCGCTTCGACGACGTCAGCAACATCGACCCGATCGAGGCCAGGGCCAGGGAAAAGCACCTCAACTACGTCAAGCTCGACGGTGAGGTCGGCATCATCGGCAACGGCGCGGGCCTGGTGATGTCCACCCTGGACGTGGTGGCCTACGCGGGCCAGGAGTTCGGCGGGATCAAGCCTGCCAACTTCCTCGACATCG